>Ga0315336_1006779_pt1 | contig 11470 bp, 9 predicted proteins | sample ASW5metaG_FD_204512 | JGI IMG/M metagenome (GOLD analysis project Ga0315336, IMG submission 204512) | Ammonia-oxidizing marine archaeal communities from Monterey Bay, California, United States - ASW #5 | ecosystem: Environmental > Aquatic > Marine > Intertidal zone | place: USA: California...
CCCCGCCGTCGTTATGCGCTCATCCATCATTGGTACATTGCGCAAAAGCCGTGAGGCCTACAACCCTGAGAGTTTCCGGAAAAACCTCACAAGGTTGCCGGGAAATCGCCTGTTTCCGCGTGCAGTTTTTTTACATAAGTTTGGTTCCGAGAGACGATCTTGCGCAGGACCTGCGCGACGTCCCACTGTGGCACAAAGAGGTAGCGACGAGTGCGAAGTCGTCCTGTTGCGCAACTGGGTCACCCCATGTTTTGGTGTGCCCCTTTTTTTGTGCGCACTATTTTGCAGACAACCAAGGGTACTTATTGCACCCTGGGGGGTGTGGGCAAACTCCTGTCTCCGGCACACCCCTATTGGGGTGTGCAACACCTCCAGATCAATCGCCCACAGAGGCCCTTCTAGGGGCCTCTGGTAAGTGACTCAGTGGCCTGTTGAAGGAGTGCTTCACGCACACTGGCCGCCAACTGCGGCCAGAGGGTGATGAGCTGCTGAAGATCGGCATCGACTGCGCCGTTTTCTGTGTCAACTACTGCGCCTGGCGCTGCGCAGTTCCAAAAAGGTGTGTCTTCCTCGGGGTTTTTGGGGATAGGTAGCGGAATCATAATCCGCGTGTCGGGGGTTCGAGTCCCTCCTCCGCTACTTGTGCAGGGCGCTGCACCCGGTGGCACATCGTCGCCTAAGCCCGTAACTAATATGGGCTTGGGCGATTTGTCTTGGGTGCTGCCCTCGCCTTCTTGTTCGCACCCGGTCGCAGCCGATCAAGGCTTCGATTTGAGTTCCAGAAAGTCGAATTGACGCGTCGACTTGGTGATCTCGGCGGTGAGTGTGGTATTTGCGTTATACATGGCGGGCACACTCTCTCGGAACTCGTCCATCGTTGTACCTCGTGGAGCGGGGGGAGGCTCGGGTATCTTGCGACCCGTGGGGAGCATGGAACGAATTTCTACTTTGTACTTCCCTTCCAACGGCGGCGAGTTAGCTGCCAGGCGGTAGGCTCCATCAACAATGTGACATCCGGCACTGGCGCCCCGTGTGGATCCGGTCGGAATAAAGGCAATCGATCCCTGAGTAATGGGTTGTCCATCGAGCGCGACGTTCCCGTGAATCGCTTCACTCGAAAAGAGTCCGCAGCCACCGATCGGAAAAATAAGGAGCGCCAGTACCAGGCAGGATTGCTGAATCTGCTTCTTCGACATCGTGTCTCTATATCTAACGGCCAACCATCAACGGTAAACGCCCACACTTGCTGAGGAAACTCTTTATTGCTTACGAACCCCGCAGTTACTCTGCGGCGCTTCCATCATCGATAAATCCGCTAGCCCGCCAGGCCGCCAGGTCAACAGAATCGCTCTTAAATCTGACACTACCGTCGCCATGCAGGGCATTCACGCCGCCAGGGTGATGGCTTCTGGGTGATGCGTAGTCATGGACCGAATCACCGGGTGTACAGGGAAGGTTAAGCCCCGGTTGGTTGCATCCGGAAGTGGGGCCACACCCGTCGGCATTTCCCCACAGCGGTTCAGGAACGGTTGAGTTTGGAGGCTGAGTCACATACAGGAATTGACACGAAGCGCGTTGTGTAAAAAACATGCCGCGAATGCAACCCGTGGACTTACCGGGGATCCCTGTCAGGTATTCCGCTATCACCATCGTCTTGGAGGTGCCGTCCGACATGTCGCTGATTTTGGTACCAACGTTAAAGCGGAACGTGCCGCGTGCGATCCCGCGAGTCTGCCGGTCTTTTTTGAATTGGTCAGGATCAAAATACTCGTTGACCGCATCCTGATCCTGCAAGCCTGAAAATATTCCGAGGTAGTTGGACGTGACAAACTTCGTTTTATGTAAGTTGAAAGCGACTGGATTCGCGTAATCGCTGGGGCACAGAAAGGCCGGAATGGGTACCATCTGCTCGACAGGCCACGGGCCCCCCTCCGGTCCCCACGATTTACTGATATCGAAGATCTGATAAAGCGCACTCTCTTCCATGTGCGGCATCAGGCGATGTAACAGATAAACCCATTGATCCAACGTGAAACGTTTGGTGGCACCTGCGTTGGCCGTCCCCAGCGGGAATCGGCCCGTCGCCGACTCGAAGTTGTGCATCGCGATACCAAGCTGCCGCAGGTTGTTAGTGCACTGAGCTCTTCGCGCCGCTTCGCGCGCCGCCTGTACCGCCGGTAAAAGGAGTGCCACTAGGATGCCAATGATGGCGATAACGACCAGTAATTCAACCAACGTAAAACCATCACGCAACGTTTGGCCAGATGGTCTCGCTGTACTCCGCAGACAATCATTGTGCATTCACAGTACTCCATAACTCCACGGCGACTTCCATGGAGTTGTCCAGTGCGGGTCCGACAGAAATAGGCAGTTAGGACCGACGACGAGCAGCCAACAGACTTAACCACTCCGATGGCAAGCAAACCCAAACCGGTCGGTTCTGGCACTCCCGCCGAAGGTCCGATATCCGCTTGTCCCCCACAGTTGAACACCGTTGCTAGGTCCTCACCATCCACGTTTCCATCTCCGCCAGGTATGTTGATATCGGCCGGGTTTCCCGGACCTACCGGTCCCCAGGCGTACTATACGGCTTCCTAATCAGTAAGCTGGTATTTCCCATATGGATGTCGCCCGAATCGTTCCAGATCTGGGTTGCCCCATATTGTAACACCTGCGTCCCCCCCCCCCGTGTCTAGCGCGTGGCGATTTCTGGCGCTGTTCCCGCCCGCTGTCGCCGCCCAGCGCAAACCTGACCGACGCGACCCTGGGCAGCGCGGACCTGCGTATGGTGAACCTGACCGGCTCAAATCTCACAAACGCGGGCGTGGAGCACCACTCGGGCTGGGCCCCTGAAATGGATCAAGCATGGCGGGACTCAGCTGGAATCCTCACCCTGCTTCCCGGAGCTATCCCCCCATTACTCGGCGACTATAACCGCAATGGGATCGTTGACGCAGCCGACTACACCGTGTGACAAGATAACGGGGGCGACCAGATCGATTACCGAACCTGGAAAGATCATTTTGGCGAATCTATCGCCAGTGGTTCAGAGGCAGACCTTGTCCCAGAACCCACCACCCTGCTATTAGCCTTCTTGGCCCTGGCCGCCGTGCCGCTTCGAGTGTGGCAGGGGGTCTGTGCAGGTAGTGGTCTCTGGCTCAGTAGTTCAGGCTATGTACACTACCTACGGGCTAGTGCAACAACCACGCGGTACGAGGTATGATTTAACCCGCTGGATCTGGCCGATGTAAACCGCGTTTACACGGGGGGCAGAAAATGAACCGCTTACCGTATTTGTGGGTAGCCTTGGCACTCGCTCGCTCAGCTTGCGGAAAAACTCGACCGCATCATTTCAACCCCACGGAACGCGCGCCAAAGTCGTCCGCTGGCGGCTGCCGTGAGCGATTGATGCTTCGGCATAAAAAAATCTGAAACTACACTGCGTCTTGGGAAACCTGATCCGAACAGAGAAACACCGCTGAATATTTCGCGTCTGTGGACCTGTGTAGTCATTCTGTCTGGAGGATTTCGTCTAATGCTTGCCGGCAACTCGGCGACGTTCGCTCAAACGCAAGCCCATACAAACAAGCCGTTCATCATCGACGGTCATCGGCACGTGGGTGACGGGGGTTTTCTGGGAAATCGTTTCAGCGCCAGCCACCTCATCGAAGAAATGGACCTCCTGGGAATCGATAAGGCGGTTATTTTGCCCATGGGAGAAATGCCCACTACGGCGAAAGAAGACCAACACAGGCTGGTGGAGATGGAAAAGGCCAACGACGATTACTTCAACAGAAATATTGTGGGCGATGTGATCAAGAAATTGCAAAGCGATCGCATGGATCATACAGAGGTCATCAACGCCATCCGCCTTTATCCCTCTCGGCTGGTTGGTGTTTACATGGTCAATCCCTGGCTGGGGAAGCCGGAACTTCGGGAAGTAGAATATGCCATTCAGGACCGCGGGTTTCGCGGAATAAAACTGCATCCCGTGTTGAACGCGTTTCGTGCCAATGACGCGGTCGTTGACCCCGTGCTGAATCTTGCCCGCCACCTGAAGGTACCCGTGATGTTTCACACCTCCTTCGGCCTGGGATCGGAACCGGAACGAGTGGCGAAAGTCGCGGCGCGTTTCCCGGAGGTTAAAGTTGTCATGTATCACCCGGGCATCGGCGGGTCCTACAAGGATGCCATCAAAGCGGCAAAAGAACACCACAACATTTACCTCGACACCTCACACGCCAAACCGGACACGTTGCAGGCGTTTTTCGATCAGGTGCCTGTCGAGCGAATCATTTACGGTAGCGACGCTCCGTGGGGCGCGTGGGCCACGATGTTCGATTTAGTGCGGGGAAAAACAAAAGCACGGCCTGACGTACAACGGCTGGTCATGGGTGAAAACGTTACCCGCTTGATGGGATTGCGTTGAACTTCAACGAAGTCAACGATAAAGACCTCGACCCCCATCGTGGGACGTGGACCCGACATGTCCCTGACATGGTCTTGTTGCGCAACCGGATACATCAAGAGTTGTTGTGGCCCGGGGGTTTTTTGCGCACTATTTTGCGGACAACTACAGGTACTTACTTGCACCCTGGGGGAGTCTGGGCAAAGCCCTGTCTCTGGCACACCCCAATTGGGGTGTGCCTACACCTGAAGGTCAATCGCTCACGGTGGCCCTTCTATAGGCTGTGGTGACCGGCTCGGTGGCCTGCTCCCCGTCCCGAAGAAACCAGTCGTGCCATGTCGGGTGGTTGAGCTATCTCTTGAGTTACTTTCTGGAATCCTTTTCACGAGTAATGAGGGAGATTGTAATGTCCAGTCGTGCAGAAATTGTCGTGAAGAAAGTTCAACCTATCCAACATGGATTGCTCTCGTTGTTGCGTCTTTCAAGCATGAACTCCAGAGACTCTATCCCATGCATGGCCTTGGTGGTTGCCTGTGTCTTGTTCAGCTCAGGGGTGGCACATGCTGTGATGCAGAAAACAGTGGTCGACAACTATGAATTTACGTGGGTCTCGCATGCAGATGGACAATATGACTGGGATGATGTGATCAGTTTGGATGAAGCCAATGAACTCCCTGGGTTAGAGAATTCTCCAGCGTATCTAATGTCTTTACCTTATGACTATACCGCTTTCAGACGAACCCCTGTGTTTGTTTACGATCTTGCTTATCTAGAAAGAGTTGGTGAACCACCGAATGACGAATGGCACATGACGAGTCATCGCTATTCTGAAGACTACGTACCAACGTTAGATACCTGGATCGATATTATTCGAAGCGAGGATCATCTCGATATAGCTCCATCGGTTCCTATCGGTCTATTGATTAACGTTACCGCGGTCCCCGAACCGGCCACCCTGCTGTTGGCCCTCCTGGCGCTGACCGCTGTGCCGCTGCGAACGCGGCACGGGTAAACGGTGATTCAGGGCCCAGTACCGAAAAGGGACGTACCCTTTGTTTCTTAGGGCACCCCCTGCCAATGCCTGGTACGGCCCTTATGAAAGCCCGAAGGGGATTAGCGACCTCACAGGTCCTGCGCAGGGCCGTCACCGTGTGTTGCGTGATGGGCTGTTCATCCTTCTACCGGAATACCTCCATGCTGCCGACCGCTACTGGTACGTCGTGCCGGAGGTCGGTAACCACGGTGTTGGTTTTCGTGTGGCCAGAACTTATCAACTGTTTGCCTTAACTACTTTGCACGACGTAGTCGGGTCGTAGTTCGATAGCGGGTGGGTCGAGTCCCAAGGGCCATTCTTTCCCGGAATTGTTTGGCCCAGCGTGCACATTCTTTGGAAAAACTAAAACGTTCCAAAATACGCAGAGCCTTCGCAACACTTTTACGTCCCAGCGTGGGACGTAGTTGCTTTGGACAACCCTTTTGGAAGTGCTGGCCCACGCCTCCAGGTCTCCCGTTCCCGGCCACTCTCCCTCCAACCGGCTGGGGTTTTCTTACAGGCCATTCGGCTCATGGCTGACATCCGCGGACCGTGTACGAGGCTCGATAACCGCGACGCTGTACACGCCTTCGGGTTATTTACACGCGAGAAAGGTTGCGTATAGTGCCCGGCGAAGCGCATACTCAAGTGAGCAACGTCGATAAGCGTGTTGTGTTTGATGTTCAACTAAATGGCCCGGTGCCAGCGAATTAATCTTTCAATATGTTTTCACCACGGCAAGCATGACCAAGTTGTCAAATCCAAAATTGAGCGCCGTAATTCTAGTTTTGTGTCTTACGAGTTTGCACAGCACCTGTGCTGCAGGATCTGTTGGCCCGGTGGCGGAGTGGAACTTTGATGAAGGCAAGGGAAAGGTTGCTCACGATTCCAGCGGCAATGGGCGCGATGCAACCCTTTTTGGTGCAAGCTGGGTAAAGCAGGGGAGCGGTTTTGCGATCAGCCTCGATGGTGTGGATGACTACGTTGAGTTTGTCGACGAACCACCACTGGGCCTTACCGGGCCAGTCAGTATTGAAGTGTGGATCAAGCCAACGCGCGAAGGCGGGGCAACGGCGATTTTACTGGGACAGGATCTGCATACCTACCTGCTTTGTTTTGCCGGTACGGATCGCTGCTTCTGGTATATCGGTTCAGGATCTAATTATGTAAGTGCGCAGGTAAAGTTGAATGAATGGAATCATGTCGCTGCCGTCTTCGATGGCGAGCAGATGTCCCTCTGGATCAATGGACGGCTTATCACCGAGAAACCATCAAAAATAAAAACGTATGACCGGCGAGATCATGTTTTGATTGGTACCAAAGCTCGTCCCGATCTGCCGAAGTTTCAGGGCTTGGTAGATAACGTCCGCTTGTACGACCGCGGGTTGTTGAAGGAGGAAATTGTAGCCCATTTTCGGGAACAGGCACCGGACCATGGTATACCTGGTCCGAAAGTACCCACGGGACCGGCTGCTGGTGCAACCACGTTTTTTCAGCACCATCCGCATGCGATTGATCTGAAACAGGAGGGTGACAGCCTCCTGTTTGCCAATCGTCAGGTTGGTTTGGAGTTCCAGGAAGGCTCTGGTGGATTTCAACTCCTGCGGATGGTCGGGATTGCCGACGAGCACGATTTTTTGAGTCCTGCCGTCGTCAGTGAACCCAGGGATCTTTTTGAAATTCAAGCCATGCTTGATCCCAAACATGCCGGCAGGGACGACCAGGGTAAGACCCAAGGATCGCTGATGGGGATTGTGCATGACATGGCCATTGATGCGTTTCCAATTGGTTCGCAGGATGCGAAATCGGTTTCCTGGCATCTCGAAGGAGACGAAACCGAGTCGGTCCTTCACCTCAAGTGGGAGAAGATGGATGTGCGGGAAGAGAATGGAGTGTTCGATGTAGAAGTTACTGTCACCCTGCGAGCAGGAGATCCCCTCGCACACTGGAACATTGATGTTCGCAATCGTGGTACGAGGTACGGGATTGAACGGGTACGGTTTCCGATCCTGAACCTCGCGCCCATTGGAAACGCCCAGCAGAATGTTTTGGTCGTTCCCCTAAATCGCGGAAGCCTGATCGAGAATCCTTTTGGAAAAAAACTTCACACCTTGAGTCATCCCCAAATGGGTTTCTACACGTGCGATTATGAGATGCAGTTCCAGGCACTCTACAACCAGCAGAAGGGCAGTGGGATTTACCTAGCGACCCAGCAGTCGGTGCCCTGCCTGATGCATCCGCAGGTTGAAAGTAAGGACTCGGAACTGGTCTGGCGACCCGGACATTTTCCGCCCAACATCTCCTTTGCCCAGGAATCCCCCGGAGCGACTGCGGAAGATTTTAATCTTTCCTACGACTGTGTCACCGGACCTTTCATGGGGGATTGGTTCGATGCCTGCCAGATTTACCGCAAGTGGGCTATCCAACAGCGGTGGTGCCGTAAGGGGCCGCTGTCTATGCGCGACGACATACCCAGGTGGTACAAGGAAGCGCCCCTCTATTTCTACACAACCTTTAACGATTCTGCCCAGGGAACGCATTCGATGGATGAAAACCTGCAGATTGGAGTCGATCATTTTCGCGAGTGGTTGCAGTGGGCAGGGGTAAAGCTACCGGCAAACTTCTACGCCTGGGAAGAGCCGGTCCATGGTTTGAGTGTGAGAGATTTGCCGTTTCACATTGCCCGGTCGAACCTGAAAAGCCCTTCTGGCCGCTGGTCAGGAATGACCGGTCACAATTACTACGATGGTAACTATCCGGGAATTGGCGCATTGGCGAATCTGTCGCAGCAGTGTGCGCGTCTACGTCAAGAAGGCGGAATGGTATGTCCCTATGTCGCTCTTGAGATTTTTAACCAGGGGCCCAGTGAGGATGCACCCTATGCGACGGCGGCCAAACCGAGTGCCATCCGTGATCTTTACGGGTGTATTCGTACCTGGGGCGGGGACCGGGCCTGGCAGATGTGTTCCTGCACTCCCTGGTGGAGGGATCGGCTTACCGAGACCTGTGTCGAACTGCTTAAGCGGGAAAATGTCGGCGGATTTTATCTCGATGTGATGCGTGGCAGTAGCCTCCCCTGTTATTGGCCAGCACATGGGCACACGGTCGCCGGTGGAAGTTCAATGACCACCGGTCGTCATGAACTGGTAGAAATTGTTCGGCAGGCCGTCAAGGCAAGGGATGCGGCTGCGATTATTACGGGTGAAAATCCCAGCGAAAATATGATTGATGTGATCGATGGCATGCTGACCTTTACGCTGGCTGCCGACACCAAGGCTCCCATTTTTGCTACCGTGTACCAGGATTATATACCCCGGTATGGACTCGAACTATCAACCGGTGTGGGCTACAACAGCCGGTTTGAAGATGTCCATCGGAAGGACTCCTTCTTTATCGAATGTGCATCGCTTTTTTGTGAAGGTGCCCAGATCGGCCGGTTGCGACTCCGACCACGGGATGCATGTTTGTCTTTTCAAAACCCTGAGCACAAGGAAATGATTGACTTTCTTGGCCAGATCGTCGGCTACTACAAACAGGAAGAAGCGAAGAAATTCCTTGTCTACGGACAACTTATGCGACCTTTGGATTTTGCTCAACCTTCGCCCATGCCCACTCTGACCTACACTGCGATGTATGTCAAAACCGAATCGCAGTTCCCGGCACTTATGAGCGGAGTGTTTCGCGCTGAGGATGGTGAGTTGGGTGTTTTTGTGGTCAATGCGAGCAGCGACGAGCAAACCTTTTCAACAACCCTTGACCTGGTGCGCCACGGCATGACGGGAAATAGCCCTGTTGATGTGGATCGCGTTTTTCCGGATGGTACCTCTGAAAATTTTCAAAGGCGTTCAAAAAACAGGGTCCTTCTTCAAGAAAGCCTACCTGGTCATCAGATTGTTCTGTTCCGCCTCAAGCCCACCGCAGGATAAGCAATCAATGAGACTACAAGTCCTGTCAAGACTCAACCTTATGGTAACTGCGATCGCCAGACTGCGGACTTCACCGGTTACAAGCTTCACTCTGGTGAGCGGGGCTGCAGTTTTCCTGATCGGCTGTTGGGCAATCACGGTAGTGGCGGAAGAAGACCAGCACAGGTGGCAGTACAAACATAAAGACATTTTGATTGAAGAGGCACGGGAAGACGAACCCAAGCTGGACCGTTTTTCAGCGACAAAGGCGCTCACCTACCTGGACAACGGGGCGACGGCGTGGAGCCGGTCACGGTCGTGTATCGCCTGTCACACCAATGGTTCCTACCTGCGTATGCGCCCATTGTTGACCAAATCCGCAGGCAAACCGTTAGACGAGCTGCGCACATTTTTTGTTACCCAACTGGAAAGCTTCGAGGAACAATCCAGAGCGGACTTTCCATCCGTGCTGGAAAGCGTCAAGCCGATACAGATCGTCTACATCGCGATGGGCCTGGCCGAATGGGATGCGCAGGTCAGCGGCCATCTGTCGGGCGCGACGCGTCGAGCGTTGGATTTGATGTTTGCCGTGCAATCTAATAGCGGTGCCTGGGGCTACGGAATTGATTGTTGGCCTCCATTCGAATCAAGCCCCTACCAAATGACGACTGTAGCGGCGATGGCAGCGGCCACGGCACCAGGTTGGCGCGAAAACGTCACCGAACAGAAACACAAAACAGGGCTTGCCAAAATTCGTCAATGGCTGAGCGACACCCCCCCTCCACACGATTACGGCAAGACGCTGTTACTGTGGGCATCAACGCGTTGGCCCCAACTGCTGGATGAATCTCGCAGCAAGAAGATCGTCGATGAATTACTTCAACTGCAACAACAGGATGGTGGGTGGTCGATCCGCCGCTTTGCCAGGCCAGAAGAGTGGGGCGACGGTCGCCGCGCCGAGAAACTTCGTGGCGAAGTCGATTTCGATTCGCCGCAAAGCGACGGACACATGACCGGCCTGGCCATGATCACGTTGCTCGACGCCGGCGTGCCGACCGAGGATCCACGGATTCAGCAAGGAGTCGAGTGGCTCAAAAAAAACCAACGCGAATCAGGCCGTTGGTGGACACGCTCGCTGAACACTGACGAATTTCACTTCATCACGTTCAGTAGTACCCTCTACTGCCTGGTCGCACTTGACAAGAGCGGGGCGTTAATGCCGTAGGCAGTACATTACGATGGCCGTTTTCTAAGACACACCAAAAAATACATCGCAAAGCCCTTCGGTCAGAAAGTGTGGCTCGGTCCATTGTCGATGTGGCCCGCTAGTTCGATGGCCGAAATTGCGCCAGTTTCACCAACTGCGGTCTGAACGCCGGCAGCGCACCTCCAACACTAGTTTAAACAGTGGTACCTGCCGTGGGGGAAGTTCACATCATTCAAAGGATGTGGACAAGGACCTTCAGTTGGTTGAGCCACGTCTTTCTCCCGTTTGACATTTTGCAAGAAGGTCTCCAGGCCCCCCTGCTCCACAGAATGTGGTTGTCTCTGGCACACCACCGTCAAGGTTTTTCATTAACCGAGATCATGTGCCGACTATTTTCGGCACACCCACGGTACCTCGCGACCACTATGGAGGCTGCGGGCAAAAGGATGCGAAGGATTGACTTCCGTACAAGTCATAGTTATTCTATGTTCTTACTGGCAGTTAACAATTCAACAGTTCCATATTGCCTCATCTCCATATTGCCTCATCAGGCACCGCTAATTTAGTTCCTTCAACGACATCTGGATTCTTCTCCCCGTAGTTGCCCATTGGCAGTGGGGAATTCGGGAGCATCCGGTTGTCGTTTTTTTATTGGGGCCATCCCACGAAACGAGAATTGGTGACGTTGACTTCCCGTAACCAACCGTGAGCAAATCTTCCCCCAGGAAGATTGAAAATTTTATCCGTCGGTCACTATTCACTGAGAGAGAACAAATGAATCGTGTAATTTACGCGTCTTTGAGATTGCTGAGTTCGCTCATCTTTCGACAGCATGGCACGTGCCGCGGGCCCAGCACAGGATCGACTGTTCGACACATGGCGTTGGCTACTGTGTTGTTATTAGTACCGGGGCTGAC
>Ga0315336_1006780_pt1 | contig 11468 bp, 10 predicted proteins | sample ASW5metaG_FD_204512 | JGI IMG/M metagenome (GOLD analysis project Ga0315336, IMG submission 204512) | Ammonia-oxidizing marine archaeal communities from Monterey Bay, California, United States - ASW #5 | ecosystem: Environmental > Aquatic > Marine > Intertidal zone | place: USA: California...
GCGAGCATACCGGCGGGCTCGGCGACACCGGCGGATCGACGCCGATGGACACGGGGTGTGGACCGCGGCGAGCGCTGAAGTCGCCGCGGCTTGGTGAGTCGACCGGGGCTCGTCGACGGCGCCGGATGCGCTAGCCTGGCGCCTGGAGAAGGTCGTTGCCCCCTGCGTCCAGCCCACCACCGCCAGACTCGCCAGACAAGCTGTGGATCGATCGGTTCATACCCACAGCGGCGATCTCCGGAGACCTCGAGCTCCGACGAAGGGCGCGGCTGCTGGTCCTCCTGGCGATGGCGTTCTTTCCGATCGGGACGTTGGTAGGCCTCTTTCGTATATTTGCCGGCATGAGTCCACGGCTGTTCGCGGCCCCGCTGATCGTCGGATTCACCTTCCCTGCGCTAGTGCTCGTTGCGCGATCCGGTCGCGTCGAAGGCGCGGCGAGGGCGGCCGTTCTGGTGTGGTTCGCCACCACTGGCGGCGTCATGTTGAGCACGGCGATCCCGCCTCCGGGCGCCATGTTTGCGACCCTGGTGTTCCCTCTGCTCGCCGTGATGCTCGTGGGGCCGAAGTGGGGCACTCGCGCGGCGCTCGTCCTCGCCCTTCTCGCCTGCGTAGCCGGGGTCCGATGGTCGTCGTTCGAGGCGGCGGCGCCCTCTGCATTCGAACAGCGGACCTTCCACCTCGCCCGGGTCGGCTCCATCGCCCTGGTGATCCTCTGTGCACTGGCCTACGAAGCCAGTAAGGACGCCATGCGTCGAGAACTGGAGAAGGCCCGCGGGGTGGCCGATGCCGCCAATCGGGCCAAGACCCGCCTCCTCGCCAATGTGAGCCACGAGATCCGGACGCCGATGAACGGCGTGCTCGGCTCGACCGAGTTGCTCCTCCACACCGACATCGACGACCGCCAGCGCGAGCTCGCCACCGCCGCCCTCCACTCGGGCGAAAACCTCCTCGGCCTCCTCGACGACCTGCTCGATTTCGCCCGCATCGAAGAGGGCCGATTGTCCTTGAAGGAGTTGGCTTTCGATGCGGAGGAGGTCGTCGGACAGGTCATCGGAATCTACCGACCTCAGGCCGAGGCCAAGGGCCTGGAGATGCGCTGGGATGCGGGAGGACAGGACATCCGTGTGAACGGTGACTCCGGCCGTTTTCAACAGATCGTGAGCAACCTGGTAAGCAACGCCATCAAATACACCGACTCGGGCTCGGTGGCGGTGCGACTCGACCAGTCCAGGGGCAAGGGCGGCGTCGATCTGGCCCTGTCCGTAGAGGACACCGGCCACGGCATAGCGAACACCGACGAGATCTTCGACCGGTTCGAGCGCGGTGCCGGAGTGGTACACACGACAGCCGGCCTCGGGCTCGGGCTGGCCATCACTCGCGATCTAGTCCAGAGAATGGGCGGGACCATCAGCGTCGAGAGCACGCGCGGCGTGGGCAGTCACTTTCGCGTGCAGATCCGACTCCAGGCGTCAGTGATCGCGGTGTCCACCCAACAGGTCGGAACGACTGCTGGATTGCGCGTCCTGGTTGCCGAGGACAACCGCGTGAACCGTCTGGTGGTTGGCCGTATGCTCGAATTGTTGGGGTGCACGGTGGTGATGGTGGAGGATGGGCAGGCCGCGCTCGAGGAATTCCTGGCGTCCGAGCCGAAGTTCGACGTGGTGTTGATGGACGTGAGAATGCCCGTTCTCGATGGGCTCGAGACCACCCGGCGGATTCGCACATCCGAAGTGGGCGGACGCGTGCCCATCGTCGCCATCACGGCCAACGCGACCCCCGCGGACTCCGATGAATGTCTCGCCGCCGGAATGGATGAGTTCCTGCCCAAGCCCATCAGCATCGCCGGGCTCCAGAGGGTCCTCGAGCGGTGGTCCGCCTGACGCCGCTCAGAACTTCCAGGCCACCCGGTGTAGATGTAAGGGTTCGTCCTTGCCTTTCACCTGAACGGGGTCCAGTGGCGTGGTGGCCCGATGGGGGCGGGTCAGGGAGCGGTAGGTGGTGTCGCTGATGAGGATTTCGCCGCGGCCCGCGACCCCACATATTCGCGACGCCACGTTCGTGGCGTCCCCAATGGCGGCGTACTGCACGTACTCTTTGGTTCCGACGTTGCCGAATGCCACCGGACCCGAGTGGATGCCGATGTAGACCGCGATCTCGGCAAGGCCCGCCTGGACTCTCTCCCGGTTGAGCTGGCGAAGGCCGAACTGCATGGCCACCGCAGCTTCGACGGCTCGATCCGCGGCGTCTTCCTGCGGGAAGGGCGCGCCCCAGACCGCCATGAGCGCGTCGCCGATGTACTTCTCCAGGGTGCCGCCGTTGCTGAGCACCGCGTGGGCCAGCGGCGGGAAGTAGGCGTTCAACAGGTCGAAGACTTCGCGTGGGGCGAGACTCGACGACAGTTCTGTGTAGCCGGCGATGTCACAGAACAGCACCGTCGCCTCGACCTCGACTGGCTCGAAATCGGTCGTCTGTTGTTTCATCAAACGCGCGGCGGTCGCCGGGGGAAAGAAGCGCAGCAGGGTGCTCTGGACCACGGCCGCCTGCTCGAGGGCGTTTCTGGACCGGCCCCAGCTCAGGGCCAGACCGGCCTGGTTGGCGAATGCGACCAACATGTCGAGGTCGGCATCGTCAAAGGAGGCCGCCGCGACCAGACTGTCCACGTAGAGCACGCCGAGGGCCTCTCCATCGCAGACCAGTGGGGCGGCGAGAGCGCAGCGGATACCCACATCCATGACCGATTGAGCGTTCTGGACCCGCTGGTCGTGGCGGACGTCGTCGAAGCGCATCGCCCGGCCGCGCGCGTGGGTTTGCTGCACGATGGCCCGGCTGTAGGGGCGTCCCGCCGCATCGTTGTAGAGGCCGTCTCGCGCGGCTCGGCACACCAGCTGGTCGCCGTCCAACAGCAGCACTGCGATGCGGTCGGCACGAAAGATGTCGGACGCGAGCTGGGCGACCGTCTCGGCAACCTGGCTCTCGGGCTGGGGCGTGGCCAGCGCCTCGGCAGCGCGCAGGAGGATGCGGAGTCGGTTGGCGTCCGAAGAGCCGGCGCCGGACGCCGATCGCGCCAGGAACATCAGGGTCTGGGTGCGGCCGGTGAGCTTGTCCACCAGGTCTCGCTCGGTGGTCGCCTCGACATCAGAGGCGTGAAACATCAGCGCAATGTCGCCGAATTTGACCTCGTCTCCATTGCGGAGCACCGCCACGGTGTGCAGGCGTTTGCCGTTGTGTCGGATCCCGTTCTTGCTGTTCAGATCGCGAACCGTGACGACGCCGCCCCTGACGGTGACTTCTCCGTGGGCGCGGGACAGGGTGGGGTGGTCGAGGGTGATGTCGGCGTCGGTGGAGCGGCCCACGACGACAGTGCCCCGGTGCAGTTGAATTCTGGGGAGACCCAGGGTTTTGTCTGAAGCGGAGAAGTACGGCACCGCCCGATCTTAACCAGAGGGTGCGCCCCCTTCGAAGCGCGGCGTGAGGTAGTCGACGAAAGCGCGTACCTTGAGCGGCACATAGGCCCGAGATGGCAGAAGGATGGACGCGCCTGATCCGAAGTCGGTGAACGTCATCTCGTACTGTGGAAGCAGGCGCACCAATCGACCTTCGGCCAGCTCTTTGCCGACGACCCACCTGGCGGTCATGAGCACGCCCATCCCGGCGACGGCGGCATCTCGGAGAGCGATGGCGTTGGTGATGGAGAGGCTTGCGCGAGGGGTGATGGAGAACGCCTCCCGGCCCTTTCGAAACTGCCACGTCGTGGCGCCTCCAATGGGAAAGACCAGACAGTCCCAGTTCTCGAGCTCGGAGGGATGGGAGGGCGCGGGATGGTCGGGATGTGCGCAGAGCACATACTCGACCGCACAAAGTCTTCGCGCGACGAGGCTCGTGTCGGCGAGTCGGCCGAGTCGGATGGCGACGTCGACCTGACGAGCGAGGAGATCCACCCGGGAGTCGGTGAGGAGGAGGTCGACGTCGATGTCCGGATACTGCCTCCTGAAATCGGGAAGGAGCGGGATCAGGTTCAGCTGGGCGAAGCTGACCGGTGCGGTGATTCGAAGGGTGCCTCGCGGGATGGTGCTGGCGTCCAGGGCCAAGGAGGCCGCGGCGTCGAGCTCGTCGACGATCGAGGTCACCCTGTCGAAATACAGCCGACCCGCTTCCGTCAGGGACAGGCGGCGAGTGGTCCGCTGGAGAAGTCTGACACCCAGCTCGTCTTCGAGAGACGCCACCGCGCGGGAAAGCGTCGACGGCGCCACAGAGTGCTCTCTCGCGGCCGCCGCGAAGCTACCTCGACGCACGACGAGTGCGAACATCCGCAGAGCCTGTACATCCATTCGTGTGAGTATCGCACGAGTATGTTGCGTTCTCATTCCTTTCGTGCGCGAACGGCGGCCGTTAGAACGTCGGAAAGGAGGCGATATGGCTCGCATGGCTTTTCTGGGATTGGGCGCGATGGGCATTCGAATGGCGCGACGCCTGGTGGAGGCCGGTCACGACGTGACGACGTGGAACCGGAGTCCGAAAGCCGTGGCGGGGGCTGCCACGGCGGCGTCTCCGAGGGCAGCGGTCGAAGACGCGGAGATCGTCATCGTCATCGTCACGGACAACGAGGCTTCAGAGGCGGTCTGGCTGGGCGAAGACGGGGCGATTCACGGCCTCAATCCCGGCACCATCGCCATCGAGTCCAGTACCCTCACCGGTGCGGCAATGCGTCGACTGGATGCTGCGATTACCGAGGTGGGTGGGCGTTTTCTCGATGCTCCGGTGATGGGCACGCTGCCCCACGCCGAGAATGGAGGACTCCAGCATCTGGTCGGCGGCGAGGCCGCTGTTCTCGACGAGGTTCGCCCGGTGTTGGAGGTCATGAGCGGTGCCATCCACCACCTCGGCCCGGTGGGGGCTGGAACGGCGATGAAGCTCGCGGCAAACAGCTGGTTCGCCATGCAGGTCGAGGCGATGGCCGAGGTGCTCACCCTGGCGCGGGCTGGCGGGGTGAAGGATGAAGGCACCGTCGAGGTGCTGCGGGCGTTGCCGGCGACAAGCCCGGTGTTGGGCATGCTGGTCGGATTGATGGTGGAGGAGAAGTTCGCCCCTCTCTTCCCGATCCGCCTGGTTGCCAAGGACCTTCGCTATGCGAGCGAAGTCCGGGATCTACCCCTGTTGAGCCGGACCGCGGAGCGCTTCGCGGAGGCGGTGGAGGCGGGGTTCGGGGACGACAACATCCACGGCGTAGTGAAGCTCGCGCGTCTCTGAACCGAGCCTGTGAATATACTGCTCCATGGCAAAACTAGAAGTCACCCAATCGCACTCCCTCTCCCCGAGCGACGCCAAGGCCAAGCTCCAGGGATTCACCGAAATGATGGGCAAGTACGGCGCCAGCCTCGCCTGGTCCGGCAACCGCGCCAAGATCAAGGGCATGGGCGTCTCGGGCACCGTCGACGTGACGGGTTCGAGTGTCGTCATGAACCTGAAGCTCGGCATGCTGGCCAAGGCCGCTGGCGTTGACCCGGTGCGCCTCGAGGCGAGCATCGCGAAACGCCTGAAGGCCGCGTTCGAAGGCGAGTAGACCGTCGTGGGCCCCAAGAAGGCCGGGTGCGCACTCGCGTGCGCCATGCCGTTTGTGGTGGGGTGTGGTCCCAAAGACGGCGCCGTGGTGCCCGGGGGAACGGAGCCGACGACCGAGGTCGTGGTGTCCGACGTGACTCTGGCGGACTGGTCGCTGTCGCAGCAGGCGATCCAGCCGACCTTCGATACGAGCCGCGTCTGGTATGCCGCCGCGGCGGGCGCGACCGAGGAAGTGACTGCCACGCCGACCGATCCTCTCGCCTCTGTAGAGCTCGTCGTTCGCGACCTCGATGGTGTGGAGCTCGACCGCTTTGCGTCGAATTCCGCGGAGATCGCGCTCGAAGGCGGAGAACAGATCGTCGCGGTGGTGACCTCGGCGGATGGAAACGCGACGGGTGAATACACGTTGACGCCTCTGCCCAGCGACTTTCCGGCGCTCGATGTCTGGAATGCCGGGGAACCGGTTCCGGGCTGGTTCTTCCTGTGCAACACCGACTTCGGGCCGCTCGTCGACGGCGGCGGCATGTACCTGATGATCGTCGACTCCCTCGGGATTCCGAGATGGCTTCGACGACAGGAGGGATTGACCTTCGACTTTCGGCCGGGTCCCGGCGGGGCGTTGACATGGGTGGACTCTCCAGAATTCGAGGACAGGGCGGCCATCGTGCGTCGACCCGGCGGAGAGCTGGAGTCCTGGGAGCCGTTCGACGGAGGACTGAACACCCACGAGTTCCAGCTCCTCGAGAACGGCAATGCGCTCATGGTTGCGGACCGCTTGGAAGACCAGGACCTGACGCCTTGGGGTGGCCCGGCCAGCAAGCCGGTCGTCGACCAGGCCATCCAGGAAGTCACCCCGAGCGGAGAGCTGGTCGATGAGTGGTCGACAAAGGGCAACATCGATCTGGCCGACATGGCGCCTCCGATGCGGAGTTGGCTCCTTCCGGGCATCGAGCCCGCTCATGTGAACAGTGTCGACATCGATCCTGCCGACGGAAACTGGGTCATCTCCATGCGGACGGTCTCGCAAGTCCGGAAGGTCGACCGCACCACGGGTGAGACGCTCTGGATCCTGGGCGGCTCGGGCTCCGACTTCACCTTCGTCGACGATGCCCGCCTGGACGGCTGGAGCGGTTTCTCGTCCCAGCACAGCGCCCGTGTGACCGGGCCGAACACGGTGATGGTCTTCGACAACTCCTTTGTGATCTTCACGGGGTTCACCGGCGACACCCGCATGGTCGAGTATCTGCTCGATCACGACGCGATGACCGCCACCATCATCCGGTCCTGGGACCTGGTCGGGGCGGAGGGCACCCCGGTCGGCGGCTCCGTGCAACGAACGCCCGATGACCACACCGTCATTGGCTTTGGCACCCTGGAGGACGTCGGGGGAGCGCTCCCGCCGGCGATCGTCGAGCTGGACGAGAACCACGAGCCCGTCTTCGAGCTCCGGCTGCCGGAGGGTCACTGGAGCTACCGGGTCTTCAAATACGATCACGATGGGGAGGCTTGGATCCTCCCCTGACCGATTCTAGGCCTCGATCTCCCGGAAAATGTGGGTGTCGGTGATGTGCTCGAAGGACGTGAGCTGGCCGCCGTCGATGGTCAGCACGTGGGTGAAGGAGCTCGTCGCGGACTTGCCGGTGGCGCGATTTGTGCCTTCTTCCACGCCTTGCACGTAGACTTTGCCGTTGGGGGCTTCGTAGATGGCGTCGACAGAGACGTGCCGCCACTCCCACGCCTCGGCCAGGGGCTTGAACAGGTTCTCGAGGATGGCGGCCGGGCCGACCCACTCGCCGGAGAGGCTTCCGCCTTCCGGCTCTTTCCACACGCAGGTGGGGGACAGGATGCCGAGGAACTCCTCGATCTGGCCATTGGCGTACTGGGACAGGGCGGTCTGGACGAGGGCGACTTTTGCGGACATTTGTGACTCCATTCAGTTTCGGGTCGCGGCGATGTGCGCAACCTCGACTGGGTACAAAGCAACCTCTGTGCCAGGCCTGCCCTACGGTTGAACCGGCTTAATTCGCTGCTGCACTGGGAAGGAGACGTCTCTTGAGACGCTTCATGAGAGGGCTTCGAGCCACTTGGGCTCTTTGCCGACCAGCGCGTAGAACCGCCGCGACCGCTCCAGGGCCGTCCGCGCCTCGTCGTGTTCTCCGCGATCGGTGAGGAGCCGCGCCGTCTGGAAGAGCGCGTGGGCCATGAGCCGGAAGCTACCGACCCCTTCTGCGAGGCGCAGCGCCCGGGCGAGCTCCTCCAGCTCGACGTTGGTGCCGGTGCTCCGGAGCTGGACGCGGTTGGTGCGCACGTTGGCCTCGTTGAGGGCGTTGCCGGTCGCCACGTGGACCTCCAGCGCCCGACCGAGCCAGTGCATCGCCTTGTCGAGCTCTCCCAGATCTCCCCAGGTGAGGCCCATGCGGCCGTACATGGCACCCACTGCGGCTTCGTCCTTTTTGGGGTCGAGGAGCTCGAGGGCGCGTTCGAACAGGGCGATGGCGCCCAAGCTGTCTCCCTCCAGGCGGGCCTTGGATCCGCGGGCCGCCCACACCAGGGCCTCGGTGCGCACCAGTCCATGAGTCTGGGCGAGTTCGAAGGCGGCGTCGAGATCGGGTGCACCGTCGTCGCCACGGCCGGCCATCACGAACAGATCGCCGCGGGAGCGGAGGATCCGGGCCTTGAGCGTCATGTCGGTCACGCCTTCGACTGCCCGGGCGACCAGGGGCAGGATGTCGTCGAGCTTGTACCGCTCCCGGATGTGAAACTGCAGGGCAAGCACGAGGTGGCCGGCGTCGTCTCCAACTGCGTGGCGGGCGGCGGCGATGCAGTTGTCGACCTCGGCCAGGGGAACGCGTGCCCACCGGGCTCGGGCGTAGTGATGGGCGTGGGCGAGGCGGGCGTCGTCGGCGTCGCCATTGCCCGCCAGCTGTGCGCGTGCGTAGGCGCGAAGTACCTCGTAGATCCGGAATCGCGGTGCTCGCCCATTTCGGTCGACCCAGAGCAGGGATCGAGCGACCAGCCCCTCGACGAGGTCCAGGGCATCCGGCCCCAACACCGTCTCGGCGGCGGGGAGATCGAAGCCCCCGTGGAAGACCGCGCACCTCGCGAACGCCACCCGCTCCTCGGCGGAGAGCAGGTCCCAGGAGCCGTCCACAGCCGCCTCCAGGGTCGCGTGTCGGGCGGGTCGATCGCGGCGTCTCCCACGGAGGATCGCGAGCTGGTCGTCGAGGCGCTTCAGGACGTCGTCGGGGGCGAGCACCCGGATCCGGCCCGCGGCGAGTTCGACCGCGAGGGGGATGCCGTCCAGGCGCTCGACAATGGCGTCGATCACCGGGGCAGAGGCCTCGAATCCGGGATCTACGGCCAGAGCTCTCCTCCTGAAGAGCTCGGCCGCGTCGCCGGCATCGAGGGGGCCGAGCACCAGGGTCCGCTCCGGTTCCAGCTCCAACGCCTCGCGGCTGGTGGCCAGGATCTTCAGGTCCGGGAGGAAGGACAACCAGCGGCGCACCACAGAGGCCGCACCCTCGAGGACCTGCTCCAGGTTGTCGAGGACCAACAGCGCGTTTGACTGATCCAGCACCTGATCGGGGCCCGCGGTTGCCGCGGTCACCGCCGCGGTCACCTCGGTGGCGTCGTGGGTCTCCGACAGGTCGCAGAACCAGCCGGGGCCGTTGTGTCTGGCGAGTGCCTCCCTTGCGAGGCGGGTCTTGCCCATGCCGCCCGGCCCGACGATGGTGACGAGGCGTGCGGCCTCGAGGAGTTGTTCGACCCGAGCGAGATCTGCGCTCCGACCGAGCAGTGTGGAGGTGCTCACCTTCGCCGTCACGAAGCGGTAGCCGAGTCCGCGGACCGTGATCAGGTGGTCGGGTTTGGCGGGATCGGCCTCGATCTTGGTTCGGAGGCGGCGAATCGTCGTGAAGACCGTGCTGCTGTCCACGCCCTTCTTGTAGCCCCAGACCTCGGTGAGCAGGGTCTCTTTGGAGAGCGGTCGTCCGGGATGCGCGGCCAGGTAGGTGAGGAGCGCGGCCTCGTTCGGAGTCAGAGTACGGACCTCGTCGAATCCGTGGATCTGCCGCAGCTCCAGGTCAATTGCACACGCGGTGAGCACAACCCTCATCTGGGGTCAGGCGTTCGGTTTCGGTTGGTGCCAGGCATTCGGTTCATCGCCTTCCGCGGAGAATCGGCAACCGATTTCCGTCTCGGGTGAAGATCACCGCCGTCTCCAGGTGGCGAACCTCGTCTCGGGCTGCGAATGAGTCCAGGGTCAACGTTCGCAGATGGTCCGAGTCTCGCACGGCGACGTGGATGAGGAAGTCATCGGCGCCGCCGAGGCTGTAGTGGCCCACGACCTCGGGAAGGGTTCGCAGATGCGCGGCGAATCCCTCGAAGGCGTCGCGGCTGTGCACGTCGAGTCGGACTGAGACCATGGCCTCGAGACCGATGCCCAACGCCCCCGGATGGACCTCGGCGCGGTAGTTGCGCAGCGCGCCCCGTTGCTCGAGGGCTCGAACCCTGCGCAAGCACGAAGAAGGCGCCAAACCTACCTTCTGGGCGAGTTCCTTGTTGGACGTTCGCGCATTGTTCTGTAGGAGCTCCAGAATGTGGAGATCGATTGCATCCAGGTCGTCAAAGTCGCCCATCTTTGCAATTCTATTCGATTGTCGAGTCATGTGAGCAACTCTATTCTATTTGTAACCCAAAAGGAGCAACGACATGGTCTATCAGAGCATCCGCGTCAGCCCGCTTCTGAAGTTCGCCCAACGCCTCGCCGTGGCGATGCGCAGCCGCAGCGCTCCCGCCCATCGCGTCGAGGACAACCTGCACGACTTCGCCGAAGCGACCGACCTGAAGGTCCTGTTTCACGTGCTACCGGGAGCCGTGTTGGCCAGCCACAGGTGGACCGAGGTTCTCGAAGTCGCCCCCGGCCCGCCCGATCTCGCCGGGCTGGACGCATTGGAGTCCTGCTCCCAAGCCGTCGTGCTCGGTCAGATCAGTCCCCTGGAGGGGCTCAGGCAGATCGAGAAGCTCGACGCCCGCGGCCCCTATTACGGTCAGGGGCTCACCCTCCTGGGATTCGCGGCCGCGAGCGCTACGGCCGTCAGCTTCTTTGGTGGTGGACTCCTGGAAATGATCGCGTCGGGGGCCATCGGAACGCTGTGCGGCCTCCTCATTTCCTGGAGGCTGGCCGAGGTGCTCGTCACCTGCGTGGGCACCTTCGGTCTGGCGATCGCCGCCCACTATGTGCCTATCGCCGGCGATGTCGCACTCGTCACCGGGATCATCGTGCTCTTGCCCGGTTTCGCGCTCACCACTGCGCTCACCGAGTTGGCGACCCGTCACCTGATATCGGGCACCTCGGGAGTCGCCGCCGCCACCTTGACCCTGCTCCAGCTCGGGTTCGGCGTTGCCCTCGGCAGTCGGCTCGCGGAGCTCGTCGTCGGCCCGGTCGTCTGGTCGACCGAACCGGTTCTCTTGCCGGGCTGGGTCGAGCCGGTCGCGCTCGTCGGCGCCGCCCTGTCCTTCGGGATCCTCCTGCAGGCCAGGGCCCGCCACCTTCCGCACGTCCTTGGAGCCTGTGGCGTCGCTCTCTACGCCACCCACGCCGCGACGCCGATCCTGGGACCGGAGCTGGCCGGCGGGGCCGGTGCGTTCGGGGTGACGATCTGCGCAAATGCGGCCAGCCGAGGGTTCAACCAGCCCGCGGCTGTGTGGCAGGTGCCCGGAATCCTCTTGTTGGTGCCCGGATCGGTGGGTTTTCGGAGTGTGACGGCGCTGCTCCAGCACGACGTACTCGGCGGCGTCGAGGCGGCCTTCTCCACCTTGCTCGGCGCGATTGCGTTGGTTGGCGGCAGCCTTGCGGGCGCCGCATTGGTGCGGCCCAGATCGCGGTGATCGGGTGTGGCCATTCAGGG
>Ga0315336_1006781_pt1 | contig 11468 bp, 8 predicted proteins | sample ASW5metaG_FD_204512 | JGI IMG/M metagenome (GOLD analysis project Ga0315336, IMG submission 204512) | Ammonia-oxidizing marine archaeal communities from Monterey Bay, California, United States - ASW #5 | ecosystem: Environmental > Aquatic > Marine > Intertidal zone | place: USA: California...
CGTCGAGCATGACAAACAGCGCCTTTTTAGCGACACCATACGGCGCGTTGGTCTCCTCCGGATAACCATCCCAGAGGTCTTTTTCATTGAAAGGAACCGGGGCGAATTTGGGATACGCGCAGACCGTGCCAACGTGAACGAACTTCCGCAAACCATGGAGTCGTGCACACTCGACGAGATGCAGTCCCATTGCCATGTTCGCGTAAAAGAACCGGCCGGGATGCCGCCGGTTGGCCCCAATACCTCCGACCTCTGCCGCAAGATGAAACACTAAGTCGGGCTGAAAATCCCGGTACATGCTCCGCGCACCGCCGGCAGTGGTGAGATCGTAACGGTTCCGTCTGGGGACCGAAACTTCTCGGCAGCCCCGTTCTTGCAGCTTCCGGCATAAGACGCGTCCCAGAAAGCCGGCGCCTCCTGTTACGGTTACGCGCGTCTGAGTCCAATCGATCATTGCGGAGCTCTCCACCTGATGGCCTGCTATGCGGCGCGTCGCAATGTTTTGACGGGCTCTGTCTGACCGGCGCTCCGCAGCGTTTTCTCCCGAACAGCCAGTTCCAGATCGGCTTCAACCATGATCCGCACCAATTCTTCGAAATCGACTTTGGGTTGCCACTGGAGGTTTTTGCGGGCTTTGGAAGCATCCCCCAAGAGCAAATCGACTTCTGTGGGGCGGAAAAAGCGCGGATCGATGTCGACGAAGTCAGTATGATCCAAGCCGGCAACACCAAAGGCCAATTCAAGAAATTCTCGAACGGAGTGGGTTTCTCCCGTGGCGATGACGAAATCGTCGGCTTGTTCTTGTTGCAACATCTGCCACATGGCTACGACGTAGTCGCCGGTGAAACCCCAGTCACGCTGAGCATCCAGGTTGCCCAGGGTGAGCCGATCCTGCAAACCGTACTTGATGCGGCCGATAGCCCGCGTGATCTTGCGCGTAACGAAATTCTCACCCCGGCGTGGCGACTCGTGATTAAACAGGATGCCGTTGGACGCATGCAGCCCATACGCCTCCCGGTAGTTGACCGTGGCCCAATACGCGAATGTCTTCGCAATCGCGTACGGGCTGCGGGGATAAAAGGGCGTTTTCTCCGTTTGCGGCACCTCACACACTTTGCCAAACATCTCGCTACTCGACGCCTGGTAAAACTTTACCTGCTGACCAATTTGATCTTCGATCTCGCGGATCGCATCGAGCAATCTCAACGTTCCCAGCGCGTTGATATCCGCCGTGTCAATCGGCGTGTCGAAGCTCACGCGGACGTGCGACTGGGCAGCCAGATTGTAGATTTCTTGGGGCTGTGTCTTGTCGAGTACCCGCCGCAGGCTGTTTGCGTCGCAGAGATCCGCATAATGCAACTGCAACCGCTCCTCGCACGAATCTCCCTCGTGCAGCAGATGGTCGATGCGGCTCGTGCCGGTGGTTGAGGACCGACGGATCAAGCCGTGGACTTCATAACCTTTGCACAAGAGAAGCTCCGCGAGATAGCTGCCATCCTGTCCGGTAATGCCGGTGATTAATGCTCTCTTCTGCTTCACGGTCGTCTCCAAATATGCCAGCTCGTGAAAATTTGTGGCCCAGATGGCCGTTGTCGTCCGCAACGTATCGCGCAAACCTTTTGTAATCTCAGGTCATTCGTGTTGTGTCGGCCCGAAATTCCCGTAACCCTGACGGTGAGCTGCGCGATCTGATTGGGTGCGGAATGAATTCGGGACGCTCGTCCAGGTTCGATCGCGTACGCCGAGTCGCGGCCAGAGAGATGGCGTCTGTCCGTCCCTGTATGCACGACGTATTCGCTGCGCGATCAATGATTCTCCAGCGGGAGAACGAACCGTATCGAACGAGCGTGAACCCGTTCCCATTGTCGCAACCTGCTTCTATCCATGAGGTTTCCGTGGTTGTCGCATCAGGTGCGGGCGGCGGATGCTAGGTCCATCTCGAATCTGCCGCAAGACCAAATTGTGACCGCAAATCGGCGACCCGAATGCGGTCCCGCCAGCACGGTTTCTGCTCGATTCCAAGCGACCTCGGAGGGCAGTTGCTCGACCCGGAAAGGTTCTCCGGCCTCCCTTGAGGGCAATACCTGCACTGAACGGTTACAATCGCCCTTTTATTGCGAAAACGCTTGAAGTTTCCGCAGCCGCCAGAAAACATGCGAACGCGACCGGGCGGCGGCTCGTGATCGTCGACGCGGGCCATTTCTTGTTGATGCCGCCGACACGCTGCCGTGCCCGAACTCGTTCCGTCGTAATCGCTTGCTGTGAAAAAGTAGTCGATTGACCATTTCACGCCCGACTTCACATCCCACGCGCATCCGCTGGCTGATTTTCTGGCTCGCCTGCCTGACCAGCTTTCTCAACTATGTCCACCGCTACTCGTGGGGGGTAGTGAAGCCGTCTTTGCAGGCGGAATACCAGCTTTCCGACGGCGAAGTCGGCTGGCTCGATGCCGCCTTCAACCTGACGTATGCCCTTGGCCAGTTTCCCGGCGGCTTAGCGGGCGACGTTTTCGGACCGCGTTTGGTTATTCCCACCGCCGCTGTGCTCTGGTCGCTGGTGGTGGCGGCCCCCGGGCTTGTTACGGGATTCTGGCAACTGTATGTCGTTCGGCTGTTGTTTGGGGCCGCTCAGGCGCCCGCTTATCCGAACCTCGGCAAGATCACCAAGAGCTGGTTCGCACTGTCGATTCGCACGTCGGTCCAGGGTATCGTTGCGTCATTCTCCGGCCGGGCTGGTGCCGCCTGCGCATCGCTGATTGTCGCCACGCTGTTGATTGGCCAGTTCGGTCTGACCTGGCAAAATGCCCTGTGGGTGATCGCCGTTGCGGGCGTTTTTTTCGCCGTCGCATTCCGGCTACTGTTTCGCAATACGCCGGAAGAACATCCGTGGACAAGCCAGTCCGAACAGGAACTGATCCAAGTCGGCGAGGAATCAGTCTCCAAAGAGACGTCGTCTCGTTTCCATTGGTCCAAGGCGAACCGGTACAATCTGGGTTTCTTTCTGGCGGCATCGTTCTGCAGCACGTTTGCCGACAATTTGTTCGTATTTTGGATGCCGAAGTTTCTAATCGATGAGAAGGGCTTCGGAACGTTCGAGATGGGCATCTTTGCCAGCCTGCCGCTGTGGGGCGGCGCCTTGGGGGGACTGTGCGGCGGATTTGTGAACGATTTTCTGATTCGGGCGACCGGCAACCGGAGACTGGCACGCAGCCTGGTCGCGTCGGTGGGAAAGTTGCTAGCGGCGGTGCTGATTGTGGCCAGCCTCGCCGCAGAAGACGGCCGAGTTGTGATGGTCGTGCTGTTTTGCTGCAAGTTCTTCAGCGATTGGAGCCAACCGACCTGGTGGGGTACCGTGACCGACATCGGCGGACCCGCGGCCGGACGGGTGTTTGGCATGGTCAACATGTTTGGGTCGATCGGTGCGTTTATCGCCGGCCCGACAATGGGGTACGTCAAGCAGTACCTCGGTTTCGAAGCGCTATTCTGCTTTGTGGGGGCAATTTATGTTCTGACGGCCATCTGGTGGGTCTGCGTCGACTGCACCCGCAAGCTGGTCGTCACTACGACGGACAACGCGGACGAACCAGACAACAATGACGAACCCGTGGTACGCTAGTGTCTAAGAGATTTGTCGACGTCGTTCGTTAGGAGGCGCCATGTACGACTTGCTGCTAAAGAACGGAACGCTCGTCGATCCCTCCACCAAATTGAACGGAAAAGGTGATCTCGCCATCAACGGCGGGCATATCGCGGCGACGTTGGGGCCCGGTACCGATGTGGTGGCCAAGCGGGTCATCGATGCGGCCGGGCTGATCGTCATGCCGGGGTTCATCGATCTGCACGTGCATGTCTTTTCCGGTGTCACGCACTACGGCGTTGATGCGGATCCCACCTGTCTTGGCCGCGGCGTTACGACGGCACTCGACGCCGGTTCGTCCGGCGCTGCTACGTTCCCGGGGTTCCGCAAGTTCGTCATCGATGTCTCGCGGACACGCCTGTTCGCGATGCTCAACATCTCCGCCCTCGGCCTTGTGCCGGGAGCAGAGACCGACGTTGGCCTCGGCGAGTTGGAAGACCTGCGTTATTGCGACGTGAAGGCTGCCATCCGGACGGTCGAAGCCAACCGCGACGTGATCTTGGGTGTAAAAATTCGCTTGTCGGACATACTGGCCGCCGACGGTAAAAACGAGCAGGAAGCCTTACTACGGGCCCGCGAGGTCTGCGACGCCGTCGGTTTGCCGTTGATGATTCACACGCCGCGCTCGAGCTTGACGATGCAGCAAATCCTGAATGAACTGCGGCCGGGCGACGTGTTGACTCATTCCTTCCACGGTCACCGCTGCGGCATCATGGATGCCGACATGCAGGTGCTGCCCGAAGTGCGCCGCAAAATCGACGAAGGATTGTTGCTCGACATTGGACACGGCAAGGGAAGTTTTACGTTCGAAGTCGCGCGGGCGGCGCTGGCACAGGGAGTGGCGCCGAACACCATCAGCAGCGATCTGCACGCCTACAACGTGAACGGCCCGGTATACGACCTGGTCACTACGGTCAACAAGTTCCTGCATCTGGGCATGGAACTGGACGATGCCGTCCGACGCGTCACCACGATCCCGGCCCAGTTTCTCCACATGGACGATCAGATTGGCACGTTTCGCCCGGGCGCCGTGGCGGACATTGTCGCGACCGAATTCGTTGAGGGTGAGTTCGATTTGACCGACACATTCGACGTGACCGAAACCGGCCGGTTCAAGCTGGAACCGAAGCTGATCTTTCGCGCCGGCCAGCAGGTGGGTGTCGTTTAGATCTCCCTGCCTTGCCGACCGGATCGGATGAGAATTGCCTTCGTTCCCAAACAGACCGTCCGGCTGGTAGCATGTTACGAGAACCTGGGAGAACCGCTCTGCGCGGGCATGCGTACTCCACGAATCACCGGCAAACGGCGGAACCCAAAAAAATTGCAAGGACCGACACCATGCGAAAAAACCGGTTGCGAGAACTTTTGAACGCGGGTCAGCCCAGCCTGGGAACTCACATTCATAGTTCCTGGCCGACGGTAATCGAGCTCGTCGGGTACTCCGGCATGTTTGATTACGTCGAATTCGTGGGGGAGTACGCCCCGTACGACTTGTACGCGTTGGAAAACCTGGGACGGGCCGTCGACCTGTGCGACCATATGTCGGCGATGATGAAGATCGAACAAGAGCCACGGACGTACCTGGCCATTCGCGCGATTGGATCGGGCATTCAAAACGTTCTATTTGCTGATCCGCGTACTGTGGAGGACGTCGAAGAGTGTGTCAGTGCGGTCCGGGCTGAAACGCCCGATTCCGGCGGCCGGCACGGCGTCGGAATGCGGCGCGATGTTGGTTTCGTGATGGAGGTCGGGTCGACGGAGTTCGTCCAAGCGCTCGACGACGCCGTGGTGGCGCTGATGATCGAAAAAGAGCCGGCCGTCGAGAACCTCGAATCGCTGCTGAGCGTAAAGGGAGTCGACATGGTGCAGTTCGGCCCGGCAGACTATTCGATGAGCATCGGCCTGGCCGGCCAGTTCGATCATCCCCGCGTACAGGAAGCAGAGAAATACATGATCGAAACCGCGCAGAAAATGGGTGTCGAGCCGCGCGCCGAGATTTCTCATCCCGATCAGGCACGCAGATACCTTGATTTGGGTGTGAAGCATTTCTGCATGGGAAATGACGTCAACGTGCTGTTCGACTGGTTCCGGGAGCAAGGCGCCGGAATGCTCGACTTGCTGAACCGAACCCCGCCAGCGGAAATGGTGAAGGAAGCAAGCACAAAGTACGGCAAGTGAGCCGGTACGCGATTAGCGGCCCAACGTCACCCCCGCTTGCTGCGCCGCGGCCGAGAGGGCGCGATAGGAACCGTCGCACGCTTCCGGAAACTTCATACTGGTGAAGCATTCCGAAGCTACCGCCCCGTCAAAGCCGGCAGCGGCCAAAGCGGCGAACACGTGCCGGTAATCCATCGCGCCGCGCCCCGGAATCAGGTGCGTCCACTTGGGATACGTACCCCGATGATCTTTGAAATGGCCATGCACGATCTGCTTGGCAAACCGCTTCGCGAACTCCAAGACGTCGACCCCCATCAGCGTCAGGTAGCTCGGATCGAAGTTGACGCCGAAATTCGGGTTGTCGACATCCTCGAACAGCTGCGCGAGCGCATCGGGGCTATCGTCGATCCAGGTGGGCCAAATTCCGTCGACCGCCAGCCGGACGTGCCGACGCGCTCCGTTGTCTGCTGCTGCTCGAATCGCTGTGACGGTACGTTTCCAGACGAGATCCTGCGAAATTCCTTCGGGCGTGCCTCCCATGTGAAAGGTGACCACATCGGCACCGATGTTAGCCGCAAGCTCGACGGTGCCGGCTAAATCGAGTGGCTTCCGTTTCGGATCGAACAGCGTACTGGTCAATTCGGCGTGCGTAACCACCGCTTCGACGCGGAGACGGAACTTTTCGGCCATCTCCCGCGTCAGCCTGCGACGAGCCGCGTCGAACGAACGCGGATCCTCCGAGTTTCCGTGCGAACCCGAGACGTCGATGCCGGAAAATCCGGTCCTAGCAATCCGTTCCAGACAGAGAGGAATCGGCAGCTGCAAGCGGTCGGTGTAGCTGTAGGTGTAGAAGGCGAGCCTCATCAGCGGGGCCTCCCACTCGACACACGACGATCCAAGCCGTCATCCGAACGAGGCATCTGACGGCTCAATTCGGTGGCGTTCAGTGAAAAGGAGGACTTCCCAAGATCATTTCGTCGATCATCCAACTGCTGCCACCGATAATTGCAAACAATCACCGCGGCGGCAAGTAGCACCATGCCGAGCAGGCCGGCGAGTACGACGGCAACACCCTCAGGCCAGACGCCGCCCGGCGGCCATCGATCGGACGCATAAACGATCAGTACGGCTCCACTGATGAATGACAAGTAAAAGTGGACGCAGTCGAATGCGCGCCCGGTCGGCCGTTTCCAATGAACCAGCGAAAGGCCGTAACCGACGAGTCCGGCGGCGGCGAACACAAAAAAACTGGCCGCGACAATCGGCCTGCCTATGCTCCAAATCTTCTGTTCCAGCGGCTTTGCATTCAGGGTGTCTGCAATGAGAGACAATGCCACGGTCACTGCAAACACCAGGCACATTTCGTTCCATGCCAACGCACCCGCTTCGAACCACCACCGTGGCCGAGACCAACCGGCCGGGCCAAGTCGATACATGTTCCGGGCGGAATCGAAGCAGCCGATTATCAGCGCCAGACAAGCCACAAGACCCCAGGTGGCCCAGTTCGCAACTTGTAGCACCTCGGCAAGTGGACCGTCGAGCCATTGCGCAAGCATCATGCCAATGAAGAAGGCGCATCCGCCGAGCGCCACCAACATCGCCGACGGCATCCAACCGAGCGAACGCGCCAGCAGTCTCGCCGTCGGCCACCACCTTGACGGCCAGATCGGGCTCAGCATCTCGCCCAGCAGCTGGATGCCTTCCGCAACGACGGAGATTGTGCGTTTGAAGATGCTGTTTTTCTTCATTGGATCGGGGAGCGTCCTGTCACCAGCGCCGTCAAGACAACAACCAGTACGCGCTAGTTTCGCACCCTGATGAGAGAATTGCCACAACATTCCTGGCGCACCCTTCACCCGAACATCAACACCCGGAGATGCCCGGCAGCAGGTACCGCGCTAAGTAATGGGCGAAAGAGTTGCGTGCTCACCGAAAGATTTCGGCCAAGCGATGCGCGCCTTACCGTGCCGAAGCGTCTGGCGTCCGCTCGGCCGGCAGGAAGGCGAAGTTGTAGACGTATTCCTTCGCGTCGAAATTCTGATGCACTTCGGGCCGGAGCTCCGAAAGGGGGAAGATGCCTTCCTTGCAGAAGAAGTGGCCTTCGTAACCAAGCCCGCTCAGAAATTCGAATACTTGCCCCTTCTGGCCGTGCGGATCGTGGCGGACGACCGACTCGAACAGCAAGATCGGACGGTCCTCGCGCAAAAGGGTTTCTCCCCCCCGAAAGACATTCAACTCGTGGCCTTCCACATCACACTTGATGAAATGGATCGGGCGCCATGGTTGCGTTTCGAAGAAATCGTCGAGCGTCTTCACTTCTGCGAGAATCGTCTCTCCGTCGTCGTATTGGTTGCTCTGCTCGAACGTTGCCGACGGAGACGGACTAGACTCGGGACGAAATAGCTGCATGGTACCGGCGGCCGACGAGAGGCCGGCATTTATGACGGTCACCTGTGCGAAGGCGAGCGCGCGGACGGCGTTCTCCAGATAGTCCGCCAATTCCGGCTGCGGTTCAAACGCGAACACCCTCCCGTTCCGCCCGACGGTTGCCTGCATCCAGTAAGTGAACGCTCCCTTGTGGGCACCGATGTCGATACAGTTTTGACCGGGAGCAAGATGCTTCCGCAAGAAGGCGATTTCCCGCTTCTCGGTGCGGTAGCGGTACCGCCATGCGCGATAGAGATATCGTGCTTTCGTGGCCGGTGTCCATCCCACCGAAACACAGTGCGATGGGTTTTCGAGCACTTGATGCATGCGAGGCTCAAACTCTTCAAACTGTCTGTTTCGAAATTTCCAAAGTCGTCAAACCGCGATTGCCCGGAAGTTCTGCTCAAAGGGTCTCCGGGTTAACGATTGCGCATTCAACGCGACTCCTTACGCCGCCGATCGGGGTCGTTCCTCGTCGCCGGCAGTCGCTACCGGCAGCTGGGAAGCGTCACACGTTGCGATTCCGCATTGCTGTTCCCAAAGTCGTGCCTGTTTCTGGAACGAAATGAACGCGGTGATCATGCAAACCTGAAGCCCCGCCGCTCCGTCGAGAAAACCGCCTCGCAGGAGATACGTCTGCGCAAATCGAAGCGGAAGGTTCAATAACAGCTTCAGGTAGCTCCACCGCCTACCGTTCCGGTTCCAAATCTGTGCCTGAAAACTGGTGTACCGCTGTAGTTTCGGAATGTAATGATCGTAGCTGCGGACCCCGTAGTGGTCGAGACGTGCCTGCAGCCGCCCTGCTCTGCCGGTCGAGACTTCCACTTCGGCATGATCGTTATCGCCGACATAGCGGCCAAGATCGCGTCGAAAAAGCCGAAGCACTTTATCCGAACCCCAGCCGCAATATCGTATTGGGTGGCCCATGAAGTAATTGGCTCGGTAGATCCAATATCCATCCAAAGGGCGATTGCTCTTCAAAATCTGCGTGATCTCGGCAGCTAATTCCGGGGTGACTCGCTCGTCGGCGTCGACAATCAGCACCCATTGATGGGTGGCCTGCGGAATGGCCCAATTCTTAAAATCACCCGAATGGATATATTCTCGCTCAATGATCCGGCAACCACCCAATCGACGCACAATGTGCAGCGTCTCGTCGGTTGAGCCGGAATCTGCCACCAGAATCTCGTCTGCAATCGAGCGGAACGATTCGATGCAAGGCCGGATGTTGAGCTGCTCGTTCTTGCACGGGATAATCACCGTGAGCTGCCGATCTGCAGCGACGTAGCCCGTACCCTCTCCCATGCGATTCATCCCGAGGAAAACCTGAAACCTGTTTGTCGTCAAGACGTTTTGACGTTCTGACGGCGGCGGAATTGTCTGCAAAGTTTGGAAAAGGGTCAATACTGTTCGGTCTCATAGGCCGTTTTGTGGGGCCAGCCCCGTTTTGGACGGCAATTCTCCGCATCCGCAGCCAACGCGGCAGATCAGAGCCGCCTCACCGCCAGAGGGCTCCCTGCACCTCTTACGGCAATTGGCACCCGTGAACCACGGCGGTTTGCTCTCGACCTCTACGTGGATTTCTGTGACGATTCGCCGGCTCTGCTCGATCCTGGGATCGACAACAAGAGTGGCCACCGCTGATCGTGCCGGAACAGTTCGCTCCCGATCTGCACGGAGACTATTCGAGCGTCCCATGATCGATTCCGCCGGGAAGGACCCGCTTGAAACAACCGCTTTGAGCAAGCCGACCCGTTGGATGTTCGAAGTGGAAGTTGGCCTGCTACTGCTGCTCGTCATCGGACTTTACTCTGCGCGTCTCACGGCGCTGCCGGTCCATGGCGAAGAATCTCGCTGGGCCCGCGGTGCCGCGCTGATGCTGGAAACCGGCGACTGGATCGTTCCCCGCCAGCAACGCCAGGTCTTTCCGGAACGGCCTCCGCTGAGCAGTTGGGCGATGGCTCTGGCGGGCGCTGTGCGCGGTAAGGTCGATTCGTGGGCCATTCGACTCCCCAGCGTGTTGGGAGTCTTGCTGACCACATTGCTGATTTACGGTTACGCACGCACTATGACAACACGGTTCGGTGCGCTGGCAGCTGCGATCGTCTATGCCACCATGGGTCAGGTGCTGCAATTGGGCCGACGGGGAGAATCGGAAGCACTCTTCACGCTGTTTGTCAGCAGCTCGCTGTTAACGTGGCACTGGGGATACGCGCGACACCGGCGGTCGCTTTCGTTGTGGGCAATTCCTTATACATTGGCGGCGTTCGGGGCGTTGGTGAAGGGACTGCAGGCCCCCATTTATCTCGGCGCGACGACGTTCGTTTTTCTTGCGATCCGCCGCGACTGGAAAACGCTGTTCTCGTGGTCGCACGCGGCAGCGATGCTCCTGTTCGCTGTAATCGTCGGTGCGTGGGCGATTCCTTTTTGCCTGGCAACCGATGCAGAATCATTTTTTGCTATTTGGGCCGGCTTGGCTATCGACCGCATGCTGATGAGCGGACTCGTCCAGCATCTGGTCACGTACCCGGGGGAACTCATCGGGTGTCTACTCCCCTGGTCCGTATTGCTGTTCGAGCTGCCCCGCAAACGCTTCCGTGAATCGCTCAACGAAGCCGGCGAACATGTCCAGTACCTGTTGGTGGCGATTGCCGTTACTTTTCCCTCGGTCTGGTTGGTCGCCGGTGCGCGGGGCCGCTATTACATGCCACTCTTTCCCTGCTTCGCGATTCTGATCGGCCTGGTGATTCAACGCTGTACCCGTCTCGATGCGGATCCGGCCGCCCGGCGAGGCTGGCAACTCTTTGTACTCGGACTAGCGATCACGGTGACGATCATCGGAATCGCGCTTCCCGCCGCCTCGCTCGTCCCACTGAAGCAAGTAGACGGGATCATCCAGCCGGTAGCGTTCGGTCTGAGCCTGTTTGCCGCCGCCGTCATCACCGCAGCCATACTGCTGTGGTCCCGTCGGCGGACCTCAGCACGAAGTGCCACGGTTGCCCTATTGAGCCTCGGTATTTTTGTCGGGCTGTTCAATGATGGTGCGTTGGTCAATATCCGCCTGAATGATAGCCACGATCCCAGCCGCGCGATTGCCGAAGTAAAAGCCACCCTGCCGCAAGCGGATCGGCTCGTAAGTTTCGGTCCGATTAACCATCGTTTTGCCTATTTTTACGAAACAACAATTACCGAATTGCCCTGGCCCGCTGCCGACGACGAGGTCGCGACGGACGTCGAGTATTTTTGCT
>Ga0315336_1006782_pt1 | contig 11467 bp, 4 predicted proteins | sample ASW5metaG_FD_204512 | JGI IMG/M metagenome (GOLD analysis project Ga0315336, IMG submission 204512) | Ammonia-oxidizing marine archaeal communities from Monterey Bay, California, United States - ASW #5 | ecosystem: Environmental > Aquatic > Marine > Intertidal zone | place: USA: California...
TGTCGAGGGCGTCGTCACCCGGACAGGCGTCGAGGTCGTCACAGACTCCGTCGGCATCCGAATCGCCGGTTGCGTCGTCGCCGTCGCATTGGTCGCAGCCGTCGGGCACCCCGTCGAGGTCGACATCGGCGGTGTCGTCGAATCCGGGACAGAGATCCTCGGAATCGCAGGTTCCATCACCATCTGTGTCGTCGCCGACGTCGTCTGGACAGAGGTCGTCGGAGTCGCAGATTCCGTCGTTGTCCGAGTCGCCGGTCGCGTCATCCCCCGTGCAGACGTCGCACCCGTCGGGGACCCCATCGGAGTCGGCGTCGAGGGTGTCGTCCTCGCCGGGGCAGATGTCGTCGGAATCACAGGAACCGTCTCCGTCGCTGTCGTCGTCGATGTCGTCGGGGCAGGGATCGAGGTCGTCGCAGACCCCATCTCCATCGCGGTCACCTATGGCGTCGGTTCCGGTGCAGATATCGCAGCCGTCGGGGATGCCATCGGAGTCGGCGTCGAGGGTGTCGTCCTCGCCGGGGCAGAGGTCGTCGGAATCGCAGGAACCGTCTCCGTCCGAGTCGTCGTCGATATCGTCGGGGCAGGGATCGATGTCGTCACAGACGCCGTCTCCGTCGGTGTCGCCGATGGCGTCATCTCCGTCACACGCGTCGCAGTCGTCCGGGACTCCGTCGAGATCGGCGTCGAGGGTGTCGTCGAACCCGGGGCACAGGTCATCGGAGTCGCAGGAGCCGTCCCCATCGGTGTCGTCGTCGAAGTCGAGTGGACAGGGGTCGATGTCGTCGCAGACCCCATCCCCGTCGGTGTCTCCGAAGTTGTCGTCGCCGACACACAGGTCGTCGGTGTCGCAGGAGCCGTCGCCGTCACTGTCATCGTTGAAGTCGAGGGGACAGGGGTCGCAGACGTCGCCAACCAGGTCGCCATCGACGTCCTCCTGCCCGGGATTGGCGTCCAAGGGGCAGTTGTCAGTGGCGTCTGGAATCCCGTCGGCGTCGGTGTCGGCGATGACCTCCCACACCCAGGTGTCCAGGGGGCCCTCGTTCTGGGCGCCGTCGGTCCCGAACACCTCGAACCGATATCGCAAGGGGGCCAGGGAGGTGTAGTCCTGCCCGGACAGGGTGACGTTGTCGAAGACCGTGTCGTCGTCACACGGTTGCAGGGGCCGGATCACCGAGTCGTCTGAATCGTCCAGCAGCTGGCATCGCAGCCGGCACTCGGGGACATATAGGGGTGCCTGCGGTGCAAACGCGAAAGTGTACGACGCGTCGTCGCAGGTGGTGTCGAAGTGGACATCGGTGGCCGTGCCGTCCGCGGGGCCGCTGACGATGGTCGTGGTCGGCCCGACCGTGTCCTGAATGAAGAAAATGGAGTCCTTGACGATGCTGGTGAGCGCGGCGCCACTGTCCTGACAGTGGGCGGTGTACAGGTACTTTCGGCCGTCGATGGGGAGCGGGACGTCGTAGTCGAAATTGGCGAATGTCGGCTCGCTGGGGAAGACGCCACAGTCGGCGTCGACGAGGTACACCTCGCCTCCGGACCCGACCTGGCCATCGGTGACATCGATGACCTGGCAGCGCTGGGTCAGGGGCCATTCGTCGCCTGGATCGTCGCAGGACCAATCGAAGTTTCGGGCGAGCGGGCCGGGGTTGTGCACATACATCTGTGGGTTTGTGGGGTCCCAGGTCACAATCGGCGTGTCTGCAAAGGCCGTCATGGACAGGATCAGAAGCGTCATCTGGAGCTCACGGTCAACCTGGAGCTTACACGAGCAGGGCGAGGAATGGCGCGATCTGAACGACTCGTCAGAAGTCGAGGTGCCCGGCCAGGTCGCAATTCAGGATGGCGGTCTTCAGCTGTTGTGCGTTGAAGGGCTTCGACAGGAAGCCCTGGGCCCCTTCTTGCAGGAGCTCGCGCACCTCATGGCGGCCGTAGCCCGTGCACACCACCACCTTCACCTCGGCGTCGAGTTCGCGAAGTACGCGAAGAGTGTCGAGACCCGACATGCCCGGCATTGCGAGGTCCAGCAGGACCAGATCGATGTCTCGACCCCGCTCGGTATACAGGTCGATCGCCGCGCGGCCTCCGGTTGCCTGGAGAGGCTTGTAGCCAGCCAGGCGAATGACAGAAGCGGTCGCGGAGCGCACGTCGTCATCGTCATCCACGACCAACACACATCGACCATCTGGGTGAATGGTAGGGCGTTCTTCTCGCAGTGGCGCCGCCTCGAGGCGCGCCGGGAGGTAGACCGAAAAGGTCGTGCCTTTGCCGGGCGCGCTGTCGACGCCGATGTACCCACCGTGTCGCCTGACGATGCCGTCGACGATTGCAAGCCCCAGACCCGTGCCCTCACCAATCATCTTGGTCGTGTAGAACGGCTCGAATATCCGCTCGCGCACGTCGTCGGGCATGCCCACACCGGAGTCAGAGATGCTCAGCTCCGCCCAGTTTCCGGCATAGAGGCTGGGGTGACGGCGGAATGCGGTGGCGTCATCGAGCGTGTGGAGCTCGAGATGCACACGGATGACGCCGTCCTCGGACGTGGCGTCCCTGGCATTGACCAGCAGGTTCAAGATGGCCTGGCTGATGGCACTGGGATCGCCTTCGACCATCACATTCTCTTGGAGGGTGGGCTCGATCGTGAGGTCCTGTCCGAGCGATGTGCTGGCCATCTTCAACGTTCCGCGAACGGCGGCCGTGAGGTCGGTCTGGGTGGCCCACCCGTCCTGTTTGCCGGCAAAATCGAGAAGTTGGCGGGTCACCGCCGCGGCCTTGCGGGCGGCGTCTTGGATGCCTTCGAGAAACTCGAGTTGTTCGTCCCGACTCATCTGTTGATTCCGCAGGGCGGCGTGATGCATGAGTGAGGCGTTGGCGAGGATGATCTGGAGCACGTTGTTGTAGTCGTGTGCGACGCCGGCAGCGAGTCGCCCCACGGCCACCATCTTCTGGGTCTCGACCAGTTGGCGCTCCAGGGCATCCTGCTTGGTGAACTTCAAGATGACGGATTTTCCAAGGTGGATGCGGTCCCCGTCCTGCAGCGCGTGGGCCCCTATCGGCTGCCGGTTTACGAGCGTGCCATTTTGGCTCTCGAGGTCCTGAACGACCCAGTCGCCGCTCGGCCAACGCACGATCTTGCAGTGCCTTCGAGACACGCTGTCGTCGTCGATGGCGATCGTGCAGGCCCTGTCGCGACCGAGCACCGCGGCGTCCACCAGCGGCCAACTTCGGCCCGGAGACGTGCCCCGCAGCATGACGAGTACAAACGTGCCGGGCGTGTCATCCAAATCGGAATCGTCATCGAGAATGCGCGTCGGACCGGACCAGTCGTCGGCCTTGGCATCCTTGGCACCATCGTTTTCGGGCATCAGCGCTCCCACTGCGCGCAAACACGGGCCCACACCCTGTGCGCACGTCCTCCTTACATCATACGGGCGGTGGACCGCTCAACCGTGTCCTGGTCGGGTGTACACTCTGCACTGGACTTCGAGGGACCTTGTGATGAGCTCCACCCGGATCATGGTCGCCCTGGGCGGGGCGGTCATCCTCGTGGCCGCAGTGCTGTCGCCCGTTGCGGGCATCGTGGTCTGTATCGCGGTGGTCTCGGCGCTGGTCTACGGCGTAGAGCGCCAGGCTGAGCTTCGTCGCGCCCAGCAGCGGATCGAGTTGCTGGAGGACCTGGCCACGAGCGAGCTGCTTCGGCTCCGAACCGCCGAGGCCGCGTACGCCGGACGTGCGGCGGCCGAGGTCGGGCAGGCGATCAACGGGCCTCTCACCGCCGTCCTCCTGGGAATTGACCTGGCTCGCTCGTGCATCGCCGAGCCGACGCCGGACGTGGAGGGGGCGCTGGTCTCGCTGGAGGGGAGCATCGTCGGGGCGCGCCGCGTCGCCGAGGTCGTCGAGGACCTCTACCCGTCGACGGTCGAGAGAATGGACGGAACCCTCGACATCGCGGACCTCCTCCGCGGCGCTGCGCGGGGGGCGCACAACGAGATCATGCACCGGGCGATGCTGGAGGAGAAGTATCCTTCAGACCTTCGCATTCGAGGAGATGCAGCCGCGCTGCACCAGGTGTTTCTGAACCTGCTTCTCAACGCCGCACAGTCCATCGAAGCCGGGTCCGCTGCGGCGAATACGATCGAGGTCGAGGCCGCGGCGACGACGGCCGGCATCCTGGTCTCTATTCGAGATTCGGGGATTGGCATTCCCCGTGCCGAGCAGGACAGCATCTTCGAGCCCTTCTTCACCACCAAACCCAAGGGGCTGGGATCGGGACTCGGACTCGCTCTGTGCCGGCGAATCGTGCGCGATATGGACGGTGAGATCTGGTTCGAGAGCGAGCCCGGAAACGGGACCACATTCTTCGTGCGCTTGCCCGTTGCGGAGGCGGCGGTCGACTTCGACGTGGCCTCGATCGCCGCCGACAGACCTCGCAGAGCCATGGTCGTGGACGACGATGTCGGGGTGTTGACGGCCATCTCGACCATGTTGCGTCTGGAGTGCGACGTGGTGCGTGCAACGTCGGTTGACGAAGCCGTTGGCATCCTCGATGGCGGCGATCGGGACTTCGACATGATCCTCTGCGACGTGATGATGCCGGGCCGCACCGGGATCGAGCTGTACGACCACCTGGACGGATCGGATCAGGGTCTGGCGCGACGGCTGGTGTTCATGACCGGCGGTGCATTCACCCCCGAGACCCAGGATTTTCTGAAATCGAACACGGTTCCGGTCCTGCGGAAGCCGGCAGAACTCAGCGAACTCCTGAACCTGTGGAACCGGTTTACGGCGGCCTAGTCGCTGGCTGAGCGCCGGGGCTCTTCCTGCATTGTAGAATGGACCAGGAGGTGAATTGCAGCTCGCCAGTTGTACCGTCGACCTCGACCGCAGTGAGGTCCGGCGTGGGGATGAGCGGATCACCCTGACAGAGATCGAGCACAAGCTGCTCGCGTATCTGGCCGCAAACTCCGACCGCACCCTGTCCCAGCAGGACCTCCTCCGAGAGGTGTGGGGATACCGAGGGGGCGCCAGATCGGCCACGGTGAAGACGACCATCTCCCGTCTTCGCAAGAAGATCGAGGCCAAGCCATCCACTCCGAACCACCTGCTGACCGTGCGTGGAGGCTACCGATTCGAGGGCGGGTCCGCGGGCCAGCTCGAGGCGGGAGAAGACGGTTTCATCGGGCGGGAGCCGGAGTTGGCAGCGCTCTCTGCGGCCTTCGAGCAGGGTTCCCTTGTGGTGTTGGTCGGACCGCCGGGAGCGGGCAAGAGTCGGTTGGCCAGCCGCTGGGCCTCTCGACAGAAGGCAGCCTGGCGGGCCGATCTGGTCGATGCGGCATCTCGCCAGGACCTTCTCAAGCGCCTCGCCGCCGACATGGGCATCTCGCTGGCCGGCGTGCGCACTCTCGATGACGCGGCGGGCAGCGTGCGGCGGGCTCTGGCGGGCCGCGGCGGTGTGGTCGTCCTGGACGGGGCCGATCGGTGCCTGGATGAGGTCTCGGCGTTCGTGCTTGGATTGCAGGTGAAGTGCCTGGTGACCTCCCGCCAGCGACTGGGTGTGTCCGGTGAGAGAGTCGTCGAGGTCGGGCCGCTTTCCGGTGCGGACGCCAAGCGGTTGTTTGTGGCGAGAGCGATTGCGGTACGCCCGGACTTCGATACAGCGGACGCCAATCTCGATGCAGTTCTCGAGAGCCTGGATCGGTTGCCGCTGGCCATTGAGCTGGCCGCAGCGCGGGTGAATTCGCTCTCGCTCGGCGACCTCCACAGCAGATTGGAAAAGCGCTTTCGGCTCCTGTCGTCGGGATCTACATCCCTACGAGGGGCGATCTCTCTGTCCTGGGAACTGCTCTCGGAGAAGGAGCGGGTGGCCGCTGGATGGCTCGCGATGTTTCGCGGTGGATTCGGCCTCGATGCGGCCGAGCGACTGCTGGGGGCCGACGGGTTGGACCATGTGCTCGCACTCCGGGATCGGTCGCTGCTGACGTTCTCCGGGAATCGATACGGCATGTACGAGAGCGTTCGCCTCTTCGCGTTGGACTCCCTGACGGACTCCGACGAGGCGGCCAGCGCGCACGCCCAGGAGGCTGTGGGGATCGGTGAGCGCCTCCTCCATGGGGTGGAGTTCGTAGGTGGTCTCGCAAAGCTGGCCGTGGAAAGGGAGAATCTCGCGGCAGTGGTGTCGAGGGCCGATGGCGTCGGGCCCGAGCTGGCGACTCGGGCGGCGTTGATACTGAACGCCCTCCAGTCGCGAACGGGACCCATGGAGGGACGGCAGGAGCGGATGACCGAGGCGCTTCGCGACGGGATCTCCGCAGCGCTTCGCACTCGTGTTCACATCAACCTCGCCGAGCTCTATCTGGTGCATGGACACGTGGAACGGGCCTCCGAGCTCCTGCGGGCAGAGACCACTCCGGTTCTGACGGATGCGATCCACCTGGAGCGAACCCGGGGCCACGCCGCGTTTTACGCTGGAGATTTCGCCGCCGCAGAGGGCCACTATGTGCGAGGCGTGGAGTTGGCCAGACAGTCTTCGGACGCCATTGCGCTCGCCACGGTTCTCGCCAATCTCGGCGTGTTGCTGTCCTCCAGATCGCGCGTCGTCGCCTCCGAGTCCGCGAGTCGAGAGGCGCTGGCCGTTGCTCGCCGCGCTGGCGCGGTCCTGACCGAGGGCATCGTGCTGTCCAACCTGGCGACCCTGTGTCACGAGGACAATCGACCGGAGGAGGCCACGCGACTGTATCGGGAGGCCATAGCGGCGCATTCGGCCGTGGAAAACCCCCGGAGTTTGGCGATCACCCTCGGTAATCTCGCGAACCTGCTGTCGGAGAGGGGAGAGGCCGACCAGGCTGACGAGGTCTACCTGCGGGCCCTGGACCTGGCCCGCGAGGTCGGCAATGTCTCCCGTGAGGGCTCCGTCCTCCAGAGCCAGGCGTTCGCGACCTTTCTCCGCGGGGATCTGGTGGCGGCGGAGGGCGTGGCCTCGCGGGCGGTCGAGGCCGTTCGAGCTGGGGGCATCCAACACGACCTGGTCACCGCATTGGCCCTGCACTGCGGCGTGCATGCGGGTCTGGGTCGGCTGGAGGTCGCCCGCCGGTCGATGGCCGAGGCCCTGGAGATCGCCGCCGGCCTCACCTCAGCGCGCTTCGCGGAGATCCTCGCGGTCTGGCGGGGCTGCATCGAGGTGGCGGAAGCGAGGGCGGCGCTTGCTGAGGGCCGAGAGAGCGACGCGGCATCGCTCGTGCGGGCGGCGATCGGACGAAAACACGACGCCGAGAACAACGAGAGCTGGAAGTCGAACGCGTCCCTGCGCGCCAGCGTGCGCGGATTGGACGCCGCTCTGGCCTCAGTTGGCGCACAGGGCGTCGCCGAGGAGGACGAGGCTGCGGTAGCCGATCTCCGCTCCCCAGCCGAGTGAGCTGACCCCATACCGGTCGCCGAGCCAGGCCACGTCGGGAAGCATCGCGTGCGACTCCGTCTCGAAGCCGATCAGCGCGGGCTCGAGCAGGCGTGCCCCGTCGCCAGTCCAGCGACTGAACGAAGACGCGCCGTCGTCTCTGTGTTGCCAGACCACACCGAGCTCAGATCCCGTCCACACGGCATCGGGAAAGACGGCAGTGCCATCCTCGGAGAGGATCTGGTTGTCTTCGAGGACGCCGATAGAGGACAGCTTCGCCAGGCCGGCGCCGAATCCGAAGTTGTCCTGAGTGCCGTAGACGACGAGGTACTCCGTGCCGGTCCACATCACCCGAGTGTCGGTGTAAGCGCCGTTTTCGGTGAGGATGCTCGGGTCGCTGAGCCATGCGGAGCCGTTGCCGGACATGCGCCCGAAGACAACATCCCGTCGGTCCCCCTCGTCCACGAGCTGAGCCACACCCCAGACGGTGCCAGTCCACGCGAGGCCCACGTGCTCCGACGACCCTGCTCCCAGCTGGACCGGCTCGCTCAACTGGTTGCCATCGGTGTCGAGCGTTGTGAACCAGCTGTGGTACTGCCCGTCGGGGTCGGCCTGGTAGACGAGACCGTAGAAACCGTCTGCCCAAACCAGCGTCTGCACGTAGACATCTGCCGTCTGGGGAATCTCCGTCGGGCCGTCGATGACGTTGCCACTCGGGTCGATTGAGGTGAAGACCAGCGCTTGATCTTCGGTTCCCACGGTCGCGAAGTGGTCTCCCGTCCACTCCACGACCGACGCGCCAACGCCGGGGACCAGGACTTCGTCGTGAGGGGTACCTTCCGCGTCGAGGGTCGCGATGTGCAGGCCCTCATCCGTGCCCCAGACCGCCAGCCAGGATCCATCCCAGGAGACGATCTTGGGCGTGCCTGCGCCGGTGGGCGCCGAATCGGTGACGGCGGTCGACAACCGGTCCGCGGGGAACGGCTGGTCCGACACGCAGTCCTGCGATTCGTGGTTTTTGGATGTGGGCGCGTCGGTTGGGGAGTCCGCGCAGGCGGCGAGTGCGAGTATCAGAGGAAGAAAGCGGGCGAACGTCATGGGTCACCTTTGGATTCGAATGCTGCTTCAAATCTAGGGTGGGGCCGGTAACAGCGCGGTAACAACCGGCCCGGCATGACTCGTATCGGCCCTTGGGTTCCGGCTCGTGTATCGTGAGCTGGGGTTTTATATGAGCCTGACAGACGGGTCGGTGCCACAGCTGGAGCGCTTCGAGATCCGCCGGCGGATGGGCGGTGGAAGCCTCGGCACCGTGTATGAGGCCCTGGACGAGGTCCGACAGGAGGTCGTCGCCATTAAATGCATCGTCGGCTTCTCCGACGAGGACCGACAACGTATGCGGGTCGCGTTCGACGAATCGCGCCGCTTGGTCCACAGAAATCTGGTGGGACTGCACGAGGTCATCGCCCATGGGGACATGGCGATCCTGGTGATGGAACTGGTGAGCGGCGTGCGCCTCGATCACCACCTGGCGGGCCTCGCCGACGACACCGCAAACGAGTTCCGGGTGGCCCAGCCGGGAGAGGAACCGGCTCAGATCGTCGTCGCGGACCGCCTCCGACGCCCGTTTGCGCAAATACTCTCCGGCACCGCGGCACTGCATGCCACTGGACGGCTGCACAACAACCTCAAGCCGACGAATGTGCTGGTCACTCGTGGGGGGCGGGTGGTGATCACCGACAGCGGGTTGATCACCGAGCATCGGCCACTGCACAGCCAGCTGTCGCGGGCCAGCCACCTCCTCGATGGCGTGCCCTTCCTGTCTCCGGAGCAGTGTCGTGGGGACGCGCGGTTGGGCTATGCGTCCGACGTGTACGCCATCGGCGCGCTGCTCTACGACGCCATTGCCGGGCGGCCTCCTTTCGACCAGCCGAACATCGCTGCGATGCTCATGGCCAAGCAGTTCAGTGAGCCTCCAGACCCCGCTGAAGTGGCTCCAGGCGCGCCAAAATATCTGAGTGCACTGTGCCAGCGCATGCTCCACCGGGACGCGTCGGAACGTCCGACCATCGACCAGATACTCATCGAACTGGGCGAGGCCCCGACTGGCTTCGAGACGCCGCCACTACCCCTGCCGGACCACGAGGTGGATCCCGAGGAGGAAGTGACCCTGCTAGGCGGTGGCGACGCGCTCTATGGGGAGCGCGTGAGTCGCGTGAGTGAGGGCGCGCACGGCATTCTCGTGGCATTGAGCCTGGCGGGACAGCCGCTGCCGGTCGACCTGTGTGGATTGGCGCTCCCGACTTCCGAACGGGCCGGGAAGGTCGCGGAACTCCTGGAGGCCGGGCTGTTGCGACGCACCGACAGCGTCGTCGGTCAGTTGCTGGATGTCGCCAACCCCCAGGTCTTGAATCGCGCCCAATCCAAGCTGACTGTCGCCGAACGGCGCGACTGGCACTCTCGCCTGGCCGATGCCATGGCCGCGGCGAACTGGGACGATCCCGCCGCACTGGTGACTCACTATGTCGAGGCCGTTCGCCCAAAGGACGCTGCAAAATACGCCAAATTGGCCGCCGAGGCCGCGGCTGAGGAGTTCGATTGGTCTGCGGCGGCGGACTTCTACGGGCGCGCACTCGAGCTCGGCGGCTGGCCGTCCAGCGAGCTGGAGGTCCTCCGTTTGGCGCTCGCCGACGCCCTGGTCGGGGCCGGTCGGAGCGACGACGCAGCGCTCGTCTTTCTGGACATCGCCAACGATTCCGGGGCTCAGGCCGCCCTTGGGCTGCGCGTTCAGGCCGCCATTCGCCTGCTCGGGAGCGCTCGACTCGACGACGGGGTCAGGTTGCTTCTCGAGGTCGCTCAAGCGTTGGGCGTCCCGTCGAGTCTCTCGGCGAGGGATACCATCGAAATGAAGGTCCTGAGAACGCGACTACGGTGGTTGGGAGCCAACTACGAGGCGCTCGAGGACACCGGTTTCCCGACTGGAGAGACGCTCAGGATCGACTGCTGTTGGCTGCTGTCCCTGATCTTCAGCCTCACCCACCCGGGGCGGGTAGCGGTCTATCAGCGGCTCAACCTCAAGTATGCGGCGAAACTCGGAGAGCCGAGGCGACTCGCGCGCGCCCTGGCCATGGACAAGCTCCGCGCGGTTCTCGCCGGTGCGACCCCACTGGTCGAGGGGACCGATCTGCTCCGGAAGAGCCTCGCCCAGGTCCCTCGGGAACAGCGCGCCAGAGCGGATGCGGAGGTGGCGCTGACCACTGGACTCGCGGCGTTCAAGAGCGCCCAGTTCTCGAACGCTCTCGAGAAACTCACCGCCGCCGAAGACGTCTTCGATTCCATGGTCGACGCGCCCCTGCACTTTGCCGCGGCCCGTCTGTATCGCGGGCTCTCGATGCTCTACCTCGGCCGGATCGGAGAGCTGGCGCGGGTGCACGGCGAGTGGCTGCTCGACGCCGACCAACGGGGAAACAGCGTGCTCATCGCCGGTCTCAGGAGCGGTCCGTTTTCCCTGCTCAGGCTGGCCAGGGGAGAGAAAGATGGGGTTCGCCGGGACATTCTCGTCGCACGCACCCATCGCGCCGAATCGACTCATGCGTACCAACAGGTGAGTGCGGTCCGCGTGCGCATGGCGCTGTTGCTGTTCGAGGATCGCGGCCGCGACGCCTGGCCCGAGCTGCAGCGGAAGTGGCCCTCGATGGTGGATGTGGTGCTGAACCGCGACCCCTTCCAGGACGTTGTCATGCGCGCCGTCCGCGGTCAGGTGGCCATTGCAACCGGCTCGTCGAAGCTGCGGCCGGAGGCGATCGAGGTCGGCAAGCACCTCGAGAAGTCCGGGCACCCTCTGGGCCCGCCCCTGGGGCACCTCATCCTCGCCAGCGCCCAGGCGGCGGACTGGCGCGAGACGGAGGCCAAGGCCCATCTGAGAGAGGCGATCAAGGGCTTTGACACGCTGGACATGGGACTGCATGCGGCGGTGTGTCGCTATCGACTCGGCGGCTTGCGCTCCGACAAAGCGGCGACGGCAAAGGCGCTCGAGGAGATCGAGCGCCGCGGCGTGACCTCGGCAGAAGGCATCTGTCGGGT
>Ga0315336_1006783_pt1 | contig 11464 bp, 9 predicted proteins | sample ASW5metaG_FD_204512 | JGI IMG/M metagenome (GOLD analysis project Ga0315336, IMG submission 204512) | Ammonia-oxidizing marine archaeal communities from Monterey Bay, California, United States - ASW #5 | ecosystem: Environmental > Aquatic > Marine > Intertidal zone | place: USA: California...
ATTGCGCCAATCATTATTTGAACAAGCGCAATTGAAGCAATGATTCCCAGCACTGTGCCTAAAGCCGCAGCACCAATTGAATAAACAATGCCCTCATAGGTGAACATCTGCACCAACATACGGCGCTTAGTTCCAACCGCCCGAATGATGCCCATCTCAGCAGTACGCGAAGCTGCCAGCATCACGAACACCAAGAAGATCAACAACAATCCGACAATGATTGAGAACGATCCGAAAATGCTGAAAATCAACGTGATCTGAGAACCGATCAACTCGGCAATATCCAAACCACGATTCTTGATCGCATCAACCTGCAGCTCAACCAACTGCGATATTGGTAGTAGCAACGACTGAGCTAGCCGTGGATCGCCAATTTCCTCGATCACACCACCAACAATCGCCAGGGTAGCTGTGTCGGTAACGGCGATCTTGAACTCATCTGATACCGAATCTTCTTCGAGCGAAGCAACAAGGTCTTCCAGCGAGTTTCCACCGAACGGTCCACCCGCCGACGCTCCACCCTCATCGAGTTTCGCTTGCAAAGCTTCAACAATTACCGGCGACTTGAACGCATCGAACAATGTCTGCGAAGCGGCTTCGTTAATAAACGCCAACTGCAACTCTTCAGCAAGATCTTCGGAATCGTCCACGTCTACGCGCAAACCACCAGAAACTGAAACCTCGATCGAGTTGTACTGACCCTCACGACTCAACACGCCCTGAAGCGCATCAATCGAAACCAGTGCCGAAGACCTCGTCTCCCCATCTCCACCTGCAAGCCCTTTGCTTTCGACAATCTCGATAACTGAATATCGACTACGACCTGAAGGTGCAACAAGTGTTATCTCGTCTCCAACAGCTGCATCCAAGTCATCAGCCAAAGACTTGTTGATGATCACGCCGCCTGATCCAACCGCAGCTAGATCAGCGAGATCGCCATCAACATTCCGCAAATCTTCGAATCCATCGAGAGAAGAAACATCAATACCAACGACAAAAGTCCCAGCGTTCGTCTTCTCGGTGGACTCGTTCAATACCGGCAACTTCTCTCGAATCAACGGCATCACGCCATCGACTCGGGAATCACCAGCCACTTCCGCACGAACCCGATCCACAAACGACGCGTCGATATAGTCGTCACCAAAACGCGCTGCTACCGGCGACGCCAATCGAACGTCGGTCTCACCAACAGCGTCAAGCACTGTAGTACGAATCGAACTTGAAACCGAATCACCAATCGCCAGAGCCGACATGATGATCGTCGTACTAAGCATCAGCCCGACCACAATAAGGATCGACTGCGCTTTACGACGCGGAATGTTACGGAGAGCCAGCTTCAGCAGCACACGGTTGCGAAGCGCAAGTAAAAATATTGCGAGCAGAACCAAGATCGTCGCACCAGCCAAATAACCGGCTAGCACGTTCATCTCTATTCCAAAGAGCTTTTCCAATTGACCAGCTCCTTAGGAATTCGACGATGAAGAGGAGCCACTAGTGGCATCGCTCGTTGATATGACAACCCCGTCACTCATCCTCACGATTCGATCGGTCATACCGCCGACCTCCTCCGAGTGAGTCACAAGAACAAACGTCTGCCCTTGCTCCTTGTTCAACCGAACGAGCAAATCCATGATCTCGTTCGCATTTGTCGAATCAAGGTTTCCCGTCGGTTCATCTGCCCAAACAATAGCCGGATCGTTCGCCAAAGCTCGAGCGATTGCAACACGCTGCTGCTGACCACCAGAAAGTTCAGCAGGTAAGTGATCGGTTCGATCACCCAACCCGACCAAGCTCAGCTTCTCGGCAGCACGTTCACGGGCTTGTTTCTGAGAAGTGCCAGCAAGCACCAGTGGAAGCTCAACGTTCTCTTGAGCACTCAACACCGGTAGTAGGTTGTACGCCTGAAAAACAAACCCCATCGAACTTGCTCGATAGTCGCTCAATGCGTCATCCGACATCGTCCGCAGCAGCTGACCTGCAATGCTCACATCGCCGGAATCAATCGAATCCAATCCCGACATACAGTTCAACAAAGTCGTCTTGCCCGATCCACTCGGTCCCATCACGGAGACCATTTCGCCAGGCATCACTTCGAACGAAACGTTATTCAAAGCCTCAACAACCACATCTCGTGATCGGTATGTCTTCGTAACATCGGTAGCTGAAATTATCGGTCCGTCAACCATTGAGGATTCTCCAAAGTCCAGTAAAGGACTCAACAGGTACAGGCAATATTTGCAATTAACGCATTCAACTATGCGCTCGCGGGCGGCTTAAAATATACCTCTAAAGGGTGATTGTTCGATGTAGGCTTGGTATCCGTTCGCCAACGTGGCGAAAATTTACTAGCAGAGCGCAAATTCCTAGAACATCAATGACTCGACTGATACTGATTCGACACGGTGAAACCAATTGGAACGTTGAACGACGCAAGCAGGGTCGCAACGATCAGCCCTTGAACGAAAAGGGCGCTGCCCAGGCGAAACTCGCCGCTGAATACGTCAAAGCCAACTACGACATCCAGAAGGTTTGGACGTCCCCGCTTCAACGCTGTTCAAACACCGCTGCCCTGTTCAACATGCCCGTCGAAACATCCGATCATCTAATCGAAATTGACTACGGTGAATGGGAAGGCGTGCTCACTTCCGATATTCAGAGAAACTACTCGCATCTCATAACCGGGCATGTCGATGAAGCCGATCCTCCCGGTGGTGAAAAACGATCGAATCTTCCGGTCCGTGCTGCAAAATGGATCAAAGAGTCGAACATCGCTGAAACCGGAGGCGACGTTGTGCTTGTCGGTCACGGTGGTTCGATGAAAGGACTCGTCACAGCCCTTCTCAATCTCCCCGACGCCGCGATGGACACCCTCACAATCGACAACTGCTCCACAACAGTCATCGACATCTCACCCGACCCAAACACCGCCAACAAACTCGTCACCCTAAACCACACCGACCACCTAAAAACCTGAACCTGCCTGTCCCCCTTCCTTCGGGAAGGGGCTAGGGGCCATCGAACCCGGAGCCGAGTGAGCATCTCTCGAGCGCGACTTACGCCAGACTGCAGCTAGCGACCAAGTCGCCCGACGACGCCCGGAGCCACTACGAGATTGCAGCTAGAGCCGAGTGACTAGTCACGAACGCGCCTAACGAGATTTGCGACGCGGAGCCGAGTCATCCGATGACGAGCGCGACTAACGCCGCGACTAACGCCTCGACTAGCGCATTACGCCTGGAGCAATCGTTCCTCCCTCCCAGATTGGGAGGGAGTTAGAGGGTGGGCCGATTTGCGAAGCAAGACCCAGCAGCACCCAATGCGTTACTCTCGCGCCAAACAAAACAACCACACCACGTAAATACAATCACCATGCACGGCATCAACACACTCAAATCTCGAATCCAATCTGGCGAAACCATCGTCGGCGCATCAATACGAATGTGGGCAACCAAAGCCGACATTGAGAGCACGATGTCCGCCCGCAACTACGACTTCCTCGCCGTCGATGCGCAACACTCCCCCTTCAACGAAGAAAACCTGGCCAACGTCTGCGAAATCGCCAACGGAATGGGCATTCCAATCCAGTTACGAATCAAGCACACTCAGCTAACGTTCCTCATCGGCAACATGCTCGATCTCGGGCCCTCAATGATCGAAGTCCCGCAAGTCGAAAATCTCGACACAGTCAACGACGCCGTCGCCAACTTCAACTACCCACAAAAAGGCAAACGAAGTTGGGGACCCTCACGCAGCCCTCAAATAGACGAACACCCGGAACGACTCGACTACGCAAACTGGTGGAACCAACACGGAGTTCTATGGATGCAGCTCGAGTCGATAGCAGGGGTAGTCCAAGCCAAAGAAATGGCTAGCGCTGGAGCCGATGTTCTATCGTGGGGACCCAATGATCTCGCCTTCAACCGAGAAGCAAACCCAGACCATTTCCTCAAAACCGACGACGACTGCATCAACCACGTGCTGAACGAGCTCAAAGGCACACAAACAACCCTTTGTCTGCGCACCTACGGCGATGAACAACTAGCCCGCTACGAACAAATGGGCGCCACCATGTTCCTCGATGAAACCAGCATCGCCTCCGCCCCCAGCTAACACTGCCTGATCACGCCACCCCGCTCTCCTAAACCAAATTCCCCTCGATATAGTCCCAATCGAACTCAAAACCAAGCCCGTCACCTTGTGGCAATAGCACGTTACCCTCGTTGTCCATCGGATCGCACGGCGACTTCAAATATAGCGGCGTCTTATCGTAATCACCCAGCGGATGATCCGACGGATACAGCAATCCTCGCTCGAAAAACTCACACGTCTCCTGCGAAGTCGAACCGAGTATCGCAGCGTTGCCAAATCCGCCCACATGCATCTCGCAAGGCAACCCGAACGACTCGTACATATCAACAGCGCGCCTACACGCCGTTAAGCCACCAAAGTTCACATCTATCCGGCCAATATCCGTCGCATTCTGCGCCACCCACTCAGCCCGCGAGTAGTGCATCCCAGCCGCCAACTCCGGACCGCAAATCGGAATATCCAACTCTCCAGCCAACCGACGATAAGGCTCCACCGCCCGTTCATCCATCGGATGCTCGAAAAAGTAGAAGCCCATCCGCTCGATCTCACGACCCACCATCAACGACTCCTGAAGCGAATAAACACCCCAAGGATCGAGCATCAGCTGCATCGAATCGCCAACCGCATCGAACACCGCCTCGCAAACTTCGAGATCGGCCTCAGGCGAAGCAGGCTTGCCTGGCGTGGGTTCTAAGCTAGAAGGATCGGCATAGATATAAGCGTGAATCTTGAACGCTGTGTAACCGCGATCCCGACTCTCCAACGCCAGCTTTGCGTAAACATCCGGCGACCCAATATTCGGAGCCGTCGACGCATAAGCCCGCGCCTTCGTCCGGGTCCGCCCCATCAACGTTGCAACCGACTGCCCCGCTGCCCGACCAGCCAAATCCCACAGCGCCGAATCGATATTGCCAACCAAAGCCTCGGAAAATCCCCGATGCGCCTTCATCCACTCCCACAACAACCCACGATCTAGCGGATCCTCACCCACCAACAATGGCTTCACCAGTCGCTCAATCTCGTCGGCAGAAGCACCATAGAAGTACGAATGAACTCCGCCCGTTGCATACCCCTCAACACCCTCATCGGTAACTATCTTCGTCAGCGTCTGAACACCATCATGCTCCTCGCCATCCACCCCATAACCCCACTTCGACCCATGACTAAAAGTAGGCAACCGAAACTCAATCAACTCAACATCAACGATTTTCATATGGCGACTCCGGGCATAGTAGGAACGTGGGTGTTGCAACATACATCGGCAATCACCGACTGTCATCCTGAACCCAGTCAAAGAGTGATTAAGGATTTTTCTTCCTTTGTTGGAGTCATCAAGCCCAGCCTCTAGCCCACAACACCCATCACGAAATAACCATCCTCACGCACCATCTGTGGACCTTAACTGAAATACGCTTCCAATCACCGGAGGCACCAATTGACCAAAATCGTTCAAACAGAACTCGATTCCTACTACTACGGATATCCCGCCGGTGCGGCGATCCTCACGAGCAATGCCACTGATCGAAGCAACGCTATGTCACTCGCATGGCACACAACGATCTCCCTAAAGCCGCTTCAATACGGCGTACTTGTTTCTCCGCAAAGCTTCTCGCACGGATTAATCGTGGAATCCGGTAAGTTTACGATCAATTTCATGCCCATCGAAAGTGCGAAGCTCATTGCGATGGTCGGCGGTACCAGCGGTAGAGATATCGACAAAATCAGTGAATTTCAAATAGCAACCACGCCCGGCTCAGCCACCAACGTACCCGTTCTAGACGACGCCTACGCTAGCTATGAATGCACTGTGATCGATCGGCAAAAACACGCCGACCACGATCTGTTCGTCGGCAAGGTGGTCGCAGTGCAATGGGAAGAAACAGCATTTCGTAACGACAAAACGCTCGATATAGAAAAAATCTCGCCAGCCATGTACCTCGGTGAAGATCAATACACGACCGCTACCCAATCGATCCACCACCCCCGAACCTAGACACCAACCACACACGCAATCCCGTCATCCTGAACTGGATTCAGGACCTCGAAGCAGTACGAAGTACCTGCACGCCCACACTCAGCCAACAACCCAAAACGCCGCGTCACCCGCCCTAACGACCAAGTCGTCCTACGACACCCGGAGCGAAAACAAGATTGCGACACGAGCCGAATGACTAGCCACCACCGCGACTAACCCCTACGCCGGCCGCAACCGAATATCGCTGCTCACGTTGTAACCAAGAACAGCACTCTCATCGCCAATCTGCAACGTCACAACGCCCCTGTACGGCGCCACATCTGCCACCACAACCTCAACCCCAGGCAGCACACCGCTCTCGTGCAAATACGCCACCAACTCAGCATCATCCTCGGGAATTCGATCCACAATCATCGGCTTCCCAGTCGGCGCATTATCCAAAGTCACTACACCGCGAGGCTCTCGATACCCACTACCCGGAATCGGCTGACCAAACGGATCCGTCTTCGGATGCCCCAGCTTCTCCTGAATACGCCTCTCTAAAGTATCCGAGAGCGCGTGCTCCAACATATGCGCCTCAGCATCAACCTCGTGCAGCGGAACATCCAGCAAATCGACCACCATCCGAGCCGCCAACCGGTGCTTGCGAATCATCGACTCTGCTAAGCCTCGACCTCGAGGCGTCAGATCAATATCTCGACTATCGCCCAAACGAATCAGCGATTCCTTCTCCATCCGGCGCAGCATTCCAGAAACCGCCGGAAGCGAAGTACCCAAATTCTCGCTCGCAGGCACACGCCGAAGCTGATCGACAAGGTTCGAGTTGCTCACCTTCTCACCCCGCTCACGTACGTGATAAATCGACAACAGGTAATTCTCCATCGCCTGTGTAAGGCGAGGCGCAGCTTGCTTTTCCTGCTCAGTCATAATCCAACATCCTGCTCACTAAAAGTCCAACCCCACACGAAGTCCAACTCCCCACCCATGTTACGACATTACTTCGTATACACGAAGTAATGCCAATACTTATTCACCTGAACCTTCTTGCAATTCACATAGAAACACACACACTCGAATGCCATCCTGAGGCACCCGAAGGACACCAACTGCCACGAACACCCCCACTTCGCCCGTCACTCGCGATAACCTGCCCTGCATGACCAACCAAACCAACCTCGACGCCACTCGTTGCTTCGGCACCGGATCGCCCATATATGAGTCCTACCACGACGAAGAATGGGGAGTGCCCGTCCACGACGATCGCCATCTCTTCGAACTCCTCATCCTCGAAGGCGCACAAGCCGGACTCAGCTGGGAGACCATCCTCAAACGGCGCGAAACCTACCGTCAAGCCTTCGATAATTTTGAAATCGAAAAAGTAGCCAACTACGGACCAGAAAAAGTAGCTCAGCTACTTCAAGACGAAGGCATCATTCGCAACAAACTCAAAGTCAACGCGGCAATTAAAAACGCCAAAGCCGTGCTTGAAATCCAGCAAGAACACGGCAGTCTCGATGCCTTCCTCTGGGGCTTTGTGTACGGCGCGCCACTTCAACCCGACTGGGACTCAATGAGCGAAGTACCCGCCGAAACGCCAATCTCCACAGCGCTAAGCAAAGACCTCAAAAAGCGAGGCATGTCTTTCGTCGGTCCCACCATCATTCAGGCGTACATGCAATCATCCGGCATGACCAATGATCACCAAACCACCTGCCCACGCCACCAAGCCTGCAAAGAACTCTCCGAAACCTAGGGTCAACCTAGCTTCCCTCTCTCAGCGGGAGAGGGCTAGGGTGAGGGAGAACCGATCAACCTCACCGATACTCGCCCTTTGCAATCAACCAAGCAATCTCGCTTCCACCTACATGACAGCCAACAACCAGTCCCCCTTCCTTCGGGAAGGGGCTAGGGGATGGGTAGATTGCCACTAGAGCCGAGTGAGCATCTCACGAGCGCGACTAACGCCCAGCCGCCCCTAACCCGTCACGCCATATCGCTGCTGCTCCCAACCGCAGCGAACATGACCGTCGTCCCCATCCTCTCCCTCCTTCTCTCGGCGATCCTCACCCGAACAGACGATCCCGATTCCGCCATTGGAGGATTCTCAGTAGCCCTCGGAATATCCATGTTCGTCGGACTTCCTCAGCTCCGAATTCAGCAGCTCACACTTGTCTTCTTCGACAACGCAAAATCCCTTCGCCAGCTACGAAAATTCGTCCTCTTCTGGGTAGTCCTCGTCACAGCAATAGCCCTGATCGTCGTTATCCCTGGCATCACTGAATTCCTGCTCACAACCGTCTTTTCAGTCACCGATGCGCTAAAAGAAAACGCCCGGGAAGCCCTCGTCTGGCTCATACCGTTACCTGGACTCCTCGTGCTCAAAATGCACTACTACGGAGCCGTTCTAAGAATCAGCCGACCTCGTCTCGCTTGGTACGGCACAGGCGCTGGAGCAATCACGGTAGTAGTCATGGCGTTCGGGCTTTTTGCCTCCGAACTTGTGCATGGTGCAAGCATTGCAGCCATCGCAATTGTTGCCGGAACGCTCGCCGAAGCAGCCACGCTCGCCGTTCTCTCAATCAACCCAATCAAGAAGTTCCAAGGAGTCGCGAGCACCAGCGAGATATCGATAAAAGCGATGGCGATTTTCTTCTGGCCACTACTCTTCGCCGCATTGCTCCCAGCCGGAACCCAACCCATCCTCAACGCCGGCATGGCACGATCGCCCGAACCAGAAGTATCGATAGCCGCAGTAGCTCTCGCCTTCTACGTATTCCAGCTGATCGCCGTAGCAACCAATGGCACCCAAAACACCGCCCTCGCTCTATTCGCCAGCCACTACAACCCGTTCCGAGTCCGACGTTTCGCCCTTTCAGTCGGCATCATCACCTACGTGATCGTCGCCTTCATCGCCTACATTCCACCTGTGACCGAATTCGTCATTGGCGACATCATGGGAGCTGAAGGCAGACTCAACGAACTCGCCTCGACCGGATTCCGTCTACTCTCGATCCTCCCAGTAGCACTGGTTATGGAACAGCTCTACACCGCCGCCCTCATGCGCACCCGCAACACCCGACCCATCATCTACATCAACTCGCTGCGACTACTCACTCTCGCAATATGGGTCATCGTCACGGTCAATTTCACCGACCTAAACGGACTCTGGGTCGGCGCCGGAGCATGGGCGCTCACCCTGTTCCTAGAAGCCGTCTACGCCTACATCTTCGGCCGCAAATACTTGGGAAAAGTAACGCTCGTTTAGCCACCCAACTACCAGTCGGCGTCCACTACCAAGTCATCACCCGTCGTCAGACGAACCTGCTGACCGCCATCCTTCGACATGCTGTAAATATCGAACGTCCCATCGCCCTCAGACAAAAACAATATCGAAGACCCGTCCGGATTCCATCGAGGCGAAACTTCAGCAACCCGGTTTGAAGTCAGCTGTTCAGCACCCTTGCCAGTCCGCTCCACGGTAAACACTTCTGAATCGTCATCGTCACCTGCCACATAAACCAATCGCTTACTGTCCGGCGACCAATCGTGCACAACGTGACCGTTCACCCCAGCCATCACAAGCGACTCGTTCTCGCCGTCCTTGTCCATAACCAGAAGATCAACCGACTGATCTTCGTTCAATCGCTGGAACGCAATCCACTGACCGTTCCTCGACCATCGCGGATTACTTGCATTGCCAGTAAACAGCGTAATCTCGTCAACGCCCTTTGGATTCCGACGTCGAATGGCGCTCGCATCACCTTCAAACACAGAATAAACAACCCATTCGCCGTCAGGTGACCAATCACCGACTCTCACATCTTCAGTCGGTGCAGTCAGCGCGGCAGAGCTGTCAGTCTCGGTATCTAGAATCGAAATCGAATGCACATGCGGATCACCGCTCTTTACGTCATGATCCTCAACTGCGATCTGAACCGAATCGGGCGACCATCGAAAATCGGCCACGTCTACGCCCGGCTCGGTCACTCGACGCATCGACTTTCCATCGGCATCCATCAACCACAGCGAGCGCTCACCATCCGTCTGCGACATGAACGCTATCTTCTCTTTATTCGGCGACCAAACAGGAAGAACTACGCCGAGATTAGCGTTGGTCAGTCGAACCGGATCGTCGGTCTCAGAATCGATCTTGAAAACACCGACTTCGCCATCAACTGCCCAGCTGAAAACAATATCGTCTGAATCCGATGCTGAATCGCCCAATCCGCATCCTGCGGCCATCATCATCAACGCCAGCGTGCCCAACAAAACGGCGGCAGCCCGAACAGGCAATCCTTGGAAGTTCGAGAAAAGTGAAAACTCTTTGGTAAATGTCATCTCAGGGGCAACCAATGCAAACCGCCACGCACCCAGCGCAGCAAAGCGAAACTCGCAATTCGGATCGAAGTAAGCCTAAGCCTATCCTCTATCCCCAAATCATCGCCAGAATACAGCACACCACGAAACACAAATTCTCGCCAACAACCCAACCAGCTACCCATCCCCTATCGACCAACTACCACCACCTCCATCATCCTGAGCCCCGTCGAAGGGTCACGAAGTGCCGCTAGACCGGTACCATCAAACAAATTCAAGGACAGTCCTCACTCCTTCGGGAGGGAGTTAGAGGGAGGGTAGATTGCCGCAGCGACCAAGTCATCCGATCACGCCCGGAGCCACAACGACCAAAGCTCTCATGATCCAAGGCACCTCGTCGTCCGTCGGCAAAAGCGTCATGGCAGCCGCCCTCTGTCGAATCCTCGCCCAAGACGGCGTCAAAGTAGCCCCCTTCAAAGCTCAAAACATGTCCAACAACTCCTACGTCACAGCCGACGGCGGAGAAATGGGTCGAGCCCAAGTAGTCCAAGCACAAGCGGCAGGCATCGAGCCTCACACCGATATGAATCCTGTGCTGCTCAAACCTGAAGCTGATTCCCGCTCGCAAGTCGTCATCAACGGCAAGCCAGTCGGCAGCTTCGAAGCACAAAAATACTGGGGCGATCAATCCGAGGCATGGAAGGCAGTCACCGAGGCTTACGATCGTCTAGCCGCCCAATACGACGTTATCGTCCTCGAAGGCGCAGGCTCACCAGCCGAAGTAAATCTCCGCGATCGTGACATCGCGAACATGAAAATGGCTGCCTACGCGAACGCATCCGTAATCATCGTCGGCGATGTCGACCGAGGAGGCGTTTTTGCATCTCTTCTTGGCACGATGGAACTTCTACTCCCTGAAGAACGAGCCCTCGTAAAAGCCACCCTTATCAACCGGTTCCGAGGCGATATCAACCTCCTCAAACCGCTCCCAGAGATGATCGCCGAACGAACCGGCGTTCCCGTAGCCGGAGTCATCCCCTTCGTCTACGACCTCCAAGTCAAAGACGAAGACGGCGTAACCTT
>Ga0315336_1006784_pt1 | contig 11463 bp, 6 predicted proteins | sample ASW5metaG_FD_204512 | JGI IMG/M metagenome (GOLD analysis project Ga0315336, IMG submission 204512) | Ammonia-oxidizing marine archaeal communities from Monterey Bay, California, United States - ASW #5 | ecosystem: Environmental > Aquatic > Marine > Intertidal zone | place: USA: California...
GTCGATGCCGAAAGTGCGTTCGTTCCTTCATTGCTTGCTACCAGTGCTGTTCATCATCACCTAATTCGCAACCGTAACCGTGCGCAAGCCGACATCATCGTTGAGTCAGGTGAGCCACGCGAAGTACATCACTTCGCAACGCTGTTCGGATACGGAGCATCTGCAATCAACCCATATCTGGCTCTCGAAACAATCGCTGGTCTACGCATGCGTCCGACCGCCGAAGAGAAAATTCCTAGCCAGGACACGGCAGAAGAAAACTTCCGAGAAGCTATCGAAGAGGGCGTTGTAAAGACGATGGCCAAGATGGGTATTTCAACCCTTCAGGGCTACATTGGTGCGCAGGTATTCGAAGCCCTTGGTCTTTCACAAGAACTAGTCGACGAGTATTTCACTTGGACCGTTTCTCGCATTAGCGGAATCGGCACTGGTGAGATCGCTCTCGATATTCTCGCCAACCACTCTCGCGCTTACGCCGACGACAATATTCCGTCGAACCTCAAGCTCGATCTTGGTGGGCTATATCTCTGGCGATCCACTGGCGAACGCCACATGTGGAACCCAGACACGATCGCTTTACTGCAAGACGCCGTGAAGCGAAACGATCTGGCTACGTTCAGACAGTTCGAATCCGCATCCAACGATGAAGGTGACGAACACATCACGATTCGAAACATGCTGGAACCCATCTTCGACGACGAGATCCCTCTCGACGAAGTTGAGCCTGCTTCAACTATCGCAGAACGATTCGCAACGGGAGCAATTTCGCTCGGTTCGATCTCTCGTGAAGCTCACGAAACACTCGCTGTCGCAACCAACCGCATCGGTGCTCGATCGAACACCGGTGAGGGTGGAGAAGACCCAGAACGCTTTACTTTGGACGACAACGGCGACAACCGTTCGAGTGCTGTGAAGCAAGTTGCATCGGGTCGATTTGGCGTAACAACCAACTACCTGAGCAACGCCAAGGATCTTCAGATCAAGATGGCTCAAGGAGCCAAGCCGGGTGAGGGTGGTGAAATTCCAGGTCGCAAGATTTCGGACTACATCGCTTACATCCGTAAGACGACTCCTGGAGTGGAACTAATTTCTCCTCCGCCTCACCACGATATCTACTCTATTGAAGACCTTGCCCAGCTAATTCACGACCTCAAGAACGTGAACCCAGACTCTCGCGTTCACGTGAAGCTGGTTTCTGTTGCCGGTGTTGGAATCATCGCTGCCGGTGTAGCTAAAGGTAAGGGCGATGTCGTTCTTATCTCTGGTGACTCTGGCGGTACTGGTGCATCGCCGCTTAGCTCAATTCGCCACGCAGGATTGCCATGGGAGCTTGGACTTGCTGAGACTCAGCAGGTTCTTGTCGCCAACGGTCTACGTGATCGAATCGTAGTTCAGACCGACGGTCAGATGAAAACGTCTCTCGACGTGCTTGTCGGTGCATTGCTCGGTGCTGAAGAATGGGGCATCGCAACCGGAGCACTCATCTCGATGGGTTGCATCATGTTGCGCAAGTGCCACCTCAACACCTGTTCAGTCGGTGTCGCAACTCAGGACCCAGAGCTTCGCAAGAAGTTCTCTGGCACGCCTGATGCCGTAGTGAACTACTTCATGTTCCTAGCTGAAGGTCTACGCGAACTTATGGCGAAGATGGGCTTCCGAACGGTCAACGAAATGATCGGTCGAGTCGACAAGCTGAAAGCTCGTGAAGATATTGATCACTGGAAGGCGAAGACACTTGATCTTTCGCCAATTCTGATGAAGCCTGAAGTGCTTCCGCAGGACCACACGTACCAGCAAATACTGCAAGATCACGGTCTCGACGCAGCACTCGACAACAAGCTCATCGAGCTTGCACGACCTGCTATCGACTATGGAAACCGCGTGGAGGCAACTCTGCCGATTACCAACATCAACCGAACGGTCGGTGCCACATTAAGTGGTGTCATCGCCAAGAAGACTGGTGAAGCTGGACTTCCTGACGGTTCAATCAACTTCACGTTCCAAGGGTCTGCTGGTCAGAGCTTTGGTGCGTGGGTGGTAAAGGGAATCACGTTCAAGGTTGAAGGCGATTCAAACGACTACTTCGGTAAGGGTCTTTCTGGTGGGCGATTGGTTATTACTCCTCCGCCAAATAGTGCCTACGAAGCCAAAGACAACATCATCATCGGTAACGTTGCCCTTTACGGCTCGACCGGTGGTGAGGCGTATGTAAACGGACTCGCCGGCGAGCGGTTCGCCGTTCGAAACTCAGCAGCTACCGCCGTTGTCGAAGGTATCGGCGACCACGGTTGTGAGTACATGACTGGTGGTCGAGTAGCCATTCTCGGCCCTGCCGGACGTAACTTTGGTGCGGGTATGAGCGGCGGTGTTGCTTACGTTATCGACCCAGACGGTTCGTTCGAAGGTAAGTTCAACGACGCTATCGCTGATCTGCTGGACATTGTTCCGGGTTCAGACGATGACACCGAACTAAAAGAAATGATCACTAAGCACGTCGAATACACCGGTAGCAAGCTTGGTTCTGAGCTGCTTTCCGACTGGTCAACGTCAGTAACGAAATTCAAGAAGGTATTCCCTCGGGATTACGCACGAGTCCTTCGTGGACGTGCCGCCACCTCAGATACGACCGATTCAAAGGAAGGGGTTGGCAGCCGTGGGTAAAGTAACTGGATTCATGGAGGCAGCTCGACGCACTCCAAACCGACGTGACAAGGTCGACAGGCTTAACGACTGGAAAGAGGTTTACCTCGAATGGGATGAGTCCGACGCCCGTCGCCAGGCTAGTCGCTGCATGGACTGTGGCGTGCCGTTCTGTAACAGTGGTTGCCCGCTCGGAAACTTGATTCCCGAGTTCAACGACTTTATTTACCACGGTAACTGGGAAGAAGCTGCCGAGCGTTTGCACGCTACGAACAACTTCCCTGAATTCACAGGACGAATCTGTCCTGCTCCATGTGAGGCATCTTGCACACTCTCAGTGAACTCCGATCCTGTGACGATCGAAATGATCGAGAAACAGATCGTTGAACACGCCTGGAAAGAGGGCTGGATCAAACCTCAGCCTGCTGCAAACAAGACCAACAAGAAAGTTGCGGTCATTGGCTCGGGTCCTGCTGGGCTCGCCGCTGCACAGCAGCTTGCTCGCGCAGGTCACACCGTCACCGTTTACGAACGCAACGAGTACATCGGCGGGCTACTAGCTCTTGGAATCCCGGAGTTCAAGCTCGAAAAGGAAGTCGTTGAGCGACGTGTGAACCAGCTTAGAGGCGAAGGCGTGAAGTTCCGAGTTAGTACCAACGTTGGTGTCGACATTACTCACGAAGAGCTTCTCGAAAAATTTGATGCAATCTGCCTTTCTGGCGGGTCGACCGTTCCGCGTGATCTTCCTGTTGAGGGTCGTGATCTAAAGGGCGTTTACTTCGCCATGGAGTTCCTCACTCAGCAGAATCGAAAGTTGCGGGGTCAAGAATTCACTCCAGAAGAGAGCATCGATGTAGTCAACAAAAACGTTGTCATCATCGGTGGTGGTGACACCGGAGCCGACTGTCTTGGTACTTCACATCGTCAGGGTGCTTCGAACATCATCCAGATGGAAATTATGCCTAGACCTTCCGAGACGCGCCTTGAAACCAACCCTTGGCCGCAGTGGCCAACCATCTTCCGCACATCAAGTGCTCACGAAGAGGGTGGTGACCGTGATTTCAACGTTCTAACGAAGCGATTCGTTGGTGATGATGACGGCAACCTCAAGCGTCTAGAGTGCGCTCGTGTTGAGTGGGTGAAGGACGAAGAGACTGGTCGCTTCAACATGAACGAAATCGCAGGTAGCGAATTCGTCATCGAAGCAGAGGCAGTTTTCCTAGCGATGGGATTCGTCTCACCGCAGCACGAAGGATTGCTCGATTCACTTGGTGTCGACTACGACCCACGAGGGAACGTGGCTGCCGACGGTACGCTACAAACAAACATCGATAAGGTGTTCGCTTGTGGCGATATGCAACGTGGTCAGTCGCTTGTAGTTCATGCAATTGCTAGTGGACGACGTGCTGCTCGACAGATCGATATCTTCCTAACAGGAGAGTCACGACTACCGACGGTGTCTGGCTACGCCCGACCACCGATCATGGCTAGGTCAGAAAGCAACGGCGACTAGAACTGGCGATAGAATCGAATCACTATGACTTCCGATAACGGCAGTTCTGGTTCGAACGGAACTCTTAGAGTTGCGGCCGCCCAGATAAATACAACCGTCGGCGACATCGACGGCAACGCAAGACTGATCGAAGAATGGATCGGTCTCGCGGAAGATCAGGGCGCGGATTTAGTAGCGTTTCCTGAGCTGACCATCACCGGCTATCCACCTGAAGATCTCGTCTTGTACGAGAACTTCATCGCTGCCAACAAAGCCGCCCTAAATCGAGTGGCTGCAACAGTTGGCAACATCGTGGCGCTGGTGGGGTTCGTAGATTCTGAAACTACGGAGACGGGCACCAAGCTCTACAACGCAGCGGCGGTTATTCACAATCGCAAAATCGTCACTACTTACCGGAAGATTCATCTTCCGAACTACGGCGTTTTTGACGAACGACGTTACTTCGCTTCGGGCAACGAATGCCCAGTTCTCTCGATCAGAGGAATCACGGTAGGCGTAAACATATGCGAGGACATCTGGGAGCCCATCGGTCCAACCGAGGTTCAGTGTGCTGCCGGAGCTCAAATCATCGTGAACCTAAACGGCTCTCCTTACGAGTCGGGCAAGCACGGTCATCGAGTCGACCTTGTGACTGATCTTTCACGGCGTAATCGTGCGTATACGTTGTATGCGAACCAAATTGGTGGACAGGATGAGCTTGTCTTCGATGGCGGAAGCATGGTCACCAGTCCCGATGGCGAACTGCTCGGTACGGCTCCTCGTTTTGAGGAAGCATTGCTTGTTGCCGACATCGATGTAACCAAGCTAGAGAAATCTCGGCTCCAACACCAGTCGTTCGCTATTCCTCAAACAGAACTTGATCAGATTGGGTTGCCGGTTTCGGTCGATATTGAAATGGCCGCAGCACCGAAACGACCGAAACTACCTGGACTCACAATTCACCGGCTAGATCGACTCGAATCGGTTTATCGGGCGCTGGTAGTTGGAACACGTGACTACCTTAAGAAGACGGGATTCAAGAAAGTCGGCATCGCCGTATCGGGCGGAATCGACTCTGCGATCGTCTTGGCAATCGCCGTCGATGCCATCGGCGCCGAAAACGTTGTCGGGGTCGCACTACCTTCTAGATACTCATCTGAAGGCAGCATTACCGATGCTGAAGACCTCTGCTCGAGACTAGGTGTCGAGCTCTGGAGAATCCCGATCGAACCCGGCCATGCTGCGTTCGAAGAGATGCTCAGCGAAGTGTTCGACGGCACCGATCCGGGACTTGCGGAAGAAAACACGCAATCTCGAGTTCGTGGAAATCTGATGATGTCGATTGCCAACAAATTCGGATGGCTCGTTCTTACGACTGGCAACAAATCTGAAATGGCTACCGGTTACGCCACGCTGTATGGCGATATGGCGGGTGCATACGCAGTCATCAAGGACGTTCCGAAAACGCTCGTTTACGAACTTTGCCACCATCGCAACAAGCGTGGGCCAGGATCACCGATTCCGAACGCGATCATCGAAAAGCCGCCGAGTGCAGAACTTCGACCCGATCAACTCGATGAAGATTCACTGCCTCCATACGACCAGCTCGACCGCGTAATACATATGTATATCGAGGAACGCATGTCGCCCGATGTCATCGTTCAGAAAGAACATGAACTGGGTGACGACGGTGCCAGCGAGACTGTAATTCGAAGAATCGTACGGCTTATCGATATCAACGAATATAAACGCAGGCAATCCCCTCCGGGCGTGAAGATCACAGGCTTGGCATTCGGAAAAGATCGTCGATTGCCAATCGCTTCTGGTTGGCAAAAATAGCCTAAATGTCTGCGAAATAAGAGTGGATTCGTACGACCTACGACTTACTGCCTATTTGGATTCATACCGATCCACAAAGTTGCTCCACATTCACCGCGTAAATTAGACGTCAACTACTTTCTACATCTGGCTCAGACGTTAGAACACTGATCGTTTGAGCATTCGGCGCATCAAAAATATTATGACTACGTTGAACCATCTGAAAAAATTCTTCATCGGCGGACTCGCTGCACTGACTCTAGTTACGGCAATCGCGTGTTCAAGTGCAGCGCCCGCTGAGGAAACAAGTGTTCCAGACATTTCGAATACCACCCAGGTTTCGGATACGGAAAGCAGCACTTCGACACCCGCAGGTGACGTCACATCCGAACCCACAGAGGCCGATACCGGGTCTGAAATTGTTGCGGAAGAAACTGACGAACCGGCAGTCGAAATAATTCAGGCTGCTTTCGATGGAGAAACAGACGATGGTCCAAAGGGTGACGCCCCTCAGGAGGTAGCGACACCCGAACCAGCAGTGGTTGAGCTGACTGATGCCGACATCGTTGCCGCTCAAGAAAATCACCTAATCAACTTGTATGAAGACACCGTTGAATCGGTGGTATTCATCGAGGTGGTAACCCTTCAAGGAAGAGGCTCAGGATCAGGGTTTGTGTGGGACGAAGATGGTCACATCGTCACGAACTACCACGTCATCCAGGGTGCGACATCGATCATCGTCAAATTCTTCAGCGGTAGAGAATACCGGGCCGAAATAGTGGCGTTCGATCCCGCTGCCGACCTTGCAGTGATCAAGCTCATCGACGTTGAGCACGACCTTGTTCCTATCGCAATTGGCGAATCATCTGATCTTCGACCCGGCCAAACAACAATCGCTTTGGGTAATCCGTTTGGTAACGAGTTCACAATGACCACCGGCATTGTGAGCGCTATAACTCGCACGTTGGAAAGCGGATTTTCTTCGTACAGCATTCCTGCAGTCATTCAAACCGATGCTTCGATCAACCCTGGTAACTCAGGAGGGCCTTTGCTCGACATGAACGGTGCAGTGATCGGCGTGAACACGCAGATTGCAAGTGAAACCCGTCAGAGCTCTGGTGTCGGATTTGCAGTACCAGTCGACTTGGTAAAACGTGTCGTCCCTTCGCTGCTTGAATCTGGCGAGCACAAGTATGCTCTCATGGGAATCAGTGGCAATGAAGTGGGTCTTGAGTGGCGCGAAAACATCGGCCTTCCGGGCGACACTGTTGGAGCCTATGTAACTCAGATTTCTCAGGGTGGACCTGCCGAACTAGCAGGGATCAGAGGTGACACTGGAACTCAGTTCACAGGCTTCCAGTTCGATGGAGACGTGATCGTTTCTATCAACTCGATTCAAATGAAGTCTATGGATGATTTGATCGGATACTTGGCTCTGAACACAGCTCCGGACGAAGAAATCGTCGTTGGAGTTATCAGAGACGGTGTTGAAATAGCGATCCCGATGACATTAGGTGTGCGCCCGGTCGTCAGCTAGTCGCAACACAACATCAAATCGCAGACTCGAAAGCCCTTAGTTCAACGACTAAGGGCTTCCTTTGCGCCAGCTATGTCGCTGTGTGCATGCCGTCCGCGCACTGGAATTAGTTCCATTTCAAGCTACACTTGTGTTGTCGAGATACTGAATAAATCAAATTCCGCATATTCATAGGGTGTCTGAACCTGAGTATGTTTGATTTCTTCGGCTAAATGCTCGACATAGGTTTTTCCACATTCTTGCGTTTTGTGTTTGGCGGTTAGCAACGGTTCGTCGCTTTTCACTAAACTTTCACCATTAGAACTATTTTTTAGTTCAAAATGAGTAAGTTGAATGCGGAAATTGAGTTAACATGCAAGTCGCATGTAGGAGATTGCATCCTACGGTCGGTATCAACTTATCCGGGGGTGCGCAGACTATGAACATCGCAGAACTTGAAGCGCTAAAAGCTGTCGCAGAGACGGGTAGCTTCACACGAGCGGCAGACCGACTTGGCATGAGCCAACCTGGTCTTAGTCGCCAGATCCAGCGACTTGAACGAGAGTTGGGCACTCGCCTACTTGAACGACGTGGCACAGGTGCGATTCTCACCGACGCCGGTCGAGAGTCTATGCAGTTTGCAATTCGAACCATTTCAGATTTCGATGCTTTGGTTTCACGATTTGGTCCCGACCCATCAGCACTTAGCGGTGTTATCAGAATCGTCGCAAGCTCTACCCCTGCTGAATATCTAGTTCCGGCTCTTGTATCCGAATTCACCGGTGAGCACACAGGTATCTCCGTAGAAGTTCTCGTGGCTGATTCAGCGCAAGTCGCTCGAACGCTTGGCGATCGTCAGGCAGATCTTGGACTTACGGGTATGCCGTCATCGGCAGTTGGTTACTCTTCTGTAGCCATGGCCAAAGACGAGGTAGTTCTCGCTGTATCATCTGAGCACCGGTTCGCCGATCAACGTTCTATAACGATCGATCAACTACGGGACGAGAACATCATCGAACGAGAAGGTGGATCAGGAACTTGGCAGACGGTTGTTCAAGCCCTCTCCGCTGCAGGAATCGAACTTCCGGAGCATAAAGTTTCGATGACACTCGGAAGTACCCAAGCAGTTGTTGCTGCAGTACAGCAGAACTTGGGTGTTGGATTTGTTACCAACAACGCTGTTTCCAGCCACAGTGGCAAAGTCAAAGCTGTTCGAATTGACGGACTTTCACTCGAACGAGATCTCAGCCTGATTTACGAAACAGGCCGGGTTCGTGGTCGCCACACACAGGCGTTCATCGACTTCATCAACTCGAAGTCTTCCTAGCAACATTTCTTAACGCCACGACAGGTTTATGGGAGAACGATATCGTTGTGCCAAAGGCCTGTTGCAGCATTAGAACACATGTGCTAATCTGCCTCTCAGTGCGGTCGTTTTGAACCGTAGACCGGGTCATAAGGTAGCGCAGAAGGAAGAGCGACGTTGGCTGTTAAGAAAGCAACAAAGACCGTCTCAGTTAACGGCACAGCTGGAGAACGAGAGAAGACTCTCGAACTAGCTCTTGCACAGATCGAAAAGGCATTTGGCCGTGGCGCTGTAATGCGAATGGGCGAATCTGGTCAAGATTCTGGGGTCAAAGCAGTCCCAACAGGTTCGATCGCTCTCGACTTAGCACTCGGTGTCGGCGGACTTCCCCGTGGACGAATTATCGAGATCTTCGGTGCTGAATCAGCTGGTAAGACGACTCTTGCAATGGCAGCGGTTGCCGAAGCTCAGGCAGCCGGTGGGCAGGCAGCTTTCATCGACGTTGAACACGCCATGGATCCGGCATACGCTCGCTTGATCGGTGTAGACGTCGACAAGCTCCTAATTTCACAACCGGACTCCGCTGAGCAGGCTCTCGAGATTACTGAGTACCTAATTCGCAGTGGTGCGCTCGACATCATCGTTCTCGATAGTGTTGCCGCTCTTGTCCCTTCTGCTGAACTTGAAGGCGACATGGGTGATATGCAGATTGGTCTGCAGGCTCGAATAATGTCGCAGGCTTTGCGCAAGCTCACCGGAATTATTCACAAGACGGATACTGTTTGTATTTTCATCAACCAGCTTCGAGAAAAAGTTGGAGTTGTGTTCGGTAGCCCAGAGGTTACACCTGGTGGTCGCGCATTGAAGTTCTACAGCTCAGTTCGTATCGATCTTCGTAGGATCGAAGCGGTCAAGGTTGGGCAGGACATCATCGGTAACCGTGTTCGTGCCCGTGTGGTGAAGAACAAGGTAGCGCCACCGTTCCGAAAAGCCGAGATGGAGATTCTCTTCGATTCCGGCATAAGTAAAGAGGGCAGCTTGCTTGATCTTGGTGTCGAAATAGGCATCGTCAAGAAGAGTGGTTCTTTCTACTCTTACGGTGATACTCGCTTGGGTCAGGGTCGTGAAGCGTCTCGTAAGTTCCTTAAGGCGAATACTGATATTCGCGACGAGATCGAAGCTACCATTCGCCGTGCTGAAGAAGGCACTTTGCCACCCGAAGGTGAAGGCGAAACCGTCGATGCACCAGCATCGAACTAAGCTCGCTTAGCTCCTAACTTCATAGTCGAACCATCATTTCAGGCGTAACTGGCAATTTTTTGTCAGTTGCGTTCTGAGGGTGAATGCCCGATAAACTTGATAGAGAGCGCTTTGCAGTCTCGTTGACTGCCACGCTTCTGGAATCAAGTGACCACCTCAATAATAATCATCGTAATTGGACTGCTCGGTAGCGCATTCATCAGTGCAACCGAGGCGGCTGTTCTAGGCGCGCGTCGCCACCGAATCGAGCACCTTGGCGAAGAAGGCGATAAACGCGCTCGACTTGTAGTCAGCATTTTCGATCAGTACGAGAAGTTCTTCGGAACAATTCTCCTTGTCGGAAACCTGTTCAATATTCTGGTCGCAACAGTCGGTACGACACTGGCTATATCGACTATCGGTGGTGGTGAAGCAACCCTTCTATCAACGGTCGCTGCAACAGCGATCGCCACTGTAGTAGTTGTGGTTGTGGGAGAACTAACACCAAAAACTCTTGCAGTTGTCGCCCCAGAACAATGGTCACTCATCACTGCTCGAATCGTCTTAACGATGATGAAGATCAGTTGGCCGATCGTCTTTGCATTCACGCTGGTGCCTCGAGGCATCATGCGGATCCTTGGCGGTAAAGAATCGTTCACAAGCCCGATCGTTACTGCTGGTGAGTTACGTACTCTCATCGACCTCGGCGAAGCCGAAGGTACGGTTGAAGAGAACACCGGTGAAATGCTTGAAAATATCTTTCGGTTTGGTGAAATGGAAGTTCGAGACGTCATGACGCCTCGAACGGAGATCATTTGGATTCGAGCCGACGCCACGTACGCTGAATTCCTTCAAATGTACAAAGTTTCACCGCACACGAGATTCCCAGTATTCGACACTAATCACGATGATGTCGTCGGCATCTTCTCGGTGAAGGACGTGCTTGGCTCCCTCTCAGAGGGCAAGTTAGACCTCGAGCTGACGGTCATCAACCTGCTCAGACAAGCGAATTTCGTACCAGAAACTAAACGCCTTGACGATCTATTTGATGAGATGCAGGAATCCGGTCACAAAATTACTCTGGTAGTCGACGAATTTGGCGGTATCGCAGGGCTTATCACGCTCACGAAACTGGTTGAGCAGATCGTCGGTCGTACCGGTGAAGAAGGCAACAAACCGGATCGCCGGTTTGTAACCGTCAACGAAAACACATTCGTTCTCGACGGTGGGCTAGCGATCGGTGAAGCTAACGACGAACTTGGTCTCGAAATTCCTGAAGGCGATTACGAAACTATCGCCGGATTCTTCCTTGAGCAGGCACAGCAACTCCCGACCTCTGGCACACGTGTGCGATTCGGAAATTTGCGAATGCAGATCGGTGAAATGGATGGTTCGAAAATTTCGACCATCCGGGTACGGCGTGTAACTGAGATCGCCGAATTAGTTCAGTAG
>Ga0315336_1006785_pt1 | contig 11462 bp, 11 predicted proteins | sample ASW5metaG_FD_204512 | JGI IMG/M metagenome (GOLD analysis project Ga0315336, IMG submission 204512) | Ammonia-oxidizing marine archaeal communities from Monterey Bay, California, United States - ASW #5 | ecosystem: Environmental > Aquatic > Marine > Intertidal zone | place: USA: California...
AAACCTATTCGCTAAAAAGGCCCGTCGCCAGGTTCGTACCGATGCCGATCTCGCGGATCGTGTGGAAAACCTTTTGGTGCGCCGATGTCTCAACTTACTTCGCCTGGCGCGCCGGGCCGGGCAGTTGACGATTGGTCATGACGAGGTTTGCCGGCAGCTTGAAGCCGGCCGAAAAGGCGTCCTCATCTCCGCATCGGACGGTGGCGCGTCCGGACGAGGCAAGATCGAAACGCTGGCGAAAGGTTTGCCGGTTGGCCGTGGATTGACAGGCGATGAATTGGGCCAGACGGTTGAGCGCAATCGGGTTGTTCATGCGCTCGTCGCCTCCGGTCAGATGGCTGAACGGATCGGTCGTGAAATGACGCGGTTGAGCGGCTTGAGACAACCGGAGAGCAAACCGGCAACGTAAGTTTATAACGACCCGGCATTTGCGCCGGCACGATAATATGTAAGGCGCCGGATGCGGCGGTAAAGGCCAAGGATTGGAACGAAGTCGATGACCGAGACCACGGAAAAGAATAAGGGTTCGAAGCTCAGTCTATCCCGACCCGGGAAGTTGGAGCTTAAGAAGACAGTCGAATCCGGAGCTGTGCGGCAGAATTTCTCCCATGGCCGCTCAAAGATGGTCGCCGTCGAGCGTAAGACGAAGCGAACGTTCGCGCTTGATTCGGGAGGCCGCATGGCCGAAGTCAAGGCGAAGCAACCTTCCTTGGAGCCGGAAGATGTAGTCTCCGAGGCAGAAGATGTGGCACCGGAACCGGAACAGCCGGCCGTCACAGAAGATGCCAAGCCGCAACGCGTATTAACCAACGAAGAAAAAGCCGCGCGGCAGCGCGCACTGGGCGAAGCCAAGGCTTTCGAGGAAGAGCGCCAAGAAGCCGCGGACCGCGAGGCCGAGGCCCGACGCAAATCGGAAGAAGAGCGCGCGGCGGAAGAAAGCCGAAAGGCGGAAGCCGAGGCGGCTTCGGATGATGAGGCGGAAGCGGAGGCTGTGGAAGCCGCCGCGGCAGCGGCAGCGGCGGCGGCACCTCCGCCCGACTCCGTCGCCGCAGAAGTTGCTGCGCCGGCCAAGGAAGCGCCTAAGTCGAGAGAAACAACCCGCGGCCGTTCGGATAAGGAAGCCGATGACTCCGAAGGCCGACCGCGCGGCAAGAAAGCAGGCCGCACCGAACGCCGGCCAACGACAACGCGGCGCGATGAACATAAGCGCCGGCCAGGCAAACTGACGATTTCGGACGCCCTTGAGGAAAAAGAGGAACGCCAAAGGAGCGTCGCCCAATACAAGCGAAAGCTAGAGCGGGAACGGCAAAAAAGTCAGCAGAGCCGCATCGAAGGCCAGACCATCGTCCGCGAAGTCGTGGTCCCGGAAATCATCACCGTCGCCGAACTGGCGAACCGCATGGCGACCCGTACAGCCGACGTGATCAAAACACTCATGAATATGGATGTCATGGTCACCGCCACGCAAACCATTGACGCCGATACGGCGGAACTGGTTGTCGCCGAGTTTGGCCACAGGCTGAAAAGGGTATCGGAGTCCGACGTGGAAATCGGCCTTAAAGGCGATGACGACGATACCACCAATCTGTCTCCGCGTGCACCGGTGGTGACGGTCATGGGGCATGTCGACCACGGCAAGACATCGCTGCTGGACGCGCTTCGCGAAACCGACGTGGCGGCCCACGAAGCTGGCGGCATCACCCAGCACATCGGCGCTTATCAGGTTGAAATGTCGTCCGGTGACAAGATTACCTTTATCGACACGCCCGGCCACGCGGCCTTTACGGAAATGCGCTCACGCGGCGCCCAGGTGACGGATATCGTCATTCTCTGCGTCGCCGCCGATGACGGCATCATGCCGCAAACCATCGAAGCCATTCACCACGCGAAAGCGGCGGAAGTGCCAATCATTGTCGCCATCAACAAAATCGACAAACCGGATGCGGACGCCAATAGAGTTCGCACGGAACTGCTTCAACACGATGTTCAAGTCGAAGACGTTGGCGGCGAAGTTCAAGCCATCGAAGTGTCGGCTCTGGAGAAGATGAACCTCGATAAACTCGAGGAAGCGATCATTCTACAGGCGGAGTTATTGGAATTGACCGCCAATTCGGACCGTCCAGCGGAAGGCGTGGTTGTTGAATCGAAAATGGAACAGGGCCGCGGCGCGGTATCCACCGTTTTGATCCAGCGCGGCACCTTGAACGTCGGCGATATTCTCGTCGCCGGCGCCGAGTCAGGCCGTGTCCGGGCCATGTTTGATGCGCACGGCGGCAGTGTCGAGTCCGCCGGTCCCGCTGTCCCCGTAGAGGTCTTGGGTTTGAACGGTGCACCGGTGGCCGGCGATGAGGTCAATGTTGTCGAAAACGATTCCCGGGCCCGCGAAGTCAGCGAATTTCGCCGACGTCGGCACAGGGACGCGCAAGCCACGGCAACAGCGCGCGGCACCCTTGAGCAGATGTTCGAGAAGATCAAGGAGGGTGAGGCGGAATCGCTCCCCGTGGTCATCAAGTCTGACGTGCATGGCTCCATGGAGGCGATCTGTGGGGCGCTGGAGAAATTATCGACGGATGAAGTCCAGGTCCAGGTCCTGCATGCTGCCGTCGGCGGTATCAACGAGTCCGATGTCACCCTGGCTCGGGCCTCGAATGCTTGGATCATTGCCTTTAACGTACGCGCCAATCCGCAGGCCCGCGACATGGCCAAACGGGACGGCATCGATATTCGTTATTATTCGATCATTTATGAGGTTACCGACGATATGAAGAAGGCCTTATCGGGCATGTTGGCGCCGGAAATTCGCGAGACCTTCCTGGGTTACGCGGAAATCAAGGAAGTCTTCAATGTCTCGAAGGTCGGCAAGGTCGCCGGTTGCATCGTTACCGAGGGTCAGGTCAAACGCGGCTCCGCCGTGCGTCTGATCCGCGATGACGTGGTTATTCATCAAGGTGAGCTGAGCCAACTCAAACGCTTCAAGGATGATGCCAAGGAAGTCATCTCGGGCACCGAGTGCGGCATGGCCTTCGCCAACTATCAGGATTTGCAGGTTGGCGACGTGATCGAGTGCTTCGATGTTGAAGAGGTTGCGCGAGAGCTGTAAGCCCCGCCCAACGCAACGATCTAAATTTCACGGAGTCCGCAATGTCGAAAGGCCGCTCAAAGGCCCCTAGTCAGCGCCAATTGCGTGTTGGCGAGGAATTGCGCCACGCGCTGTCCATGTTGTTGGAACGCGGCGAAGTCCATGATCCCGACGTACAGGGGATCGCCATCACCGTAACGGAAGTGCGCGCCAGTCCGGATTTGAAGAACGCGATGGCCTTCGTCATGCCCTTGGGCGGTGACGCCGATGATTTGGCGCGGGTTATCGAGGGCTTGAAGCGGGCAGCGCCTTTTTTGCGTCGCAAGCTGGCCGAAAAGGTTCAACTGCGTTATGCGCCAAGGCTGAAGTTCCTCGCTGACACCTCATTCGAAGTTGCCGGCCACATTGACATGCTCCTTCGCGAACCGTCCGTCTCCCGTGATTTGCAAGGGAATGGCCTTGACGAGGATCACGAAGCCGATGGCGGATCGGAGGAAGACGATTATGGCGCGTAAGCGCAAAGGCCAGCCGGTTCATGGCTGGTTAAACCTGGACAAACCCGCAGGGATAACGTCATCCGACGCGGTCAACCGGGTGCGCCGTCTATTCAACGCGGCGAAGGCCGGTCACGGCGGCACCTTGGATCCAGCCGCGACGGGTATTTTGCCTATCGCCTTTGGCGAGGCAACAAAAACCGTCGCTTATGCCATGGACGGCATGAAGACCTACCGGTTCACCTGCCGCTGGGGCACGGCAACGACCACCGACGATGCGGAGGGCGAGGTCGTCGAAAGTACCGATCACCGCCCGACGGAAGACGACCTTCAATCCGCATTGAAGTCATTCCATGGTGATATCCAGCAAATACCGCCGGCCTATTCGGCGATCAAGGTGAACGGTCGGCGCGCCTATGAACTGGCGCGCAAAGACCAGCCCGTAAAGCTCGCTGCCCGGACGGTGCGGATTGACGCGATTGCACTGATCGCGGTCATCGATGCGGATCACGCGGAGTTTGAGGTGACCTCGGGCAAAGGCACCTACGTGCGATCCCTGGCCCGCGATATTGCCCGTGCCGTCGGCACACTGGGTCATGCCGCCCAACTCCGCCGCACCACCGTTGGGCCCTTTCACGAAAAAGACGCGATTTCGCTGGATAAACTGGAAAGCCTCGGGCATATTGCCGCCGATTCGGGCGTTTTGCTGCCCGTCGAGACCGTGCTGGACGACATCCCGGCACTGGCCCTGACGGCACAAGAGGCCCAGAGGCTCAAGCGCGGACAAGCCGTTCCGGTATTGCCCGTGGCCAGCCGGTCCCCCTTCAAGGACATAGAACAAGGCGACACTGTTTGCGCCATGTCTGAAGGTCGGCTTGTGGCTCTGGCACGAATCGCCGGCGGGGAAATTCGCCCCGTTAGGGTTATGAACCTTTAAGACAAGAAATGGAGACCACGATGTCGATTACCGCAGAAAGAAAATCGGAACTGATCACTGAATACGCACAGAAGGACGGAGACACCGGCTCGCCGGAAGTCCAGGTCGCGATTTTGACCGAGCGTATCACCAATTTGACCGAACATTTGAAAACCCATAAGAAGGATTTTCATTCACGGCGCGGCCTGCTGATGATGGTTGGCCAGCGCCGCCGGCTTCTTGATTACGTCAAGAAGAAGGACGTCACGCGCTATGACGGCTTGATTAAGAGTCTCGACCTGCGCCGGTGACAATACACCGGCGCCCGCTGGCGTCGGTTGCCGCCGCCTCGAAACCCGTCAGCATTCGGCTGCACGGACCAAGGGGCGGCTTTGGGGCTGAACACCATTTAATGACAACGCCCCGCGCCATTGGGCATTGGGTCCGTGGCAGTGTTGTACGTGAACGAGATATGTACGTACGAGAGGAATATACCCGAAATGTTTAAAGAGTATCGTAAAGAAATCGACTGGGGCGGACGCCCGCTGGTTATTGAAACCGGCAAGATCGCCCGGCAAGCCGACGGGGCCGTCATGGTCACTTACGGCGAATCAAAAGTTCTTTGTGCCGTCGTCGGCGACAAACATCCGAAACCCCATTTGGATTTTTTCCCCCTGACGGTCCACTACGTCGAAAAGGCCTATGCCGCCGGCAAAATTCCAGGCGGTTTTTTCAAACGCGAAGGCCGCCCGACGGAGAAGGAAACCCTCGTTTGCCGTCTCATTGACCGGCCCATCCGGCCGTTGTTCGTGAAGGGCTTCAAAAACGAGACCCAAGTCATTGCCACCGTACTGTCGCATGACCAGGAGAACGAAACGGACGTGCCGGCCCTGGTCGCGGCTTCCGCCGCGTTGACCATTTCCGGCCTGCCTTTCATGGGCCCCATCGGGGCCTGCCGCATTGGTTATATTGACGGCGAATACGTTCTCAACCCACAGCTTGATCAAATGGCCGACAGCCAGTTGGAATTGATGCTCGCCGGCACGCGTGATGGCGTGTTGATGGTTGAGTCGGAAGCCTCCGAGCTTTCCGAGGAAATCATGCTCGGTGCCGTGAACTTCGGTCACAAGGCTTTCCAGCCGGTCATCGACGCCATTATCGAATTGGCCGAGAGCTGCGCCAAGGAGCCCATTGATCTGCCGTCCCCGCCGGAAGGCAAAGACGAGCTTGCGGCCCGCATCAAGGATATGGCCGAAGCCGGTCTCCGCGAAGCCTACGGCGAAATCATCAAGCAAGACCGCCAGGGGAAAATCAGCGCGGTCAAAGTCAAGGTCATGGAAGACCTCGAGGCCGATGATAGTCTTGACCAGGAGCTTGTCGGCAAGGTCGCCGGCGACATTCTCAAGGATGTGGAGAAGTCCATCGTCCGGCGCGACATCGTCGATACGGGCAAGCGGATCGACGGCCGCGACCTGAGCACGGTGCGTCAAATCGACGTCGAAGTCGGTGTCCTATCCAGAGCCCACGGTTCCGCCTTGTTCACCCGTGGCGAAACCCAGGCCTTGGTCACGACGACGCTGGGCACTGGCCAGGACGAGCAAATCATTGACGGATTGGCGGAAGACTATCGCCAGCACTTCATGCTGCATTACAACTTCCCGCCCTATTCGGTCGGCGAAGCCGGCCGTTTCGGGTTCACGGGACGGCGCGAAGTCGGCCACGGCAAACTGGCCTGGCGGGCGGTCAACCCCTTGATGCCGGACAAAGCGGACTTCCCTTACACGGTGCGCGTTGTTTCCGAGATCACCGAGTCCAACGGCTCATCGAGCATGGCCACGGTTTGTGGCACATCGCTGTCGATGATGGACGCCGGCGTACCTTTGCCGAATGCCGTCGCCGGTATCGCCATGGGCCTGATCAAGGAAGATGACGGGTTCGCCGTGCTGTCCGATATCCTCGGTGATGAGGATCACCTGGGCGATATGGACTTCAAGGTTGCCGGTACAGTGAACGGCATCACGTCGCTGCAAATGGACATCAAGATCACCTCGATCACCGAGGAAATCATGAAGGTCGCATTGGACCAGGCCCGTGACGGCCGGCTGCATATCCTCGACGAGATGGCGAAGGGTCTGAACACGGCTCGCGACGGCATCTCGCAGCACGCACCGAGGATCGAAGTCATTCAGATCAACAAGGACAAGATCCGCGAAGTCATCGGACCCGGTGGTAAGATGATTCGGGAAATCTGTGAAACCACGGGCACCAAGGTTGATATCGATGACGACGGCACCGTGAAGGTCGCCGCCGTTGACGGCAATGCCATGCAGCAGGCCATCGACTGGATCCGCAACCTTACGGCGGAACCGGAAGTCGGCAAGATCTACGACGGCAAAGTCGTCAAGATCGTCGATTTCGGTGCCTTCGTGAACTACATGGGCGCCAAGGATGGCCTCGTCCATATCTCCGAACTGGCGCCGCACCGCGTCGGCAAGGTGACGGATATCATCCAGGAAGGCGATATGGTTAAAGCCAAACTCATCGGCATCGATGATCGGGGCAAAGTGAAACTGTCCATGAAGTATATCGATCAGGAAACCGGTGAAGAAATCTCCCGTGATAGTGAAAAACAGGCCTAATTGAGGGCTTTCGCAACGAAGAGCCGGCGGCCGCATATGCGCCGCCGGCTTTTTTTGTGCCGATGCAAAGAAATCTAAGTATTTACCTCGCCGCTAAGATATAAGAACCTAATAAAGAGGCATCCTTTTTCGGATGTTGTGGCTGGCGAATGTCGACGAAAGGCGGAACCGCTTTTGACTCAAAAAAACAGTTTTTCCTATGACGATCTTCTGTCGTGCGGACGCGGCGAGCTTTTTGGCCCGGGCAATGCACAATTGCCGTCACCGCCGATGCTGATGTTCGACCGGATTCCGTCGATCACAATGGATGGCGGCGCCTACGGCAAGGGCCAGGCGACGGCGGAGTTGGACATTCGTCCCGATCTTTGGTTCTTCCCATGTCATTTCCAAGGTGACCCGGTGATGCCGGGTTGTTTGGGCCTTGATGCGCTATGGCAATTGGTTGGGTTTTTCCTCGGTTGGACAGGTGCGCCGGGACGCGGGCGGGCGCTCGGTGTCGGCAGCGTCAAATTCACCGAGCAGGTTCAGCCGACCGCCAAACTGGTCTCCTTCGCCGTCGATATCAAACGGATCATGAGCCGTAAAATCACCTTGGGTATAGCCGACGGAATCATGATGGTCGATGGCACTGTTGCCTATGTCGCTGAGGGCCTAAAAGTGACCCTGTTTACTGACGAAGACAATTGAGGGAGAGGAAATGAGACGCGTCGTCGTGACCGGCATGGGAATCGTATCGCCTATCGGCAACAATGTTGCCGAAGTGACCGATAGTCTACGAACCGGCAGATCCGGAATTACGTTCTGCGAGGATTACGCTGAGCGAGGTTTCCGCTCGCATGTCCATGGCAAACCTCAAATTGATATGGATGATTTGATTGACCGCAAACTCCGGCGGTTCATGGGCAACGGCGCGGCTTATAACTACGTCGCCATGCGTGAGGCCATCACCAATTCCGGTTTGGCCGACGATGAAGTCCGCAGCGAACACACCGGCTTGGTCATGGGATCGGGAGGGCCGTCCACATCGGCGCTGGTCGGCGCCGCGGACGTGGCGCGCGACCGCGGCGCGAAACGCGTCGGTCCCTACGCCGTGCCAAAAGCCATGTGCTCGACAAATTCGGCCAACATGTCGACGGCATTCGGCATGCGCGGTCTTAGCTATTCGATCTCATCGGCCTGCGCCACCAGCGCCCACTGCGTTGGCAACGGCGCGGAACTGATCCAATGGGGCAAGCAAGATGTCGTTTTCGCCGGCGGAGGCGAGGAAGTGGACTGGACCTTGAGTGTTCTGTTTGATGCCATGGGCGCGCTGTCTTCCAGGTACAACGACACCCCGGAAAGAGCCTCTAGGGCCTTCGACACCAATCGCGATGGGTTTGTCATCGCCGGCGGTGCCGGTGTTCTCGTGCTGGAAGAATTAGAGCGCGCCAAGGCGCGTGGGGCGAAGGTTTACGGCGAAGTCGTCGGCTATGGCGCCACCTCGGACGGGGTCGACATGGTGGCGCCGTCGGGCGAAGGCGGACAACGCTGCATGCGTATGGCGACCGCAGGTCTTGGCAATACGACCGTGGATTACATCAACGCTCACGGCACCTCGACGCCCGTTGGCGATATGATCGAACTAAACTCGATACAAGAGGTGTTTGGTGCCCGCCGGCCGATGATTTCATCGACCAAATCCCTGACCGGCCACTCACAGGGCGCGACGGGCGTGCACGAAGCCATCTATTCCCTGATCATGCTCGAAAATGATTTTGTCGCGGCCTCCGCGAACATTGAGGAGCTGGACCCGGATGCCGGTGACGCCAATGTTGTTACCGAGCGGGTTGACGATGCCGGACTGAATTGCGTGTTGTCGAATAGTTTCGGTTTTGGCGGGACCAATGCGTCGCTCGCCTTCAGCCGCTACGAACAATAGTTCAACGTTCTTGCGCGCCGGAGATTCATTGTGTCGGAAACTCATAAATTGAATGCATACTCACCCGGCCCCGGCCCCTTGATGGCGGGAAAACGGGGCCTGATCATGGGTGTCGCCAACCATAATTCCATTGCCTGGGGCATCGCCCGGATGCTGCATCAGCATGGCGCCGAGCTGGCCTTTACGTTTCAAGGCGAAGCCCTGGAGCGCCGGGTCCGGCCGCTTGCCGAGGAAGCCGACTCGCAACTCGTCCAACATTGCGACGTCGAGGACATGGCTTCCGTCGACGCGGTCTTTGAAACCCTCGGGGGAGCCTGGCCGAGCCTCGACTTCGTCGTCCATGCCATCGCCTATTCCGACAAGGACGAGCTCAAAGGCCGTTATGTCGATACCTCGCAGGAAAATTTCCGGCGCACGCTGGATGTGTCATGCTATTCGTTCACTGCCATCGCGCAGAAAGCGGCGGAGATGATGACCAACGGCGGCAGCTTGATCAGTCTCAGTTTCTACGGCGCCGAACGGGTCATGCCCAACTACAATGTCATGGGCGTCGCCAAGGCGGCCTTGGAGGCCAGCGTGCGCTACCTAGCCAATGACCTGGGACCGGACGATATCCGGGTGAATGCGATTTCAGCAGGGCCCATGCGGACCCTGGCCGGCAGCGCCATCGGCGGGGCCCGGGAAATCCTCAAACGGTCGCAGCAGGCGGCACCGCTCAAGCGTACTCTGGCGCAGGAAGATATCGGCGGCGCCGCGCTGTATCTGCTGTCCGACCTTTCGCGAAGCGTCACCGGGGAAGTGCATCATGTGGACAGCGGCTACCACGCCATTGGTATGACGCGATCAAGCGGCGAATAGGCGGTTTTCGCCGCATCCACTTCACTTGGTTTAGAAAAGTTTCAAACAAGTATTGACGTTTTCCGGTATCGTCCCTATTTTCCATAAAATAATTGTGGGTTTGAAGCTCCCATCTTAATGCACGGATGTAATCGATATGGACACCACCACGAACACCAGACAATACAGTCAAGTTATTGGAAAACTGCGTGCCGCCGGCCTCAGGCCGACACGCCAGCGTATTGCCCTGGCGAAGCTCTTATTCGAAGGCCATGACCGTCATGTGACCGCCGAAAGCTTGCATGCGGAAGCCATGGATGCCCCCATACGGGTGTCCTTGGCGACTGTCTATAACACACTGCATCAGTTCACCGCCGCTGGCCTGCTTCGTGAAATCGTCGTGGATTCCCAACGCTGCTATTTCGACACCAATACAGACGAGCATCATCATTTCTTTTTCGAAGAATCCAATCGCCTGGAAGACATCCCGGGTGATGACGTCGTCTTGTCGAAGCTACCCATCGCACCGGAAGGTCGGACCATTAAACGAGTCGATGTTGTCGTTCGGGTATAAAGTTTAATTACTATATTTCAATAAGTTATAGCTCTCTTTAGAAGAGATAAAAATTTATTGACTCATTCACTTCATTTCTTCATATTGTCCCGAGAATGCGCGGCCAATCCAGCCGCATAGGTTTGTTTGTTCATAATTTCAAATCAACACCCGTAACGGAGGAAAATCATGAGTTTGCAGGGCACGAAAACCGAAGAAAATCTGAAAGCCGCGTTCGCCGGCGAATCCCAGGCCAACCGCCGTTATCTGTATTTCGCCCAAAAGGCCGATATCGAAGGCTACAACGATGTCGCCACCGTGTTCCGGTCGACCGCCGAAGGCGAAACCGGCCACGCCCACGGCCATCTTGAGTTTCTCGAAGAAACCGGCGACCCGGCCACCGGCCTGCCGATCGGCGGCACCGGCGACAATCTGAAAGCCGCCATCGCCGGTGAAACCCACGAATACACGGACATGTATCCGGGCATGGCCAAATCGGCCCGCGACGAAGGTTTCGACGAGATTGCCGATTGGTTCGAAACCCTGGCGAAGGCCGAAAAATCCCACGCCGGACGCTTCCAAAAAGCTCTCGATACCATGGAGTAATGTCGCTTGGGCGACATGGACGGAATGTCCGTGAAGCAACGTGGACGAATACCCGCCGCCGGGCCACCGGCAGAAATGTGGGAAGACTAAATTACGGACGGGGGGTGCGAAGGCACCCCCCGTGCCGGTTTCAAAGGAGGAATGAGACCATGCGGGAAGGCAGCCTTGAGGCCCCCGAACGGCATCCCCTGCCCTGGAAGGACGCCGACTTCTACGATGCGGACAAGCTCGACGAAGAACTCCGCCGCCAATTCGACATTTGTCATGGCTGCCGGCGCTGCTTCAATCTTTGTGACAGCTTTCCGCGCTTGTTTGATCTGATTGACGAGGCGGAAACCGGCGAGCTGGATTCCGTCGAGAGCGCCGACTTCAAGCCCGTTGTTGAAGCCTGCACGCTTTGTGACATGTGCTTCATGGTCA
>Ga0315336_1006786_pt1 | contig 11460 bp, 12 predicted proteins | sample ASW5metaG_FD_204512 | JGI IMG/M metagenome (GOLD analysis project Ga0315336, IMG submission 204512) | Ammonia-oxidizing marine archaeal communities from Monterey Bay, California, United States - ASW #5 | ecosystem: Environmental > Aquatic > Marine > Intertidal zone | place: USA: California...
CTATTCCGTTCGCGGTCGATGCCCAATCCCGAGGAAATAGCGCTTGCGCCCTCCGGTTTGGGTTCGATTGCGAATGGAATAGATGCCAACCGGAGCGAAGCGGAGGGCGGAGGGCGATTTATCGCCCGGAGTAGTCGATCCGGCTTATGCTTCGATCTCGATCCTTACGCCCTTCAGCTCAGGCGCTGGCCCCTCTGCCCCCTCGCGGAACAGCCACTGGAGCAGGTCGCGATAGAAAGCGAACACCCGGTCGCTCTCCCCTACCGCCTCGTAGATTCGGTCTCGGCGCTCCTTGAAGGCCGAGTGGCTCTCGCGGGTGAGGTATTCCTGCTCGAGGAAGTAGTTGGGAAGCGGCTGGATCTGGATCTCAAAGGTCTGCCCCCACCAGACGACGACCGACTTCAGCGCCTTCCAGCCCGACTTCTTGCGAGCCGCGAGGTAGTTCTTCACCTCGAGGATGCGGGGCTGCTCGGTGCTGGCCTCGTGGGGCACGCCCTCGGCTTCGAGATGCTCGGCGGTGAAGCGCAGCTCTTCGAGCCCCAGTTGCAGCGGGTGTACGTCCGCCATCTGCCCGACGACGATCTTGATGCCAAAGATGTCTTTCACGTAGCGGCTGTACCGGGACAGCTCCTTGTCGCGCTTGACCACCTTGTCGAGTTCGAAGATCTCGTAGACGACCTTGTTCCAGATCTCCTCTTCAGCCTTGATGCGGCTGATCATCTTGTGGATGTGGAAGTCGTCCATCGCCTGGGGCTGGTACTCGACGAAATTGGCGACCAGCCGCGGGTGTTGCCAGCCAGCGTCGCCGTTGAGCTTGACCTTTTCGAGGAGTCGGTGTCCGAGATCGATGTCGGTGCGGCTGTAGAGATCGGACCGTTCGACCCGCTGGCGAAGCGTGAAGTTCTCACGGGTATCGGGCATCTCCGCGATGACGATGCTCGACAGCTCGTAGTTGTCCCGCAGGAGCACTCTCGCCATGAGGCCACACAGATGATGGAGCCGTTCCTCGCCATCGCGAATCGCCTCGGCAAACTCGTGGCGGGTCTCCTCCAGGGTCTCTTTCGAGAAACGAAGAGTGACCCTTTCCCTGGCGCCAATCGGCGCTCGGGCGTCCTGGAGATTCGACACCAGGGCGCTCACGCGTGGGGCGGGCGTAACCATCCAGAGGGGGGAGCGACTGGCGTGGGGAGACACATCATGAGGGTAGTGTGTCCGCATTCGCGGTACAACGAAGCATGCGTCAGTTTTCGTTGCTGGTCCTGTTGTCGGGCTGTTGTGGCAAGTCGGCCCCGGTTTGGAAGGACGTCGATCCGGTCTACCTCGGCGGTGAGCCGAAGACGCTGAACCTGTCCCAGCTGGCCATCGACGACAAAGGGGTCACCGGCTTCTTCGTCGACTACGACGCCGACGCGGTCATCGCCGAGATCTCGGGCACCACCCTCACGTTGACGCCGCAGCCAGGCTTCCTCGACACCACACTGGTCGCTGTGGAGGCCACCGACAAGTGCGACAACTCCACGGTCACCGAGATCCTCGTCGACGGGTCGTCGGACCCGGCCACCGCGGAAGATTGCGGCGTCACATTGACCTGGAACTCGCCCAACGCACCCGAATCGGTCGCGGTGGCGGGCGCCTTCAACGACTGGGACCCACAATCCACGCCAATGGAGGAGATCGATGGCGTGTGGACCGTCGATCTCGAGATCGAGCCCGGCGCGTACCCCTACAAGTTCGTGGAGTTCGACGGCGGGCTGTTCGACGAGTCGGGCAATTGGACCTGCGATCCCTCGGCTCCGCTCATCCAGTGCGACGCGAACGCCGCCTGGGACCACACCTGTTCGCCGGGAGCCTCGAGCTGCAATTCCCTGCTCGTCGTGCCGACCTGCGGGCCTCCGGTGCTCGATGTGGTGTCAATAGATATCGACAGGAATGCCGGCACCGTGGATGTGGTCGTGGGTGGATCCGACGTGACCGACGCCGACGCGACTCTGGACGGCTCGTCCCTGGATGCATGGGACGGAACTCAGTTCTCGGTGTCTTTGAGCGACCTCTCACCGGGACGGCACACCCTCCGTTTCTCCGCCTCGAACGACCGCGGAGAAGACGACGTCTACGTGCCTTTCTGGATCGACGACTGGGCGTGGGAGGACGCGGTCCTGTACTTCGCTTTCGTCGACCGCCTCGCCAACGGGGATGCATCCATCGACACATCCGAGGGCGCCACCGGCAGCGGCTATCGCGGTGGCGACTTCCAGGGGGTGATCGACCTGTTGCCGTATCTCGACGATCTGGGCGTGAACGTGGTTTGGCTCTCGAATGCCCAGGACAATGCGGAGGGTGCCTGGGACGGCGACTGCGACCTGACCTACTCCGGCTACCACGCCTATTGGCCCGACGATCCCTACGCCGTCGAGGAGCACTTCGGATCGGCGGCCGCCCTCCACGATCTGGTCGACGCATCCCACGCCCGCGGCATGCGGGTCATGATGGACTGGGTGGCCAACCACGTTCACTCGGATCACCCTTACTACGCCGATCATCCGGAGTGGTTCAACACCGAGGAGATCTGTAGCCACGAGGTCGGCGGCCAGCTCAACTTCGACCGCATCCCCGAGACCTGCTGGTTCGCGCCCTACCTACCCGACATCGACTACAGCCAGCCGGATCCGCTCGTTCTGATGGTGGACGACGCGATGTGGTGGGCCAAGGAGTATGAGCTCGATGGCTTCCGGGTCGACGCGGTCAAACACATGTCGCACGCCGTGGCGTGGAACCTGCGCTCGTCGATCAAGGACCAGATCACCCACGAGGCCGCCGGCGGGGACGAGCGCTTCCTGACCATGGGCGAGACGTTCGACAGCACCCCGAAGATTCAGGAGTACATCGGCGACAACCAGCTCGATGGGCAGTTCGACTTCCCGATGTACTACGCCCTCCGCGGAGCTTTTGCCTATGGGAACGTGACGCTGCCGGATCTGATGTCGACATGGGACGCCAGCCAGAGCGACTTCGCCGGCGCGACCATGAGCAACTTCCTCGGAAACCACGACGTGCTGCGGTTCACGACCGACGCCGTCGACGGCTGGCAAGACCCGTGCGGACGCGTCGCCCAGGCCCCGACGGACCCGTGGTCCTATGACCGGATCAAGCTGGCTTGGACCTTTCTCTTCACCCAGCCGGGCATCCCGCTGATCTACTACGGTGACGAGCTCGGCATGCCGGGATTCGCGGACCCGGACAACCGGCAGGCACTCTGGGATCACGCGGGACCGGTCGCAGGAGGGCAGGTTCAGTCCGTCGAGGATCTCGCCGGCAAGGTCTCCGTGAACCAGGCTGGCGTCGTGCGCCATGTCGCCGCTCTCGCCAATGCTCGAGCCGAGCATCCGGGGCTGCGACGAGGCGGATGGATCGAGTGGTGGCGAGAGAGCGATCTGATCGCCTACGCGCGTTCGGACAGCGGAGATCACGCCTTGGTGGTGATCAACCGCAGCGAGAGCCAGCGAAATCTCCCCAACGGACTGAGCTTCGCCGGACTGCCGACCGACGGTCGCTACGTCGACGTGCTCACCGGGGCCGAGTTCATCGCCAGCGGAGACAACATCAACGTGACTGTCGACTCCCGAGGCTCCCGCGTCCTCGTCTACGCGCCCTAGTGCCGATCGATCGGGGCCGACCTCCCTTCGGTCGACAGTCCCCCTCGAAACATCAGTTTCGTGACGCGCAAGCGCGCCACTGGGGAGATTCCATTCACAGTCGACACTCAAAACGGGCGGCGCAACCGCCTTATTTCCCGTTTTGGGCGCCGACCGTGAACGGAATCAGCCGCAGCAGCCTGTGCTCGCGCCTGTGCCGCAGCTGGCGGACTCGCCGGTCGCCTGCAACGTCGGCTTCAGGTCGTTGCTCTCACCGGTGCGAACCCAGAACTCCCAGTCATTGCCGTCGGGATCGGTCGCCCAGAACTTGTCGCCGACCGCGTAGCAACACGAGATCTGCTCCTCGGTCCTGACATCGATGCCGGCGCCCTCGACCGCCTTTTGCATCCCTGAGAGCGCATCGTGATCCATGAGCTCGACCCCAAAGTGTCGATCGCCAGCCATCGGCTGGCCCCCGACCTGGACGAGGGCGAGGTGAAGTCCCGGCTCATCGAGGCGGAAGTTGGCATAATCGTCCTTGAGCTTGCTGACGTCCCGAGAGAAGAGACCCTGATAAAAGGCGACCGAGGCCGACAGATCGGAGACGGGGATGTTGATGTGTACGCGCATTTCTGATTCTCCTTATCGTACATCGTAGATATACGATTAATTGTCGCGAGCAAAATGCTCACTCCACGAACGAGAGGCACCCCGCCTTCAGCTCACCCAGCGCACCAGGGGCGATGCAGTAGCACCGCCGCGGCCCATCGACTTCGCCCTGCACCAGTCCGGCCTTCTTGAGGACCTTGAGGTGTTGAGAGACCGTCGATTGCGCGACCGGGAGCTCCTCTACCAGATCGCCACAAACACAGACGCCCCGCCCGATCAAGATCCGGAGGATCTGAATGCGAACAGGGTGTCCAAGCGCCTTGCAGAGCTCCGCAAGTCGGGCGTCGTCGGGAGCGGCGACACCTAGGGTCGGGGTACAACAATCGTTCATCGTAGATTAACGATAAAGCCCCACCCCGCCACCGTCAAGGAGGCCACTCCGCGAAATGGGTGAGCCGGTGAAAGTCAGGGCTCTCACCCGGAACCGGATGAGCGGCGAGATAGGTCCTCTCCTCGCCGATACCGTGGATTGCATAGGCATTGTAGTGGGTGATCTCTTCGGGGAGCAGATCCATCGGAACGAGCGCCGTCCCCGTCCAGCGATTCCCGTCGATCGCCGCCGACCACTCGATGGCGTGCTTGCTTGAGATGGGCTTGCGCACCCCCTTGAGCTTCAACACCAGGTGATGACCGTGGGGAGAGAGCTCCACCTCGGTGTACACGGGCCGCGGGCCCTCGTCGTTGACGAGAAAGATCTCCACGACCTCGTAGTCCCAGAGTCCATCGGTGGGCCCCGGTGTGCCCGGCGGCGACGGGTCTCCGAAGTACGGGGCAGTCACCTCGATGACGAGCGCATCCGCGTCCCAGAACAGCCACAAGCTCACACGTTCGTCTGCAGGCAGACCATCCCACGTGGAGTCGATGTCGATCTCCATTGCCAAACCCCTTCCTTCTCTCTTCACAGGACTGCTCCTTCGAGTGTGGGTTCCAGCTGGACCGTCATACCTTCGTCAAGGTAGAAGATGGGGATTCGGAGGGACCCGTCCATGCTCACCCACGTCGTCGTCTTGCAGTTTGAATCCCTGGACCACGCCGAGGCGTGCAAAACCGAGCTGCTCGGCATGGAGGGGCGCATCGACAGCTTGCGCGCCATCGAAGCCGGCGTAGATGTCCTCCGCAGCGAGCGGAGCTGGGACCTGGCCCTCATCACCCGTTTCGACGACCTCGCGGGTCTGAAGGCCTACGCCGTGCATCCCGTGCATCTCGAGGTCCTGGAGTTCATTCGCCCCCGGGCCAAGGGGGTCGTCACAGTGGACTTCCAGGGCTCGCCATGAAGTGGATGCTCCTGTTCCTGGCCACCGCGATGGCCCAGGATGTGCCGTTCAAGCCGCCGACGATCCCGACGCCGACCGACCCGGGCCAGGACGCCTCCCCGTACGAGTCGCGGCTGCAGGTGCCAGACCTGAACAAGGGCTCCGAGGGCAGCTTCGATCTCGAGGGATTGGCCTACGTCAAGACCCGCTTCACCATTACTGCCAACTTGACGGCGTTGAACCAGGTCGATCACGATCGGCAGGAGGGGTTTCTCCGCCATGTGGCAGCCGATCCTCGCTGGCGACTGGTGGCCTGGGACGGGGCCATCGTCGCGTTCAAGCGGGTGGCTGAGGACGAGCGCTGGACGGTACCGTTGCGGGGCTACCACGAGACCGACAAGTCGGCGTGGCGGGCCGCTCTCCGCTTCACTCCCTGGAAGAAGGGAGCCCCCTGGTACGACTCCCCGCTCGTCAGCAACGCCAAGTCCGACGACCCGAAGATCAAGCTCGCGGTGTTCACCCTCGAGGACCACCGGGATCTTCAGGCAGTCGCAATGAGCTGGAAGGGCCCAGCGGTCGCCTACGAGCTCTACGAAGCAGCTCGGGAGGTCGAGCTGACGCGAACACAGACCGAACTCACGACCCTGCCTGGCTTCATCACTCTGGCCTCGCTTCCCGGCGTCGAGCGAAAGGGCTACAGCCAGCCAGCAATGCCGAAAGACGGTGTGCAATCGGGTGAGCCGACGTTCGAGATCACTCCGGCTGCCGACGGACATCTCGATCTGCACGGTTGGATGCACGTCCCCGGCCGCGGCATCACCTGGGCCCGCATCCTCGACACCGAGCTCAAGCCCTGGGAAGAGGCCGCCGTCGCGACTGGAACCCGCGAGATCATCGGCTGGAGCTCGGATCCAGAAACGCTGTTCTACATGCAGGGCCGCTTCCCCGTTCCAAAGGGAAAACACATGTCGGCCACGGTGGAGATCTGGCACCAGCCCGACGGCGGAGAACCGACACGGGTCGGCGCTTTCCCGGTTACCGTTCCCGATCGCTGATTATCGGCCGGAGTCGGGGAACGACCAAGAGACGCCAAGGCCGACGCGCAGATCGTGGGCACGGCGCATCGTCAGCGCCGGCAAGAGCGGATGGGTGTCCCAACTGATGTTGACGACCGGCCGCACCGGCGCCGCCATGTCGTAACGAAACGCCGCATGGGCGCGGAGCACCACCGACGTGTTGCGGCCAGCGATCACCGGGACCATCGAGTTCCGCCCGTAGTACGCCGCTCCCAGCCCGACGCCGGGCTTGGCGGTGACCGGTCCGAGTACCACCAACCGCTCCAACGTGGCCACGACCAGCGAGGCGTGACCACCCACCGGAAACAGCTCGAGGGCGCCGCCGAAACACATGGGATCGCCGCAGTGTTCGACGCTGACCTGTCCTCCCGCCGGACGCAGAGACTGCCGCTCGTTGACCAGGGTGATGCCGACCAGATTGTCGATCATCGTGCTGTATCGGAGGCTGGCCCCGACCTCGACCTCGCCGGCCAACGCACTCGCAGCAATGAGGATGGCGATCATTCCCATGCCTGGGCCGCGTTCCTCAAAGCCTTGTCGACGGCGCTGAGATCGGTGCCGTAGAGTTCGCGGAAGACCTCGTGAAAAGTCGCCTCGTTCGAAACGCAAGTCCGTTCCTGCAGTTCGAAGTAGGTGTCCAAGCCCCCGAGGTGGACCAGGTGTTCGACCAGTGCGCCGGACTCGGAGTAGAGCAAGCCCTCGGTCCCCTCCTCGAGCAATCGCAAGAAGTCGCCGGTGTTGACTATCTCCCCCAGGGGAATCCAGTCGCCATCCCGACTAGCGAGCGCCTCGGCGAGATCGTCCATCGTCGTGCCCGGGACGTCATAGGGCTGGATGGGGTCGCGACCACTGAGCCGGGCGTACTCCGCGAGGCCCTCCTCGAGGAGGTAGCGGGGACAGCCCTCGTTGGCCTGGGCGGTGACAGCGTGGGCGAACTCGTGGCGAAACATCGACACCTGCAGGTCGACCCGCCGCCGATAGCCCTGCCCAAACCAGAGATCGACGAGCGTCGGTCCGGCGGTCTGGGCCTTGAGCTTGACGCAGTCCTTTTGGCCAGCGGGGTCGAAGCACTTGCCGTGCAGGTAGACGTCCACCTTCTCGATCTCGTCGATCTCGAGGATGGAGAGCACCTCACGAGCGTGGCGGCGGGAGTCCTCCATGAATGGATCCCAGACGCCGCTCTCGATTCGATTCGGCTCCGCCCACACCCGCACGCTCTCGTTGCTGCCGAGCAGGAGCAGATCGCTTCCGTCGGGCCACGGGACCGGGTACAGCCACGACCCCTCACATCCACCGAGGAGAATTGCGCAAATAGCGAGGATCGACCGCACACACCCTCCTGGATCCATCCTATCCTGGAGCCATGGGTACAGCGATTGCCCTCGCTTTCCTCTCCACAGGCTAAACAGTCAAATGCGCCATCTCCTCTTCCTCGCGACCCTCTCCGCCTGTTCGGGCGGCACCTCCGACACCGACACCGACCTTCCCGTTGCCGATGCGGATGTCGACATCGACACCGATCTCCACACCGGGCCCTGCGGCTACGACGGGTTCGATCAGGACAAGGACACCGCCTACATCAGCGGAAGCGACCGCATCATGGAGGTGAACTCGCCCCTGGGCACGTTCACGGACTTTCTCCGGATCGACCTCCGCCTCACTCAGGGGGCGGACCCCGGAGCGCACGTCTACCAGTTCACGGGCCAGAACTACTCCGGTTGCCATACCTGCATGCGGCTGAGCGAGGAATGCTCGTCGAGCGGTGTCGGGTGCGTGCGCGAGTACATCGTGGAGTCGGGCACCATGGAGGTGACCAGCAACGGCGACGCCGGTGACACCCTGTCGGGCACCCTGACCAACATCGTGTTGATCGAGTCGACGATCGATCTGAACGACACGCTGCTGTCGACACCGGTTGGGAACGGGCGGGAGTGGTGCATCGACAGCATGAGCTTCAGCGCCGAGATCGGCGGCGGCTAGGGCGCCCCACAGGCGAGCCAATCCCCCAACAGAAGCCTCTCCTCGGTTCAGGGCCACCGCCCCGGGAGGCATCGTCTGCTCGTCATCGGCGGCCCGGGCGTAGATGCGGAGCAGACAATCCCGCACCGTCGTACTCGACATCTGGTATCGGGGACGGCGCCTCTCCGTCCACAGTCTCGTGTTTGCACGACAAGTCTGCCTCTGAAACGCAGGGAAGCCAAAAAGCTGGAATCGCCATTGTCCACGTTGTGTCAACATCGACGAATGTCCGACCACTACACCTTCTTCAAGAAGATCAGTCGCAAAGACAGCGGCCCGGCGCTGGAGCTCTTGAACGCCAACCCCCACTGGGGTGAGGACGGTCAGTCCCTCCTGGAGTCGGTCAAACAGTCGAAGCCCGTCTTGGTGCGCCGGATCCTCGATCTCGGGGGAGATGCCAATGTGCGCAGTCTTCCCACCCCAGGTGCGTGGAGAATTCCGCTGGGCAGGGCGGTCGAAGCTTGCAAGGACGGCGGTTGGACGCCAGAACAACGCCAGATCGCCGAGTGGCTGCTGGAGGCTGGAGCGGATCCAGGCGCGCGCTCCTGCCATGGCATGTTGCCGGTGATCGTACTCGCGGCCGGAGCCGGAAACCGCGATGCCGTGGACTGGCTGCTGGGCCAGGATGTGGAAATCGACCTGGAGACGGCCTGCGCCCTGGGAGATGTCGAGCGCGTTCGCTCCGAAGTGGCCGCCGATCCGGGTGTAGCGGCCCGCGGGCGCCCGAGCGGCCGTGCTCACTTCTTCAATGTCACGCTGCCCATCACCGGAGCGGCGAAATCTGGCCTCGGGAGGAATGATCCGGCGATGGCCAAACGGCTGGGCGACATCGCCCGGATCCTCATCGACGCCGGGAGCCCAGTGGGTCCGTGGAAGCACGACTCACACGTCCTGCCCAGTCCCACAGAGGACGCTGCCTTCTCGGGAAATGCAGCGGTTCTCGCTGTCCTTCTCCAGCGCGGCGCGTCGGCACAAGACGTGCTGGAGTCCGCATTGCACCATGGGAATCCAGCCGTATTGGAAGTGATGGACGGCTACAATCTCGACCTCGGTGGGACAATCGCGACCGAGGCCAAGTGGGGTCGTCTTTCGAACTGTCTGTGGCTCGCCGAGCGCGGGGCCGATCCGAACCAACGTGGCAACGAGGGTCTCGGCGCCCTTCACTATGCGGCGAGACGAGGCGCCAAACCGGAGTGGTTTGCATCTATGGCAGGGCACGGCGCAGACCTCCACAAGCGAGACGCGGCCGGCCGTAGCCCCCTCGACATCGCCGAGGCCAAGAACAAAAAGAGGCTCATGAAGTGGCTGGCCGCCCAATTAGACAGCCCCTCATGAAATGGATTTTCACGCTCGCCCTGGTCGTGGCCTGCAACAAGGCCGATGAAGCAACCGATAGCGGCGGCGACACAGAGGACCCTCTCAGCTGGGCTGTCGACGCGCCCGGGCCCTACAACGTCGGCTTCCAGCTCTGGCCGCTGACCTACGAGCCGATCCCGGGAGAACCACGCACCATCGTCGTCAATTTCTGGTATCCCACCGACGAAACCGAGGGGGACGAGCTCAAGTACGCAGACATTGCTCCGGCAGTCGGCACCCTGGGCAACGCCGCCCCCGCGGCCTCTGCGCACACCGACGGCTACCCGGTGTTGGCCTACTCCCACGGAGACCGGGCCTACGGCGGGACCAGCTTCGATCTGATGATCTGGTTCGCGAGCCATGGCTGGTTGGCCGTGGCGCCCGATCACACCGACAACCTGCTCATCGAGAACGTCGACCACAGTCCGCCGGCGCATTTCGCGCACCGCGCCCTGGACGTGATTCAATCCGTCGATTCGCTGTCCACTCTCGATGACTTTGACGGGGTCGACACGTCGTCGTGGTTGTTGAGTGGGCACTCCCGCGGCGCGACCACGGTCTGGACTCTGGCGGGTGCAACCTACGATCCCACCTCGACCGACACGTGGTGCCCGGGGTGCTCCGACACCGAGATCGCCCTGTTCTCCAGCCTCGGAGACGACCGCGTGGTCGGCGCCATCCCGATGGCCGGAACGATCCGCCGCTCCTACTTTGGAGCCGGCGGTCATCAGAGCGTATCGGCGCCGGTACTGGCGATGACGGGCACCGTCGATCAGGTGGGTCAGCAGGAGCAATTCGACGAGATGGACGCGGTTGACTTCACCTGGATCGACCTGGAAGGCGGATGCCACCAGACGTTCGCCCTCGGTGGCTGCGGGACCCTCGACGTCGCCGACGGCTATCGGATGATCGACACCTACGCGCTGGCGATGGGCCGGCACCTGATGCTCGGTGACGACAGCGACAACACGGTCGGAATCCTCGACGGCAGCATCGAAGTCGACAGCCGCGTCAGCTATCAGCAGAAATAGTCAGTCGCAGCTCGGCACGATCTCGAACCAGCTGTTCAGGATCGGGTTGCTCAGCCGTGCAGCCATGGTGTTGGTGCCGACCTGAAGGAAAGACGTCGCATCTACCGGCGCGACGGTTTCGGTGATGACGCACTGGGCGTTCTCATTCACGCAGCCCTCCTGCTGCCAGTCCCCTCCCCAATGACCGACGGCCTGCCCGTTCAACCAGACCCAGATCCCGTCGTCGGATTGCATGTCGAGGAGCAACGTCGGCGGGAGCTCGCCGAGGTCGAAGTGGGCGCGATAGGTGCGGTCAAAGCCGACTGGAATCGACTGATCTGGAAGGTTCTGAGGCACGTATCCGGCGTCATCGAAGGCCGGATCATAAAACGGGAGGCCGCCCCCATCGGTGGGATCGGGTTGGGTTCCAAAGGTCGGTCCTACG
>Ga0315336_1006787_pt1 | contig 11458 bp, 15 predicted proteins | sample ASW5metaG_FD_204512 | JGI IMG/M metagenome (GOLD analysis project Ga0315336, IMG submission 204512) | Ammonia-oxidizing marine archaeal communities from Monterey Bay, California, United States - ASW #5 | ecosystem: Environmental > Aquatic > Marine > Intertidal zone | place: USA: California...
TTCTCAGCGTGACCCTGTTCGAGAAAACCCCCATTCTACGGGCCTTCCAACACGTCGACTCCAAAGATCCATATCATGCAATCTCTAACCAACTGATTCTGTTCGACTTATAGCCGGACACTAGTGACCCGTAATATTGCTCTCACTTCGTGCTCATGTTCAAACGCTTTCCTCTTTCGGAAGAACGCGTCATTGACACCTGCGAATGCTTTCTCTAGGTCGAGGTACTGTACTCGGCCAATCTCGATGTCAGGATCGTTCGCTAGAGCTTGGCGGAGTTTTTGAAACGTCGTTCGAACCGCGATCGCTTGGCCGGCGTCACCACCATATACTCGCCACAGAGCTTCGGACTCGTACTCGGCTTCATGCCAACAACTTAGAAAGGTCTTCCTACGCTTGGTCGCACCACCCGTTTCCAGGTCCTGAAGCAACCGCCTCGCTTCCTTGGCAATATCGTCGTCAGTGAGTTCGCATTTGTGGCCTTCGGGTGGATTCCTGATATCCTCTTCGAAGAAACTCAAGTAGTGCTCATCCCAGAGATCCTTTCTGCGCTTGATGCCTTTCGCTCCCTCAAACGGATCGCTGAGTTTGTCTGCACGCGCGAAGAACAGAGAACGATCCTTCAGTAGCGCAAGGAGCTTCGCAAGACTCATATAGCGCCAGAGAACCGCAGTGGGTTCCGGTAGTTCGTAGGGGAGCGGCATGAAATAGTTCCGCACAGCAGTTTCTTCGAGCATGCGCGAGCAGCAATCTCCAACATGGAGTGGTCGGCCAGCCTTGTCGTAGCCTGAGTGAGAGGTGTCCCCCGTCTTGAACGGCGCTCCACACTCTGCACATCGGTCGTGGCTGTCCCTTCGTAGCCTCGCTAGTTCCTGGGTAATTCGATGGGTCATTGGTTGCATCTGGTGTCCATCTCGGATTTGATGTCCGAGCCCAACTTCACGATTAACGCCTCAGCGGCGCAGGAATGGTATCTGGTACTCCGTCCGGCCGTCTCCAGAGCCTACTACGCCCGCGTGGAGATTCGTCACGCCATGCTGACCTCGTAACAAAGACGGTAGACATCGTCGAGCGCCTTTATGAAATAGGCGACGGAAGACATTCATATGGGTACGAACGTTGCATTCTTCGCATGAAACCGGCCGATTCCCGGCCGCGAGCCAATCAGCTCAGGGCACTTCGACGAGTGGGTCGCTTATCTGACGGGCTTGCAGCAGAGCGGCTCAGTCGATTCGTTCGAAATCGTGTTTCTCAAACCTCACAGCGGTGATCTGAACGGCTTCTTCTTGATTCGCGCCGACACCGCCCGACTCGACGCCATGATGTCGAGCAAGGAGTGGGTCACCGATATGACCCGCGCCTCCTTGCACCTCGAAGGGACCGGAACACTCCGCGGTGTCACCGGTGAAGCGTTGATGGAGCGAATGGGTATCTGGAGAGATTCTATTTCCACCTGATAGGTCACCGGCAGGCGGCGGAACGGGCACAGCATGCTGTGCCCCTACGTTTTCCATCACGTGCCCGCGGCGCGGGCCCCACCTCTCAATCCGGTAGAATACGGCCGTGCGCAAAGTCTCAGTACTCATCTGCATTACGGTCGCTCTGCTCATCGAGGCACAAGCCGGACTCGCTCAATACAAGACCCTGCTGGTCGACGGCCAGAACAACCATAACTGGCAAGAAACCTCACCGCACATCAAGCGGGCGCTCGAAAGCAGTGGCCTGTTCACTGTCGATATCTCCACGTCGCCCGCGCAAGGCGAGGACCTGAGCGGCTTCAAGCCGGACTTCGATGCCTACGATGTCGTCGTGTCGAACTACAACGGCGAACCATGGTCACTTGAAACGGAAGCGGCGTTGGAAGCTTATGTTCGCGGGGGCGGCGGATTCGTTTCCGTCCACGCCGCGAACAACGCCTTCCCGGAGTGGAAAGAGTACAACCGCATGATCGGGCTCGGCGGTTGGGGCGGACGCGACGAGACCTGGGGACCGTACGTACGCTTTCGCGGCGGCGAGGTCATCCAAGACGCCACGCCCGGACGCGGCGGCGGTCACGGGAACAAACACGAGTTTCAGGTCGTCGTCCGCGACAGCGAGCATCCCATCACACGCGGCTTGCCGACGAAGTGGATGCACACCGAGGACGAGTTGTATGATCGACTGCGCGGCCCGGCCGAGCATCTGACGGTGCTGGCCACGGCGTATTCCGATCCTGCGACGCGAGGGACCGGCGAGAACGAGCCGATTCTGATGACCGTCAAGTTCGGCAAGGGGCGGGTGTTCCACACGACTCTGGGCCATCACGCGCTCGCGATGCAGTGCGTCGGGTTTATCGCGACCTTGCAACGGGGGACGGAGTGGGCGGCCACGGGCAAGGTCACCCAGGCCGTCCCCAAAGACTTCCCCACCGCGGACAAGACACGACTCCGCTGACATATCCTGGGAAGCAGTCCTTAATGAACAAGCATCTCATCGTTATCCTGGCTGCGGCCATCGCCCTTGGCCTCCTCACCTCTTCCCGCGCCCAAGACTATGAGGCCGACGTGCTGCGCGGCTCGAAGAAGTTCTCCAAACGCGTCGTCGTGTCCGGTCTCCAACACCCCTGGGAGGTCGAGTGGGGGCCGGACAGAATGCTCTGGACAACGGAACGCAACGGCAAACGCGTGGTGCGAGTCGACCCCGAGAGCGGCAAGCAGTACGAGGCGGCCGTCATCGAAGAGGTTTCCGTGCCAGGTGCGCAAGACGGGTTGCTCGGTCTCACCTTTCACCCCGATCTATTGCAGGGTAAGGATCGCGACTACGTCTACGTCTCATATACGTACGACGACCGCGAACTCGGGGCGGATCCCGACGCCGTCTTCGCCGCGCCGGGCTATCGCTACCTGTACATGAAGGTCGTCCGGTTCACCTACGACGCAAAGTCCGAAAAGCTCATAGATCCGCGGGACGTGATCACCGGCCTTCCCGCGGGCAACGATCACAACGCGGGACGCCTGAAGTTCGGCCCGGACGCGAAGCTCTATCTCACGCTCGGCGACCAGGGCCACAACCAATTGGGCAACTACTGCCTTCCGATCGAGTCGCAACGTCTGCCGACGCAAACCGAGATGACAGCCCGCGACTTCTCGTCCTACGTCGGAAAGACACTACGGCTGAACTTAGACGGCTCGATCCCGCGGAACAACCCGGAACTCGCGGGCGTCGTCAGTCACGTTTACAGCTACGGACACCGCAACACCCAAGGCATCGACTTCGGAGCCGGCGGCACATTGTACGGTTCGGAGCACGGCCCGCACACCGACGACGAGGTCAATGTCATCAAGCCGGGAGGCAACTATGGCTGGCCGCACGTCGCCGGGAAGCAGGATGACCAGTTCTACGTCTACGCGCGCTGGCGCGATGCGAGCAAGCCGTGCCAGGATCTGACCTACGACTTCACGCGCGTACCTCCTTCAGTCCCCTTCGCGAAGGAGTCCGACTACAACGAGCTCTTCATCGAGCCGATCACCTCGCTGTTCACGGCGGCCGGCGGAAACTTTGAAGACCCGCTCTGCGGCGGTATCCACTATATTTGCTGGCCGACGGTCGGACCCTCGAGCATCGAATACTACGAGGCGGGCGACACGGGAGTGTCAGGTTGGAAAAAGGTCCTCTTCGTCACTACCCTCAAGCGAGGCTCGCTCTACAGTATTCCGCTTGACGACTCCGGCCAGAAGGTGTCCGGCCCGATCACCAGGCACTTCCAGTCCGAAGACCGCTTCCGCGACACCACGGTCAGCCCGGACCGCCGCACCATCTATATCGCGGTCGATTTCGAAGGTTTGGCCGAAGCGATCGGCGGCGGCACAACACAGGTGATGGACAACCCCGGAGCGATCCTGGCCTTTACCTACGAAGGCGAATCCGGTACGCCGATCGAGCCGGTCAAGATGACGAAAGCGCAGCCGGCTCAGTCACCGGCCACGGAGCCCAGCCTCGTCGATGGACCACCGGCGCACTTCACCGCCGCACAGGCGGAAGCAGGCAAAGTGGCCTACACCGCGCATTGCGCCGTTTGCCACGGAGGAAACTTGACCAACGGTGCCTACGGCACGCCGCTCGCGGGCGAGTACTTCGCCAACAAGTGGTCCGGCAGGTCCGTGCAAGCGCTGTTCGAGAACACAAAGAAGAGGATGCCGCCCCCTAACCCGGGTTCGCTCGACGATCAGCTCTACCTCGACGCGTTGGCTTACATCTTCCAGGTCAACGGCGTCGAGCCCGGCGAGAAGCCGCTTTCCAAGGATCCAAGCGCGCTGGGCTCACTCGCGGTCCCTTAGCCGAGCACACTAACGTGCCATCGCCACGACGACTGAAGAATGTGTGTATGTCGGCTCGCTGACACGCTACTACCGGAACGACTGGGGAAACCGTTGTCCAGAAGCTGGGCCGCGAAGAAGGTCTCGACGTCCAGATTGTACGGGCTGACGCGTCACACGAGACGGAGAATCTATCTGAGGCTGAGGTTTCGGGACTGGGGCCAAGTTTGGGTTAGGCCTCATGATTCGGCTTGCGAAGAACAGTACTGAGCACAGCCTACCGATGAAGCTCGATTACTGAGAGTGATCCTGGACTCTCATTGACAGCCCTCGGCGTGGCCTCTATGCTGGGGGGGAGAGCGTATGCGCTCTCAAGAGCGTGTACTCGTTTGTTTTTTTAGACCCATGGCCAACACTAAATCCGCAATCAAGCGCATTCGTCAGAACGAGCGAGAGAGCAACGTCAACGGCCGCAACCGCGGGCGTCTGCGTGCCCAGGTAAAGAAGCTCACCAACCCCCTCGAAAGCGGCAACGGCGAGGAAGCACAAAAAACGCTACCCGCTACGGTGAGCAGCATCGACCGTGCCGTGCAGAAGGGCATCATCAAGAAGAACAAAGCTTCCCGGATGAAGTCCCGCCTGACGCGCAAGGTCAATGCCTTGGCGAAACCCGCTTCCGAGTAGTTTCTCCTCCGAGTTTCAGATCGTCAATTGCACGACGAGCTGTTCGACGATGATGCGATCGTCGGGACGCTCCCGGCGCATGTCGCGGTCCGCCTGAAACAGCTTCACAAGCGCTCTTTCGAGTTCGGCTAGGCTGAACTGCCGGGCCATGGCTAGGACCTGGCGGGCGCGCGCGGGCCACATCCTGATACCGCGCTTCTGGAAGGCGCTGCTGATCTGGTTGGGATTGCCGAGCCCTTCCTCCTTCACGACCAGCGCCTGACGAAACAGCCCGGCGAGAAGATTGATCTGCATCGGCCAATACTCACCACTCTGGGCCAACGTATCGAGGACTTCGAGAGCCCGGCCGCGGTCCTTGCGGGCCAGCGCTTCGGAGAACTCAAACATGCCACGCTGGCGCGCCTCGGGCACGAGGAGTTCGATGTCCTCATGGCCGACCTGTTTGTCTTTGCCGGCGTAGAGCGAAAGTTTTTCGAGGTCGTTCGAGATGCGCGAGAGATTGTTGCCCAGCATCTCGACAAGTTCAGTCAAGGCGTCGGGGGCAATGGCCAGCCCGAGCCGCTTGGCGACACTTTGGGCGCCCGATAGTGCCTCGGCCGCCGATAGCCGCTCGAGATCCACTTGCACGGGGACGCCGGCGTAGAACTTGGCGACACGCTCGATCTTCGCCTTCTCGTCACGATTGGACCAATCGTAGCGGCCCGCTTCGAGAATGATCGTGACACCCGGCGTCGGGCTCGCGAAATAGCGCTTGAGTTCCGGCGGTGGCACGGCCTTGACACCGGCGCGGCGCGGCAGCCCGCCCTCGGCATTGCGGCCGATGATCAGCCGGTCACCGCCGAACAGCGTCAACGTGCGGGCGTCGTCTATCAGCTCTTCGATCGGGCATTCGCTGAGATCAAACTCCGCCGGGCCATCGCCCTCGCTGCCTTGATCGCCCAAGATGGCTTTGTAAACCGCTTGGCGGCAGCGGTCGCGATAGAACTGCTCGTTGCCCAGGAAGAGGTAGCCGGCGGCGGGAGGGGTCTTGCGGAGATCCTGAAGTACTTGTCGCGGCTTCATGGCTTGCTAGAACCTTTCGAGGACCGCCGAGACGATGCTGCGGGCTGTCGCCTCGCTGGTGCGTACCAGCGCCAATTCCCTCTCTTCGAAGTAAGTATCGGGGTCGGTACTGACCTCGTAGCGCTCACGGTGCTCGAGATTCGGATTGTCGTACAAAATCTCACCCGTCCTGCGATCCCGCAAAGAGACCCGGACCTGTGTGATTGTCGAGATACTCGTGGCGCGGCCCGAGGCGGCGTCGAAGGCAGCCGGGAAAACCAGCACGTTCACAACGGTCCCGATGAGGACCGCATCGGCCAAGGCTTCGTTGGTCACGACTTCGTAGCGCGTACGGCTAATGAACTCCCGCGTGACCGCTCGTGTGAGGTGCTGCTCGACCTTGAACTCGACCGTGTGGTTCTGAAACGGGGGGATCGCGATGACGCCCACAGTGTCCGGCAGGGTGTCTGCCCTGCCCGCGAGTTGGTATCCGCAAGAAGCCCAGCTCGACACGAACGTGAGCAGGATAGCGGCGGCGAAAGCACGACCATGATGGCGAAGAACCATGGCGAGGGTAGGCTAGTGACAACCCGACGGCGATTGTGCGGGCCGGGGCGCTTCCTCTTCGGGGACCAGCGGATTCCGCCGGAACAGCCCCCCGATCCGCATGACGATGCCGCTTGAAACGAAAGCGGTAGCCATGGCCAGCAGTACGGGCTCGGAGAAGTTCCAGCCGAGGAAGATCAAGGTGGCGAACACGATCACCATCACCATCGAAGGGATCTGGAGCACACTGATGTCTTTCAGACTCGTGTAGCGCCAAGTCGACACCATCAAGAACGCCAGCAGACCGATCAGCAGCAGCCACAGAATACCCTGTGGCCACCAACTCTGTAGCGGATAACCACCGTTGAAATGGACGATCGCGGCCAGCATGCCGGCGGCCGGGGGGATCGGCAGGCCGACGAAATACTTTCGGCCGGGACGCCCGGGGTTCTTCGGGCGAGGGTTCTGTTGGACGTTGAAGCGCGCCAAACGGGCTGCCCCGGAGGTCACATAGAGGAAGGTGACGAGATAGCCCACGGCCGGCAGGATGTTCGCCAGGAACGGATGGCCGGCCAGTTCCGGGGGCCGAATGCCCCAGGCCACGGCCAGCATGGCCGGAGCGACGCCGAAAGTGATCACGTCGGCCAATGAGTCGATCTCGCGGCCGAAATCGCTCACGGCGTTGGTCAGCCGCGCGATGCGGCCGTCCATGCCGTCAGTGAAGACGCCCACGCCGATCGCAAGAGCTCCGTGATTGAACAGACGCGCGGCCTCGTCGAGTTGATCCGGCGGCAGCGAAAGGGCCTGCACGGTCTTCATCAAGCAGTAGTAACCGCAGAACAGCGTGCCGACGGTGAAGATCGTAGGCAGTGCGTAGGTTCGTCGCCCCGTGTGACGGTTTCTGTGTCTCATGCGCACCCCTCCGATCTTCGCCGCGCCAGGATCGAGCTTCCGCCGCGTACTCGGTCCCCTTCGGCCACCGTAAGTTCCCATTCCGGGCCGAGGAAAACGTCGGTTCGGGAGCCAAACTTGATCAGGCCGAAACGCTCGCCCTTTGCGACGGCATCGCCGATCTGCTTGTCGCACACGATGCGGCGAGCGATAAGGCCGGCAATCTGCCGGACGACAAGCCGTCCGTCCGGCCCTTCAATAGCCAGGGTGTTCTGCTCATTCTCCAACGAGGCCGCCTCGCGATGGGCCATCATGAAGCGCCCGGGCTTGTACTCTTGCTCGGTGATCTTTCCGGCGATGGGAGAGCGATTGACGTGCACGTCAAAGATGTTGAGGAAGATGCTGACTCGCCGGGCGCCATCGTCATCAGTCCACACTTGAACCACCTTCCCGTCGGCAGGCGATACAGCTACCGGCCCTTCAGGGATCGTCCTCTCCGGGTCCCGAAAGAAGTACAAGCAGAACGCTGCGACCAGGAAAATTGGGAGGGACCAACTGACGGAGAAGAGTCCACCCACCAATGCACCGGCCACGGAGAGCGCCAGAGCGTAGTAAAGACCGTCCTTTACTACAGGAGAGTGCATAGCCGAAGCGCTAATTATATCAGTCGTTTGGGGCAACGCCCGGGCCTAGAGGCGAGCTAGCTCGCCTTGGCCTCATGCTCGCGCAAGATGGCGTACATGCGGTCTTTGAGTTGTAGTTTGAGCTTCTTCAGACGGTGTTCTTCCACTTCCTCGTCCGTAGATGGGAAACGCCGGGTGCTGAGTTTCTCGAGCCGGCGATCATAGTCGGAATGCTCTTGCACGAGGGTCCGATACTCCTCGTTGGTCTCCATCAGACGAGCGGCGAGGGCTTCTGGCGGCGCTGTTTCCATCAAATTACTCCTTGTCACTCACTGCAAACGTCGCAGTGTTAGGGGTCTGGGGAGCGGAAGTCTCAATCGGTGACGGCTCCGGCTACTAGCATAAGGTCGGTTACTCTTGCCACAAACCTTACCAGATGTTTCCAACGGATTTCAAATGTCACTCCACAGCGCCGGCTCGCGCCGCTGACTTCATGATAAGGGCATCGTCGGCGGGATCCCGGTAGTAGTCCCTCCGCCGACCGACGACGGCAAAACCCATCCGCTTGTAGAGCCCTATGGCGGGCCTGTTGGCGGCGCGCACCTCAAGGAAGATGTCACCGGCCACTCCGCGCCGTAGCGCAGCCACGAGGGCCATCGCGACTCCCTGTCGGCGAGCATGGGCGTCGACAGCGAGGTTGAGCACTTCCGTCTCGGTGGATACGGTGGAGCGGTGCACGAGGAATCCCACCAAGAGCCCGTCGATCTCGGCGACGAGACCGGAGTGGGACTCAGCGTGCGCAAAGCCCCGCTCGTAGTGCGCCGCGCTCCATTACGCGGCCGCGGGCGAGGCGTGCTGAATCTCCAGCACAGATCCAACATCTCTTTTTGCGAGCGGACGGACCTGGATGTTGGGCATGGGCGGCAACAGGTTTTGCTTGGTTCGGCAACGGCCGGAGATTGCAGCACGTCTACGATATGCTGGCCGTGAAATCGACGGCGTCGGAGAGTTCGAAAAACATGTTGATCAAAGTTCCTCGCGGATGGGAGATTCCTGAACGCGAAGCGACACCGGAATCCGTCTACCTCAATCGCCGAGCTGTGCTGAAGGGACTGGGCTTTGCCGGACTATCGGGATTGCTCCGCCGCGAGCTGTCGGCCGCGAATGAAGACCTGTACCCGGCAAAACGCAACAGCAAGTACATCCTCGACCGCGAGATCACTCCGGAAGCGGCGGCCACGGGCTTCAACAACTTTTACGAATTCACCCTCGACAAACAGCGCGTCAAGGACAAGGTCGGCCTTTTCAAGATCGACTCCTGGACCGTCGAAGTCAAAGGCCTGGTCAATAACCCCAAGAAATACGATTTCGATGACCTTGTTCGGCGGTTTCCCCTTGAGGAGCGGCTCTATTGTTTCCGCTGCGTCGAGGCCTGAGCGATGGCGGTGCCGTGGACCGGCTTCCCGATTTCGGCGCTGATCAAGGAAGTGGATCCAAAGCCGAAAGCGAAGTTCATTCGGATGGTCACCGCCTATCTGCCCCGGTAGATGCCGGGCATCGAGAGCCAGCAGCACTATCCGTGGCCCTATTTCGAAGCCTTGCGCATCGATGAAGCAATGAACGAGATGGCTCTGTTTGTCACGGGCATCTACGGAAAGCCGTTGCCGAATCAGAACGGCGCCCCGATCCGCCTGATCACTCCGTGGAAGTACGGATTGAAGTCAATCAAGTCCATTGTTAGCATCGAGTTCACGTCCAAACGGCCGCCGACGTTATGGAACCAAGTAGGGGGTGCCGAGTATGGCTGGTACTCCAACGTCGATCCGAGCAGGCCCCACCCGCGCTGGTCCCAGGCACAGGAGAAGGTGCTCCCGGACATGAGGATGCGGCCCACCCTGCCCTATAAGGGCTATGAGGAGTACGTGGGTGGACTCTACACGGGCAAGGAATTCTAAGCGGCGATCGAACACCACAAGCGCCCACCGAGATCCGGTGGGTGAGGGCAGCAGTGCTAATATTGGGAGGAAAGAGGAATCCCTACTCCCCTAGCGTTCAGCGCCGATACTGCCGATTATCTACGGGAATCCTTCGGTACTGTCTGATTAGCAATCACGTAATGGATTTAAAAGCGAGAAACGTATGACGTTTCGAGTCATACTCATCTCCCCGGACGCGGAGCTGACCGTGCGGCTGCGTGAGGCGCTCGATTCCGACGGAATCAACGCCGAAACGACGCTACTCAACGAGTACCCAAGCGCGAGTCAGTTGAGGGCGGTCGTGAATTCGCGTCCCGAGACCGTCACGGCGTTCATAGTCGGGCTGTCGGATGAGGGTCAGGCGATGGGACTCATCCGTGAGTTGCGCTCTTCCTATTCGGACGCTCTGGCCGTCGCCGCTTCCAATGCCTCGTCGGCAGAGATCATTCTTGCGTCGATGCGGGCCGGGGCTTCGGAGTTTCTTTTTACGCCCTTTGATGTAGCGGACCTGCGCGAGACATTCGAAAAACACAAGCGGGCGACGGGCGTGGCAGCGGCGACCAATGTCAACGGCCGTCTCATGTGCGTGCTGCCCGCCCAGGGCGGCAATGGCGCCTCTACTCTGGCAGTGCACTTGGCAACTGCCGTCAATAAGTTGAGCAAACAGAAGGTCCTGCTGATCGACTACGATTTCCATTGCGGAACAGTGGCGTTTCGTATGCGCCTCAAACCCGACTTCAGCTTCGCCGATGCCCTGGACCGGATCAGTGACATCGACGAGTTGTGGGGCCGGCTGACATCCTCCCAGATCCTCCGCCGGGGACAAACATCTCGGGAGAAGCGATGCGTAATGTCTCGGCGATCTTTACGTCGGCGATCCGCTCGTACCCTTACGTTTTCGTGGATTTCCCGTCGGCGCTCCACGCCTCGTGCCGAGACGTACTGGGACTCGCTAGTTCGATCTACCTGATCTCGACGCCCGAAGTCGTTTCGCTGCACCTTGCCCGGCGGCGTGTGAACGAATTGCTGAACCTGGGCGTGAGCCAGAAGAACATCCACTTCGTCCTGAACCGGGTGGGCAGCAAGAAGACCCTGAACGTCGAGGACGTGGCCGAGGTCGTCGGAATCCCCGTCTTTAGCAGCTTGCCCAATGACTATGCCGCCGTCAGCGACGCCTCACTCAACCCGGATTTCCACTTTGGTCGCAGTTCTGCTAACCATCGGATAGCCTCCGACGCCTTTATCTATGTGGGTTTGAGCGCATCGAAAGAGACGAGGAGGCTAACACCCAGTGGGTGAAAAACAAAGCAAGCCCTTTCAACTGTCTTTCAACGGGTCTCTGAAGGTCGATTTCCAGGGTTCGCGTGTGACCTCTGATGGCGGGCTCATTCTCGTCCGTGAG
>Ga0315336_1006788_pt1 | contig 11456 bp, 10 predicted proteins | sample ASW5metaG_FD_204512 | JGI IMG/M metagenome (GOLD analysis project Ga0315336, IMG submission 204512) | Ammonia-oxidizing marine archaeal communities from Monterey Bay, California, United States - ASW #5 | ecosystem: Environmental > Aquatic > Marine > Intertidal zone | place: USA: California...
CTACCCCCGCAACTTGCACAGGGAACTTGCTGTCAGTAGTTCAGCAGACGGAATGATGAATCAAAGATGGAATCGCAAAGTGAGTAAATACGTGGGAAGTTTTGCTACGACGTTTGTCTGGTCAAATAATCTTGGAGAAAAGTGTCTGGCTAAAGACCAGAAAGAGCAATTATATTTCTGAGCGCCCGCATCTATATCGTCCGCATTGTCCTCATACCTAGCCTGCGCAAGTTGAAAACTAGCGGCATTGCACATCGTGGAACAGGCATCGGGCACTACATCGGACCACTCCGTAAACGCAGTCGATGTCTCCATTGAAAATTGGACATGCGCACAGGGCTCTACAGCAGCAGCTACAGAAACTATGCCGTGACCGGCGGCGAAAGCCGATACGGTGCTGGACACAGTCATAATAAAAACGACAGCGATGCTTGCTGCAGTGTGCACTTTCTTAAGTATCATTCTATCCCCTAGTTTTTCTGCTCTATTAAAGTAACAGTAAATATTGTCTTCAACATACTTTTTTTTGTGATCTCGCAGTGAACGCACCCAGTGTGCGCATTGACCCGTTATCGAGCTGATTCTATCATTGTCAAATAGATTCCATTGTACTCTCAACCAAGCGACAGGAGCGGCGCCATGAAATTCCAAGGCGATCACGGCATGTTGCCTCAGCAGACCCAGGACGAACACTCCCGTCATCAGTTTCTAGTGGAGATGAAGGAAACTCTATATCGCAGCCTCGCGCCAGGATTAACGACCATATACGAAAGCCGGGCTAAACCAGTCTTTGAGAAGAAGCACGGTCGATTACCGAAAGACCGTCACGATGTGGCCGAGGTAATGGAGCATCAGGAATACTATCAGATGTGGAGTGCACTAGCCCGAGCCCAACACGAACTTTATGTAGACTCAACCACCGCCACAGTAGAGCGACAGCTACCCGAGCTTGTAGATCGTTTTCGCATGTATGCTGATAAACCAAAGTATGGAAGCCTGTGTCTCAATAACGAATTTGAGATACCAAGTTACCAATCAAAGGTCGATATTCATTGTGTGCCAGGTGGCTACTGCATGGAACTCACAGACGATGATGTCTACACCGGTGCTCGCTATGACATTGGCTTTTATATGTATTCACTCGGTAACGATGGCCCATACAATGATGCCATGGCAAAAGGCGCCCTCGCCTATCTCTCCAAGCATTTCCAAAACGTGCAGCCTAAGAAAATTCTCGACCTAGGATGTACTGGAGGATTCTGTAGCATTCCCTACGTAGATGCATTCCCTGAAGCGATGGTTCATGCCATTGACATTTCGGCACCGTGCTTACGCTACGCACACGCCCGAGCAGAGTCCTTAGGCAAGGCCGTACATTTTTCTCAGCAAAATGCAGAACACACGCACTTTGAAGATAGTTCCTTTGACCTCATTGTCTCTCACATCCTATTGCACGAAACCTCTCGAAAAGCCGTGTACAACATTATGAAAGAGTGTTTCCGTTTGTTGAAACCTGGTGGGGTTTGCCTCCACCTTGAAGTCCCGGTAAAACATCGCGACTTAGAGCCGTTGGAACAATATCTCCGTGATTGGAGTACATTTAACAATAACGAACCGTTCTGGGGTACGCTGCACGATATGGATATTATGGACCCAATCATCAAGGCAGGTTTCCAAAAAGAACACGTGTTCGACGATTACACCTTAGGTTCTGAGGCTGAGTTTCTCGCCAGCGACCGCGGATGGACCGTTTTCGGTGCCCAAAAAGCAACGGACATTGACCAATGATCTCTGACCCTGGCAACGATTCTCAAGGGATCAGACCACGACCCCGCGTCCCGAAAGGCAACCGACCATGGTTTCTTGGCAATCCGCATATCGAACGAGTGTTAAGCATGACAATGGCGGTAGCTACCGAAGTGTCCGTACTGCATGACCGAATCGATACCTTGGAGCGGGTAGCCTCTGATAAAAAAGGGATGTTTACCCTTGATGACATAGGAAATTATACTCCATCCCCGGAAGTACATGACGCCCGCGAGCGGTGGCGAAAAGAGTACTTAGATCGCATTATGCGCATAATGCTGGAGGAAATAGGTAAGGCTGGCGACGAGCGCGAAAAAACATTCCAGGATTTTGTTAAATCCTTAAACGATTGACGTGAGCTAAGTTTCTCTTCCACCATCCATTAAAGATTTAACTTAAGAGGGAAGCAGATTGTCATGGGTATTCTCGTCATAGGCGGCACAGGCCGCGTCGGAAACCCCTCCGTCCAATCATTAGTCGATCGGGGGGAAGACGTTCATGTATTAACCCGATCGGAAAAGAAAGCTGGTAGCTTACCCAGCACTGCCAAGGGTATTATCGGTGACCTGGAAAATGCCGATACTCTCGACTCAGCCTTCGATGGTGTGGACACTCTATTTCTAATCACTGCAAACGGCGAGACAGAAGTCGACCGCGGCGTCAACGCCGTCAACGCAGCCGTCGCAGCTAAAGTACAAAAGATTGTTTTTTTGTCAGTAGTGATCCCAGAAAACATTCAGGTCCCCCACTACGAAAGCAAAAAACCCATTGAAAAAGCGATTCGGCAGTCCGGTGCAATTTACACATTCATAAGACCTAATTTCTTCTTTCAGAACGACCTGCTCCTGGGTCAAGTAATAATGAATTACGGCCTTTACACCATGCCTGTGGGTAACGTAGGGCAGAACCGTATTGATGCCCGAGACATCGCAGATGCTGCAGTGCGCGCCCTCACAACGTCGGATCTGGATAATACCGACATTAGGCTCCACGGGCCCGAAACGTTAACCGCGGATAGAGTCTCTTCTATATATTCAAAGCATCTTGGCAAAGAAGTGAAGTACGCGGGAGATAACCTCGATGCCTGGGCTACAGCGTCCGAAGCGTTCATGCCAGCATGGTTGATAAATGCACTTCGGCTAGGCTTTGAGAACATGCAAACAAACGGAGGCATAGGCAGCGCCACTGAAGTTGCTGCCTCCCGGGACGCCGTCGGCCATAATTTACGTCGTTTCGAGGACTTTGTTGTTGAAGCGGTAGCGGCTTGGCAAAACAGCTAAGCTATCTTTCCAGAACCTGATCGATCTAGAAAATCCTTAATAAGCCTAGCTGCATTCTCCGGCTGCTCAATGACTAGGTAGTGACCACATTTTTCAAGCACTGAAGCTTCACAGTTCGGCAACATTTTCTGTATTCGTGACATCCCCACACCGCTGCCTGCCGGCACAAAGGGTGTCATGTTATCCTCGTCTCCAGCAATCAAAAGTACAGGTGAGGTAATTTTCGAAACTAGGGAGCTGAGGTCGGTCTTCTCAACTATTTCAGTTCCCGCGACAAATGCTTCAGGTGTGTTACGACTAAATGCTTCTCGCATCGACGCAAGCTGCGCATCGGAGTGTTGTCGATCATAAAACCCCCTTGCAAAACCGGCTACAGACGTGAGGTCAGCAACAGCCTCCATACCGCTGTCTACAGCAGCACGCTTCCAAGTAGCCCTCATCATCCGGGCAGCATTATCATACCTTGCCATGAAACAGCTTAGAACTAGACAATCAACCACTTCAGGATGGTTGGCAGCTAGTGTAAGGCCTATCATGGCACCAAATGATGTGCCGTGGATGTGGACCCGCCTATATCCTGCCACACGGATAAATTCGAACACCTGCTCCGCCAAACCATTCATACCACTGGGTCTAGGATCACCGCGGCTCTCCCCATAACCTGGCAGATCGAAGTCTATAACTTCGAAATGATCGGTCATCAACGGGGTAAGTTTTTCGAAATTTCGGTACCCAAAAGCAGAGCCATGAATGTGCAATAAGGGCGCACCTGCTCCAAGTTTTCGATACCAAATTGTCTCCCCAACAGAAAGTTTCACTGTTGACATCTACATCCTATCCTAAACCGCCCCACAGCTTAATTCAGCGCAAGTTATCAACTTTTCTATATGCTTCAATAGACTATGATGAATTATCATCGGTCCCTTCGAGGGCGTCTAAAAGCGAACGTATAAATGCTGAACGCTCGGCCTCTAGAAATTTCGATGTTTCCTCGTCGGGAACAAAGTTATTCACCTCTTCTTGCGCTGGTATACCGTGCCTTTCTAGGACACCCTCCAGAACCCGCTGACGATCGCGCAATACCCAGACTTCCTTGGCGAGGCTGAGAAAGGCCTGACCAAGATGTTTAATGTCTTCAGGCTCTAACGTGCGACGCTTCACGGTTTCTGTGCAATCGTTATATAGGGGTATTTTCCTTCACCAAGGCCGTATGATCTCGCGTTAGTGAAACCAGCCCCTTTAGCTACTTCCATCAGGTTCAGACTTGCCACTTCCCGCCAGTAAGGTTCTCCCCCATATCTTGCATTGTGGTCAGCACGCCATTCTGCAATTTTGTCTAATTCACGATAGGGAACCACATCTGTCATCAGCAGGTCACCGCCAGATTTTAGTAACCTAAATGCTTCCTTAAAGACTGCATGGATAATATCGGCTGGAAGCTCATGAAACATAACATACGATGTAACGAGGTCAAAAGAATCAGGCTCAAGTAAGGTATCTTCGGCTGGGCGTCGATAAAGCTGCCACTTAAACCCGCGTTCGTTAGCAACACGCTGACATTGCTCCAATTGGCGCAGACTGAGATCAACCCCGTGAATCTCAGCTTCCGGAAACACTTCAGCGAGACACTTTGTGTAATGGCCGACATGGCATCCCATATCGAGAATTCGGCTATAATGCCTGCCCGGCAGTTCATTTAGAACTTGGCGGCGTTGCTCATAAATACCGCCTGGATAAATCTTCGCAACAATGCATGCATGCACCAGTTCACCATGAACGTAGCCCATATATGGATGACCTTCCCAACCACCTTCGGTACGGTGAAACGAAACCGTGTCATAATATGCGGGGAGTTCTAGAGATTCATTACGTTCCAACTTACATGGTCCAGAACTCAAGACAGCATCCAACTGTGGTATGAGTTTCCCACTGATTTCTTCAAACGCTTGCAACCCAATCTTGCCGTGATTTACGGCATGCCATTCGCTAACCATCTCGGATAGTCTGAACAATGATGAATGAGAAAGTATGCTTTCTATCTGAGCGCTGCGTTCGTCAAGGTCTTCAGCCAAAGACTTTTCGTTCAAACCGTGGCTGGCAAGCAATCTATTTACTTGAGAGGTATAGCGGCGACTTGCCTCAACACGCAGGTCAGCGTTGAAATCTATCGATGCCCTGCCGTGCTGGTGTAGCCTAGCATTCATATATCTGCTCCATCTTTAGGTTCCTAATTGGAGTTTAGGGTATGACCGCTTCGATGACTACCCGTTGGAAAGACTGCTGTGCGGAAAAGTTTACATGGACATCATCCTCCGCAAGAAGCGTGGACACTTTAGCATTTTCCATCTCTGTCAAATCCATTGATCTGGTCTTCGTAAGATAACTTTGCGCAAACGGCTATCACCGCGCATACTTCGCGGTCCAAACTCATCTAAAACAGAGGAGAGAAAGATGCAAAATCGGGTAGCGTTGGTGGGTTCTGGTCTCATAGGGACCGGATGGGCTGTAGTGTTTGCTCGCGCTGGATGGCAAGTTGCCCTATACGATATTGAACCTGGGCGCGCCATACAGGCCGTAGACAATGCCAATAGTGCTCTTAATTATCTGCAAGATAGAGGATTATTGGACTCCTCTGAGACCTACCGTCCTCTATTACAACCCACTGACAGCCTAGAAGAAGCTCTTGATAACGCCACATATGTGCAGGAAAACGTATTGGAAACACCGCGTGAGAAACTTCAGGTCTTCGAAAAACTCGATAAACTGGTGCCACAGAACATAGTGTTAGGAAGTTCAACCTCGACCATCCCCGCTTCCCAATTTAGTGAGAATCTAAAAACAAGAGAACGCTGTATTGTTGTACACCCAATGACGCCTCCCTATTTGGTGCCACTTGTCGAAGTAGTTCCGGCACCTTGGACTTCAGAAAAAACTACTGACTATGCAATGACGTTAATGAAAGACCTGAAAATGTCACCTATACGTCTCAATAAGGAGATTTTTGGTTTCGTACTCAACCGATTTCAGGTCGGCATAATCAACGAAGCCATGTACCTAGTATCTAAAGGTATAGCTTCCGCGGGCGACATCGAAAAGACTCTTACTCATGGTTTGGGACTGCGCTGGTCGTTTATGGGTATGTTCCAGACTATGGACCTTTTGGCACCGACAGGTTTTGGTGAATACGCAGGCAAATTTGGTCATTCATATACCAAGCTTGGCAAAGACCTCTGCTACGACGAAAAGTGGACCGAGGATGCAGTAAAGGACGTGGAAAACTATCTTCGAGGCCTTGTACCGGTAGAAGAACTAAAGAATCGTGCGCGCTGGCGTGACGACAAACTGGTCAATGTAACCACCGCTAATCCACCCGAAAGTTAGGTCATGGACCTCACACTGGGCGGCGCAACCAAGAAATAGTCGCAACTCCAATTGCTGCGATAACAATTAAAACGATCATCAGATCGATGGCCGGAAGATAGCTACCGCGCGCTACACGTATAGCTCCTAACACTTCTATTCCTGTCGCCCCACAGAGTGTATCAATCAATGAAAACATACCAAGAATACGTCCATAAGCTGGGCCTCCGAACAGCTCGGCTATAACCAACTGGATAGTTGTATAAGTGCCGCTAAATCCTATGCCATAGATCAGGGCGTAGGCGTAGACGGTCCACAGAGCTCCGCTGTCTACGCCACGCAAAATAACTAATCCAACACCAAGATTAATGGTCGCAATAAGCATTATCTTGATTTTGTCGAAATAGTCGCTAAGCCAACCGAAAAGTACTTTTCCGATAAAGGCAGCAAAGAAGAATGCACTGAAGACAAAGGCAAGATTTGAAGTATCCATGCCTAAGTCTTGGGCCAGGTAAATGGACTGGTGAGTTACAACCCCGACAATACAAAACCACATGGCACCTGTTGCCAGGGCCACAAGATAGAAGATCGGCATTCTAACTGCATCATGGATCGATAGCACATCAACACTTCCATGACCCTGCGTTTGCACTGTGTCGTCATCACCCTCAAACTGCCCACCATCCTGAGACGTTCCTTTATCTCTGGGATGATCTTTTACTAGAGCAATAATGGGAAGAACCATGAAGACAAAACCGATTATTGCCAACAGGATCAGCACCTCCCGCCAGCCGTCTTCTACCAGGGTAGCGCGTATAACCAGCGGCAGGACAGCACCACCGAGGCTTGACGACATCAGGAAAAGTCCAACTGCAAGTCCTCGGTTACCCTGAAACCATCGCGTCAAGATGACCATACTGGGTAGTACACCACCCAAGGCTAATGCAATTGCAAAAGCGACATAAACGGTCATCATCTGCCAGTACGAAGTAATCGCTGCGTATGCAGCCAAACAGATCACCAATGAGATCAAGCCTACAAGAAGAAGACGGACCGGAGAAAAACGGTCTGATAGAAACCCTACCAAAAGCACCGCAAAACCACTGACGACAAAGAAAACTGCCGCCGGTCGGGTAACCTCTTTTTCATTCCATCCAAACTCTTGAATTAAATCGGGATATAGCAGCGGTAAAGTATTAATTAGGATCCCATTAGAAGCTCCATAAGAAAGGAAAAGCCCCAGCAAAACCCACCAACCGTAAAAAATCTTGTTCGGCAAGACGCTCATCGTCTACTTAACCAACTGCCAAAGCGCTGTCTAAATCCGCGATCAAATCCTCTGCCGTTTCCAAACCCACCGAAAGACGAATGACATCGTCTCCAGCTCCGGCGGCCACGCGCTGTTCATCTGTTAGCTGGCGGTGGGTAGTGGAGGCGGGGTGGAGGATTAGGGAACGAGAATCTCCGATATTAGCTAGATGGCTCCAAAGATCCACATTCTCAACAACCTGAATACCCGCATCATAACCACTTTTGACCCCAAAGGTTAATACCGAGCCCGCCCTTCCGCCAAGGTATTTGTCGCACAGCGCCCTATAGGGACTTTCAGTTAAGCCAGCGTACGAAACCCAGGCTACTTTAGGATGATCGGCTAAAAACATCGCCACTTGTTCTGCGTTTGCACAATGGCGTTCAATACGAAGGGAAAGAGTTTCCAATCCCAGTAATGTTAAAAAGGCATTCATTGGAGCGAGCGTCGCCCCAAGGTCGCGTAAGCCTACAGTGTGGCCATAGGTAGTATATGCAAGATCGCCGAAAGTTTCGTAGAAACTGATGCCGTGATAAGCAGGATCTGGATCCGTTAGGCCTCTAAACTTATCGCTGACTGACCAATCGACAGTGCCAGAATCGATCACAGCACCGCCCATCGTTGTTCCGTTACCAGAAAGAAATTTTGTTAGCGAATGTACTACTAGGTCCGCGTGCCACTCAAATGGTCGGCAAAGCACTGGTGTCGCAAGAGTATTGTCAACAACTAACAGCGCTTTGTTTTCATGAGAGATGTCCGCGAGCGCCTCCAGATCAGAGACCACACCACCAGGATTAGCTAGACTCTCTACGAATAATGCCCGCACATCATTGGTCATTGCCTTCTTAACGGCCTCCAAGTCATCCGTATCAACAAAAATAGTCTCCCACCCAAATTTCTTGAACGTCTTACCAAACTGAGTAATAGAACCACCATACAATCTAGTCGAAGCCAACACCTTTGCCCCCGGCTCCATAAAGGGAAACAAAGCCATAATTTGGGCGGCATGCCCAGAAGCGCAACAGGTCGCACCACAGCCACCTTCTAGATTAGCTAGGCGCTCTTCAAGAACGGCTACGGTAGGGTTGGTCAACCGTGAATAAATAAACCCGTAAGTCTGCAGATTAAACAGAGATGCCGCATGATCCGAATCCTCGAATACATAGGAGGTATTCTGAAATATCGGTGTCTGGCGGGCTCCAGTAACAGCGTCTGGCTTGGACCCAGCATGAATCATACGTGTTTCAAAGCCGTAGGTCCTAGATTTCGGGCTATTGCTCATAACATCCTTACCTTGGGGCGTTTTGCACTAATGATACCAGTGTTAAATCCACCCCAAGCTAGTTCGCTATGGTAACGACCATATTCAATCTTAGCACACCTATCCATGACTACGTCTAATCCAGCTGCAATCGCCTTATCTGCCGCCTCTTGGTTGCGTATACCGAGCTGAAACCATACAACCCTGACGCCTTTTTCTTTAGGCAAGGCAATAACCTCGTCCACCACCCGTTCTGCCGCTTCGGGTTTGCGGAAGACATTTACCATTTCGAAGGGATCAACTACCTCACTGAGGCTGCCACATACAGTTTCTCCTAACAGAGTTTGCCCAGCTGCCCCAAAGTTAACTGGGATGACTTTGTAGCCCCGGGACTGTAGGTACTTCATTACATAATAGCTGGGTCGCTTCCAGTCGCTACTTGCACCAACCATTCCTACGGTCCGCACACTTTCCAACACACGACGGACACCTGCCACGTCTTCAATAAGCCGCCCTGTCACAAACCACCTCCTTAATTTGCCGAGTAATCCTTCCGTGCCATCTCACTGAAATCCAGACGGAAGATCCAAAGCTGGGTTACGTGCAAAGAAGTTAAAGGGCCGCAGGGTAAAGCTGTGCCACTTGGTAGGCATAACTGGCCAGTCCTCGACACGAGTTGCATGATGAAACCCTACCGTATACCAAACCACAAGATCTTGATTACGGATAGATTGAGGTTCGGCCACCCATTGAGGTAAACCGTCACCTCCACGGCTTTGCGTTGGGTAATCACCTGCGGCGTACCGCTCCTTCGATTGGTATTGTGTTACCCACAACGGTTTGGACGAAAAACCTGCACGACGCTGAGGATAGTCCTCAGCTGCGAGTATAGAAAGGTCTTGATGGCCTGGTTCTATTTGAATACCAGGATGATGCCCAATATCTATCTTTTGGGTTTCATTAATTACGCGCCACACCTGGCCACCCGGTGACCTATCGATAGCTCCCTCTACCTCAACAACGCGCGGCTCCATAATCCAAACCGAGCGGCGCGGATTAGGTTCAACGACATCCTTGGTAACTATATCTGCGACCTCAAAACTGTTGTTAGGTCCGTCCACATCAAGATCGATACGGAAAGACAAGTAATGGTCGTGATATACCGCGAGCAAGCCAGGCGCCACTAATTCGCCAGTCGAGAGGTCGTGTGCAGCCGATTTCTCATCACGACTTTGGGTAAGCACACCTTTCACCGCAACAATCCCTGTAGCCCCGACGTCCACCCGGAGGTTACCGGATAAGGTAAAAACGTAATCAATTACGTAGTCGTAGTTACCGATGGTAGGGATAGTTCTGACGACTAGTTCTATATCGGGCCTGCTCTCCAGAACTTTTGCACCGTCAGCAGCATGGCGCCACACTGGACGACCGGTGTTGCGTTCGAAAATACAAATGACGTTTGCCTTAATAGTGCTGCTCCCCGTATCATCAGGAATGATAGCATCTTGATACTTGGAACCCTCTGGACAATCAGCACCCGGCTTCAATGTTGATCCCAGCAACCCAAAACCAAATTCCCCCACATCCATAAAAGTGCGGTAATACCAGCCGGGACTCGCATCCATATAAGGCACGAACATTTCGGATGCGTGGATTTGATAGGCAATTAAGCGCTTGTCATCCCCGTCTTGGTAACTGACCAGCGAAACAACAAGACCGTCGCGCCGCTCTAGCCGCACATGGAATGACCAGTTCTGCCACAGTATCTTATTATCATCGATTTCAAAATTGACCCCCTGCTGAGCAGATATAATGACTGGCTTCAGTTTTGACCGAAGGTCGACAAAGGCTTCTTCATAGTCATACCTATTCTTATTGACCGCAACTACACCCGTATCAACGATCTCCAGAACTTCACCTGTGTCTAAGTCGATTAGAGCGTATAGGCCTTCAATAGGATGAGCGAAGGTGTGTGCCTCCCCGAAGGTTGCATCCGAACAATACACTCGGCCCACACGTCTTTCACGCTCTGGTTCGCTTCCAAAATAACCCGGAGTTGCTGGCACGCACGAGACATCTTCAAGGTCGTCATATCCGCGCTTTGCGAGAGCAAGCTGCCATTTCTCGTCTTGCAGCAAAGTTTTGCTAGCCCTGAACTCGTGCTCAAGCTGGTTAGTTTGAACATTGGGGATGCTCTCCCAGCGCATTACTGCTTTATTTGTGAGATCCACTTCTGCCTCAAACACCGTTCGTTCCTGGCGGATATTAAGGAAAGCCATGCGCCGCACCGGATCGCCGGCTCTCCAATCGAGAACCTCTTTCTTCGGCATTTCCAGAAGACTAACCACGGGAACCTGCGCATCATCCTCTATGTAGCCCCCATCCCGCAAAAGCTTCACCGCCTTTTCAATCTCATCAGCCGTCAGGGAGTCCATTGGAT
>Ga0315336_1006789_pt1 | contig 11452 bp, 11 predicted proteins | sample ASW5metaG_FD_204512 | JGI IMG/M metagenome (GOLD analysis project Ga0315336, IMG submission 204512) | Ammonia-oxidizing marine archaeal communities from Monterey Bay, California, United States - ASW #5 | ecosystem: Environmental > Aquatic > Marine > Intertidal zone | place: USA: California...
CGCAACGAAGACCCAAGACCCTTCAAGTGGGTCCGCACCGCCGACGAAATCCTTGATGCCGTTAAACGCTTCTGCCTGAAAACAATGCCAATTGATAATCAAGCGAACTTCTGATTCAGGACACTAGGAAGCCCGCCGGTCGATGCGGTCGCGCAGGTGGTACCAAGCGCCGATCGCCGGCTGGAACCAGGGATTGCCGCGATAGACTGGAACCAGGGATTGCCGCGATAGAACGGCACCGGCACTCTCGGCAGGGGCCGGTCGAAGAAGGCGCTTTTCGGTTCCTCGCCTTCGATGACGCGGCGGGCAAGCAGGCTCCCGAGGTAACTCATGATGGCGACGCCGCTGCCGTTGCAGCCGGCGCAATATAGCATGCCGTTAAGGCGGCCGGCGTGGGGTAGGTAATCGATGGTGAAGGCGACGAAACCGGTCCAGGAATGGGTAACCCGGGCGTCGGCCAGTTGCGGGAGCCGGCGGGTCATCATCTGGTGCAGCAGTTGTGCGCGGGTCGCCGGATCGGCGTCGGTGAAGCGTGCCCGGCCGCCGAAAATCATGCGTTTGCTGCCCGGCGGCATGCTGGATAGTCCGGCCTGCGAGAAGGCGGCCCATTTCATCGGCCTCTGCGATGCCTTCGGCCTGCCGCTGGTACTGCTGATCGACGTGCCGGGCTTCGCCATCGGCTCGTCGGCGGAAATGAGCGGCCTCGGCCGGCGGAGCGGCCGGCTGCTCTTCGAATTGGGCATTGCCACCGTACCGCGCGTCTCCATCGTGCTGCGCAAAGGCTATAGCGGCGGCTACTACGCCATGGGCGGCGGCCGCTCTTTCGAGGCCGAAGCCGCCTTCGCCTGGCCGACGGCGGAAATCTGCGCCATGTCGATCGAAGGCGCCGTCGACGTGGCGTTCAAACGCGACTATCAATCCGCCGAGGATCCGGCAACGGCGCGGCAGGCCCTGATCGACCGCATCAAGGGGCAGACCGGCGCCCTCGGCGCGGCGGAAGATTTCGGCATCGACGAAGTCATCGACCCGCGCGACAGCCGTAGGCTGTTGATCGAAACCTTCGCCCAGTCGGCACCCCGCCGGCCCGACCGCAACCCGCCGCGCATTAGGCCGATTTCGCCGATTTAGGCCACAGCTGCAGGAGATAGAGATGAACAGGGAAGAATTTCGGGAAGCGAGGCGGAATTCGGTGGGATTTCCGTGGGAATTTCGGTGACAGTGCACCATTTATCCCGAAAGAAAATTCCTATGAATCACGCGTGCTAGTTAGTGCGCTACCACCGAAATCCCTGTTATTGTCGCCGCGATGGCATCGCTCGAAACAAACGCACCTTCGGTCACGGTAACGCGGGCCGCCGAACAAGATCGGCCTGTTATCGCGCGCCTGGTTCAACTTATGCACTATGATATTAGTCCATTTTTTGGAGAATGGATAAGCCGAGACGGGAGTTATACCCATGGCAGCCTCGATGTTTATTGGACCGAACGAGATCGCCATCCGTACTTGATCCACCGATCGAATCAATTGGTAGGATTTGCGCTGGTTTCGGCGCATTCTCCGATTTCGGGGCGCGCACCTTGCTGGTTCATAGATGAGTTCTTCGTATTGAGAGCCCAAAGGCGGCGCGGTTATGGGTTGCAAGCGGTTCTGGAAGTCATTTCAAGGCACCCAGGGAACTGGGAAATTGCGGTTATTGAAAAGAACCGCGACGCCATCTCATTTTGGGCAAAGGGGCTCCTGCGACTTCGGCCTAAGGGTCTAACGAAGGAACCCTGCACTCATGCCGGATTCGACTGGGTCGTCAATTCATTTACGTCTTGATCAAAGCAGTGCTTTGAGTGGCGTGAACCGGCTTGGGTTTTGGTAGGGAGGGACGCAGTCGTGAGCAATCGGGATCCGCATTCCGTTTCGGCTTTCCAAGTCATTTGGGCGATCGACTACACGGTCATCATTGTCCGCGATATGGAAGCGATGCGGTGCTTCTATGAAGACATTCTTGGGTTTTCGTTTCTACGAGAGCTTTCGCCAAACTGGATCGAATATCAGATCGGCGACAATACCTTGGCATTGTCCAGACCGGGACTCACGGCATCTGATGTTCCAACGCCCAATGGCACCGCCGCGCTCCAACTCGCGTTCAAGGTTTCAGTCGACCAAGTTGATCAGTGCGCTGACGAACTCCTACGGAAGGGCGTCGATCTGTTGTCACCGCCCACCGACCAGGACTTCGGGCATCGCACGCTGTTCTTTCGCGATCCGGACGGCAATCTTCTGGAGATATTTGCGGAGTTGCAGTGACAGCGCATTTAGCAGGCTATTTTCAGGTAAGTGAACTGTCACCGTAAATTCGTAAATTGTCTGTCACGGTAAATTGTCACTGTATTTGCCGTAATTTGTCACCGTAATTATTATGGCCGACAGCTCAATTATGTTGGCGGCCACCGCAACATAAAAGGCCCCAATTAGCGCTCGTTGTTATGAGAAACAGCATACTGTAATAGTGCGTCTACGTGACGGGAAATTGAGAATTTTTCACTTGATTTCCGAGATGCGACGGCCAGGCGCGAGCGCAACGCGTCGTCATCCTTCATGCGAAGCATTGCCTGAGATAGAGCCTTTGCGTCTTCTTTCGGCACCACTAACCCATTTTTTTCATGAACAATAACTTCTTGAGCGCTTTCAAAGTCGCTGACAATTATAGCCGATCCGGCCGCCAGTGCCTCAATTAAGACAAGTGGCAACCCTTCATACCGCGAGGGCAAAACGAAACAGTCTGCAGATGAAAGCAGTCTCGGCACATCGCTTCGCACACCAGTAAAAACTATTTTCTTTTCAAGGTTATATTTCTTTACCTGGCGCTCAATAGTGTCTCGATACTTACCTTGACCGACGATGAGAAGACACGATTCCTCGCTAACATCTTTGAATGCTTCGATAAGAACGTCGATCGCTTTTTGGTGAATCAATCTACCGATAAAAGTATAAAGGAACGCGTCATCGGGTATTCTACATTCTTTTCTTATCGAAATACCGTTAAGTGGCGCCGTAAACGCTGAAAGATCAATACTATTATGAAGAACGTCGATCCTTGTTTGTTGAATGAAGTGCTTCATGAGGGATGTTCTTACTGCCTCTGATACTGCAATAATTTTGGTTGTGAAAAATTGCAAAAACCAGTCGGCTATGAACCTTTTTTTCGATTTTATACCGTCGTACACATTTTGTTCAAAAGAAACAATTGCTGGCGCACCCGCCAAGATTCCCGCGATCCGGCCAATAGTGTTCGCATACCAAAGTTGTGTAATAATGAGGTCCGTCTTGCTCTCTTTTATAGATCGAACTAGACTAATCCACGATGAGATATCCAGAAAGTTTTTGAAGGGATTGCAATGGAAACTGCATTGATCAAGAAGCAGATCAGAAGAAAAACTTTTATGAGATTCAGGTGCTAAAGTAATAAGCGTCACGTCTATGCCTATGCGTAGCATTTCATTGATGTCGTCAACAACAAGTCGTTCGGCTCCGCCTATCGCTAAATTATTAGTGATTATGAGAATTTTTCTAGCCATTCCTTAAACTCGAGCCAGACGCAATAATAATCAGACTAATGGAACTCTAGCATCGAATTACGGGGACTCCGTAATCGATCGCGTCTCCGAACGCTATGTATATACTGCATATTTCTAAATCCGGCCCGCTGACGCCTGTTCGCCCGCGACCGCGTCACGACGCCCGTCGATCAATACGGTCCAGCAGCCGGTACCAGGCGCCGATGGCCGGCAGGAACCAGGGATTGCCGCGGTAGAACGGTACCGGCACGGTCGGCAGCGGCCGTTCGAAGAAGGCGCTTCTCAGGTCCTCGCCCTCGATGACGCGGCGGCCCAGCAGGTGCCCGAGGTAGCTCATGATGGCGACGCCGCTGCCGTTGCAGCCGGCGCAATAAAGCATGTCGTTGTTGCGGCCGGCGTGGGGCAGGTAGTCGGTGGTGAAGGCGACGAAGCCAGTCCAGGAATGGGTGACGCGCGCTTCGGCCAGTTGCGGGAACCGCCGGGTCATCATTTGGTGCAACAGCCGCGCGCGGGTCGCCGGATCGACATCGGTGAAGCGTGCGCGGCCGCCGAAGATCATGCGTTTGCCGCCCGGTGCCATGCGGTAGTAGCAAAGCACCCGCGGCGTCTCGGAGATGGTCCGGCCGTTGGGGATGAGGCTTTGGGCGAGGTCGTCGGGCAATTCCTCGGTGGCGATGACGTGGCTGGTGACCGGCACCAGGCCGCGTTGCAGGCCGGGTGTCAGCGGGCCGGTATAGCCGTTGGTGGCGACGATCACATCGGCGGCGGCAACCGGGCCGCGGCTGGTTTGAATTTGGAATCGGCCTTGGCCGCCATCGATCGTTTCGACTTTCGTGTTGGCGCATAGCGACACGCCGGCGGTTTGGGCCGCGTCGATCAGGCCGCAGAGGTAAAGGGCGGGGTGCAGCTTGCCGGCGCGCCGGACTGTCATGGCGCCATGGTAGAAGTCGCTCGCCATCTCTTCGCGGATGCGGGCACGCGGCAAGACCTCGGCACCGGCGCCGACCATGCGGTTTAAGACGTCACAGCGCGCCTGAAAGGCATCGAAGTGACCTGGCGCATAGGCGCCGACCAAGCGGCCGTTGGGCTCGTAATGACACTCGATCGCCTCCTCGGCGATGCGCCGTTCAACCAGTTCCAGCGCCTTCAGGCTTTCGCCCATCAGACGTTCGAACCACTCGGCCTCGTCGTCATGCTCCTGGTTGGCGCCCGGCGTGCCGGAGAGGCCCTTGCCGAGATTGACGCCAGCGCTGACGCCGCCGCCGTTCCGCGAACTGGCGCCATGGCCGAACAACTCGGCCTCGGCGACGACCACGCCGCGGCCGGCGCGGGCGATTTCCAGCGCCGCGTTGAGTCCAGCATAGCCGCCGCCGACGATCAGCACATCGGTCTTGGCCGGCGGCACGACCGCGCCGGCGTCGGTCGGCGGTGCCGCTTCCCACCAATAGGGCGTGTCTTTGAAATCCGGATGCAACAGACGCTCAGCGTCCATGAACCGTGCCCTCTAATTACTGCGCCGGAGCGCCGCCATCATGATGCCGGCGCCGATCAGCAGGGAGCCGCCAAGCCGATTGACCAGGCGCATCAGTTCCGGGCGCCGCAGCCGGTCGCGAACACTGCCGGCAACCATGGCGTAGCCGGTGACGATGATCGCCGCCAGCAACACGAACGTCACGCCGAGGATCAGGAACTGCGGCAACGCCGCCGCCGCAGGGTCGATGAACTGTGGCAGGAAGGCCACGAAAAACGCAATGCTTTTCGGATTGAGCGCGGTCACGGCAAAAGCATGGCCGGCGACCGACCAACCCTTGGCCGGTGCGGCTTCGGCCGTCTCATCGAGCACCGGATCGGCCCGCCAAAGCTTGACGCCGAGATAGACCAAATAGGCGGCGCCGAGCCATTTCAAGACCACGAACAAGGTGGCGGAGGTCGCCAAGACGGTGCCGAGCCCGGCCAGCGACAGGGTCACGGCGACGACATCGCCCAATGCGACGGCCGGTATCGTCGTCCAGGCCGAGCGTTTGCCTGACGACAAGGCATAGCCCACCACCAACAGGACCGTCGGCCCCGGCAGCAGCAGCAATGCCGTCGACGCCGCCGCATAAGCCGTCCAAATCTGCCATTCCATGGCGTCTCTCTTTCCCGGGTTAGGTATCCGGAGGCGATAGAGCCATCGCCCGCGGCCAACCGCAAGCGTTATCGATCCGCCGGATAGTCGTAGAAGCCTTTGCGCGTACGCCGGCCCTGCTCGCCGCGGGCGACTTTCTCGCGCAGGCTTTGGCCCGGCTCGTAGCGCGGCCCGTAGGCTTCGTGCAGCATGGTCTGGACGTCCAGGGTGAGGCCGGTCGAGATGTGATCCATGAGTTCGAACGGGCCGATCGGATGGCCGAGCGCCAGGCGGCAGGTGCGGTCGATATCGTCGCGGCTGGCGACGCCCTCGTCCAACAGCCGTTGCGCCTCCGCCAGCAAGGCAAACAACAACCGGTTGGAGGCGAAACCGGGCACGTCGGCGGATTGGGTCACGGTCTTGCCGATCGCGGTACCGACCCGGCGCGCCTCGGTGATGGTCTCGGCCCCGGTCTCGGCGCCGGGGATGATCTCCAGGAACGCCATGCGGGTTGCCGGCGAGGCGAAATGCATGCCGAGAAAGCGCGTCCGGCGCTCCGCCGGCAGGGCCTCGGCGAGTTGGCCGATGGGAATGCTCGAGGTGTTGGTCGCCACGATCGCGTCCGTCCGCACGATGTCCGCCAGGTCTGCCAGCACAGCCTGTTTGACGGTCACATCTTCGGCCACCGCCTCGACCACCAGGCTGCAGTCGGCAAAGTCGCTCAGATCCTTGGTGATGGAGAGATGAGCCCGCGCGTCTTCGGCGAGACGGGCGGTGATGTGGTCGCGCGCCGCCGCCAGTGCCGCCTCATCGTGATCGGTGAGCCCCGTCGGGCAGCCCGCCAGGGCAAACACCATGGCGATTTCCCGGCCCATTTGGCCGGCGCCGACGACACCGACACTATGGCCAACCGCGGCAGGGCTCATTGCCGACCCAAAATGGTGATGCAGGCGACGGATTCCTCGATGCCGTAGATGCCGCCGGCATTTTCGGCAATGGCGAATTTGGTGTCCTCGACCTGGCGCGGACCGGCCTCGCCGCGCAATTGCTGCACCAATTCATAGATCTGGCCGAGGCCCGTGGCGCCGATCGGATGGCCCTTGGATTCCAATCCGCCCGAGGGATTGACCGGAATGCGTCCGCCAAGGCGGGTCTCACCCCGCTCGGCCAGCCAGCCGCCTTGGCCGAATTCACAGAAGCTTAGGTTCTCGGTCTGGGTCACTTCGCCGACGGCGGTCGCGTCATGCACCTCGGCAACCGACATGTCCTTAGGGCCAAGCCCGGCCTGTTCGTAGGCCTTGTTGGCGAGCAAGTGGGTGATGTGCTTGTCGACTTCGCTGACATCGCGCTTCACGCCAGTCCCGAGTGCGGAGGCTTTGACCCGGATGGCCCGTGCCTTGGCCTCGGGAAAGCGATCGAGCGCGTCTTCGGCAATCAATATGGCGGCGGCGGCGCCGTCGCTGATCGGCGAGCACATCGGCAGGGTCAGCGGCCAGGAGATCACCCGCGCCGCCAAGATCTCGTCGATCGACATGTCGTCGCGGTATTGCGACAGCGGATTGAGCGTCGAGTGGAAATGGTTCTTCGCGGCGACGGCGGCGAATTGCCGCTGGGTGCTGCCGAAGGTTTTCATATGGAACTTGCCGAAGGCGGCATAGACATCCATGAACGGGCTGCGCTGGGCATTGGGATTGACGGCGGCGTTCGGCGGCTCGACGCCGGCGCCGATCGCCTCCAGATCCGCGAAAGTCCGATCGCGTTCATGGACGTCCAAGGCGCCATCGAAAATCGCGAACGACAACGCCTTGTCGGCGTCATACATCTTGTCGGCACCGACCGCGAGGGCGACGTCGGTGACGCCGGCCTTGATCGCCATGTGGGCATGATGAAAGGCGGTCGAGGCGCTGGCGCAAGCATTTTCCACGTTGGAAATCGGGATGCCTTGGAAACCCATGTCGCGCAAGGCGATCTCGCCCGGCACCAGATGTTGGCCTTCGATCACCCCTTGTGTGGTGTTGGAAAACCAGGCGGCGCCAACATCGTCGCAGGTCATACCGGCATCGTTCAGCGCCGCCGACACCGCTTCATGGGTCAACGCCTTCACCGACTTATCCAGAAAGCGGCCGAATGGCGTCATCGAAACGCCGGCAACCATGATGTCCGTCATGCAAATCTCCCGTCGGTCACGTGCCCATGCGATAAGCGGCGTCGAGCCGGATCAGCTCGCCGTTGAGCATAGCATTTTCACAGATCTGTTTGACCAGCCGGCCGAATTCCGCCGGCGCGCCAAGCCGTTTCGGGAACGGCACCGTAGCCTGCATGTCGCGCATCGCCTCCTCGCCGAGTCCTAGCGCCATCGGCGTTTCGAACACGCCGGGCGCGATCGCCACCACGCGGATGCCGTGGCGGGCGAATTCCCGCGCCAACGGCAAGGTCATGCCGGCGATACCGGCCTTGGCGGCGGCGTAAGAAACCGCGCCTACCGTGCCTTCCAAGCCCTGGATCGACGAGGTGTTGACGATGACGCCGCGCTCACCTTCGGCATTGATCGGATCGGCCTTGGCCAGCCGTTCGGCCATCAGGCGCGCGACATTGAACGTGCCGACCAAATGCACGTCGACCATCCGCTTGAAATGACCGAGCGGCATGACCCCGTCGCGGCCGAGCACCCGTCTGGCCTCGCTGATGCCGGCGCAATTGACCAAGATCCGCACGGCACCGTTCGCGGCCTCGGCGGTGTCGAGGGCGGCCGTGACTTGGGCCTCGTCGGCGACATCGGCCGTGAGCTGTAAATGGCCTGCTTTCGCAGCGCCATCGAAGGCCAAGTCCAGGGTCGCCACGCGGCCGCCGGCCACCGCCAGCACATCCGCCGTCGCCTGGCCCAGCCCGGACGCGCCGCCGGTCACCAGTGCCGACAATCCATCGATATTCATGGGCTCTTCCCGTTCCGTTGGTTTTCCATCAAAATTGGCCCTACCGGCAGCCGCCATAGTGTCCTTTAAGAAAGCAGACGTCCAACCATGAACCAAAGTTTCAAGACCACGGGCACGGCTCGAACCGATCCTTTGGCGAACACGGATTTGACCGATCCGGCAATCGTCGCCGACCCCTACCCGACCTATCGCCGGCTGCAGGACACCGCACCGATCGCCTGGAACCAGCAACTGAATGGCTGGATCGTGACCCGCTACAAGGATGTTCGCCAAGCCTTGCAGAACCCGGCGCTATCGGTCGAGAAACTGCAGCCCTTCGTCGCCCATTCTTCGACAGGAGAGCGCCAGGACGTCGAAATTCTCGGTGAAGTCTTGAGCGATTGGATGGTGTTCAAGGATCCGCCCGACCATTCGAAACTGCGGCGCGCCTTGAAAGACGCCTTCATGCCGGCGGAAATCAAATCCTTGACGCCGACCGTGCGGGCGACAGTCGACGGCTTGCTCGAGAAACTGCCGATCAGCCAGCCGTGTGAAGTGGTGTCGAACCTGGCTTTCCCTTTGCCCGCCATGGTCATCGGCGATCTGTTCGGCCTGCCGCGCAGTGAACTCGACAGGCTCAAAGCCTGGTCGGATCCGCTCGGTCGCTTCGTCCTCGGCGCCACAGACCGGTCCGGCCTCTATCCGCGGGCCGCGAACGCGGTGCGTGAAATGAAGACGCGCTTCCACGAATTGGTGGCCGATCATCGCCGCGCGCCCCACGACAATTTCACTTCCCGCATGATCGCCAACGCCACGGATCTGAGCGACGATGAAATCGTCCATACCTTGGTCTTGGTGCTTTGGGCCGGCCATGACACGACGACCAATCTGATCGCCACCACGCTCTACCATCTCTGTCGGAACCCCCATGAATTCGACCGGCTGCACGCGAACCCCGACACCATTCCGACGGCGGTCGAAGAGCTGCTCCGGATCGACGGCCCGGCCCATATGCTGGTCCGGCTGGCCAAGACCGACCTGGCAATCGGCGATACCGATGTGCGCGCCGGCGAACGGCTGTTTTTGATGATGAACACCGCCAACCGCGACCCCGCGGTCTTCGATCACGGCGACGACCTCAATCTGAGCCGCGAAGAGAACCGCCATCTTGCTTTTGGCCGCGGCGTCCATATGTGCCTCGGCGCGCCGCTCGCCCGATTGGAAGGAGAGCAGGTTCTGCATGGCCTCACCGAACGCTTTCGGTCTATCCGCTTCGGCGACGAGGAACCGGTCTGGCGCCAGAACCTGATCATGCGCGGACCAAGCAAGCTCACTGCTATTTTCGAAACATGATCGGAGCCGGGCGCCGCCATGACCGACATCAATGACCGTTTCCAAGTCCTGCATGAATTCGTCACCGCGGCCGAAGCCCGGCTCGAACCCGAGCACTGGGATTATCTGGTCGGCGGTACCGAGACCGAGACGACCCAGCGGCGCAACCGCCTGGCGCTCGACCGGCTGGCGTTCCGGCCACGCGTGCTCCGCGATGTCAGCAAGATCGATCTGTCGCACGAATTTCTCGGACAGTCGATTTCGCTGCCGATTGCCGTGGCGCCGGTCGGCGCGCCGGAGACCTTCGACCCGCGCGGTGCCGCCGCGGTCATGGAGGCGGCAGCGGAAGCCGGTGTGGTCAGCTTCCACAGTTCGGTGACGAAACAAACCTTCAGCCGGCCCGGCGGCGCCGCCGCCGGGTTCACCGTATTTCAGCTCTATGTCCGCGGTGACGGCGATTGGGTCGACGCCCAGGTGGCCGAGGCCGAAAGCGCCGGTTTCGACGCTTTCTGTATTACCGTCGATACGGCGATTTACAGCCGCCGGGAACGGGATATCGCCAAACGCTTCGTCAAGCCGTGGCGCAAGGCGGCGACAGGCATTGAACATCAGGCTTCATTCAATTGGCGCGACGTCGAACGCTTTAAGGCGCGCCACCATATCCCGTTGATCCTGAAAGGCATTGCCACGGTGGAAGACGCCCGCCTTGCCGTCGATGCCGGTGTCGAAGGCGTCTATATCTCGAACCATGGTGGCCGTCAGTTGGACCACGGGCTTGGCTCGATCCAATTGCTGCCGGACATCGTCGCCGCGGTGGCCGGCCGCGCCACAATCATCATCGACGGCGGCTTCATGCGCGGCACCGACATCGTCAAGGCCATGGCGCTTGGCGCCGATCTGGTCGGCCTCGGCCGTTTACCGATGTTGGCGCTGGCGGCCGCAGGCAGCCCCGGGCTGGTACGCGCGGTCGACTTGCTGCGATCGGAGATGGTTTCGGCGCTTGGCCTGTTGGGAGTGACGAACTGGTCGGAACTCGACGGTTCCTACGTCACGAGCGGAGAACCTGTGCGCGAGGCACAGCCGCTCAGCGCCTTCCCATTGCTCGAATAATACGAACGTTCATATTGACAAACTTGCCGCGTCGGATGTTTGTCGTATGAGAGCTAGAGCAGTTCTCGACCATACGGAATCGTTTGATGGGTGCAAATCGGCTTTTCGGGCAGGCGCGGTGCGCAGCGCGATGTGGGGCATCGAGCAAGCATCGCAACGCACCCGAAAAGCCGAGTTGCCCCACCGAAGGCCGGGTTCTTTTGCGTTGTGGCGGCGTCGCGCATCTTATCCGATGTCCCACATCGCATGGCGACGCGCTCCTGGCCACAACGCAAAATAATCCCGGTCAAACGGTTCCGTATGATCGAGAACTGCTCTAGCAGGCTGCTGAAAAAGTCCTCGTATTGGTGATTGTAACGTGATTCTGTGTATAGCGGGAAACATGGAGCGGACGATGCGTGGCGAAGATCGGAAGAGTGGC
>Ga0315336_1006790_pt1 | contig 11449 bp, 13 predicted proteins | sample ASW5metaG_FD_204512 | JGI IMG/M metagenome (GOLD analysis project Ga0315336, IMG submission 204512) | Ammonia-oxidizing marine archaeal communities from Monterey Bay, California, United States - ASW #5 | ecosystem: Environmental > Aquatic > Marine > Intertidal zone | place: USA: California...
GGCTAAATCAGCGGCGTAGAACAGCCCCTGCTGCCGCCGCCGCTTCACCCGTGTCCCCATTGCCATGGCACCAGTCTACGCTAAAACATCCCTGCCCCTAAATGGTTTTTAGACACGGGCTGCTAGCCCACGTCGTCGCCGACCCGCATGGTTCCACTAGAGACGACTTGAGCGCGAAGCCCTCCCCGGTGACGCAAACCCCGCTCCACACCGTTCATAGTCAGCTTTTCGAGGTGGCCGCAAGGTTCGCACAGCCGTAGCCCTCGAAGGCTGACGGCGCCGACCCGAAAGTCCCTGCCAACGAGATGATTCAGCGCAATGCCCTCGGTGATCAGGTTGCGGCGGGTTTCAGCCGGGGGAAGCTTGATGTCATAGTCACGATCGAGGGCCTCGATCGCCTCCAACTCGATGAGCGTGACCTCGTTGGAAGGATCGCCCTTCGAAAATGTACCTTGCCCTTCGCAGTAGCGGTCACCTTCAAGTCCTTTGCCGACCACGGCGGTGACTTGCTGAGCTTCTTGAGGCTCGGCGGCCTTCCTCGGCGCAACGTAGATCCCGACCAGACGTCCCATAGTGGAGATGATAGGGGAAGCTACGGGGACTCGTCTTCTGGGGGAGCCTCCGTCCGTTCAACGGGGGACATTTGGAGGTTTCCATTTCATTACGCAACGTGTAACATCGAAATGCAGGATGCTCCCGTATACGGCATCGAAGGGCCGGGAACACCCAACGGCGGGGAGGAGACTTGTCTTCGTTTGCGGCGTACTCTTGTCGGCGCAGGGCGCTTCCGCTCAGTACTTTAAGCCTTCGCCGCCTGCCTTCGGCGAAGAGGCTCCCTCCATGCGGGAATTCCCGCGGGGTCTCGCCCAGAACTTCACCGGTCTGTTTGCGTCAGAGAACCTGATGCCGCTTCTCATCGGGACCGCGGGCACTTTCGCGGCGATGCCTCTGCAGGACAACACAAAAGGCTTCTTCGAGAACCAGGAGCGCTGGCAGGGCTATGCCGGCTTGGGTAGGGAGGGAGGGCAAGTCTCAGTTCATCGGTCCCGCGATCGGCGTATCGTTCCTACTCAGCCGTACGACCAACAATACGAGGGCGAAGAAGTTTACCTACTCGCTGGCGCAAGGGTTCACTCTCCCCTCGGCGCCCAAACCGGCCTGTGGTAGATGCCAGGGGCAGAGGTTACAAGATTCTCCACCCGGCTGGCGATCTCCCAAACCCAAACGGGTTTACTCAAGCCCTTTACCGCTGAAACGGCCACGCGGCGTTCATCGGGTGATAGTGCAGCGTAACTTGCCCTATCCTGCACCTGGCCGATTTCGCCTGTTTTCTCACCTCCACGGTCGAGCCAAACCAGTTGCCGCTCTGAGCGAGCGCCGTCGGCGTAAACCAGCGTGCCATCCGCCGCAATCGTCGGGCTGCGGCTGTTCTGGGCAATCGGGAAGGCCTCTCCGGTGACTTTCAAGGCGGCTAAGGAAAACGGAAGTGCCCAAAGTTCATTGGGCATCCCGGTCCTCTCATAGACGATATGGCAGCTGGGCGAATAGAAAGGGCCTTGCCCGGGTCCGAGAGGTTCTTGTCGGCCGGTATCGAGGTCGTGTACCACCATGGTGGTGTCTTCGGAGGACTGGACGGTGTAAACCAGGACACGGCTCCCGGCTTCAGACGGCAAGGACGGCAAGAAGTGGGGTTGGCGTATCGCTCTCGCAAGCCCTTCCGACGAGTTTTCGGATATCTCGGGCGAAGCGATCGGGGTAGGAGTGCCCCAGCGTGCGGCAACTTCATACAGCACTGCTGGATTCCCCGAGCTAAAAACGATCGATTAGCCATCAGGGCTCCAGGATCCCCCCGAGAATGAATTGCTGATCGGCAATTGGCAAACTGACACAGCGGCCCCTCCTCGAATCGAGACCTTCTTGAGTTCCTCGACGGTGTGGAAGCCGATGAAATCGCTGCCAGGCGACCAGAATGGGTCAAAGGCTCCTTCCCCACCGTCAATGGCCCGTGCTGGTTGCTGCCGCCCGAGATCCTTGATCCAGAGCCTTCCGTCCGCATCCCAGGTGGTCATGGCAATCTGCTGCCCGTTAGATGAGATGGCGACGTAATTCCGCTGCCACGTGGCAAAAGGTACCGGCGGAGTAAATGCAGACTTGCGCAGGGTCGCTTGGGGTATATCGGGAGGTGTTTGGCGGAAATGGACGAGTGAGACGGCCAGGGCTCCTATCGCGGCAACTGCGGCCACGAACCAAGCAAGCCGAAGCCGACGGACCAATTCGCGTTCTCGGGGCGGCAAATCCGAGGCTGTCAACTCGCTGCCATCCACGGGAACATCGGAGGCCGCTCTGGAACTATCGCCCACGCTGCCAGGGTGGGTGCCGACTGTCTCCACGGACCCAAGGAATCGATACCCTCGGCGCGGTAGCGTCTCAATAAACCGTGGACTCGAAGCCGAATCCCCCAGGGCGTCCCGCAGCTTGCTCGCCGCCGTATTCAGGCTGCGGTCGAAATCCACATACGTGTCGCCGGGCCAGAGCTTGTCCTTCAGTTCTTCCCGAGTAACAACTTCCCCCGGCTTCTCGACGAGGGCGACCAGCAACTGAAACGGCTGCTCCTGCACGCGGACCTTGCGCCCGCCCTTCCGCAGTTCCCCCGCGGTCAGGTCCAGCTCGAACGTCCCGAACTGGAGGATTCTCGAATTGAGCATCGTGTCGGCCATGAGTTCATTTCCCGGGCATGAACGTTAACTGCCTCGGACGGGCCGATCATACCACTGGAATCGGAGCTCCAAGACTTGATTCCAGGATTAAGGATAACTTGTAAGTCTCTTGCCATCAATCGATTAACAGGTAACACACGGATCGCGGCCCTCAACCGCCTTTTAACCCGCAGGTGTCTGGGCCTACCACTTGATCTGGCCCAAACTCGGCCTCACTATCCAACACCCGGAGGTGAGAGCCGTGACCAAACTTTTCCGAAACACTTCTTCGATGGCCTTGATCGTAGGCCTGACCCTACCCCTCGTTGCCAAGACCAAGGTAGCCCCGGCCCCCGAGCATGCCCTCAACATCAACGTCCGCATCTACAACTACGCGGACGTCACGAGCGGCATCCTCGCCAAGGCCCAAAGCGAATCCGAGCGCATCTTCCGCCGTGCCGGCATCCAGACCAACTGGCTCGCTTGTGCCGTCCCTGGCCGCGAAGTCGAGACCAACCCGTCCTGCAAGGCCAAGCCTGGAGCCACCGACATCCAGGTCCGCACCCTCCCCAAGAAGATGGCGCAAGGACTCATGAAGCACCACAGCGAGTTCGGACTGGCCTTCACCGCCTCCGGTGACGGCTTTGGATCGAACGCCAGCATTTTCTATCACCGTGTCGAGGAGTTGTCGGAGCGCCGGCACACATCCAAGTCACTCCTGCTCGGGCACCTCATCGCCCACGAAATCGGCCATCTGCTGCTCGGCTCCAACAGCCATTCGCGCAGCGGCATTATGCACGTGCCATGGAATCGCGCTCAGGTCGAGCGGGCTTCGCTGGGCACGCTCCTCTTCGCCGAGCAAGAGCCCGACAAGATGCGCAATCAAGTATCCCGGCGAATCGCCGCTGCACAGAACCTGACCATACTTTACGCTGTCAAACGCTGATCCGAAACTTCGTGTTAATCTCGTGTCGAAGAGGGCCCACTGTCAACCGCCAGGGAGATCGAATCCCGGCGAAGGGTCGCAAGCAGGAGACACAGTGATGATGCGGCGGATGAGTGGTCGGGCTGCCTTGTTGGTGCTCGCGGTGGTAGTCAGCATAGCTGCGGCGCACGTGAAGGTCGCCATCGCGGCCCCGGCCGGAGCGGCCAAAGTGTTGGGCGGCGCGAAGGGACAGTCAGGCTCTCCCATTGAAGGGCCGGTTCTGGGCTATGTATTTAATAGCGTCCATCGAACGATCCATCCGATTCAAGGGATTACAGGCGCGGCGCAGGTAGGCCCGGCGCTTGCGTCGGAAGTCAGCTTCGCGACAGTCGCGGTTTCTCCCACACACACCTTTGCGCTCGGCGTGGAGGCCGGTTCGGGGTCAGCCTACTATGTAGAGCTTACTCCTGCCGCGGCCAAGGCGACCACGCTCGGCTCGATCAACGACGGCGCGGACCGCATCGTGATCAGCCCCAGCGGAATCGCCGCGATTTTCTATGACCGCGCGAACCGGGAGGCACAAGTCGTGAGCGGCTTGCCCGGCGACCGAAAGGTGCGCGGCCCTGTTGCGTTGGACAGCGTTCCGGGTGTGATTTCGGCACTCGCGGTGAACGATGCGGGTGACGCGATTCTGATTGGCGTGTCGGAAGAAGAAGGCGGATCGCTCTATCTGGGTGGGCCTTCGCGCGATCCGCGGAGCCTCACGAACATGGGCCGTGTATCGTCGGTGGCATTTCTTCCCGACTCGAACGACGCGGCGGTAGCGGACTACGATCGCAACGAGGTCATTCTGTTGACGGATGTTGCGGGAGTCGGCGGATCCACTGTGATCGGCGGCGAGCACGACGGGGTGATGCAGCCGGCGGTGGTTGCGGCATCGGCGGACGGAGCCTCGATCTTGGTCGTGAGTTCGCAGCGCGGCGGGATTACGCGGCTCTCAACATCCGGCGGGCTTCCGAACTCCCTGGATTGCGATTGTCGGCCGAGCAACCTGATGCCGCTGGTTGGGAACGCGGTATTCGTCGTGACCGAGACATCGGCGTCGCCGCTGCTTGTGTACGACGGCGACCGGGAATTGAACGGGCAGCCGGCCCCACGCATCTGGTTCGTACCTCCGTCGGAAGCGACTCTTGTTGCGGAGCCCACACCGTCTGCTCCTCGACGCCTGCCGCGCGGACGGTCCGGCCGTTAGTAGCTGACGCGGCCACCCTGGTGCTACCTGCGGGGATGTCTTGATGGCGGCAACTTAGCAGACCGCGTGCTTGTTTCTGACTTCGACTACGATCTTCCCGAAGAGCTGATCGAGCAGACCACTCTGGCGGACCGCGCCGCGAGCCGCATGCTTGTGATCGACCGTGCGGCGGGAACTTGGTACGACCGGGCTTTCACGGATCTACCCGACTACCTCGAGCGTGGCGACACGCTTGTCCTCAACAACACGAAAGTACTCTCGGCTCGGTTATTCGGTCGCCGTGCGGGCGTACACGCGACGACATCGAAGTCGGACATTACGGGGCTTGTCGAGGTCCTGTTGCTGAAACGGGTTTCCGACGAGCCGAATCGCTGGGAGGCGCTGGCGAGGCCCGGACGGAAACTACGCGTCGGCGAGGAGATTCAGTTTCCCGGCGGGTTGGAGGGGACGATCGTCGATCGGGGTGAGCGCGGTCTGCGGGTGATTGAGTTTGCTCCTGTGCCGGACTTCGACGCCATGCTCTCGCGAGTCGGCCACATGCCTCTGCCTCCCTACATCAAACGGTCGGACGAGGTCGCGGACCACGAGCGCTACCAGACCGTGTTCGCAAGCCGGGCGGGGGCGGCGGCTGCTCCCACGGCGGGTTTGCACTTTACGCCGGAGGTGCTTGAGCGGATCAAGTCCCAAGGTGTCCGGCCTGTCGAGATCACGCTTCATGTCGGACGAGGCACGTTCCAGCCGGTTGAGGTGGAAGAGATCGAGCGGCACAAGATGCACTCGGAGCAGTATGAGATTTCAGCCGAAGCCGCCTCGGCATTGAACGAGGCGGGCCGGCTAGTCGCTGTAGGCACGACCGCGGTACGCACGCTGGAGCATGGCATTCGCGAAGCCGGTGCTAGCTTCAAAGCAGGCGCAGGGGAGACGTCAATCTTCATCTATCCCGGCTTCGAGTTCCGTGCCGTCGATGCCTTGCTGACAAACTTCCATCTGCCGCGATCGACGCTGATCATGCTCGTGGCGGCGCTCGCGGGTAGGGAACTGACCCTGGCGGCCTACGAACACGCGGTCCGGGAGCGGTACCGATTCTACTCCTATGGTGACTGCATGTTAATCGTCTAGCGATCGAACAGAGATCCTATCCCAGGTAGTTTTCGAGGGCAGCGAGGCAGCCGGTCCAGCCTTGGGCATGCTTATCGCGCCATTCCTGATCCGGCATGAACTCGTGGGTAAGCACAACCTCGGTAGCCCCGCCGCGATCGTGGAAGTCGACCGTCACCAACGTGTCGGTCACCGAGCCGTCTTCCCATGACCACGAGTAGACGAGCTTTTCAGGTTCGATGATCTCACGATAGACGCCGACAGCGGTATGAACGGCGCCTTTTGCGTGGGTGATCTTGATGCGGTATTTACCGCCGACGCGCAGGTCGACTTGAGCCTGGGCTTTGTGCTCCGGTGTAGGGGCGTGCCACTGGCTCAGCCCTTCGGCTTTCGTCCAGGCCGCGAAGACTTTTTCACGAGGCGCTTTGAAGGTGCGGCGGATTTCGAGAGTTGTTTCCGGGTTGTACGCGGGTTGGGCGGTTGCCATGCAGTATGCTCCTTGTCGTCGGTCGTTTTCAAGTAGGTGTCGAGAGCATCGAAACGCTGCTCCTAGAAGTGGCGGTATTGGGCCATCCAGCGGGCGGCTTGCGCCATGGGGCTGGGGTTGAGTCGGCAGTGATGGACGCGGCCTTTCTTGCGGCGGGCGAGCAACCCGGCGTCTTCTAGAACGCGTAGGTGCCGCGAGATTGCTGGAAGCGAAACGGCGTAGGGCTTGGCCAGTTCGCCGGCAGTCGCTTCGCCCTGAGAGAGGTGCTCGAGAATACCTCGGCGAATCGGGTCGGCGAGCGCCGAAAAGGTCGTACTGAGATGTGTTGATATATCATTAACCATCAAGTTAAGTATTGGCGGACAGAAACACCATTGTCAACCTGTGGCAACGATCCAAGCCCGTCCGCAAGAGTCGCGGTTAGCGAGCCTGCGGCGACCGGCCCATTGCCGACGCGCACGCTCGGTAAGACAGGCGTTAAGGTGACAATCCTGGCGCAAGGCTGCGGCAGCCGCTTGTTGATGTATGAGGAAGAAGAGAAGGGGATCGAGGCGATCCACCTTGCTCTCGATCGCGGTGTGCGCTACTTCGATACGGCCCAAGCCTACGGCGAGGGTAAGAGCGAGACCTGGGTGGGCAAGGCGCTCAAAGGCCGGCGGGACGAGGTCTTCCTTGCTACCAAGATCCGCACCCGCGACCACGACGAAGCACTTCGCGAGACCGAGCGCAGCCTGGAACGCCTTCAGACCGATCACGTCGACCTACTGCACTGCCACAACCTTTGGTACGAAGATGACCTCGCGGCCGTCGAAAAGGGCATCCTCAAGGTGCTCTACCGCATGAGGGATCAAAAGATCGCGCGATTCATTGGCGTAACCAGCCACGTCGATCCTAAGACGCTAGCGACGGCACTCCAACGCCACGATTTCGACTGCACGCAGATGGCGCTCAACGCGGCGCTTCAAGGGCGTAGCACGGAAGGAAAGAACCTGCCGCCGGTACCCGCCAATAGCTTTGAGCGCGTGGCGTTGCCCGTGGCGCGGAAGAAAAACCTGGGTGTCCTGGCAATGAAGGTAGCCGCGCAAGGCGCGCTGGTTGGCGACGAGTCGGGTAAGGCCTCGATCAACCCGTTGTTGCGCTACACGTTGTTGCTTCCCGTCGCAACCGCCGTGGTCGGCATGCCGGAACTGGACTTCGTCCGCCAGAATACCGACCTCGCCAGGGGCTTCTCGCCCATGCCCCGCAATGAGATGGACGACTTCTCGCGCGAGATGTCCGAGGCCAACAAGGTGGCGCTCGACGCACATTTCTGCGACCACGAAGACGTGTAAACTTATCGCGCCGGACAACGCGAAACGCTGTCTCACAGCCCTTCGCTCGTGCACAATAAGTAGCTTGCGGCCGGCTTGCTGATCGGAGTTCGCGCCCGCCGCCCAGATCGCGGCTACCTAGGAGAACAAGAGCATGACACCTGAACTAGCCAAGAGTATGGCCGAGTTTTTCATTTCCGTGATTGAGATGGAAACGGGGACGACTCGGAAGATCATTGCCGCGGTGCCTGAGGACAAGAGTAGCTACCGCCCGCACGACGATTCCCGCACGGCGTTGGAGATCGCCCGCCATATACCTCTGACCGACATGTGGTTTCTCGATGCGGTCACTAATGGCGAGTTCGCCATGCCCGATCCCTCCGCCGAGCAGGCGGTCACTTCCGTCGCCGGCGCTTTGAGGATCTACGACGAAGACTTCGGTCCGGCGCTCGAAAAAGTCAAGGCTCTCAGTGGCGAGGTCCTTGCGAAGGACGTTTCGATGATGGGCGCTTTCAACATGTCGGCGGTCATCTATCTTTCATTCCTCATCCGCCACACTGTGCATCACCGCGGTCAGCTTTCTGCCTACTTGCGGCCGATGGGCGCAAAGGTGCCCAGCATCTACAGTGGCAGCGCCGATGAGCCTTTCGAGATGCCGAGCGGCGAATAGGTTGCCTTCTTCGGCATGGTGATGAGCAGTCAGAGTGTAGTCTCGGTAGGCGTATGAGGCTGCCCCGTTTCTATCCCATCATCGACACCTCGTTTCTAGCGAAGCGTGGGATCGAGCCCGAACAGATGGCTCAGTCTCTTGCCGCCGCGGGCGTGCAGATCGCGCAGTTCCGCCACAAGGGTCCGTACACCCGCGACGTGCTGGCCCAGGCGGAGCGAGTGGGCCGCATCATCCAAGAGGCTGGCGCTACGTACGTCGTGAATGACCGTGCCGACATCGCTCTGATGGCGGGCGCGGTCGCTGTTCACATCGGCCAGGATGACTTGCCGCCGGAAGCGGTTCGCCGCATGGTAGGGAGCGAAGTCGCCGTCGGCTTTTCGACCCACAACGAGCAACAGCTTCGCTCGGGTGATCAAGAGCCTGTCGATTACCTGGCGTTCGGTCCGGTCTTCGGGACCGCGTCGAAAGAGAACGCTGACCCGACTGTGGGCGTCGAGGAATTGGCACGACTACGCCCGTTGACCCGAAAACCGCTCGTGGCCATCGGGGGCATCACGCGTGTGAATGTTCGACAAGTATTCGAGGCGGGTGCGGATTCCGTCGCGGTGATCTCGGATCTTGTCTCGGACGACCTGCCAGGGTGCATCGCTGAATGGTTGGAACTCACTACGCCCTAGAGCGGATGGGCCGGCGAGGGCTAGTCGTCCCCGCCGCTATCCCGTTGTCCTCGAACCCGCTATCACCATTGCTCGGGTCGGGACCCACCAGCGGACGAAGCCGTGCCGGAAAGGTTGATGAAGCGCCATAATCTGTCCATGCGATGCGGCCGGGCCGGCGGGAGAGGAACTTCTTGCCGCCGAGGCCGTAACTACCTGTGGGGAACACCATGCGATTCACCCGAGTATTACTCCTGGTTGTAGCCGGCCTTCTGCTGCTTTCGCCGGCGTCGGCGCGCAGCACGCAAGACCGCGTCTCGGTCCGTGACGACATCGTTGTTGAGCGAGGCGAGACGGTCGCCGACGCGGTGTGCATCGGCTGCTCGATTCGGGTCGAAGGAGCGGTGACGGGCGATGCTGTTGCGATCGGTGGCCGCCTCACCGTGTCCGGCCGCGTTGCTGGAGACGTGGTGTCGGTGGGTGGCTCGATTGATCTGACGGGAGTCATCGACGGTGATGTCGTAGCTGTCGCAGGAGGCGTGGAGTTAGGTCCTGGGGCGGCTATTGGCGGCGACGTCGTAAGCGTTTTAGGCGGCGTCGAAGGGGTACGTGACGGACGTGTCGCGGGTCAGGTCACCACGGTCCGCTCGATCGTGCCGATCGTTGCGTCCGGATTTGCCGTCGTCCTCGTGATCTGCCTGATTGCGGCCTTCATCTTTCAGCCGCTTGTGACGCTGCTTTGCGCGGCGTTGATGGGTCCGCAACGGCTTGACGTGCTTGCCCGCACAGCGGCGAACCGCGGTCTGATATCGTTCCTCGTCGGGGGCGGCCTGCTGTTCGCGTCGTTTCTGCTCAGCGTTTTCGGTGTCTTGATCCCGTTCTGGGTGCCGGGGATTAACTTCCCATTTGTGCTGATTCTGTTTGTGCTGCTCGTTGTCGGCTACGCGGGCATTAGCTACTGGGTGGGCCGCGGGATGCTACCGCGCGTCAACCCGGTGCTCGCGGCGTTTCTTGGCGCGGTACTGGTGACGATTCTTCAGATGATTCCGGTCGTCGGCTGGATCGCTGGCTTCATCTTCTCGATCATGGCCCTGGGCATTCCCGTGACCAGCGGCTTCGGCACCGCCGTCGACTGGATGGGCGGACCGCGGACCCGCCGCGTCGAGTCCGCCTAACCTTACTTCCAGTTGCCGATGCGAATTGGGTTTGCTCGGCATTCCGGAGTGGCGTGGGAACACGGAGCGACGCCTGTTCCGCGTGTGATGGGGCGTGGGCCGTGAGACATTCTGAGACTGGAACGGGGTGTGAAAACGGGGAAACCGGCGATGTGGGCCCTGATGAGAAGCTTGCAAGTAACTGATTTGCCTTGAGATGCGCGTTGGTAAGGGGGCAATGGCGAGTTTGAGCGCGGGGAGAAACGGGGCGACGGTGTCTCATGGATTGCACGCGAGGAGGGCCGCCGGATTGGATTTGAGGTATCTCGGACGGTTTGGCAGAGAGTGGCAGAGTTTCTCAGCCGGGGAGAGTTTTTGCGGTCGTAATGGTGGGTGCAGAGGCTTGGCGGCGCGGGATTTGCGGTGAGCCAGGTTGGATGGGGCATCGTTCGGCTCGATTGTAACCCGGCGGGTCCAGTCTGGCGGGGGGGAGGGGGGCGCGCGGTGGCAAAGTGCTTGCCAGCAAAGGGGTTCTGGTCCTGCTGGAGCCGTGACTCTCAATTTTGGTTTGGACCCGCAGGGCGGGGATTTGCGCGATGAAACCGGGCTCTGTCCCGCAAAAGCTCCGCAAAAGCTGGGTCGCGACTCAGGGCGTACATGAGCTGGTAGAGAGCCGCGTCGTCGGCGACATCGCCCCCACGTAAAGTGATCTTATGCGCCAGGTTACCGCTTCGGTAGATGTTGGGCAGATTCACCACGGAGCGAACATCGAGACAGGAGCCTTTGCGGGCAAAGACGGGATCCGGGGGCAGAACCGGCGGACGCGTTCGCATCAATGACCCAGCGAACTGAGGGGTGTGCTCGCGGCCGTACCGGTCTGTTCCGTGAGCTACCATCTCATCGGCTAACCGCGCGGACGAGTGATCGGTATTTACCAGCGGAGGCGTCGTCCCCAGCCCATGCAGGCTCCGGGCCGCCGTTTGCCGCAAGGGCAACGAGCAAGGCAATCGAGCAGGCTACGCGCATATTCAGATGTTCTCCTTTAGACCCCACACGCGAAAGTGGCAATAGCGGCTGCGAGCTCAACCGGTCGATGCAACACAAGCGCTAAAGCGTTCCGCGGGCGTTTCAAACTCTAGCGTCTGACGTGGTCGTCCGTTGAGTTGGCGAGCGACCGCGTCGAGATGTTGTTGTGAGTGTA
>Ga0315336_1006791_pt1 | contig 11449 bp, 10 predicted proteins | sample ASW5metaG_FD_204512 | JGI IMG/M metagenome (GOLD analysis project Ga0315336, IMG submission 204512) | Ammonia-oxidizing marine archaeal communities from Monterey Bay, California, United States - ASW #5 | ecosystem: Environmental > Aquatic > Marine > Intertidal zone | place: USA: California...
CTGGCACAAGCTGGGACAACTGATTTGCGGCGCCTCGAAAGAGGGCCTGCACCGCGGCGCTGCGAACCCGGCCAGATTGGTGTAGAATTCAACCTATGAAGACCCGATCCATTGTCCTTGTTTTGCTTCTCACCGGCTGCGAGGAGGACATGTTCTCCGACACCGCGTTCCTCGACGAGGCCGAACACGAGGCGCAAGCCCGTCAGACGACCGGCGCGGCTCCTGTGACAGCGCACGCGGATCTCATCGAATCCGACCTGTCGATCCTGACCGTGTCCACCGACACTGGCGACGACGGAATCATCAATCGTGTGCAGGAGACCACGTTCGATGCGGACAACCAGCGCATCATGCTCCGCGAAGATCGCGACGGCGACGGCGAGTTCGAAATCGTCACCACCTTCGCCTATGTGTGGGATCAAGGACGAGTCATCCGGATCGAGACCGACGAGGGCGCAGACGGCACGCTCGATATCGTCGAGACACGCGAATACACGCCCAGCGGCCGCATCTGGCGGACGGTTCGAGACGAAGGCGTCGACGGGACGCCGGACCGAATCGAAGAGAGCACCTGGAGCAACGGGCGCCGGACCCGCATGACAATCGACCAGCCGGCGGGCGGCCAGGTCGAGACCATTCAAGACTACGCGTACGGCAACGACAACATCGTCGACGGCCGCTACATGCGTCGCTACAACGATGGCGGCCTGATCCAGTCCACCCGATACGAGAATGGCTACCTGCCAAATGGTCGGCTGGGCGTCATGAACATCGACCTGCAGGACGACGGCCAACTCGACAACCGGATCGAGCGCATCTACGATCTGGATGGTCGCATGATCGGAACCCTGACCGACACCGGCGCAGACGGCACGATCGACACCCTGCACAGCTACATGTACAACTTCGAGGGCCGCCTGTCGGAGCTCGCCATCGACATCGGCAACGACGGTACTTTCGACAACGTGATCTACAGGGACTACCACAACTTCAGGCCGATCGGCGTCGGTGGCTGTCCCTAGCTAGCCATCACTCGGCGGTAAAGTCCGCCGCCTGACCCGGTGAGCCCCTCCAGAGTACGAAGATCCGCTCGTCCACGGATCCCATGGCACGGCTCATCTCCTTCCAGCGCACGCCTTTCAGTTTGCGAAGGCGTTGCTCGATCTTCAGCGTGTCCCATCCCGCCCTGGGAATGGCGCACGAGAGGTTGTCATGGGTGACCAGGACCAGCAGCGGAGCGATGTGTCGATGGGTCTGAACCTCGATGCGAATGACGTCCGAGATCTTCACCAGCTGCTGTACGTGTCCGGCGTTCAAACTCACCTTCTGCGCGGTGATGACCACTTCGCGTAGGGTGGGCGAGCGCAGTTTCAGGACGCCGAAGAGCTCTCCAAAGAGCAAGATCGCGGCCATGCCGGCACAGCCGCCGATGATGGCGCCATAGGCCTCTACCTGGCGCGAGTCGGCGACGAACCAGAGGCCGAAACCGAAGGAGGCGAGCGCGACGATACTGACGTACACGCGTCGATCCAACGGATCGGATGCCTTCTCTACGAGCCAGCGTTGCGCCAAGTCCCTCCTAAGCCGCGGCTAGTGGGTGTCCCTGCACATACTGCATCACGCAGGCCAGGTTGCCCTCGGTGTCGATGAACTCCACGACGCGCCCCACGGTTGGAATCTCCGCAATGGCCGAGTGAATCTCGCCGCCATTTCGGGTGATGGCCGCGCAGCTGGCGTCCAGGTCGGTCACCGTCATCGTGCAGCGATAGGCGTTCGGTGCGCCCTCACCCATGGGCCGGGTTCGCCGGGAGAGCGCGCCCATATGGGTGCCGGGATCCCCGGGGTTACCGGCCTCGATCTTCCAGTATCCGGGAGGACCCCAGGCCTCGAAGCGCCAGGCGAAGACCGCGGTGTAGAACTGCATCGCGCGCTCGGCGTCGTCGCAGTAGACGGAGAAGTGAACCACTGAATGAGCCATGAGAGGCCTCCCTTGCTGGGACTGATCTACCGGGTCGACACTGGCGGCGAAAGAGCGATAGATAGACAATAAATGTGGAGAACACGACACAGTCTACGATCGATGTCTCTCCGCCTCAGCCGGGGCACTCATCTGCCCGATCACGCTTTTGGATGGGGGCAGCTGGTCTACGCTGCGTCCGGTGTCGCGCGAGTGACCACCGACCGGGGTCATTGGGTTCTGCCGGTTGGACGTGCACTCTGGGTGCCGCCTGACGTGCGACATGTGCTGCATTGCGTCACGTCCATCGACCTTCGCACGCTCTATTTTCCGCCCGATGGCCTGCCCGCGCTCGACCGTTCGTGCACGGTGGTCGAGGTCGGTTCGCTCCTCCGAGAACTCATCTTGCGCGCGGTAGCCGTTGCGCTGGACTCCAGCCCGGTGCAACGACGATTGCTGGCGGTGCTGTACGACGAGCTGGCGGTGGCTCCCGGCGAGTCTCTCCACCTGCGGCTGCCGTCCGATCCCGCCGCCGCAAAGTTGGCGACCAAGATCCTCGAGCAGGAGGCTTTTACGGTGTCTTTGGATGAACTCACCATCGGACTGGGCGCCAGTCGCAGGACCCTGGAACGCCGTTTCCGGGACCAGACCGGCCTCGGGCTTGGCGCGTGGTATCGCCAAGCGCGCTTTCAACGCAGCCTGCTCCTGCTGGGCAACGGCGAGTCGGTCGGTGCGGTGGCCGCCGCTTGCGGGTACTCCAGCGTCAGTGCCTTTGTGGCCGCTTTTCGCCGGCAAGCCAACACGACGCCCGCGCGATACTTCAGTTAGTACTGGACATGTCGCAACCGGCGATGCACTCGTCGAAGGCGGTGTCATCGTCGATAGTCCACCCACACGCGCCATCGGCCTGGGTCTCGCAAGTAGCGCTGGGCTGTTCGGGGGGAGACCCGCTGGAAACGGCGGAGAGTCCGCCTGGATCAGGGTCGGCTTCGCGTACGCCTCGGCGAGGAGGGGCCCCCTGTCGTCGCCACTCAGGTGAACAAGTTCTTCTCCGAGGCCGATGTCATCGACGCTCGGGTGTGGGAGATTCTCAGCGAGCGTAGAAGGCGCTGAACCGGTCGATGAAGGTGTCGAGCATATCGGCGGGGAGCGCGTTGATGCCGGCGGCGGCTTTTCGCCCTCCACCTGTGGGGAAGGAGCGGCACAACTCGTCGGCGCCGGTCTTGTTGTCGAGGGGCGCCCGCACGCTCACCAGGAATGTGCCGTCGGCCTTGTTGGTGAGGACGGCGTGGGCCCGCGAAGGCGTCGCCCGCGCCAGGCCGTTGCTGTACACACCGCTCACCCTGCGCGCCCACTTCTCGTTGGGGAGGATGTAGACGGCGGTGTCTCCGGGTTCACGAACGGGCTTGGCGGATTGTGCCGATGCCATGTCGTCGGTGTAGCCGGCTTGCAACGCCCCGAATGTGTCGACGTCGCTCTCGATGAAGTCGATGGGGCTGGCGTGCTTCGAGACCTTCTTGTACAGGTCGGCCGGGGCGAAGTGCAGGTCGTCGAGGGACTTGCCGTACCCGTTGTAGTTCAGGTAGGTGCCGAGGTTCTTGACCTGGGCCAGGACGTCCTCGTCGAAGTCGCCGGCTGCCAGCTCGCGCGCGCTCTCGTCGAGGTTGTCGCCGAAGGCCCCGGTGACGCCCCAGAGGCGGAAGCCTCCACCGATGTGGTTATTCACGAGGATGCTCGTGCAGATGTTCGGTGCGGTGTCGATCGCGGCGGTGAGCCTCTCGTTCTGGGGGATCTCTCCCGCGAAGTGGTGATCGGCGTAGAAGATGGTCGCCCCTTGCATCAGCAGGCGGATGAGGCCATCGCGGTTCTTGTCGAGGGATACGTCGAGGACCGTGATCTGGTCGCCGGGTTCGGCCTCGACGCGTTTCAACAGGTTGATGTCGCGCTTGACACCCGTGACGAGCACGGACTCGGCGGGGAAGGCGAGCCGGTACTGGGTGAGTGCGCAGATTCCGTCGGCATCGCCGTTGAACACATCGTAGACAGTCATAGGGTGGGGTGAGCCTCGTTACCGCGGGTTGTGATGGCACGTGCGACGGGCATCGCTTGCGGCCCGTCAGGTCTATCACGTTGTCGATGGTCACTCCCTCGCCTCTATGACGCCTTCCACGTCGCAATGTGCCAGGCAAGTCTGTAGTCTGGCGGCGGAGGTCGTTTTGCGCTGGAAGCTGATGTTGTGCGGGTTGGCACTTCTCGGGCACGAACCCGCGATGGGCGCTGAGCGCCTCGCCGTGCTCGAGTTGTCTGGGGAGCTGCCGCCGCAGGAGCTGGGCCTGCTAACCGACGAGGTACGGGGTGCGGTTGTCGACGCCGTAGGGGCAGACGTCGCGGTCATGACCCGCGAGAACATGGAGGTCATGCTGACTGACATGGGCATCGATGCCAGCTGTGTGTCAGAAGGCGCTTGCGAAGTAGAGACAGCTCGGAATCTCGGGGTCGACTACGTCGTATCGGGAGCGGTGGTCTCGATGGGGGGTAAGCAGATCGCGTCGCTCAAACTGCATCAGACGAAGAATGCGCAGTTGTTGGCGTCCAAGCGGGCACAAGGGGAGGACGCACTTGGGTTGCTCGACGAGATAGGAGACACGGCTGGTCAGCTCGTGGCAACTATCTCCGCAGCGGCGACCCTACCGGCGGAGCCCGCCGCCAAACCCACCCCAACTCCTTCCGCTCAGGCCTATGCCTCACCGGTCCATTACGACATTTATTACAAGTGCGAAAAGATGGGCGTTCGATTCTACGAAGATGGAAAGGTGACGTCGGGGGTACTTCCCGCCAGGCGAGCCGCCCAGACGGAGGCGCTCGCCGAGATGCATGCGGCGAGGTCGAGTGGTGCTAACTATGCATTGAGTGGACCCAACACCGTCTATTGGCGCAGCAACGGCAGTACATTCTATCTCCGGTTCGACAGAGGCCGAGTCGCCTACTCAGCTTCGTCAGGAGGCGGCGAGAGCGATGGAGTACCGTGCGCGCGAACTTCCCTGCCTTAGATGAAGCGCTGAGGGTGCGCCGTCGTTTGGCGCGCGAAAAGCAACGTGAACCCTCCCCGTCCTCAGCTGGACGGAATCTTGCTCTATACGCGCTCGGCGACCACCTCTCGTTTGAGACTCCGATATGGGTCCACTGCGTCGTCCCATCGTTATGTGGCGCCGTCCTTCACGCCCAACTCTAGCGGAGAGCTGTACACTGCGTGGAAGGAGGGGGAAAGTGGGACGGGACCGACCTCTGGCGGGTCACGGTGTGACCAGGACGATGGAACGAGAGCTCCGGCCTGAACCGGCGGAGGACACGTTCGTATTGGTGCTGCTGCGTGGCCGGGTGATGGGACGCGCCTGGCCGTGTGAGGATCGATTGGTGATTGGGCGAGACCCGCGCGCGGACATCACCATCACCGACGATAGCGTCTCCCGTCGGCACGCCCGAATTCAGCTGCACGACGACGGCAACTGGTGGGTCCACGATCTCGACAGCCGAAATGGCGTGTTTCTGAACGGACATCCCATCGACAAGGCGGCCCTGAGTCCCGGAGATCGGATCCACGTCGGCGAGGGCTGCATCTTCAAGTTCTCCAGGACCGACGCCTTGGAACGGCAGCTTCTCGAGTCCCAGAAGCTCGAGGCCGTCGGACGCCTCGCGAGCGGGATCGCCCACGACTACAACAACATCCTGATGATCGTCTCGGCCAACGCCTCCTACCTCAAGGAGTCCGTCCGTCCCGGAGTACGGCCCGACATACAGGACATGATGGAGTCCATCTCGATGATCAAAGCGGCCACGGATCGGGCCGCCGGTATCACTCGTCAGTTGCTGGACTTTGCTCGCAAGCGGACCGAGCGCCGGGACCACATCAACCTGGCGGAGATCACCGCACAGGCCGTCGAGATGGCCGGTCGCGCCGTCGGGCCCAACGTCGACATCGAGAGTCGGATCGACAAGCGGATCGTCGTCCGCGGAGCCGAGGGTCGGCTCACCCAGGTCATCCTCAATCTGTGCCTGAACGCCGGCGATGCCATGACCAAGGGGGGGACCATTCGGGTGCGGGTCTACTCCGAACTTCTCGATGTACCCATCGGGTTGGCCGATGACTCGGTGCCCGCCGGAGATTGGGCGGTCTTGAGCGTCACGGACACCGGCGTGGGCATCGCAGATACGGATCGATCGCGCATCTTCGAGCCCTTCTTCACGACTAAACCCGTGGGGCAGGGGACCGGTCTTGGTCTCGCGATGGTCTACGGCATCGTCACCCAGCACGGTGGGTTCATCTCCGTGACGAGCGAAGAGGGCCAAGGCACCGAGTTCACGATCTACCTTCCGCGATACCCCTATCGCGAAGAGAAGCCAGCTCCCTCGCGGGTCGCAATACAGCCGGCGGTGGGCGGCGCCGTTCTGATTGTCGACGATGACGACGATGTGCGCTGGGCCACCAAGCGCCTCCTCAGCCGCGCTGGCTACTCGGTGACCGAAGCCAATGGCGGGCGGCAAGCCATCGATCTATTCCTGCCCAATTCCTCGCGTTTCGATTTCGTTTTGCTCGATCTCGTGATGCCGGGCATGTCGGGCCTCGACACCTACCGACACCTTCGGGGAATCTCGTCGTCGGCCATCATCCTCTTGTGTTCGGGTGGCGGCAAGAACAAGGCGAACAAGGCCCTTGCCGAAGGCGCAGACGGGTTCGTCAGCAAGCCGTACAACATGGAAACGCTGATGGGCGCGCTGGCCGACGCACAAGCCCGCAAGCACGGGGGGGCGTGACGATGGCTATGCGCCTGAAAACGTAGCGACTACGCGGCGAACAGCCCCATCGATGCCGGAAACATCGGTGTCGATGTGCATCTCGGCCCTCGCATAGAGGGGCTCCCGATTCCCGAGAATCGTCCTCAACTCTCCGAGGGCGTCTCCCCGTCCCTCCATCGGTCTGAGATCCCCCTGGGCGAATACCCGACGCAGGTGTTCTTCCGGAGTGGCCTGTAGCCAGATCACCCGGCTGTTTCGATCCAGGAGTTCCCAGGCATCCGGGTCTTGAACGACCGAGCCTCCAACCTCGAGAATGCCCGGTTCATCGTCGAGAATTTCCCGGAGCGCTTCGACGCAGAGTTCTCGGTAGCGCTCGGCACCGTGGAACTCGAAGATCTCGGCCAGCGACATGCCTGCGTGTTCCTGCACCCGCTCGTCGAGGAGGATGAAGGGACAGCCAATGGACGCTGCGACTCGCCGACCGATCGTCGTCTTGCCGGCGCCTCGGAGCCCAATCAGGGCGATTTTCGCGGGCAGCTGATTGGCCTGACGGAGCAGCTCGGCCTGTCGCGTCGGTTCCAGCTCGATTACGGCGCTCGCCAATCGGTCTGCGGGGTCTCGAATCGGGCCCAGGCCCGCGAGCAGTCGAACCAGCGACACCTCGAGGGCCGCGGCGATAGGCGCGAGGCGATTCAGCGAGACGTTGGCCTGTCCGGCTTCGAGCTGAACCAGATAGCGGGGCGAGATCCCCGCCAACTCGCAGAGACTTCGCTGGCTCCAGCCCTTCTCGGTGCGGAGTGCACGAACCCGATCACCGAGAGTTTCCAGCAAGATAGTACCTCGAGCACCGCGTATGGCTGCACTATAATGCAGACCAATCAGCCGCCGCGACTGAGGTCGGATGTCTTGGGGTGGCTCTGGTCCTGACGTTCGAGACTCAGGGCCTCACGCGCTGCTCCGTAGCGGCTCTGGATGTCCTCGTTGTCGGGCATCAGCCGCGCCAGCGGGGCCAGGATTCGAACCGCCTCGGCGCTGCGCCCCACCTCGAGCAGACACTCGCTCAAGGCCACCCGCACCGAGGCGTTGTAGGGGTTGAGCTTCAATGCGTCCTGAAGCCGCTCGATGGCATCCTCGGACTCACCGAGCTCCCAGAGCACCTGGCCGGTGACCGCGTGTGCCCAGGGCGAGTACGGCATGGCTTCCAGGGCCCTTCGGGCGTCTTCGATGGCGTTCCAGGGTTGGCCATCGTGGAGCATCATCTCGGCCCGAGACAGCTGGAGCTCGGCGTGATCTGGGTAGATAAGCAGGAATCGGTCGGCGGCCTCTTCGGCGAGTCCGAGCTTTCCCTGTGCATACATGGATCGCACCAGGCCGCCCATCGCCTCTGGGCTCGCCGGCTGCAATGACAGCGCCTCTGCGTACCAGTCCTCGGCCTCTCGCCAGTTGGACACCGTCGCGTACAGTCCGCCGAGTTGCAGGGCTGTGGTGCTGCTCTGGGAACGCAGGAAGAGGTCCGTGAACGCTTCGATGGCCTGGTCGTTCCGACCCCTTTTCCGGGCGAGCTGCGCCTCGAGAAGGTCGACGCCAAAGGTGTCCGGCATCCGGCTCTCCAAGCGCATCAGTACCGCGTCCGCGCGCCGGTACATGCCCATTCCGATGAGCTGTCGGATCTGCCAGGTTAGCGGGATCACGTCGATCACATCTCGCGGATCGACTTCGCCCGCTTCGGCCGTCGGATCGCCTCCGACGTAGCCGAGCGCGGAGAGCATCTCCAGAGACTCGGCATCGAGTGTCGCCGTCGGTGCGAGTCCGTCTCCCAGCTCCTCTTCGACCGCGTGCAGGCGATCGGCCAGCCCCTGCATTTCGGCGCTGTCTCTGGCCGGATCGGCATCCGGAATTGCCGACACGGAACTGCCGTTTATCACGGGGTAGAAAGCACCATATCCACCTTCTGTGTATCTGCCCGTGCCGTCGGTCCAGGCGTGTAGCGGCGCCAGGCCGAGGTTGAACTGGCCAGTCAGGGCCTCGGAATACATCACCTCCGAGCCACCTTCTCGCAGGTCTTTGCCCTGCAGGCCCTCGTGCAGTGGCAGGCCGGCCAGGGTCAACAGCGTCGGCGCGATGTCGGTGTGTCCGACGGGGTCAGCGATGCGCTCTCCCACGGGAACCCCAGGTCCTTTGAGGATCATCGGGATCCGAATCGTGCCGTCGTGCAGGAGGAAGCCGTGGGTCTGCTCACCGCCGTCGCCGAGTCCCTCTCCGTGATCGGCGGTGATGAGGATCACGGAGTTCGGATGGTTCGCCTCCCACCACTCCAAGAGGCGCTCGACCTGCTTGTCGGCAAAGGCAATCTCGCCGTCGTAGGCGCGCCCTGCGTGCTCTGAAAGGAAGGGCTCGGGAGGATCGTAGGGCCAGTGGGCGTCGAAGAGGTGCACCCAGCTGAAGACCGGTCCGTCGAAGGTCGGCAGCGTCGCCAGGGCGTCGTCCACGACCTCGTCGGCCCGTCGCTGGTCACGCCAATCCAGCTGCGAAGGGAGTCGCTCGAGGGGGTCGTGGTAGATGTCGAACCCCTGGTCGAAGCCCCACCTCGCCTGAGTGGGGAAGGCCGCCGTGAATGCCGCGGTCCCGTATCCGGCCTCCTGGAAACGCTCCGCCAGCGTGACCTCGTTGTCGCCGAGGATGAAGTCGCCGTTGTCCCGCACCCCATGGGTCGGCGGCGCCTTGCCCGTGAAGATTGTGGAGTGGCTCGGGATGGTCAATGGGCAGGTGCTGTATGCCCGCTCGAACACCGTTCCCTCGTTGGCGATCCGGTTGTAGGTCGGCGTGTCCGCCAGAGCGTATCCGTAGGGTCCAAGCCGATCAGCGCGGGTCGTGTCCAGCGTGATGATCAGCACGGATGGACCGGTGGCGACCGGCATCGAAGGCGGGGGCGCGCCACACGTCACGACCGTGGCGAGTAAAGCCGTAGTGATGAGATCACGCGATCGCATCCGCGCGATCTATGTTCTCAAGGCGAGGCGCGCCGTTAAACTGTGTGCCGCGTCGAGGGAAGCATGTCAGCACAGACCGTTGAAGCGTTAGGAAAAACCCCGATTTTTAACGGTCTCTTGGACAGTGAGGTCGCTCGGATCGTCGAGGTCGGACGCGTCGAGTACTGGCAGGAGAATGCTCTGGTCCTCGAAGAGGGCTCCTACGGCCCCCGCATGATGGTGCTCCTCGAGGGCACGGTCGAGATTCTCCGGCGAGATCCGAGCGGTGTACAGCGCTCGATCACCGAGCTCGGACCGGGTGAGATCCTCGGCGAGATGAGTTTGCTCCTGGATATGCCTCGCACAGCGACGGTTCGGGCCATCACGGGCCTCCGGGTTTTTGCGATGGACCGGGCCGCCTTTCAAGAGCTCGTCGACAGCGGTGACCCCGCGGTTCTCAAGTTCGGCCTGCAGCTCGCTCGGGTCATGGCGGTGCGGCTGATGCGCCTCAACGACAAGGTTGTCGACCTGCTCATGGCCACCGAGGGCTCGGCTCCGCTCAAGGAGAAGTTCAGCAAGGCCAGGCAAGAGATCTTCAATCTGTGGGATTACGAAGATTAATCGCAGGGGTCCTCGGCTTCCCAAGCCTGTTTGACGTACGCTCGAGCCCTTCGACCCCAGGCTTTCGTCATTTTCTTCGCCGAACTGGCGTTGGTGAACGGCGCCGGTGTGACGATGAGGTAGCCGGCGTTCAGCCCGGGGAAGTCCGACGAGTCCAGGATCTGAAGCGGAAGCTCGTTCTTGCGCTGCATCCGACCCATTCGTGCAGCGACGTCCTCCCTCTGGAACGGGTCGTCCTGATCGAGAACGAGAAACCACGCGTCCTGGCCCGCGTGCCTCCACAGCCCCTGCGATGCCAGCGACCACAAGGCGTCTCGGCCGTCCACTGGATTCCAGCCGGCCTCCCAGGTCCACACCACCTGGCCATCGATGGCGCTGCAGGCTTCGGTATCGGTGCGGTCGTGGCTCGAGATCACCCAGTAGTCGTCGTCGACCTTGGCCAGTGCGAATTCGGGTCCGCCGCGGCCGTCGAGATACCGGCTGGGCGCCGGCTCGGCGAGTATCTGCTCCTCCCAACCCGCCGAACTCGCGCGGCGAACCACGATCCGGGAGTGGGAGCTGTCGTTTCCGGTGAAGTCCTCGACCAGAAAGATCCGGACTGGAGACTCGGTTCCGGCGAGGGTTGTCTCGTCGCGCCGCGTACCGACGGTCTCGCACTCTCCAAGGGGCAGATGGGTTGCCGGGAGTCGGTCCCGAAGGCCGAACCTCAAGCGCGCATCGGCCTCTCCCGGCTCGAAGCCGACGGTGACCGCGATGGCCTGCTGAAAGAGCGTACAGCCCTCCTCGCGATTGGTCGTGAACACGAAAGTATGGGCGGAGTATGTGGCGGAGTCCCAGGATTCTGCTGGGTAATAGGAGAGATCGTGCCCGCTGTCGCACATCTTCTTCAGTTCGTCTCGGAGGGCGTCGTCGGTGTCGCCCGAAGCCAGTGCAAGGCCGGGAATCAGGTAGGGATGGCTCCGAGGCACGTTGGCCACTTCGATCAGAGCCTCCTCGACCAATTTGTCGGCCTCGAGCTGATCGCACACCACCCTGGGTGCTGCCAGGGCCTCGACGCCGATCGCCAGGAGCGCGATTCCGTTCACGGTCGGCTCCCAAAACGGGAAAT
>Ga0315336_1006792_pt1 | contig 11447 bp, 13 predicted proteins | sample ASW5metaG_FD_204512 | JGI IMG/M metagenome (GOLD analysis project Ga0315336, IMG submission 204512) | Ammonia-oxidizing marine archaeal communities from Monterey Bay, California, United States - ASW #5 | ecosystem: Environmental > Aquatic > Marine > Intertidal zone | place: USA: California...
CAGAGCGGCCATGAACCGCTCGACGAACTGCTCGCGTATCTGGATGAGGAAGCGGCGGCGAAGGCTGCAGCCAGCGACTCTGGAAGCACTACTGGCGACGAGTCCGAGACGACCCAAATCCCCGGTCTGGAACCGGGCACGCTGGAACCGATGACAGCGCTGGACTTTGGGCTGATTCTGATTCATGGGCAACAGATCGAGTCGCTGAGTACAGGTGGCCACTCTAGATTCGATGATCTTGTGGCCGCCGGCGAGAGGTCACTTCGTGAAGGCGAATATCTGCACGCGGATCGTCGATTCACCAGGGCACTGCGGTTCATTCCGGGTCAACCTCTTGCCACAATTGGATTGGTCAGTTCACAGGTCGGTGCGGGGCTCTATCTGAGTGCCGCCCTGACGCTGAAGAGCCTCATGGTGTTTCAACCGGAAATGATCGACGCCCAACTCAACGAGGCGCTGTTGCCAAGGCCGCAGGAACTGGATCGGACCATTTCGATCCTCACCGGCCGTGTGCAAAAGGACGAGGACCTCCACCGGTACGGGTTGATACTTGCCTGGATCGGTCATCAACTCGATCGCGACCATCTGGTGCGGTCTGGTTTGGACGCCATGCGCCGTTCTGGCCGGGAAGCTGAATTCACGGCCTTACTTGAACAGATTTGGGCTTCGGAAGATGCAACGTCCGACACTGACGAGGATATGCCGACGGATGCAGATGCGCCCGCCGCTCCGGTGCGGCTGACGCCAGTGCCCTGAATCGTTTCGTGCACTCGACGACTGCGTCACTGCAATTGAAGCATTGCAGCGAATAAGCCCGGGCCACGTGCCTGGGGATTCAGATGCAATCGGCGGAATCTGGCCAACACCATGCCCGAACTGCCCGCCCACGCGGAAACATCTTGCTCTTCAAAGCCAAGATGCACATGACCCATCGTGTCGCGGTATTCGTTGCGATCGTGTTTGGTCATGTCGACGATTAACAGCCGTCCACCAGGTCGAAGAATGCGAGCGGCCTGCTGTACAACCAGCAGAGGATCGTCAATGTGATGGAGCAGCAGGAGGGCGAGCGCCATATCCACGCTCTGGTCAGGCAGCGGCACGTCAATCACATTGCCTTGATGGAAGCAGATGTTGTCGTACGCGGCGAGCCGCTTTCGCGCCGCATCGAGCATGGAGGCTTCACGATCCACAGCATCAATGCGCGCCACCCAAGGGGCCAGCTGACTGGCCAGAAAGCCGGTGCCACAGCCCAGGTCAGCAACGGTGGTCGTTGGTGCAAGTAACGCCAGCAACGCTTCAGTGGCTGCAGCTTGGCCGAACAGGCTGTCTCGCAGTTCAGTCCAGGTGCCGCCGACAGCCCCGAAGAAGGCTTTTGAATCTACATGACGCGCTGCGATGACCTGTTCTGCACGCTGCTGATCTTCCGTAGCCTGCACGTCTCGTTTGAATGTGGAGGACGCCGCCTGCCAGAGATCATCAGCGGCGTTGTCAAGAGTGTCAGTGGCCAGCCGGTAACGGGCATGTACGCCCTCACTGCGGCGAGCAACCCAACCCGCGTCATGCAGCCGTCGGAGATGACGTGAGGCCGTGGACTGTGGCAACTGCAGAGCAGTAGCCAGTTCGCCAACCCCAAGTTCAAATCGATCCAACAACGCAAGCATGCGCAACCGTGAGGCATCACTTAATGCGTTCAGACGATCAAGCAGTTGCCCGCCCGGGGACTCGGGCCCCTTCATCGCCCAGAAGCATCCCCGGCAGAACCCTCGGCCGAGTCGACGGTTGAATCTCCGGATGAACCAATCGGCACTTGAAGCGTGGGGCCGGGCACGATGCCCATATCCCGCAACAAGGCGTTGACCTGTTCGTTCTCGGGATCAGCTCGCCATGCAAGCACTAACGCTCGCTTGGCATCGGCATCTTCGCCAAGTTGACGGGCGATTTGCGCGGCAAGCAGATACGGCGTGGCAGTTTCACCTTCGTCCAACGCAATGCCGATACGCACAGACAACCGTGCTGTGTCCGGATCATCGCAGTCCATTGCATACCGGGCCAACTGCAGCCAATCTTTCGGCGTCTGCGTCGTCTGTGCACGGTCACGGAGATAGCGGAAGAGATCGTCACGTGCCTCGAGCTGGAACAACACTGATGCAAGGTCTACCGCGATGCGGTGGTCCGCTGGCCGAAGCGTCGACGCCACTTCCAACGCCATGCGGGCCTGGCCAAGGTCGCCGGTCTCCATTGCAGCACGGCCAAGCGAGAACTGGTCATACCAGCGCGTGGGGTCGCGCTCGACAAGTTCGGCGAAGAGCACTTGGGCATCGGCCGGTCGGCCGAACTCCATGTGTTTCTCGGCATCCTTGCGGATAGCGGTTGCGGAACGCTTAGCCTGTGCATCGCACGCAGTGAGTCCAAGCAGCAAAATCAATACCATGGCGCGTCGCATGTCCCGCATCATAGGCATCATGAGCCCTCTCTTGTACAACCGGCCTGATCCCAATGCGGGAGTCGCCCTGCCCATGGTGCTTCTGCGGCACACGCTGCCGAATGGAGACGAGCATCTGGACTGGTTGATCGCCCGGGAAGCGGCCCAAGGACCGCTTGCCTCCCTGCGTTTGCCCAACTGGCCGTTGCTTGAAGGAGACACCGTAGAGGTCGAGGTCGCCCCAGATCACGACGGTACATGGCTGGAACGCCAGGGTGTCGTCTCACAGGGGCGTGGCACCGCCTGCCGCATCGATCAGGGGATGCTGCAGCGTTGTCTCGAGACGGCTCAAGGCCTGCACATGGAGGTGTGCTGGGCTGCAATGGGATCTCAGTGGGTGTTGCTGTCCGAGTCCGCCTCAGGCTTCCTACTGGCCTCAGTGCCCTCGCGATAGACATCCCGACGAGAGGCGTAGGACTCTGGTGACACCTTCAATCCCAGCTCCTGCCCAGATGCCCATGCTCGATGCAGCTGTTCCAAGAACGGCACACACCATCCACATCCTGTGCCCGCGCCAAGGCAATCACTGAGCTGCGATGCAACACAGGGTCGCTCACGCTTCAGGTAGTTGCAGAGTTTGCGTTGGCTGACGTGAAAGCACAGACAGACGTGGTCGTCTGCGTCCATTCAGGTGCGTGTGCGATGGGCTGCAGTTTCCGCAGCAGCAGCGCGAAGCCGTTCCATGACCTCAGCCATGCACTCGGGACGTTCGTTCCGGTCAAAGGCGACGCAGTCGATGACAAGCCTGGACATTGCTTCCGGAATGCGGGGGTTCTTTTCGTGCGGTGGCGTCGCAGCTTTGACTTCTTCAGCATCAACCTTCTGCAACAGCGAGTCGTCGCCATGGGAGGGCGGCATCATTGTGGGAATGACATCGCGCACCAGTACCCAATACATCGTGGCCCCAAAGTTGAAGATGTCCGTGCGCTCGTCGATCGACTCCCGACGGGCTTGCTCTGGCGCCATGTAGCCAGGCGTTCCCTGAATGCGCTTCTTGACGGTGCCAATGGGGCAAGCTTGACCGAGATCGATCAGCTTTACGTCGCCCTCTTCAGTGACCAGAATGTTCGTCGGCTTCAGGTCGGCGTGGACATAGCCAGTGTCGTGCATGTGCCCAAGCGCATCGCCGACCTGCAAGAAGACACCGGCCGCATCGGCATAGGTGCGAGGCAACTGTTGGTCCAAGCTTGTGGCATCGATGAACTCCATGAGGAGCGACACCCCGTCAACCTTGAAGAGCTTTCGGTGCTTGACCAGTTTGTGCATCGAGCGAATCACGGGGTGATTGAGTTTTGATCCAATCGAATATTCCCGTTCACATTGCTCGATGAAGCGGCGGTCTTTTTCGTCTTGCTTCGAGACGTGCTTGAGGGCCCACACCTGCCGTGACCTGGGGTCATGGACAGCAAAGAGCGTCGACCTTGCACCTTCTCCGATGCGTGCCAGGACGGTGTATCCGGCGATAGTTCGTGGGTCAGCCATGCGGTACTCGTCGCGTCACTCAGAAAAGTGACTGCGAGACTATGCAAGGTAGCCGGAGTGGTGTGGTTGGATCAATCCGGAAGGTCAAGCAACTGCGAGTCGAATTCAGCCACAGGGAAAAAACTGCCCGGTGAATTCACGCCTTGGGAGACATCCCTGTGCAAGACTACGCGCTCACGAGGAATATTCAGCTCCCGCTGTAGACGCTGCACGAGACGGCTCAAATGGCGGATCTGGAGGTCAGAGAACTGCCGAGAGTCGCCATTGCCGACCAGACAGATGCCGATGGATCGTTCATTGAGATCACGTCCGGCGTCACCCACCACGTGGGCACCGGGCAACTGGCCGGTCCAGCGATAGCCCACATGGACTTCACCATCTGCAAGGCCGTTGCCGTTTCCGATGAGGAAGTGATAGCCAAGTCCCTGATAGCCCCAGGACAAGTGCTGGCGGTGAATCGACTCCGGCGTACCGAAGGGGTCGCCGAGATGGTGGATCACGATGCCGTCCCACCGCTGACGCTCAAGTGGCGTTTGGGTCTCAAAGATCGGATCGTTACCGGAAGGGTGATCATCCAGTGGCGTGATCGAGGTCAATGGGAAGCCACGCACAGGTGTCGGTGCGTCCAAGGCCAGCAGCGCGAATGCAGCGGTCATTGCTAAGCAAAAGGTTCCGAGAACAAGTTGCGTGCGACGTGGGCCGCGCGCGGTATCAGATGCGCTGTGAGCAGGGTTCGTCATAAGCTGGCGGGGTTCCTCACCCCTTTCATCGGCCAGCACCCCCCGGAGGACTTGAATGCGATCCAAGCTTCTGTGGGGTCGTTGTTTGAACAACCGTTGCAACAGATGAACAACTGCCCGGCGCATCATGATCCCCCAAGCCGTCGCCGAAGATTCGGCTGCAACTCTCCGAACTCATTTGGTTCCTGCGCCGGGGCCAGCCCGTCACGACCAGTGTCGTAGTCTTCGAACTGGTGCCGCGGAAGGTTTTCGTCGAACAGCGATTGGCGGCGGCAGCCACCAACGGCGACGCAGAGTAGGCACAGCACCAGAACGACTCGCATGTGGGAAGCCTACCGCCCGTTTGCACAAGGAAGTGCGCAACCGACAGGCTTCAGTGGACGCGGTGTGGATGAAAATTCGATTGGACGATGGTCGACATGGACGGACGTCAGGAGCCTGAGGCCCTGATTGGACCGGTTGCCTTGAGCGTGCGACCAGATCGCACATCGCCGTACCTGACATGCAGCAGCAGACTGTCAATCGCAGGGTCTTGAGGGAGCGGCACTTCCACCAACCAATGTGCGCCGAAAGGTCCGCCTCGCCAGGCCTCGCGAACTTGCTTTCCATTCAAGGCCGTTGCCGCAACAAGCGTTGGTGCGTCGCCGGCATGCGTTTGAAGGATCTGTACCTCAAGCGTGCCGGCCAACTGTATCGGTCGGCCGCGACCATCCACCGCATGTACCATGACCTGGAGCACAGTTGTGTCGTCAGATGGACTTGGATCGAGGCCACTGCCTGAGCCGATCGAAATCGCGGCAACTTGCGGCACCAGAGCTTCTGGTGCCAGCTCTGGATGGGTGTGACGCAGCGCTTCGATCTGAGCCTCCAACTCGGAGATCTTCAGCGTTTCCGCGTTGATAGCCTCTTGCAGTTGTGCGTTGTCGTCACGCAGTCTTGCGTTAGCGCGGCGCTGCGGGCCAGAGGCACATCCTGCGGAAAGAACCGCGACCAGTGCAGCCAGCGTTAGCAGGCCGGGTTTCACGAGTTGGCGGGCAACTGCTCGACAACGCGGTCGATCAGTCCGTACTCCTGCATCTCCGTGGCAGACAGCCAGCTGTTGCGCTCGCATGTCTTGGCGATGGCCTCAATGTCTTTGCCGGTGCTGTCCACATACACCTGATACAGCACATCTCGAAGTCGCAGCATTTCGCGAGCTTCGATTTCAAGATCCGTGGCCTGGCCTTCCAGAACGCCGCCGATCAGGGGTTGGTGCATGAGGTTCTTGGCCAGCGGCAGTGAACACCGCTTGCCCTTTGCACCGGAGCACGAGATCAACGATCCCATCGATGCGGCCTGGCCAATGATGAAGGTTGCGATATCGCAGGGCACGAACCGCATCGTGTCAATCACGCCGAGGCCTGCCGTCACGCTGCCGCCGGGGCTGTTCACGTACAGATTGATGTCCGCCTCTGGATCCTCGTTCGCAAGGAACAGGATCTGCGCGACGATCAAATTGGCCGAGTCGTCGGTAACGGGACCGGCCAGAAAGATGATCCGATCCTTGAGGAGACGGGAGTAGATGTCGTAGGCGCGCTCGCCTCGACCCTCTTTTTCAATGACGATTGGAATCAGTTGGGACATGGTCATCGCGCTTATCACTTGCCCTTGGTGGGATACTCGAAGACCTCGTCCACCAGACCGTAGGCCTTGGCTTCTTCGGCACGGAAGAACTTGTCACGCTCGGAATCTGAAGAAACCTGCTCATACTTCTGGCCCGTGTGTTCAGCCAGAATGCGATTGAGCGTTTCCTTGCTGCGAATAATCTCGTCGGCCTGGATTTTGACATCCGTCGTCTGGCCGGTCACACCGCCATAGGGTTGATGGATCATCACCTTGGCGTTGGGCAGAATCGCGCGCTTGCCGGCCTCGCCGGCCGCAAGCAACACGGCGGCGCCGCTGTAGGCGCGACCGATGCAGCACGTATGCACTTCAGAGCTGATGAACCGCATGGTGTCGTAGATGGCCAACGTGTCGTCGACCACGCCGCCACCACTGTTGATGTAAAAGTTGATGGCCTGACCACGCTTCTGATCCTCGAGATAGAGCATTTGCATCATGACGCGGGCAGATGACCCGGCATGGATGTCGCCCACCAGAAAGATGACGCGGTTTTCGAGAAGCAGCTCGTCGAGCGTCATCTCGCGTGTGCGTTGATACGAAGAGGCCATCGTCGGCGGCAGCGACAGTGTGCCTGCTGCGGGAGAGTGCATCTGCGTCATTTGATTTGCCAGTACGGGGTCCATGAATACTCCATCGCCCGGATCAGGGTGCTCGGGAGTGGGGAATGGTATGCGAAGCGGCGAAGCCGCGAAACAGTGTGGTCAGTCCTCAAATCTCGGATCCCGGAGGGGCTCGGTGCCTTCAGGGATGTCCGTCTCATCGGCATCTTGTCCGGGAAGATCCAGTGAGAGTCGAATCGTAAAACAGGCGCCGCCATCGGCCGCATCGGTGACCTGTACGTCCCCGCCATGCTGGCGTGCGACTCGGGCGGTGACCGGCAGTCCGAGGCCAGTGCCACGCTGGCCTCGCGTGCTGGCAAACGGCTCGAAGATCTCCCGCCGCTGCGATTCAGGCACACCGGGTCCATTGTCGCTGACGGCGATCCACGCGTACGTTTCGTCGAGCCCCGCTTCCACCAGCACGACACCCGTCTTGGAAGGAACGGCTTGCAGTGCATTGAGAAGCAGATTAAGCAGGGCTTGATGCATCGCCGCCGCATCCAGCGGTACCGGTGGGAGCTCTCCGGACAGGTTCACGTCTAGGCGGACTTTTCGGTGGGCAAAGGGGTCTTGCAGCAGCAGGGCAGCCTCATCGATGATCGCAGCGAGCGAATGCAACCGGCGGTGCATGGGCCGCGGCTGGGAAAAGGCGAGCATATTGAGCGCCAGGTCACTGATGCGATCGAGGTTCCGGGACATGATCGGCCAGGCTTTGCGAGCCATGTCCAGATCGTCCTTTTGCAGCGCTATGGACACGGCGCCAGCGCCACCCTGCAACCCCTGCAGAATGTTCTTAATGGCGTGGCTGACCGACGCCACACCTTCGCCCATGGCCGCCAGCTGGGCCTGCCGCTCCAAACCAGAACGGCTGCGTGCCAGGCCGCACAGTGCTGCATGCAAGTCCTTTGGCAGCGGCGAAGCTTCGACGGCCTGCTCGTCGCCACTCAAGGCAGCACCCAACGCCGGCAACAGGGCTTGCAAGACGTCACCGGCATCCGAGTCGTCAGGCTGTGTGAAGACCGGCGCCCTGCCTGAACCGGTTGACCTTGCAGGGCCGCCCAGAGGGGCATCACACTGCTCCACAACCAGTCGTGAGCGACCACAGCGCAGCTCATCTCCAACCCGCAGCGGCTGGCGTCCGGACAGCAGCGCACCGTTGAGGCGGGTTCCGCAGGCAGAGTCAAGATCACGCACGAACCACTCCGTGCCATCCGGAGTGAGTTCGGCATGCCGTCGGCTGATCGACGTATCCGTCAGCGGCAGTGCTTCGGATGAGCGGCCCAGCAACTGCGGCTCGCCCGGAGGCAGCGGAAGCAGTTGATCGGCATCAGGGCCTTCGATAATGCGCAGGCAGAGCATGGGCGTGTCGAGGGTAGCGTGCAACGACGACCGAACCTTGCTGACCCTCGCCCTGAACAGTTGGCTGCTAGAGTCCGTTGACCTTATGGCCGCCAGAAAAAGCCCCAAGCCGACCGTCTCCGCCGACATGCCCATCGTGGTGCTCGCCGGCAGGGACGACTACCTCGTGCCGCACTGGACACGTCGCCTGTTCGATGTGCTGGAGGCCAAACACGGTGAAATCGATCGATTCGACTTCGACGGTGAGCGTACGACGCCGGCAGATGTGCTCGATGAGCTGCGGAGCCTTGGTCTGCTGCAGCCGCACAAGCTGGTCGTGGTCGACAAAGCCGACGCCTTTCTGGCCGCCAGCAAGGGCGATCGAAACAACGCTCGTGCCCTGTTTGAAAAGTACGCACAGTCGCCGGTGGCAGAGTCCACGTTGTTGCTGCGGGCCGGGACCTGGCGCAAGGGGAAACTGGACAAGGCGATCGAAGCCGTCGGCGGGGCGATCATCAAGATCGAGCCACTTGCTGAAGCAGACACGCTGCGTTGGATTCACGCGCGAGCCGAGAAGGAACACGAAGCCAGCGTTGAACGCGACGCGGCCCAGCGCTTGCTGCGCCGCTGCGGCAACGAGTTGGCGAAGTTGGATGCCGAACTTGCCAAGCTCGCGGCGATGGTCGGCCTCGGTGGCACGATCGATGCCACACTCGTGGACGAGCAGGTGCCGATGAGCCGTGAAGAAAAGGCCTGGATCATTCAGGATGCGATCCTCGATGGCGGCACCGCCGCAGCGTTGACGTCCCTGCGTGGGTTGCTCGAGGTCTCCAAACAGAGCGACGTGCTTGTTGCGTGGGCCGTCACCGACATGGTCCGTCGTCTACACGCAGCGTCGAGCATGCGGCAGCGTGGAGACGGGCCGCAGGCGATTCGCAAGACGCTCAAACTCTGGGGCGCCTCCGGCGAGGCTACGCTGCGTCTGGCAGATCGGTGCTCACCCAAGCAGATGGCGACACTGCTGGAGGCATGCCTGGAAGCACAAGCGCGTGTGCGTCGAGGCATGGGCCGGGCAGATCGATCTCTGGAGCGTCTTGTCTTGGTTGTGGCGCAGTCTGTCGCGGCGGTCTGAGACAGCGGACGGGTCAGCGACAGGCTTCGGCCGCCGGTTCGTAGAAAGCCCCGTCCTGACGCAGCAGAGCTTCAAGGCAGTCGACGCGTCGGCCCAGCGGCACCTTCCAGTGCACGGTGACGGGCGTGATCGACTGAGCTACGGGAACGGTCGGGCGTGTTGCAGTGATCCAGAGCGTCGCAATCCCGTCCGCAATCGCAGACCGGTCGACTGAGAGCACCCAACCTCCTGTGGGGGCCTGCATGGTGACGCTGCCACCTTCTGTAGACACCGCAACGGACACGTCGGGACCATTCCATCCATGAACACCCTGAACTGTGTGGCAGCCGCTGATGCACAGCAGCAACACTGGCAGGCATCGGCTTAAGTAGGTCATGCCTCGGCAGTTTCGGCGACGGTGATGCCCAAGGCCTTCGCCATGGTCGAGCCCAGCGTGGCGGGAGACTCACAGACGGCGATTTCACAGGCTCGCAAGGCATCCATTTTGGCCTGAGCTGTGTCGTCTTCACCGCCAATGATGGCGCCGGCGTGGCCCATGCGTTTGCCCGGAGGTGCTGTTCGCCCGGCAATGAACGCCGCGACGGGCTTGGAGAGATTCTCCTGAATCCAAGTACCGGCGAGGGCTTCGTCCTGACCGCCGATCTCGCCGATCATGACAATGCCGTCAGTTTCTGGATCGTCGCCGAACATCTCCAGAAGTTCGATGAAGCCCAGACCGCGAATGGGATCGCCACCGATCCCCACACAGGTGGTTTGGCCGATGCCAAGCACTGACGTCTGCCAGACGGCTTCGTAGGTCAGTGTGCCGCTGCGACTGATCACGCCGACCGCCTTGCCACTGGAGGCGTCTGCTTTGGCAGTATGGATATACCCGGGCATGATGCCGATCTTGCAGCCGTCCTCGAAGACGGTTGTGGAACCTTCGCCGCTGATGCGCCTGCCCGGCGTGATGATGCCGGGGCAGTTTGGACCGATCACCACACTGTCGGGGAAGGCCTCCAGACGGGCTCGCACGCGAATCATGTCCTGCACCGGAATGCCCTCTGTAATGCAGCAAATGACGTCGATGCCGGCTTGGGCGGCCTCGAGAATCGCATCTCCCGCGAATGGCGGTGGCACGAAAATCATCGATGCCTGGGCGCCAGTACTCCGCACGGCTTCATCGACCGTATCGAAGATCGGCAGACCGTTGGAATCGGTCTGACCCCCTTTGCCGGGGGTCACGCCGCCGACAAGCTTGGTGCCGTATTCGAGGCAGCCTTTGGTGTGAAAGGCACCGCTGGCACCAGTGATGCCTTGGCAGATGACCTTGCTTGAACCGTTGACGAGAATGGACATGGACCGGGCATGATAGCAGTGCAGGCAACGAGGTACCCTGCACGAATGGCTGCTCCGTCTGGTCTCACTTACGCTCAGTCCGGCGTCGATATTGATGCGGGCGATCGGCTCGTCGAGCTCATCAAGCCCATGGTCAAACGGACCCACGGACCGCGCGTCATGGGCCAGCACGGCGCCTTTGCCGCCATGTTCAGGCTCGACTTCGACAACAAGCTGTTCAAACGCAACTACCGGGATCCGGTGCTGGTGGCGTGCACGGACGGCGTGGGCACAAAGGTCAAGTTGGCGGTGGACATGGGGATCGTCAATACCGTGGGCATTGACTGCGTGGCGATGAACGTGAACGATATGATCGTGCAGGGCGCCGAGCCGCTGTTCTTTCTGGATTACCTCGGACTGCACAAACAGGATCCCGAGATCACAGCATCGATCATCGAGGGTGTCGCTAAAGGCTGCGAACTGTCCGACTGCGCATTGGTCGGCGGTGAGTGTGCGGAGATGCCTGATATCTACGCGAAGCACGACTTCGACATTGCAGGGTTCGCTGTCGGTGTCGTGGAACTTGCACGTGCCGTCGATCCGGTGCGTGCACAGTCCGGCGACGTACTGCTTGGTCTGGCATCAAGCGGCGTGCACAGCAACGGTTTCTCCCTCGTGCGAAAGGTGCTTTCGCG
>Ga0315336_1006793_pt1 | contig 11447 bp, 5 predicted proteins | sample ASW5metaG_FD_204512 | JGI IMG/M metagenome (GOLD analysis project Ga0315336, IMG submission 204512) | Ammonia-oxidizing marine archaeal communities from Monterey Bay, California, United States - ASW #5 | ecosystem: Environmental > Aquatic > Marine > Intertidal zone | place: USA: California...
CGACCGGAGTCTGCGAATTCCATGACAAATTTCTGACGCGCGGTACTAAGCCGTTAAGGGCAAGCCGGATTCGGCGGACAATCGACGATGGGGATGCAAACGTCTCCCTGGTCGGGCTGCGGGCCTCCCTGGAAGAGGAAGGCGAGCAAGAAGATCGCATCGGAGAGGTCGATCGCAGTGTCCGTGTTGACATCCAGAAAGGCCTCGTTGGCCGCGTCGGTGGTGCAAGGCAGAGACGAGGGGTTGCCCTGGAAGAGGAAGCCCAGGACTGTGACCACGTCCGACAGGTCGAGCGCCGCATCCTGATTGGCGTTGCCCGGCAGCTGGGCGCCCCCCGGACAGACGGTGCCATCTCCGCCGTAAGTTCCGGTCTGAGCGTCACAGGCCGCCTCCGTGAGGATCTCACAGGTTCCGCTGCCGGCTCCGCCCGGGATCTCGCAAGCGCCGCGGGGTACCTGGAAGCCGTTGAGCGGCGGCGGATCCGCCTGTTCTCCATTCAGGTTGCCGGGCGCGGGAATCGTGCCGTCGTTCCCCGTGGTGTTGTAAACTTCAACCATCCCCCACCGGCTTGTTCCCATGACCGTAAAGCCGAAATAAAACGGCGGACCATCTGGGTCACACAGGTCAAGATTCAGGTCTTCATCTATGTTAGGACTACCGCCTGGAGTAGAACAGATATCTGGGACATTGTTGCAGTTGTTGGCGGGATCGGGTGTCCAATCGCCGATGAACTGGCCGGTGTTCGCATCCAGGCGCCGAAAATCGAGACTGTAACGCGAGCCCGGTACACCGGAGGAGCTGTAACGTAGGCGAACGGGAAGATCGGAGCCTGCATAATTACCGAAGGCAGGCGTAAAGTCCTCTTTGCACTTCCCGTTAACACATAAAGCCCAATCCGCCATGGGACCCCGGAAGGTAAGGCTGAGGGCATGATCCGGCCCCCCGAAACCTTGGTCCGGGCGGACGTTCGAATAAAGGGCACCAAAATTTGGAAGGGCGTTCTGGGACCACATATCGACGATGATTTCAACGGCACCGGTGGTGGGATGCGGCCTCACGACTTCCTCTGTCGAGACAACGGATCTCCAGCCGGTCGCGCTAAGCCCATCGGTATCCAGGAGAAGGAGCCTCTCATCCGCGACGCCGTTGGCTCCGGGGTCCGTAAAGCCCGCCCCCACGGTCCAATCGGCCGCATCGATTTCGGTTTGTCCGACCCAACTATAGTGGTAATCCAAGCCGCTGGCAGGGACGACCGGACAGGCGGTCCCATCTCCATCGTAGGTGCCGCCCTGAGCCTCACACGCGCCACTGGAGAGCACTTCACAGGCGCCAGCACCGCCGGCGAGCTGGCAGGCGCCCGTCATGCAGGACGTCCCATCTCCCTGGTAGATGCCGCTCGCAGCCGTACAGTCCGCTGCCGAGAGGTCCATGCAAGCTCCGCCGGGGAGCGTGCAAGCGCCACCGGGTTGGAGGCCGTTGACCGGCAGCGGATTCGGCCTGGTTCCAGTGACGTTGCCCGGCGCCGGAAGCGTCCCATCGTTCCCGACGGTATCGTAAACTTCCAGCATCCCCCACGTGCTCTCTCCCAGGACTGTAAAGCCCAAACGAAACGGTGGGTCCTCTGGCGCGGGCCGGTTGAGATCCAAATCCAGATCTCCAGCGAAGTTCGGGGGACCGTCAGTAAGGTTGTCGTTGGCCGGCACGGGTTGCCAAGGGTTCCCCGGGTTGAGGAACTCTCCCGTATTCTCATCCAGGAGCGCGTAATCGACCTTGACAGTTGAGTCCACCCCGCCATCCCAGCTGCAACGTACGCGTATGGGACGGACACTGGAATAAGTACCATTATCGTCTACAGGACATCTAGACCTCGTAGGACCCATAGGATCATCAGGATCCTCATAACGATTGGAGCAGATAGCCCAATTGCCAGCACCTAGGACCGAAACGCCGATGACTCTCTCCAGAACCTCGAAACCCAGGCCAACGAGCGGCACATCATAGTGGGCATTAACATTTACGTTAGAGTTCTGGGACCAAAGATCGAAGATGATTTCAACGGCACCGGTGGTGAGATGCGGCGTCACAACTCTTTCGACGGAGCTGATCGAATTCCACTGGCCCGTCGCTTGTAAGAAAAGGAGCCCGCGGCGCGTGACTTCTGTCGCAACAAAATCTTCGGGTTTCCACACCGTCCAATCGGACGCATCGATGTCACTACACTTTTGCCCGAGCCAATTGTAATGGAAAACCAGATCGGCCCGCGCCTCAGACGTGAAGGCTAACGAAACGATGACGCCAACAAGCGCTATCTTCTTCATTGTCGACCCTCTGCTCAAAACCCGAAAAAACCCTAAAAGCCGCCTAAATTACCAACTTCTAGTGAAAGGCGACGGAGCGAAAAAGTCAACTTTTTTGTAGTGGCCTTGGCCAAGGCTACGGCTGGCAAGCCCTAGGGTACGATCTTCTTCATTTTCCAAACGCGCCCGCCATCCATGTCCTCCTGCGATTACGCCAAGCCGTTAAGGACAAGCCGGATTCGGCGGACAATCGACGATGGGGATACAAACCTCTCCCTGGTCGGGCGGCGGGCCTCCCTGGAAGAGGAAGGCGAGCAAGAAGATCGCATCGGAGAGGTCGATCGCAGTGTCGGTGTTGACATCCAGAAAGGCCTCGTTGGCCGCGTCGGTGGTGCAAGGCAGAGACGAGGGGTTGCCCTGGAAGAGGAAGCCCAGGACTGTGACCACGTCCGACAGGTCGAGCGACGTATCCTGGTTGGAATTGCCCGGCAGCTGGGCGCCCCCCGGACAGGGGACCCCATCTCCCTGGTAGGTTCCGCCCTGAGCGTCACAGTCATCTTCCGTGAGGACCTCACAGGTTGTTCCGCCGGCTCCCCCGGAGATTTCGCAGGCGCCTGTCGCGCCGGTAAACGAGCCGTCGTTACCGACCGTATCGTACACTTCAATCATGCCGATTTCGTAACTACCCGCATCAGTATTAAACGCGCCAAACCCGATAGTCTGGGGGGCGTTGCAGGCTTGGATGTTCACGCCCTCATTGAAGGTGGCCGACCAGTCGGAGCCGGCGGCAAACCCGCTCGTCAAGCCGCCCGTGCCTTCCAATTGCCTTACAGCTACGTTGTAGCCCTCACGTGGATCGCCGGACCAACTCATACGAAGGCGGAATGGAACAGTCAAAGTCTCAGGGTAATCCAGTCCAACGGTTTGACCGGAACTCACCTCATTGCGGTAAACAATAACATCCCTGAGATTGGTATTGAACAGGCTACCAATATCTCCCACGAGCAGCCCGTAGGTCCATCCGGGTCCTGCCGATACGCCGGCCTGGAATGGGTCCGTGGGGGTTAGCCAGGCTGCCGTGTCATGAATCAACCCGATCAGAAAGAAGGTCGGATTCTCCCAAACGTCGACGATCACTTCAATGGCACCGCTCGCTGCATTCGGCAGCGCGACGGCCTCCGTTGTATGAAAGCCATAACGCCAGTCTACACCGTCAGTACGGGTAACGCTAAGGACGTTCGACTCGGCCGTGTAGGTGGGCACGTTGGGTCCGTTCGCGAATGTCGTGAATTCAGTGCCCAGTTCCGTTGCCCCCACCCAATCGCGGTGGTAAACCAGACCCACTGCGCCGGCTGCCGGGTTGCCAAACGAGCCGTCGTTACCGAGCGTATCGTGCACTTCGATCATGCCGATTTCGGCAGTTCCATTACCCTTGCTCAACCCGATCACCCAGGGGGGGGCGTTCGGGTTGGGGGGCATGCCGCCCGCGGGTCCGGTGTTGAGGGGCACGTCTTCCCCCGCCACTAAGCCCGGGGTGGGGGGGACGGTATCCGTGGGAGGGAAGTCGTCCCAGGTGGAGCCGGGGACAAACCCGGTTGCCACGCCACCCACTCCTTCCAATTCCCTTACAGCTAGGGTGTAGCCCGTAGCGTCCGCGCCCACACGAACGCGGAAGGGAACCGTCAGTCCGTTGGTATTCAAAGAGAATTCCGTGGGACGGGCCAGACCATTCAGGTTGACGAAAATCTTTCTAAAGTCCGGGTTCTCCGAATCCGGCGTTCCAATGTTGACCCCCAATGCCCACGGGAGTGACCGCGAGGTGCCGGGCGGCGGGGCTTCATCTTGCCAGGCTTGGGTGTCAGAAATCAACCCGCAAAGAACGAGACCAGTAATCGACCAAACATCGACGAACAGTTCAATGCTGGTGGTTGGACTGGGGGCGACCACGACGTCGTTTTGTGTATAAAAGCCACTCTGCCATTGGAACTCCTCGGCGGTATGGACAGCTCTCAGGATCGAACCACAGACCTCGAACTCGGCGAGCCCACTGTCATCGAATTCCGTGAAGTCCGTGGTCGTGTTAAATTCCGTCTCGTCCACCCAATCGTAGTGGAAAAGTACACCGGCTCGTGTTTGAGAAGTGAATACCAGCGAAACAACGGCGCCAATACACAGTATCTTCTTCATGTTTCGACCCTTCGTGAAAAACCCCAAATAGACCTAAAAGACGCCTAATTTGACTAACGACTAGTGGAAAGGGATGGAGAGCCAAAGTCAAGTTATTTGGACGACCAATTACCTGTCCTTGGCGACCCACAAGGGAGGGGGACGGGCACCGGTCGGACCGCCTTGGGTGGGCGGGTCGAATCATTCAAATTCAAATTCACTGTTCACTGTTCACTGTTCACTATTCACTATTCACTATTCACTATTCACTATTCACTATTCACTATTCACTATTCATTCCGCCCCTACTCCACACACTCCATCAGGTCCTGCGTCGGATCGACTCCAGCACCTGGGAAAGGCTCGAGCGGCGCCGGTCCCTGGCTGACCAGATACTCGAGAGCGCTGACAGCGTCCGTGACATTTACCGTGCCGTTGTCATCGACATCAGCTGCGTCCGGGCAAGACAGCGGCAGTCCTTGAAACAGAAAACCGATGGTCGCGATCGCGTCGATGACGTTCACGGACTGGTCGCCGTTGGCATCCCCGCGGATGAACGCGCTCTCCCCCGGCCGGGTGATCGTGATCGTGACCGTTCCGGCCGGCGCATCGCCCGCGTCAAAAGCGAAAATCTCGAGGCGGTTGGCTCCGCCGCTGAGGGATACGGTAGCAAGCCATTCGGTCGGAGTGCTCCACGTGGGCTCGAAAGGCTGTGGCGCGCCGTCGTTCTTTCGTAGCTGGAAGGAGGTCAGGAAGACCGGGGCGTCTCCTGTGAGCTCCACGGCCGGAGTCTCGGTGACAAGGTCTTCCCCGTTGTTGGTCAGGATGCGTAGCTCCGGCGTCAGAAGCGGCTCGAGCATCGCTTCGAGGCGCGGCTGACTTTTGGCAATGAAGCTCTTCTGCGCCGCTCCTATCCCGACAGCCTCCTCGAGAGCGTCGAGAAAAGGGCCGGCGACCTCCGCGGACCAGTACCCCTGCAGGTACTCGTGGATCATGCCGTAATACAAACGCAGTGGTCCGGGGCGCTGCAGAAAGCGAAGCACGCCTTCATCCCGGATCAATAGCAAATCCTCCACCTGCGAACGCCAGCAGCCCCCCAGATCAAAAGCCAGGTACGACCAGCGCGCGTCGGTCGGTTCCCAGAAGATATACCCGTTGTGAACGCCACTGAGGAGAAGCGCGTCTATGTCATTCATCAGGACGCGCGGCATGAATCCCCTCAGGAAGCCCTCCACGTCGACGACGCTGTCGAAGAGCTGGAGGAACTCCCGCTGGCGGGTCTCAGAGGCATCCAGGATCCGGGTGACGTCCACCAGTGGCTGCCAGTCGTCACGGGTCTGGTTGATGCCGTGGAACCAGTAGAAGCGGTAATTCTCGGGATTCTCGCCTCGATGGCGCCAGTCGGTTGGATCCGAAGCCGTTATCTTGCAGGAGTCGTCGAACCTGCTTCTTGCAACCCCCTTGAGGACCACGCCGTCCCGGGCCGCGTCGGCTCCGTACCACTTCTCGATGAAGTCCCGATCGACCGGCTCGAAGATGCCCACGTTCCCGAACGTCGGAATGCCGAAGGGATTGCCGGTGAATCGGGTGCGGATAAATTTGTAGTCCGTCACCGCGGTCGGTTTCTCGGCGGTGCCGTTCCGCCCGACGAGGAAATAAGCGGCGCCGTCGGTGCGATCGCGGCGAGACAGGTTGATGTCCCTCAGCCTTTGCTTCAGCCTGCGATCATCAGGAAAGCGCACCCGGATGCCTGGATCCTGGACTCTGCCCGCCAGGGCACTTCCCCGGTAACGCACGCCAACTCCGTAATGGACCTGCTCGTCGTCGAGGACCACGGTGCCCTCGAGGAGGTGGTTCGACTGGACCGAGCGGATAGCGAGTGCCCGAAAGCTCTTCTGGCCCAGGAACACGTGCAGTGGCTCGGAGACCGGCCCTTCCGTCCGGTACAAAAGCGTGCTCTCCGGGGCCTCGGTTGGTAACCGCGTCACGGCGCCGAGCGCGTCCGTCGATTCCACGTAAAAGGCAACCTGGATCTCGGAGAGCGCCGGTATCGCACCGCCGTAGGTATCATCGCCAGAGATCTCCGAGACCTCGAGAAGCTCCACGGACTGAAACGGACCGGGGTCCCGGACGTCCTCCCTGAAAAAGACACGCACGCTCGCCACCCCGTCGGAGTCCGAGACGCGCGCACGCACGGTGACGGGGAGGCCGGGCGCGGGCGCGGCCGGCGAATGCGCGACGTCGGCCGTGACGGGTCCCAGGTTGTCGCTCCCGGTCTCTCGGCGGAGCGCGAGGCGCACGCTGTTCTCCGCTCCCGGGGTCCCCAGGTCCCGTGGCACGGTCATGCGCAGCGCGGCGGAGATAGCATTGACGGAGAGGACGGTGGACCCGGAGCTGAACTCGCCACTGACCACGAGGACGCTCGACCCTCGCAGCCAGCGGGTCCACAGGGACACCTCGTAGGCGCTGCCCCGCGTCAGCGCGGGTTCGGTGCCGGTTTCGATTCGATTGCAGCGCGTGTCGCCCTTGCCGCTCGCCACGAGCTCGAGAGAGGCCTGGCCCGAGTGCGCATCGTGAGTGATGCGCTCGCTCTCGACGTGCGTGCCTTCGAAGAGCCAGGGCAAGGTGTCCTCCTCGAAGCCCGGATTCGGAATGAAGTTGTCGGTTCCCGGCGGGCTGTCCTCGACGGAGACGTCGTCGATCCTCGAGATACCGCGCTCCACGAGCAGGAGGCGGAGCTCCGATTCCGAGCCGGCGTATTCCGGCACCACAAAGGAATGCTCCTCCCACACCGACTTCTCCGGCTGGTCGCTCGCTGCCCAGGCCGAAGCGAAGTCGTTGTCCTGTTGCGGATCGATAAGCTCCAGGCTCGCTCCTCTGCCGTCCGCCCAGAGCGACCAGTCGCCGCTCTCGAAGTAGCGCACCTCGTCGACCAGATTGCCCCGCCGGTCGACGATTTGTAGATTCTCCCCGCCGTCCGAGAGCGCACCTCCGCTCCATCCCAGCGCTCCGGAGTAGCCGTAATGCTCCGCGAGGATCTGTGGGTCATCGGCGAGCACCAGGTACGCACCCGGCTGGAGGCTCGTCCCCGCCGGGAAGGTGTGGTCGATGCCCTTCGTAAAGCGAAACCCCGAGAGGTCGAGCGCCTCGGTGCCGCGGTTGAAGAGCTCCAGGAACTCGCCGTCGCGGTCTTCGGGCGGGTGGTAGAAGATCTCGTTGATGACCAGATCCGTGACGCGGGGGACATCGTTGGCGCGCCCGCGGGTCGGGGTCGGCGTTACCCACCGCTCGCCGCTGTCGAGGAAGCCGCCGCCTGGGAAGTTACCGTCAGGGAATAGCGCCTCCGAGTAATCACCCAGCGCCAATCCGTCCACCGGCTCGCGATCGAAGGCCACCGCGGCTTCGGTGACCCCCTGAGTGTTCAGGAGAAAGAGCTGCACCCTAGCTGCCGAGAGCGTCAGCGTCGTCTGCTGCTCCTCGACCACGAGGAAGCCCCCCGGAGGGATCGTGGTCCCCGCCGGAAAAACGTGCGGATCGTCGCGGTCCGGGTCGTCGGTAAGACCCCAGCCCGACACGTCGCGCGCATCAGCCCCCGCATTATAGATCTCCACCCAGCCACCGTCCTGACTGGCGCTGCGAAAGAGCTCGTTGAAAAAGATCGTCTGCTCGAGCGCCGGCTGATTGGGAAGGCCCGGGCTACCTCCGAGCTCCGGGCTCTGGGCCCAGCTCTCGGGTTCGGAGGTGTTCAGGTTGAGGCTTTTCAGGCTGAGGCTGTGCCCGGTCCCATCGGGTCCCACTGGCCACTTGCCCCCGTCGCGGTAGCGAAGACTCTGCATGACAATGCCTACGTGGTTGACGAGCGTGACGCGGTCGCCGGAACCATCGAGCTTTCCTTCATAGTTGCCGACGGCATTGTCGATCCGGTACTGCGCCCGCACGGCGTCGACATTGGCGCAAACCACGAGCGCTTCTCTGCCTTTCAAGATCGTGCCCGGGGGAAACTCGAAGCGGATCCCCTCGACGAAGGCCCAGCCGGAGATGTCCTCGGGCGAGTAGGCGTCGTTGGTGATCTCGAGGAACTCGAGAGCCTCCTGCCCCTCTGGCGGGTGGTAGTGAAGCTCTGAAACCACGACCGCCTGGAGCGGTGACGACAGGGCCAAAGCGAGCAGCACACCGCACACAGAAGAGGTGTGTCTCCTTGCTGCGTTCTCTGCGTTTTCGGCCATGAGGAGCGAGTCCAGGCGCTCTGTCGGTACAGCGTGTCGTCGGCGAAAAAGTCGCGAGCCGGATGCGATAATAGCTGTGATGATAAAGGATGTTGCGAGGATGTTTCGGCGATTTCCCTCATCTCTTTGCCGCAGGAGGCACAGAGACCTGGACCTTCCAACCCGACCTTGGAGTTGCTGGATTTTTACGTTTTTCGTGACAAACTGTAAACTCGGAGCACCAGCCAGTTGTTACCATCCACGGGACCAACACGCATAACTTAAGGGCATCATGCATCACACCACGGGAAGTCTGTTTTTTGCCGACGCCGTTGAAGCTGCAGGTATTGGCCACGTCTTTTTTGTGCCCGTCGTTTTCACGCCGTCGTTGGTGGCGTTGGAAAAGAGAGGCATCACGCCGGTAACGACCCACTCTGAAAAAGCAGCCGCGTACATGGCGGATGGCTATGCCCGGGCGCGTGGCGGGCCAGGGATCTGTATGTCCCAGACGATCGGCTCGGCGAATCTGGCCGCCGGCCTGCGCGATGCCTACCTGGCGCGGTCGCCGGTCATTGCGGTCAGCGGTGGGAAATCGCCCGAGGGGAAGTATCGCGGTGTCTATCAAGAGATTGATGACTTCGCGATGTATGAACCGGTCACCAAGCTCAACGTTCAAGTCGATTCGGCTGAGCGCTTGGTTGACTTGCTGCCGCAAGCCTTTCGAGCGGCAACCAGCGGTTGTCCGAGGCCGGTCCACCTGGAATGCGCTGGACTGACGGGCCAGGCGATTGATGGTGAGATTGAAGTTGCCGAGGGTTTCGACGAGCGCTTTTTCCAGGTGCCCGCTTTTCGTTCACCAGCGGACCCTGACGATGTGGCGCGGGTTGCCGATTTACTGCAGAAAGCCGAGCGGCCGGTCCTTGTCGCCGGTGGGGGGGTGGCCTCATCGCGAGCGGAAACCGAAGTGGTTGCGCTCGCGCGGAAGTTGTCCATCCCCGTGGCGACTGCGCTCAACGCCAAGGGAACCCTTCCCGAAAACGACCCGCTTTCGATCGGTGTCGTGGGGGTTTATTCGCGTGAATGCACGAACAAGATTGTCTGCGCCGCCGATCTCGTTTTCTATGTCGGCAGTGCCACCGGCAGCCAGGTAACGAACAACTGGCAAGTTCCACAGCCAGGGACCAGCGTTATCCAGCTGGATATTGAAGCGGCCGGTGCCGGGCGCAACTACCGAAACGTTGCCTCTCTTTGCGGCGATGCGAAGACCGTATTGCAGCAGTTGATCGAGGCCTGCGGCGCGCGAGAGCGTGATAACTGGTTGTCCCATTGTCGAGAACAGGTCCAGAGCTGGAAGGCAGAGGTCCAACCGCTGGTGGAAGCTGACAGCACGCCTTTGCGCCCTGAGCGAATCTGCCACGAAATCAGCAAGGTACTACCGGACGATGCGATTCTCGTCGCGGAAACGGGGCACGCAGGGATCTGGACCGCCCGTTATGCGGAATTGCATTCGCCAGGACAAAAATACCTGCGCGCCGCGGGATCATTGGGTTGGGGGTTTCCGGCCTCGATGGGAGCCAAGTGTGCGGCGGCGGACCGCCCCGTGATCTGCTTCAGTGGCGACGGCGGCTTTTACTATCACATGGCGGAAATGGAAACTGCGGTGCGCTACGGCATCAATGTGGTCATCGTCATCAACAACAACCGCTCGCTGAATATGGAGAAGGAGCTGTACGCGGACGCTTACGGAGAAAAGGAGCAAACGCGGGGCCTGGAAATGTGGCGTTTCCAGGAAATGAATTTTGCCAGGGTAGCCGAGGCCATGGGTTGCTTCGCGGTCCGAGCCGAGCGACCGGGCGAAGTCGGCCCCGCCATCGAAAAGGCCCTCGCCGCGGGCCGGCCCGCCATCGTGGACGTCGTCAGCGATATCAATGTGCTGGCGCCTTTGGGTTGGGCGCCGTGAATCGTCGCACGCTTCGTGTGCGCGGATTCTTTGCTTCGGCCGAAGGCCGAAGGAGGGGCGACACTTCTTGCCCCCGCCAGTGTCGCCCCTGATCGCTTCGCGATCTACCCCACCGCGGCAACCCACACTGCCCGGTTTTTGACGCGCACCTCGCCCGGGCAAGGTGGTGACGACGAGTAAAAAAAGCAGAAAGAGTTTGACAGGTTTTGCGCATGCAAAATTTCTGCCGCGCGGCTTATTGTACGAATGCCTTTCTCAAACCTTCTGTTGAGTTCTGAGCGTCGTCCCGTGGCCCTTCTGACTTCTTCGTTGGATCGACCCGCTTGCGGCTGACCTCGTGCTCCTCAGGGCGTCGAAAATCGGCGTGGTATACTCCCTTTTGTTTCGATTGAAGAGAAAAGAAAGGGGGCACACATGAAAGAAAAGATCGCAACTTATTTTGATGCACTCCAGAGGCTGTCTACAGCAGAGCTTGACCGCTCGGCAAAGGGTCTTGTCGTTCGTGAGAAAAAGCACCTCGCTTGCGTGATCGCGCACCTCGCCGAGATCTCGAAGAGAAAGGCGCACCTCGAGTGTGGATACAAGAACCTGTTCGAGTACTGCCCCCTGCGTCAGGATAGTTGCCGCCCGTAGGGCGGCTCTTCTTTCTTGTTCTTCTCCCCCGTAGGGGGAGCCCCCCATGGGGGGCTCGAGCCGGCCAAAAAATATCCACTTGGAATCCGGGGGCGGAGTGAGGACACTCCGTATGCAGTATTCCAGCGGCTTGAAGGCCCGCATGATCCAGCGTATGAGCGGACGGGATCCGCTCAGCGCAAACAA
>Ga0315336_1006794_pt1 | contig 11446 bp, 8 predicted proteins | sample ASW5metaG_FD_204512 | JGI IMG/M metagenome (GOLD analysis project Ga0315336, IMG submission 204512) | Ammonia-oxidizing marine archaeal communities from Monterey Bay, California, United States - ASW #5 | ecosystem: Environmental > Aquatic > Marine > Intertidal zone | place: USA: California...
CATGCGCTTTTCGAACATGTCGACAGTGGGATTGGCGTAGCGCGAATAGATGAAGCCGGGCTCTTCGCCCTTGAAACGGGCTTCGGCGGCTTCCGCCGTGTCGTAGACATAGCCCTGCGTCAGGTAGATTGCCTCGGCCGTCTCGCCGAAACCGGAGCGCAGAACGCCCGAATGGACGAGTTGCGTTGCGGGCTTCCAATTCTGCTTCTTGTTCGTCATAGCCTTGATCCAAACACAAAAAAACCGGCCGCGAAAAGTCGCATGCCGGTCCACAGACGGCCCTTTAGCGACTTGTTTAACGTGGCTGCAAGCCGACCGGCCAAATCACCACGGGATAACGGTCCTTTAGACCCCGTGCCTTCTTGCGTCAATGCCGGACATCGTTAAACCTCGCCCCTTCATTGCAGGAGTAGAGGTTTGCGGCAGTCGGGTATTCTTCCGGATCGGGACATCGCAGCGCTTTTCCAGTCGGGGGCGCTGGTTGCGGCGCGTCCGCTCGACAACGACCAGATCCAGCCGGCGAGCCTCGATCTCAGGCTCGGCGAAAAGGCCTGGCGGGTGCGCGCCAGCTTCCTGCCCGGTCCCGGCCACAAGGTCAGTGAAAAGCTCGACCGGCTGCGCCTGCACGAGATCGACCTGACCGCCGGTGCTGTGCTGGAAACCGGCTGCGTCTACATCGTGCCGCTGCTGGAGCGCCTCGCTCTGCCGACGACGATCTCGGCCTCGGCAAACCCGAAAAGCTCGACCGGCCGGCTCGACATCTTTACCCGCGTCATGACCGACAACGGCCAGGAATTCGACAAGATACCGGCCGGCTATTCCGGCCCGCTTTATCTCGAAGTCAGCCCGCGCACCTTTCCGATCATCGTGCGTACCGGCTCGCGCCTGTCGCAGATACGCTTCCGCACCGGCAATGCGCTGCTTTCGGAAGCGGAGCTGCAGGAGCTGCACCGCACCGAGACGCTGGTCGCTTCCGACACGCCCAACATCTCGGGCGGCGGCATTGCGCTTTCCATCGATCTCAACGGCGACAAGGATGGGCTGGTCGGCTATCGCGGCAAGCATCACACCGGGCTGGTGGACGTGGACAAGCGCGCCGCGCAGGACGCGCATGATTTCTGGGAGCCGCTCTACAAGCGCGGCGCGGGCGAACTGGTGCTCGACCCGGATGAATTCTACATCCTCGTTTCGCGCGAGGCCGTGCATGTGCCGCCTGGCCATGCCGCCGAGATGACGCCTTTCGATCCGCTGGTCGGCGAATTCCGGGTGCATTATGCCGGTTTCTTCGATCCCGGTTTCGGCCATTCCAAGGCCGGCGGAACCGGCAGCCGTGCCGTGCTGGAAGTGCGCAGCCACGAAGTGCCGTTCATCCTCGAACATGGGCAGATCGTAGGCCGCCTCGTCTATGAGCACATGCTGTCGCGGCCGCAGGCGCTCTACGGTACCGATCTCGGCTCGAACTATCAGGCGCAGGGCCTGAAGCTTTCGAAGCATTTTCGCACCGATAGCTGACGGCGCAGCCTGCGCATAACACGCAGCCGCGCCATCAGGTATTATTCGCGAAACGCGTGCTGCAGCTGCTCGGTGAACGGCTTGGTCAGATAGGATAGCGCCGTGCGCATCCCGGTCTGGATGAAGGCCTCTACCGGCATGCCGGGCTTCAGCTGGATGCCTTCGAGCTTCTTTATCTCGCCATCGATCAGCGTGATTTCGATCGGGTAATAGACCTCGCCGGTGGCCTGATCGGTGGTCACGTCGGGCGCGATGGTGGTGACGTCACCCATCAGTTCCGGGGTGACGCGCTGGCTGAGCGAGGTGAAGCGCAACCGCACCTCCTGGCCGATATGGATGTTGTCGATGTCGCGCTGCCCGACCCGCGCCCTGACGATAAGGGCGTCGCTTTCGGGTATGATCAGCATCAACGGCTCGCCCGAGCCGATCACGCCGCCAACGGTGTAGACGTTCGACTCGTGGACATAGCCTGAAAGCGGGGCCGTGATATCGATCCGCTTCAGCTTGGCGATCGCCGCCGTGCGCTGCTCTTCGAGCGTCGCCAGCTTGGCGCGGACCTCGCCCAGCGTGGTCAGCGCCTCGCTGCGCCACTCCTCGTCTTCCTGGATGATGCGGAGCTTGGTTTCGCTGATCGTCCCGCGCAAGCGACCTATCTCGGCCTGGATCTGGCCCATGTCGCCATCCAGCATCGCGCCCTGCCGCTCCAGTGCCAGGATGCGGCTTTGCTCGACAAGACCCTTGGCGCGCAGCGTTTGCAGCGATTCCAGTTCACGGCCGAGAATTTCCACCTGCCGCTGCTTGGCGGCGAACTGGGACTCGAGGCCGGAAATCTGTCCGCCGATCTGCTCGACCTGCTCGGCAAGTTGCTTTTTCTTGCCCGCGAGCGCGTCCAGCTTCGATTTCAGAAGCTTCTGCTGCCCCTCGAGAATGGTCTGCAGCCGACCGCTGTTCTGGTCCCCCGCCAGGCTCTCGGGCAGGTCCAGTGCCGGGCGCATGTCACGCTCTGCTTCCAGGCGCGCACGCTCGATCAGGAACTCATCCCTCTGCGATTCGATAATGGCAAGGTTGGCCCTTGTTTCGGTGTCGTCCAGCCGGATGAGGAGATCGCCGGCATTGACGTGGTCGCCGTTGCGCACCGCAAGCTTGGCGACGATGCCGCCTTCAAGGTGCTGCACCTTCTTGGCATTGTTCAGAACCGACATTTTGCCGCGTGCGATGACGGCGCCGGCGATATCGGTGGTCGCAGCCCAGCCGCCAACGCCTCCGACGAGGAGGACGACGACGAGAACGCCGAAGAGCTGCGTCATGCGCAGCGATTTTTGCGTTACGCTCATGATACGCGCACCGGACCTACGCTGAATTTGGAGATGTTCTGCGCGGCTGGCTGTGGTTGGGACTGAGGCTGTGGTTGCGGTGTGGCCACACGGGTCACCTTCTTCAGAACCTCTTCCTTGGGTCCGAACTCGACCTGCGCGCCGTCAGCCATGAACAGCAGCTGGTCTACCGCATTCACGGCACTCGGCCTGTGGGCAACGACGATGACGGTGGTGCCGTTCTTGCGCAGCGTCAGTATGGCGTTGTGGAGCGCAGCATCGCCGATGGAATCCAGATTGGAATTCGGCTCGTCGAGAATGATCAGCGCGGGGTCGCCATAGACGGCCCTTGCCAGGGCCACGCGCTGCCGCTGCCCCGCTGACAGCTGCACGCCGTCGATGCCGAGCTGGGTGTCGTAGCCATTTTCGAAGCCGAGCGACAGTTCGTGAACGCCGGCGAGCTTGGCTGCGGCGATGATCTTGTCGGGCGTCGCATCGGGATCGAACCGGGAAATATTCTGCGCCAGCGTTCCCGGCAGCAGGGCGGCGTCCTGCGGAAGATAGCCGATATGCCTGCCGAGCGTGTCGCGGTCCCACTGGTCGAATTTGGCGCCGTCCAGCCGAACGTCGCCCTGGGTATGCGGCCAGATGCCGAGCAGGGCCTTGGTCAGCGTCGTCTTGCCCGAACCGGATGGGCCGATAATGCCCAGGCCGGCGCCCGGCTCGAGCGAGAACTGCACGCGCGAAACAAGCGGCTTCTGTTTTCCGGGAGCAAGGCAGGCAAGTCCCGAAACGCTGAGCCGTCCCACCGGCTTCGGCAGGGCCATCGGCGAATGGCCGGCCTGCGCGTCGGCGCTCAGCAGTGCCTTGAGGCGTGCCCAGGACCGCCGTGCACCGATCATCATGCGCCACTGGCCGATCAGCTGGTCTATCGGAGCCAGCGCGCGCGACATGATGATCGAGCCTGCAACCATCGCACCGGGCGTGATCTGCTGCTTGATAGCGAGCCATGCGCCGACCGCCAGGATTCCCGACTGAAACAGCAGGCGCAGCGATTTCGAAAGCGACGACAGCATCGTGGCGCGATTGCTCGTCGCGCTGTGAAGTCCCATCGCCTTGGCCTTCTGAACCAGCCAGCTGTCATTCAGCGCTCCGCTCATGCCCAGCACCGTGACGATCTCGGATTGCCGGCGTACTTCCTCGGCAAAGCGATGAGCGTCTTCGGAAGCCGTTGCGGCAGACATCTGCCGCTTGCTGGTCAGGAGTTCGGTCAGCACCGCCAATACGACAAGAACGATGGCGGCCGCGAGCGCGAAGGTGCCCATAACCGGATGGAAAATATAGATGGCCGCGATGTACACCGGAACCCATGGCACATCGAAAAAGGCTGCCGGCCCCGCGCTGGAAAGGTAGCTGCGCACGGTGTCGAGGTCGCGCAGCGGCTGAGCGCCGGCCTTGTCGGGCGAGCGCCAGGTCCGGCGCACGACAGCCAGGAAGGTGGGCGCCTGGAGCACCTCTTCCATCCGCTCGCCTATCCGCGAGAAGACGCGCGCGCGCACTGCGTCTATCAGCGCCATGAAGGCGAACAGCGCACAGATGAGGATGGTGAGAGCAACGAGCGTTGGCACGCTTCCGCTCGAAAGCACGCGATCGTAGATCTGCAGCATGAAGAGCGGGCCGCTCAGCATCAGCAGGTTGATGACGCAGCTGAACAATGCGAGCGACAAGGTGGCCTTCCAAAAGGTCCCCTTGGCCTCCTCCATGCCGTCGACTTTTCGCATAGTTCCCCGATGATAGATGCTTGCCAAAAAGGCGATCCGTTCGCCGAACTCTACCGCTGGTCGCAGTAATACACGATCCGTATGAAATCAAAAGAAGATGCCGCATATCGAAATTAGCTGACAGAAAGATTACTTCAACTGTCACCTGAGGACATCATTACTAAACAATGGTAGCCGGACGCAGCCGTCGTCCCGCCTGCGTCCGGTCGCACGCAGGCGGTTGATTTGTGAGCCGATGATTGGGTCAGAACTCGGCGCTGGCAAATATCTTCAATTGCACATTCGCTGAGGCGCTCGTTGCCGAGGAGACGAAGTATACATGCGCGCCGGTGATCCGGCCGAAGCCGCTGAAGGTATAGGAGGAGACCGTTGTGGGCGCGTTCAAGGACAATTCGATCTCCTGGATGGTTGTTGTCGGCACGACCCGCTTCGCAACGGTGTAGGGCGCGATTGTACGGAAGCCGCTGCCGCTGACCACCGCTCCGCTGAAGAGCGCGTAAGCGACCTCGAAGTAGCGCCTGCACAGCATTTCCTCCAGCGCCGCAGGGCGGGTTTCGAACGGCGTCGGCCATGGCCCATGTTCAACCTGGACGTCGGCGAATGTGGTTTCCAGACCCGCCGAGATGGTGAGCTTCAGGTCGTCGGCTTCTGCACTGCCAAGCGTGAAGGTGGCGTGGCGGCGGCCGGTACCGGACGGGATGGTGCCTGTCTGCGTGCCGAGCGTCACAGTCAGGTTCCGGCTGGGCGAGTCGACCGAAACCGTAACGACCGAACCGGGCAGGCCGGATTTCTCGATGGTCTGGCTGATCGCCCCGATGAGTGAAAAGCGTCCGGCCGCGACAGTGACCGAACAGCCGGTGCCTTCCGCTTTCCAGCGGTCGTAGCCATAGCCGGTGAGCGCGCCGCCGGCAAAACCGCGCTGATTGATCGTGCCGCGGCCGTTGATGATGGCGTTGCGCAATCCGCCCAGCGGGCCGGAATTCAGGCTGCGCAGGCAAGTGTCGCCCGTCGCATTGTTGATGCGGACCGCTTCCACGAAGGTGCTTCCGTCGGCACTGACCTTGAACAGCAGGTCGTTGTCGCCGATCAGGCCGATTTCGGCGCGGCCGGAATAGGCCGCCTGAAGCATCAGCGTGGCACGCGCGCCAGCATTGGCCTTGTTGATCGTCAGCTGGTGGTCGCTGCCCTCATGGCTGAACAGCGATGCGGCGCTGGCGATTGCAAGCCGGTTCGTCGTGTCGGCCGTCGCGTTGACGCCGAGCGACAGGAAATTCTCGACGACGCTTTGCCACGCCCCGCCCTTCCGCACCATCAGCTTCGCCTCGTCGGTCAGCCAGGCCAGCCAGCCGTCCCGCGGGACGAAGAACCGCCAGCCGCCGTCGAGAAAGCAGGCGATCTCCCCGGCATGGCCGGCCCACTCGCCCGTAGCGCCGGATGCCACGATGTGGCGGGCGCCGTCCGCCGGCGAGCCTGGAGGTGAAGTGCGGTTCCGGTCCGCGACAGCCAGTTGCACGATGGTGTCGAGCGCGGTCAGTGCCTCGTTGTGGGTAACGTGCTTCTGCGCCTGGGACGGCATCAGAAGCGGAAGATTGAGATTGCGACTTTCCATGGCGAAGGGTCCCGATTGTTGAGACCCGAAGTATCGGCCGTGCACGAAAGACGGGGAAAAAGACGCCCCGTTTTTGTTCCGTCAACGGAAACGGTCACTTTGCCGAAGCTGGATGAGGGAAGTAATTAATCAACAAAATCAGGGTGAAAGGCGCATGCAGACGAAGTGGGAAGCGCGGGTTTCGAGCGACAGCAGTGCTTTCGCTCGAAATGTTCTTCCCCCATTCGCCCGGCCGGTATTTACGACCGGCCGTATCTGTCCTCGAAGCGGACGATGTCGTCTTCACCCAGATAGGAGCCCGACTGCACCTCGATCAATTCGAGGTCGATCTTGCCGGGATTTTCCAGAGCGTGGATTTCGCCGAGAGGAATATAGGTCGACTGGTTCTCCGTGAGCAGGATCGTCTCCTTGCCCTTGTGGACCTTGGCCGTTCCCCGCACGACGATCCAGTGTTCGGCGCGGTGGTGGTGCATCTGGACCGAAAGCTTGGCGCCGGGCTTGACCGTGATGCGCTTGACCTGGTCGCGCTCGCCGAAATCGATCGAATCGTAGTGGCCCCATGGCCGATAGACCTGGCGATGGTTGAGATGTTCATGGCGGCCATCGGACTTGATCTGCTCGACCACGTCCTTGACCTTCTGGACCTGATCCTTGTGGGCGATCAGCACCGCGTCCTTGGTCTCGACGACGATAAGATCCTCGACGCCGATCACGGCAACCAGGCGCCCCTCGGCGTGGACTAGATTGTTCGTGCTGCCGATGGAGATGACGTCGCCGCGGAACGCGTTGCCGTCCGCATTCTGCGCCTGCACTTCCCACAGGGCCGACCAGGAGCCGATATCGCTCCAGCGCGCATCAAGCGGCACCACGACCGCATCCAAGGTTTTCTCCATGACGGCATAGTCGATGGAGTCGGCCGGGCATGCCTTGAAAGCTTCCGCGTCGATGCGCACGAAGTGCATGTCCGTCTGCGTGTTCGATATCGCGCGGTCGCAGGCTGCGACCATTTCCGGATTATGGCGCTTGAGTTCCTCCAGATACCGGCTGGCGCGGAACATGAAGATACCGCTGTTCCAGTAATACTCGCCCGTCGCCAGATAACCCTCTGCGGTTTCCCGGTCGGGCTTCTCCTCGAAGCGGCTCACGGCGAAGCCCGCGCCGATTTCGCCACCGCGCTTGATGTAGCCGTAGCCGGTTTCGGGGCGGCTGGGCACGATGCCGAAAGTCACCAGCTTGCCTTGTTCGGCCAGCGGCACGGCCGCCCGGATGGCGTCCTGAAAGCGCGCGACATCCTGGATGAAGTGATCGGCGGCGAGCACCAGCAGAAGCGGGTCCTGCCCCTGGCGCGTCGCCAGCAATGCGGCAAGCGCTATCGCGGGTGCCGTATTGCGGCCCACCGGCTCGAGCAGGATCGTGGCCTGCTCCTTGTCGATTACGCGCATCTGGTCGGCGGCCAGAAAGCGATGCTCCTCGTTGCATATGAGCAGCGGGCTCTCAGCGCCCAGGCCTTCAAGCCGGATCACCGTGTCCTGCAGCAGCGTCCGTTCGCCGGTAAGAGCAAGGAACTGCTTGGGATAGAGGTGACGCGACAGTGGCCAAAGTCTCGAGCCGGAACCGCCGGCCATGATTACTGGCAAAAACATGAACTGCTATTTCTCCTTACCGGTCGAAGTCTTGCGGGCTCACCTATACTGGACGCGTTGGTGATGGCAAATCTGATTCCCGTTTGCTGTGGGCGAAGTTGTCCGCTTTACCAGCCTGAACCGCGCCCCCGATTATCGAGATAGAATGATTTGCCTCTGAGCCATGTGCGAGGCGAGGGGTGATTGCGAAAAGCCCTGAGAACGCTGCCAAGTGAAGCTGCAGGCGCCCCATTGAAGAATTCGGCGCGGGCGCGGGCAATCGTGGAAACCAGTTCGAACGCCGCGATCAGCTCGCGGTCGCCGTTTCCGGTCATCTCCTCGCGCAGCACCCGCACCATCTGCAGATTGGCGTCGTGGACATCCTGATAGGATTTCCAGGTCGCCCCCATCGTTCTTGATCCGCTGTGCGAATTGTATCGATAGACGGCCGAATTCAGGAATATCCGCTTCCGCGACAGGCCATACAGCTTCAGCATCATGTCGCGGTCGGCACCCAGGCCGATATCGCAGCGAAACGGCCCGGCTTCGCGCAGAAGTCCGGTGCTGATAATCCGGCTGTTGATGGTCGGCACGGCAAACAGCAGAGACGCAATGCTCATCTCACGGGCGTGATGATCGCTCTTCCAGTTCGGCTTGCCATCGACCGCGATCTCGGCCTCTCCTGTGCCGATGTCGGCAAGGCTTTCCTGTGTCTTGCGCCAAAGCTCGGTCATGCCGCCCAGAAGGAGATCGTCGGAGTTAAGCCAGACGAGATATTCGCCCCGCGCGCTGGCAATCGCCTTGTTCAGGCCCTCATAGAGCGACCGGTCCGGCCCTTCGATCAGCTTGACCGGTGCATTGCGCAGAAATTCCAGGGTTCCGTCTGTGGAGCCGCCATCGGCCACGACGATCTCGACATTTCCGGTGGGGATGGCCGACTTCACCGACTCGATCGCATCGCGAATGTGCGGCATGCCATTCAGGCAGGGCATGACAATGCTGAGGATCGAAGCCTCCATCGAGAGTTCCGAGTTCCGCCTTCAACAGGCGGAAAGTGAAAGGGCGAGACCGGAGCCCCGCGGGAAGGCAACGATCACATTTCGGTTGGCCAGGTTATGCAAAGTCATGCGGCCGACAAAGCCAGTAGCCATGATTACTGGTTGCATCAAGTCTGCTTCCTTTCTAACACGGCTGGCCGGCCGCATTTGGCCGTTATGCGAAGGATAGTCGGGGAGACCACGTGAAATCACCTTTCAAGGCTTATGACGTTCGCGGACAAATTCCCGATGAGATCAACGCTCCCTTCGCCTATCGTTTCGGGCAGGCGGTCGCCAGCCTGCGCAACCCGTCTGCCGTGGTCGTCGGGCACGACATGCGCCAGGACAGTCCGGCATTTGCTGCAGCACTCGCGCAGGGCCTGCTCGACAGCGGCGTGAGCGTCCTGCCGGTCGGGCAATGCGGCACGGAAGAAGTGTATTTTCACACCGAGCACTCGGGCGCCGACGCCGGCATCATGGTCACGGCCAGCCACAATCCGGAAAACTACAACGGCTTCAAGATGGTGCTGGAAGGCGCGACCGCCGCAACGCGGGAAAATGCGCTGAATGCCATCGAAAAGCTCGTCCTGTCGAACACGGTCATTCCGGCTGTTTCAGATTACCGCTCGCGTGGAGCGCTGAAGCCTCTGCTCGATCGCGGGCCCTACATCCAAAGGCTGCTGCAGCAGGTCAAGGGCGTGAAGCTGAAGCCGATGAAGATCGTCTGCCACGCCGGCAATGGTTGCGCAGGCCCGATCATCGATCTCCTGGAAAAGCATCTGCCGTTCGAGTTCATCAAGATCGACCACGAGCCCGATCCGACGCTGCCCAACGGCATTCCAAACCCGCTGCTGCCGGAAAAGCGTACCCGCGCCAGCCAGGCGGTCATCGACCATGGCGCCGATCTCGGCATTGCCTGGGATGGCGATTTCGACCGCTGCTTCCTCTACGATCACAATGGCCGCTTCATCGAGGGCTATTATCTGGTCGGGCTGATCGCGCAGACAATGTTGCGCTGGGCGCCCGGCTCGACGATCCTTTATGATCCGCGCCTGACATGGAACACCATCGACGTGGTGAAGGCGGCGGGTGGCGTGGCCAAGACCTGCCCGACGGGCCACGCTTTCTTCAAGCACATGATGCGTCAGGAAAACGCCGTCTATGGCGGCGAGATGAGCGCGCACCACTATTTCCGTGATTTCGCCTATTGCGATTCCGGTATGCTGGCCTGGCTGGCGATCGTCGTCGAGCTTTCGACCAGCGGCGCCACGCTTGCCGAACTGGTCGAGCAGCGCATTGCCGCGTTTCCCTGTTCGGGCGAGATCAACTTCACCGTGGCCGACGCGAAACTGTCGCAGGAAAAGATCGCCGAGCGTTTCCTGCCTCAGAATCCGCTGGTCGAATCCATCGATGGCCTGAGCATGGCGTTCGACGACTGGCGCTTCAATCTGAGAGCGTCCAACACCGAGCCGCTGCTGCGGCTCAATGTCGAGACCCGCGCCGACACCGCCCTTTTGGCAAAGAAGGTGTCAGAGCTTGCGGATCTGATCCGGGCGGGCTGAACCGCTCCAGCGAGTGGGCGGCTCAGGCGACGTTGAGCCGCGCTTCGCCCTTCTCGACATGTTCGCGGAACCACGCATAGGCGTCTTCCAGGCCGGTTTTGAGGTCGTATTTCGGCCGCCAGCCCGTCTCGAACAGGCGCGAAACGTCCATCAGCTTGCGTGGCGTGCCATCCGGCTTGGTCGGGTCGTTGCGGATTTCGCCCTCGAAACCGACGACGGAGGCCACCAGCTTGGCAAGCTCGAGGATGGTGATGTCTTCGCCCGAACCGACATTCACATGACCGTCGCCGGAATAGGTCTTGAGCAGGGAAACCATGGCGTCGGCGGCGTCGTCGACATGGAGGAATTCGCGCTTCGGCGTGCCCGAGCCCCAGATCGTCAGCTGCTTTTCGCCTGCAAGCTTCGCTTCATGCGCCTTGCGCATCAGAGCCGGGATGACGTGGCTCTTTTCCAGGTCGAAATTATCGCCGGGGCCGTAGAGGTTCGTCGGCATCGCCGAGATGTAATCGACGCCATGCTGGCGGCGATAGGCCTGGCAGAGCTTAAGGCCGGCGATCTTGGCGATGGCATACCATTCGTTGGTCTCCTCGAGCGGTCCGGTCAGCAGCGCGTCTTCCGGGATCGGCTGCGGCGCGAATTTCGGATAGATGCAGGACGAGCCGAGGAAGATCAGCTTGCCGACCTCGCTGCGGAAAGAGGCTTCGATGACATTCGTCTCGATGACCAGGTTTTCGTAGAGGAAATCGGCGGGATAGGTGTCGTTGGCGAGAATACCGCCGACCTTGGCTGCGGCCAGAACCACGGCATCGGGCTTGCGTTCGGCGATCCAGCGCCGCACGCCCGACTGGTCCCGCAAATCGAGCTCCGAGCGGCTTGCCGTGAGGATCTCGCAATCCTCGTCCTTCAGCCTGCGCACGATTGCCGATCCGACCATGCCGCGATGGCCCGCGACGAAGACGCGCTTGTTTTTCAGGGAATAAAGATCGGTCATGGTCAATCCTATCATGTCG
>Ga0315336_1006795_pt1 | contig 11445 bp, 9 predicted proteins | sample ASW5metaG_FD_204512 | JGI IMG/M metagenome (GOLD analysis project Ga0315336, IMG submission 204512) | Ammonia-oxidizing marine archaeal communities from Monterey Bay, California, United States - ASW #5 | ecosystem: Environmental > Aquatic > Marine > Intertidal zone | place: USA: California...
ATAAACAAGAATTACGGGGGGGGGCCGGTTGGTGTTGATACTTTAGCAGCGGCGTTATCCGAGGAACGCGACACTATTGAAGACGTGATTGAGCCGTTTCTTATTCAACAAGGTCTAATTCAGCGCACACCACGGGGACGGGTGCTAACGGAGGGTGGCTTCCGGCATCTAGGACTTGCTGTGCCCCTATCGCACCAGGATGAGCTAGATTTTCCGCGTGAAGGTTAATAATTATTATGGTGACTCCATGGACTTGCTCTGGTCGGAGCAGTTACTCAATCAGGAGGATTAACAGGGAATGGACGTCGAAACTGTAAACGCAATTGGAGCCATTGCAGAAACTTCTGATTTTTCTATTTGGGGTTTGTTTTTCCAGGCGGACATCATTGTCAAGGCTGTGATGATAATACTGCTTTTGGCGTCCGTGTGGAGCTGGGCTATCATTGTCGACAAGGTTCTTAAGTTACGCTCGTTGGCACGAAAAGCGGAAAAATTTGAAGAAAAATTCTGGTCCGGAAATTCTTTGGAAGAGTTGTATGGTCGTATTGGTCCACGTCCCCATGATCCCATGTCTTCTATTTTTGTTGCAGCCATGCGGGAGTGGCGACGATCAGCCGCAAAGGGTAAGAAGTCAGATCCTGCTAACGTAGCAGCATTGGCCCAACGTATTGATCGGGTCATGCAGATCAGTCTCGAGCGCGAGATGGATCACTTGCAGAGACGCATGACATTTCTTGCATCGACGGGCGCTGTTGCACCATTTCTCGGTTTGTTCGGGACAGTTTGGGGAATTATGAACACGTTTACGGCCATCGGTCTTTCTAGCGATACCAGTTTAGCCACGGTCGCGCCTGGAATCGCGGAAGCTCTGTTTGCGACCGCACTTGGTTTGGTAGCAGCAATACCGGCGGTTGTGGCTTTTAACAAGATATCTCATGACCTAAATAGGTTTGCCTTGCGTCTTGAAAACTTTGCGGGTGAGTTTGGTGCAATCTTATCAAGACAACTGGAGGAGCAGGTGTAGCATGGGCGTATTTATTAACCCTCAGGTGAGGGTTCCACGTCACCGCTCTTATCGACCGATGAGTGAGATTAATGTCACGCCTATGGTGGATGTTATGCTGGTACTCTTAATAATTTTTATAGTTGCAGCACCGTTGCTGACGACTGGCGTAGAAGTCAACTTGCCAGAATCTAAGACACCAAATCTCCCGCAGGATAATGAAGCACTTACTGTAAGTGTTCAAAAAGATGGGTCCATCTGGTTGCAGGATACGGAGTTAGAATTGCGCCAATTAGGGCCAAGATTACAGGCTATTACTGAAGCTAATCGTGATGTTCGGGTATATATACGGGGCGACGAAGAAATAGGTTATGGGCGGGTTATGGAAGTGATGAGTGCTATTTATTCCGCAGGATTTAGAAATGCTGCATTGGTGACCCAGCCACCGTCAGGGTAGGCGCATTAAAGAGCCATGTTTAACGGATTCATAGTCTCCGCGGGACTTCACATTACCCTGGGTTTACTGGCATGGGTAGGTCTCCCCTACATGGGCCGAGAACCTCTGACTTCGGAAACTAATATCATTGTAGACCTTGTGGCTATAGACGAGGTGACCGCGGCTCCAGCGGTTTCTGAAGAGTCTAAAACTGAAGTTGAGAGCGCCAGAGAACCAGAACCTGAAACTGAACTCCCAGAGGTTGGTTTAGAACCGGAACCCGACCAAGTCGACCCTAATGAAGCGACATCGGCTTTAGATCAGATAGCTGCGTTGCCTCGTTCGCCAAAGGTACCGGTTCCGCCGCGCAAGCCGCCCCCCCCCAAAAAAGATTTGTTTGCCGATCTGGTTAGTTTGGTAAAGAATCTCGAAGAACAGGTCGCAAGCCGATCATTCCCTAACGCTGATCAAGGGACTAACGTAGAGGAAAGTGATAGAACCGTTGGCCAAAGTAATTTGGAAACGGCAGATCGGGCAACTTTGAGCGAGCTCGATAACATTCGAGCACATGTAGAACGTTGCTGGAGGATTGATCCAGGGAAAGAGGGACTTCAGGAGCTTAATGTGGATATTCGAGTATTCATTAATCCTGACGGTTCAGTGCAAAGGGCTGTGATTGAAGACACAGTCACTTATTTCTCGGACCCATTATTTAGAACGTTTGCTAATAGTGCTAGAACAGCAATTTTGAGTTGTAAGGCTATCCCCATTTCGCCACAAAGGTATAATATTTTTAAAGAGATCGTATTTTCATTCTCTCCTCAGGGACGAATTAATTAGTTCAAAGTCAAGCTACTCCTAGTGTCCTCTGATCTATATAGTTTTAATTAAGCAGGTGACCTTGAAAACCTTCAGTACCGTGTTATCAATCAGCCATGTTTGTGAAGAACTCAAGGTATCAGCGGGGAGCAATGGTCCGGAGAATAAGCTTGCGAATACTTAAGTTATTTTTTGTTCTTAGCATTGTTATTGATGCGACTATGTCGCCGTTGTTGGCACAAGTAAGGATAGATATCACCCGTGGACGAGTTGAGCCAATGCCGATCGCAATTGCTCCTTTTCCAGGTGATGTTGATGAGTTTTCCGCAATAGGACGCGATATTAGCGCAGTAATTTCTAATGATCTTGAACGATCCGGTTTATTCAGGCCAATTGATCCTAATGCGTTTATTCAGACTTTAAAATCATTAGAAGTCCAGCCTCGCTTCGCTGATTGGCGGGCTCTCGCTGCACAAGCATTGGTGCAGGGCAGCGTGAATGCAATGTCAAATGGTCAGGTTCGTGTGGCATTTCGACTGTGGGATGTTTTTGGTGGTCAACAAATGATAGGGCAGGCGTATACAGCTCAGGAAAATAATTGGCGCCGAGTTGCTCATATTATTGCCGACACAATCTACACGCAGATCACAGGTGAAGAGGGATATTTTGATACTCGTGTGGTTTATATAGCCGAGAATGGTCCTGCTGATAATAGAGTTAAGAGGTTATCAATTATGGATCAGGATGGTGCGAATCACCGTTACCTAACAGATGGGACATCGCTAGTTTTGACGCCTCGTTTCTCACCAACCGCACAGGAAATTACTTACCTTTCCTACTTTAGAAATGTTCCCCGAGTTTATTTGTTCAACATTGATACCGGGCGCCAAGAGCTTCTTGGCGATTTTCCGGGAATGACCTATGCCCCAAGATTTTCGCCTGACGGAAATAAAGTCATTTTTAGCATGGCAGCTGACGGAAACTCGGAAATCTATGACATGGATCTCAGGACACGCCGGTTCGCTCGTTTGACAAACCATCCGGCAATTGACACATCTCCTTCATTCTCGCCGCATTTAGACCAAATAACGTTTAATTCCGACCGCGGCGGTAGCCAGCAGATCTATGTAATGAATTCCGATGGCACAAATCCGCAACGAATCAGCTTTGGTAATGGTCAGTATGGTACGCCAGTCTGGTCGCCTAGAGGTGATCTAATTGCTTTCACACGTATTTCTCGCGGTACGTTCTATATCGGAGTCATGGATCCTGATGGGTCGGGAGAGCGTCTTCTAGCACAAGGATACCTTGTAGAGGCGCCTACATGGGCCCCTAATGGCAGGGTCCTTATGTATTTTGCTCAATCACCGGTGCGTGCAGACGGAAGTGGTGGCCGTACGCGTCTCTATTCCATCGATTTGACAGGCTATAATCAAAGGGAAATTGTCACTCCTCAAGACGCATCTGATCCAGCCTGGTCGCCTTTGATTCCCTGATAGCTAGGTAAGTGTTGCAGGTTTTTCTTGAACGCATTCCTATATTCGTTAAAAAAAGGTGCGAAATTCCTGGATTTTGTGCATAGTTAGCGTAGTGCTATGACTTTAGGGGAAGAATAATGAAAGGTTGCGTCTTAACTTCTGTAGTTGCGGTTGCGTTTCTTGCGGCTTGCTCCACACCAAATCAGGAGGACTCCGGCGCTAGTTCCTCCGCTCCTGCTCCTTCACCGCCAGTTGCGGTAGCCCCGATGGGGCCAACGCCCGATTCCACAGAATACTTTCAGTCGGTTGTTGGTAACACAGTGCAGTTCGATTTCGACGAATATGATTTGCAGCGGTCTGCACAGGCTACATTGCGGGGACAGGCCACCTGGTTGAATCAAAATCCTGCGCGTACGATTGTGGTCGAAGGCCATTGTGATGAGCGGGGAACTCGTGAGTACAACCTAGGTCTTGGGGAACGCCGTGCAAACGCCGTTAAAGAATATTTGGTTTCTTTGGGTGTGGCGGCCAGCCGAATTAGGACGCTTTCCTATGGCAAGGAGAGGCCAACCTGCGTGGCGTCCAGCGAAAGCTGTTGGTCAAAAAATCGTCGCGGTGTATCGCTAGTGCAAGGCGCCGGCGTTTAATCGTGGCCGGGGCGTCGTAGCGCTCCGTTGCCAATAAATTCTTTGGCGGTTCTGATGGCTGATTTTCTTGTTCGGTTATCCCGGACCGTCATAATTGTGCCAATTTGTATTGCTACGCAAGTGCGCGCGCTGGCCTCTGTGATTTAGGTGATGGCCCACAATTATGTTTTTATTGGATAGGGCACGGAAATGTTAATCAGACGGCGAACTACATATAGGCAACACTGGTTGTTATGTTGCGGGGTTTTTAGCTTTTACCTGATGACATCCGGAATTCTGCTTGCACCGGCTCTCGCGCAGCAGGACAGCGACCTATTGATGCAACGTCTTTATAGGCTCGAGCAAAGAGTTCAAGAATTGCAATTAGAACTCCGGGCTGCTGAAGATTTAATGGTTACTAGGGGCCGCATTGAGCCAAGCACAGCTCAAACGCAAGCTCTGCCAACGCATGTCGCAGGTAGGTTGCAGATACGTCTTCTTCAATTAGAAAGCTTGATGGAAGAATTAACTGGGCAGGTGGAAGAGGTCAGGCATTATGTTGGGCAATTAAGAGCTCAAACCGAACTGCTCTCCAGTGATCAGAATTATCGTCTTGCCATACTTGAACGAGAAGCTGGAATATCCGGTGTTACCGCAGCACCTTCAGCAGTTATCCAAAGTTGGGAGTCATTGGAGCCGGTCGGGCGGATATCATCATCTCTTGAGATGCGGGAACGAGGAGACCCTCTCTCTACAGCTTTGGAGCCGAGTACTCCAGAGTTGGAAAGTCTATCTGCGAGTATGGAAGGGCCCTTGTCATCCCCGGTCGTAGCTCAACCTGAGCCAGCATCCAGCTCCGGATCGCCTACCCAGCCCAGCCCAGAGACTGTAGTATCATCTGCACTTTCCTCAGATCCACCAATTGAGCAGAATAATTTATTCGGTTTTATCCGGACTGATTCTGAGGGGGTGCCTCTGCTACCAACTGAGGAAGCAGTATTAGATGTACAGCCTCAATCCTCGGTCGTTCGGCTCTCGCCACCAACTGCCATGCCCGCAGCGGGGCCAATTAGTTCGCCTATTAGCAATGAATCACTCGCTGTTGCACCTGGATCTGATCCTAGCTTGATAATGTTACCCGACGGGACACCAAAGGAAAAATACGATTATGCTTTCTCACTGTTGCGAAGAGCTGATTATGGTCGTGCTGAAGCTGCTTTGAAAAGATTTTTGGAGGCACATCCCCGGGATGCACTGGCAGGTAACGCAAAATACTGGCTGGGTGAAACATATTATGTTCGCGGTGACTTTGAGCAAGCGGCTGTTGAATTTCTCGATGGCTATCAGAATTACAGTAAGAGCAATAAAGGGCCCGATAATCTTCTCAAACTTGGGTTGGCTATGGCCAAACTGGGCCAACTTCAGGGTGCATGCACGGCCCTATCGCGTTTATCCACAGAATATCCTGAGGCGAGTGATACAATTTTGCGCCGAGCACAAAATGAACGCGGCCGCCTAAACTGTTCTTAGCGGCTTTTGCCAATGACTGAAGCAAATCTAGTCTCTGCTGACATTTCTACGACATTTGTGTCAGACCGTGAGTTTGCAGAACTCATGTCGGGGTTTTTTGATGGTCAAGAACCGCCAAACCTAGCTATTGCTGTTTCCGGTGGTGGAGACAGTATGGCCTTATCTTTACTTACGGCGTGTTGGGCGAAGCAACGCAACGTTTCTGTGACGGCTTTAACGGTTGACCACCAACTTAGGTCAGAGGCTAAGGCGGAGGCCAGACAAGTTGGTGGTTGGATGAAATCTATTGGCTTACCCCATCAAATTCTCTTGTGGACTGGTGGAGAAAAAATGAGGTGTTTGGCGAAGAGTCCACAATCCTCTGCCCGGGATGCTAGGCTAAATTTAATGACCGATTGGTGCCGGTCAAACAATACAAAGCACCTTTTGTTAGGGCATGCTGCTGACGACCAGATAGAAACATTTCTAATAAATCTCTCAAGGGGAAGTGGAATTGACGGGTTATCGGCTATTTCATCAACATCATTACGTAATAGCATTCATTTGTTGCGGCCACTTCTAAGCATCCCACGTTCGCGTCTTAAGAAGACCTGTTTCGTGCATAAACAATTATGGATAAGTGATCCTTCTAATTTAGATAGTGCTTTCACCCGCATTAGATTTCGTCAGTCACAAGCTATGCTCGAGTCTGAAGGTCTTACTCAAAATCGATTATTAAACACTGTATGTCATCTTTCTCGCGCTAAGGCGGCTTTGGATTACTATGTCCGTTCAACACTAAAAGCCACGTGCAGGATTTCATCATGTGGAACACTCGAAGTTGACATCAAATCGCTAATTGAGGCGCCGGCAGAAATCGCTTTGCGCTGCATTTCTCGCATGTTGATCACCGTTTCAGGCCAAGTCTACGGTCCTAGATTCGAGAGGTTGAGGCGTGCATACGACAAGTTTTGTTCCGGTGATTGGCGGGGTCAGACGCTCCACGGATGCAGAATTGAGCGCAGAAGGGACGCATTAGTTATTTACAGGGAGGTGGGTGCGATTGAGCATCGTTGCGTTATTGAGGCAAATCAGACGGTCTTATGGGACAATAGGTTTCGCATCCATTATGCACCGACAAGTAGGGGTTCTTCTTCCATAAATGTTTCTGCTTTGACATCGGGTGAGTGGTCTGCTCTTAAGGAGGTTAATGATAGTGATATAGATTCTTCTTACGGAGCTGATCAGCGCCAAACTGTGCCAATCATTAGCGATTCTTTGGGCATTGTAGGTGTTCCTATATTAGGGGTTTGGTGGCCAGGTACTACGGATTCAACGAAGAAGGCAATTTCGATGACTTTTGATCCACCTAGAGCATTGTTGCCGAATAATAATGCATAGTGCCAATAACAAGTTTATCTCTTGTTAGATGGGCATCTTGCACTATGTAAAAGAGAGTAGGGATTTAGCGCAGCTAATTCTGTACTGTGCTAGTCTCAGGTGTAGCGTTAACGGAAGGGATCTGTCTTGAACGTAAGTCGTAACCTGTTGTTATGGGTCGTAATACTAGTCGTGCTAGTTGCTCTATTTAATCTTTTCCAACCCGGTGGGTCACGGGGCTCGGCGAATACCATTACTTTTTCCGAGTTTATTTCGGCAGTAGAGAGAAACGAAATTCAAAGTGTAAAGATTGAGGGTGAAAGCATTACCGGTCGGTTTAAGAGTGGGCGGGATTTTAAGACCTATGCCCCTGATGATCCCGAATTAGTGCCTACTCTTAAAAATAACGGCGTTTCGATTGAAGCCGTTCCTCAGTCAGATAACGAGGTAACATTTTGGGGTATTATAATTTCATGGTTCCCGATGCTTTTGCTCATAGGTGTTTGGATATTCTTCATGCGCCAAATGCAGGGAGGAGGAGGTAAAGCTATGGGATTTGGAAAATCCCGTGCAAAGCTACTGACAGAAAAGCAAGGGCGGGTCACGTTCGAAGACGTGGCTGGTATCGATGAAGCTAAGCAGGAATTGGAAGAAGTCGTGGAATTTCTGCGAGATCCCGCAAAATTCCAGCGTTTGGGGGGGAAGATTCCCAAAGGTGTTCTTCTGGTGGGTCCGCCGGGGACCGGAAAAACTCTGCTTGCTCGCTCGATTGCTGGTGAGGCTAACGTTCCATTTTTTACAATATCTGGTTCTGATTTCGTGGAGATGTTCGTAGGCGTTGGAGCCTCCAGAGTCCGCGATATGTTCGAGCAAGGGAAGAAGAATGCTCCGTGCATAGTCTTTATTGATGAAATAGATGCGGTTGGCCGACATCGTGGTGCCGGTTTGGGCGGGGGCAATGATGAACGCGAACAGACCCTAAATCAGCTACTTGTGGAAATGGATGGTTTCGAAGCCAATGAGGGTGTGATTTTGATAGCGGCTACGAACCGTCCTGACGTACTTGATCCGGCTTTGCTGCGTCCCGGCCGGTTTGATCGACAAGTGGTGGTGCCGAATCCTGATATTCTTGGACGGACAAAGATTCTTAAGGTTCATACGCGGAAGACGCCACTAGCTCCCGATGTGGAACTTAAGGTGATTGCTCGTGGCACGCCTGGATTTTCAGGTGCCGATTTAGCGAACCTGGTGAATGAGGCTGCATTGTTGGCTGCCCGTAAGACCAAGCGTGTCATAACTATGCTTGAGTTCGAGGAAGCGAAAGATAAGGTCCTTATGGGGGCAGAACGCCGCTCGATGGTAATGACGGAGGACGAAAAAAAACTTACCGCGTATCATGAAGCAGGGCATGCGCTAGTTATGTTGCATGTACCCGGTCATGAGCCCCTCCATAAGGTCACTATCATTCCTCGCGGTCGTGCGCTCGGTGTTACAATGTTTTTGCCAGAGAGAGATAAGTACAGTCAATCGCTAGTAGAATTAAGAGCTCAACTTGCAAGTTTGTTCGGTGGTCGTGTAGCTGAGGAAATGACGTTTGGCGAAGAGAAGGTCACCACTGGTGCGTCTGATGATATACGTCAGGCGACCCTAATTGCTCGGCGAATGGTGACGGAATTTGGATTTTCAGAGAGACTTGGACCTTTGCGCTACAATGATAATCAAGAGGAGGTTTTTCTTGGCCATTCTGTCACGCAACAAAAAAACGTATCGGATGCGACGGCGGAGCTTATAGACGAAGAGGTGCGGCGGTTCGTAGAAACCGGTGAGAAAATGGCTAGAGAGATACTCACAAAGCATAAAGACCAATTAGAGATAATAGCTAATGGCCTCTTAGAATACGAAACCCTCTCAAGAGTTGAAATAGAATCCCTTCTTAGAGGTGACTCTATAGACAAGGATGAGAAGCCGATAACCCGGCCGCGTGATCCCGGGAGACGCACATCTGTTCCGAAAACTGACGCTGCACCAGTAGATCAGAAGTCGGGTGAATTTGGAAATGATCCCGAGCCCCAACCCGACGGATGAGTCTGATAAGACTTCAACCCCTTATCTTAACCAGCCAATACTTGGGAAAATTTGGGTGCCTAAGTTAAGCAAGCAAGCGAAGAGTGAATAGAGAGTGCAGAATAGCTCAGCGCCATACGTGCGGCCAAGCCCAGAGCAATCTATTTATGTGACTCCTATGGGCTATATGCATGCCTCATTCCTAGGTTCTGCGATGCTGTTAGATGGCGCAATGGAATTAGTTAGTTCAGGCACCCTTTTTACTGCATTGGAAGTGGCAGTTTGGCAAAATGGGACAGTCAAATTTTCTCTTGTACCTGCTGCATCACTCCAAGAATGGATAAATTCGTGCGGCGCCAAAATAAAAGAAGTTGTTGAAGCTCGTGCTGATATTCTTTGTGCTTCGCGTCGCTCTTTCGCCGGCTTATCACTCGATAGAACTAAGATCATGGGGGTAATAAATGTTACTCCTGATAGTTTTTCAGACGGTGGCAAATTTCTTACGCCTAAGAAAGCGATTGAGCATGGCTTGCAGTTACTGCAGGCTGGTGCCGACATTCTTGACGTCGGAGGGGAAAGTACACGTCCGGGCGCTAAACCCGTATGTTCGGAGCTTGAAATTCAACTGACTGAACCAGTTGTCCGAGCTCTTGCTAATCAAGGTGCGCTGGTATCCATAGATACACGACATGCCGATGTTATGTCTGCTGCTTTGACTGCTGGAGCCTGTATCGTTAATGATGTGACGGCGCTCACTGGAGATTCTAAATCACTTGCAATTGTTAAGGAGTCAAATGCTTCTGTTATTCTCATGCATATGCAAGGTGATCCACAAACAATGCAGAAAAACCCAGAATACAGATGGGTTCCGGGAGACGTTTTTGATTACTTAGAAACACGTGTAGATATTTGTCAGGCGGCGGGAATTGAGTTAAGTAGACTTTGTGTTGACCCAGGCATTGGTTTCGGAAAGTCAGACGGCCATAACGCCGATGTTCTCTCCCATTTAGGTATGTTGCACGGTCTAGGGTGCGCCGTCATGGTTGGTGCCTCCCGCAAGAGCTTCATTAGTAGGAGCAGTAATAATGAAGGTACCGATGAGAGACTGCCAGGATCCGTTGCCATTGGGTTAGAAGCGGTGCGACAAGGTGTGCAAATAATAAGGACGCATGATGTCAAGGAGACCTTACAAGCTTTTAAGGTGCAACAACGGGTTTTGACTGGCAGGTAACACCGTGCTTTATTTGACGGTTAGTTCTAATGGTCTACTTGTTTATTTTCAAAATCGGACCTGGTTAGGTCGCGAGGAGTCATGAACGGTCTCAAGTTATTTGGAACGGATGGTGTCAGGGGAACCGCTAATCAGGATCCTATGACCGCTGAAGTTGCAACAAGCATTGGAATGGCAGCTGGCCACTTTTTTAGCAGGGGTGATCATAGAAACAGTGTTGTAATCGGTAAGGACACCCGTTTGTCAGGCTACTTGATTGAACCAGCCTTAACAGCTGGGTTTATATCTGTGGGAATGGATGTGGTGCTTGTAGGACCGATTCCAACACCAGCTATTTCGATGCTGACGAGGTCCTTGAGAGCTGATCTAGGAGTGATGATATCGGCGTCACATAACCCGTATCATGATAATGGCCTAAAGTTATTTGGTCCGGATGGGTACAAGTTGTCGGACAAGGTTGAATCGAAGATTGAAGATATCATGAATGGTAGCATGTCCGATTGTAGGGTTGAATCTGATCATCTAGGAAGAGCGATCCGGCTTGATGATGGTGCTGGGCGATACAGGTATATCGAATTTTGTAAGAATACCTTCCCGCGCGGCCTAAGACTTGATGGATTAAAGATTGTTGTCGATTGTGCAAATGGAGCAGCGTACAAGGTGGCGCCTGCGGTACTTTGGGAGCTCGGTGCGGATGTTATTAAAGTAGGTGTGTCTCCTGACGGTTTTAATATCAACCGCGGTTGTGGTTCTCTTCATACAGACTTGCTTCAAGAGCATGTGGTGCGCCATGGAGCAGATCTTGGTATTGCTCTTGATGGGGATGCGGACAGGGTAGTCGTGTGCGATGAGACAGGCTCTTTGCTTGATGGCGATCAGTTATTGGGTGTTATTGCAAA
>Ga0315336_1006797_pt1 | contig 11443 bp, 7 predicted proteins | sample ASW5metaG_FD_204512 | JGI IMG/M metagenome (GOLD analysis project Ga0315336, IMG submission 204512) | Ammonia-oxidizing marine archaeal communities from Monterey Bay, California, United States - ASW #5 | ecosystem: Environmental > Aquatic > Marine > Intertidal zone | place: USA: California...
ACCCGCGTTGCGAAGCCGCAAGCACGGAGCCACCAACGTGGCACGGCGCCTCCGGCCCGTGTCTGAGGTAGGACAGAGGAAGGTTTGAGCACGCAAAGAGCAAGCTCCTCTCCTGCGCTTCTTTTCCTCTTCTCTTCTTCCGACACGGGCCGGAGGCGCCGTGCCACGATCCCAGGCTCCGGGCTGGCGGCTCCGCATCTCATTCTACCCGATCGATATCCAATATCAGCGGACCTTCCAATCGAAGCGGCACCGTCAACAGCCCGTCGCGCTCCTCGATGACAGACTCCGATCCATCAATTGTCACCCGGTACGGATCCCCGACACGCACTACCGACGGGTTCATCCCGCCGTCGGTGTAGACTCCGTCCCGTTTGTCGGGATAGCTCGTGCCGACGAACATCTCCAACGTCGCGGGCCCGTTTCCGTTCAAGGTAATCGCAAGCTGCGAACCGTCGTACGAAGTCACACACACATTGACCGGATCGCCCGAATTGACCTCAACAGGAATCGGGACGATCACCGCCGATTCGTTCGGCTCGAAATCCAGTTCCGTTCGGACCTCGCCCTGCTCGATCGTGCTGAGGAACCGGTTGGGTACCAGGGCGCCGCGCGCGTCGAAAGAATACACCTGGTGGAGTTGATCGTCTCCCGGCCACCCATACACTCCGCTGTTCATGGTGACGATTCGTCCGCTTCCGCGCACAAGACCGGAACGAATCTCCTTGAACTCCATCGGATACTGCATCGCCGCCAGCGACGGTCCGGTCAGGTGAATGCGGTCCAGGTAGTAGACGAACAACTCGCCCCATCGCAGCTTGTCGAGCATGTCCATGTAGAAATCTTTCTCGGTTTCGAACGGTCCGCGCGCGAGTGCGGTGACACTGGGTCCGAAGTGGAGGTGGGGTCCCGACGCGACCTCCTGGTCGAAGATGATATGCTTTTCGGCCGCCATCGATCGCGTCATCATGGTGTTGTTGGCGACCACGACGCCGCCCTTATCGCGGACCTTCCGGGCGAACGCGATCATCGACGGCTGAGAAAGGAGGAGCACGGAGGCCATCTTCCGGGTAATCGTCTTCGTCGCTGGATCGATCTCCGCGGAGTGCCCGTCCCAGCGGCCGTCGTACGACCATGTGCCCATGTACCCGGCCAGAAATCCGTCCATGAACACACCATCCATCCCAAGATCGTCCATCATCACGTCCACACTGTTCATCAGCGCGTCGTGGAAACTATTTCCTTCCACCGGGTAATAAATCCACCACGTCCAGCCTTCGTCCATTCTCTGTTTCGTGACATAGGGTTCGCTGGCGCCCCACACGGCGTGTTCGCCGTTTTCCAGGATGACCTTCGAATCCGGAAACCGGTCGGGGTTGTCCGTCATGTACAAGCTGTGCGCGACATGAAACATAATCTTCCGGTCGGGGTACTTCCGGTGAAAGGCGGCTCCCTGCCGCTTCACCAGCTTCATCTCTTCGGGGAAGTCCGTAAATTCGATGCCCTCGATCGATACTTCGTGATCGTCCTCGGCGCGGCTGAGGGTGTGCACGATCGCGTACTTCATGCCGCGATTTTCGACAAAGGATTCGCTCGGCACCTGGCGGCGGTTCATCGGGCCGAACGAGATGAATGATAATCCGCCATCCACCTTGCCGATGCGGTCTTCCACGGTGCGAAAGGCATTCACGAAATCGTAGTAGTCGCCGGATCCGGTTGGATAGACGGCCCATTCCAGCGTGTAAGATGCACCCGGCCCCAGGGCAAAACGCTCCGTGCCGATTCCCGGCGTGTTCTGGTCGGCGTAGAGAACGCACTGGACGACGAAAACGTCGTCCACGGGAACCAGCCCGATCCCGGTGTTGTCGTCGGTGAAGAAAACGCTCGGACTGAAGATCTCCGCGGATCCGGAAGATGAAGCTCGTAACCGGCCCTCGAATCCACCGAGCAACGCCTTGTCGATCTGATCCTCGCCAAGAGGGGTCTCGTTATAGATGATCAAGCCGAGATCTTCGTCGGTTCGATTTGTGTACGTGTCCCGAATGGATACGTGAGTGGGGTGGGACGAAATATCGCGCTGCAGTTCGTAGTGAGAGCCGACGGCTTTCACGGAGTAAGATGCGGACACATCGGCGCCGTTTTGTTCGGACGGTTCGATCGCCACGCTCCACGACGGCTCGTTGGAACCAGCGGCGCCAAGGTGATTGAATTCGCCGTGGGGCCAGGATACGCGGGTTTGGAAGGGATAAGTTTTTCCGTTTACGGCAATCGTAAATCCGCCCGTGTCATCCACCGTGAATTCATATGGTGATGGCCAGGTTGGGGGCGGAATGGGCCTTGCAATTTTTTCTGCCGGTGAAGGTAATGGAAGAGAAGCCGTCGGAGACTTAAATTCAAACGTCTCGACGGGACGAGATCCTTTTTCGTCCTCAAGGCGTATGCGAAGCCGGTAGTCACCTTCGGCAAGATCCAGTTGCGTAAGCCGGACTTCCAACTCCCCGTCTTCCGGAAGCGAGTCCACGATCTTGGAAGTGACGATCTGGTCCGGCTCACCCGCTTTCGACAAAGTTACTTCCAACTTCGCTTGCCCGGCCAGCGGCTGCAGCCCCTGGTAATTCACTTCCAGAAATATTTCGTTCCGGTCCAGGTAGTAAAACGGTGTCACCTTCACACGGCGGAACCAGGTGGTGTCGAATCCATAGTCTTCCGCCTCATTCTTGAAATGGGCGATGGCTTCCTCGGCGGGCAAAGCGTGGTCGTAGATACGAACCCGGTCCACCAGGCCTTCGAACCGGGGTGCGTTGATGCCGCCGGACGACCCGATATGGATCGAACCCTGGACGGGGTACTCCTTGTGTTTGGACTCCTGGCTTCCAACCAGGCGGCCATTGACCCATTGCGACATCGTCTTCCCGTCAAACGTTGCGACTACATGATTCCAGTCATGCAGTCTCAAGGCACCGCGAATGTTGTTTCCCCCGCTGCCGATATACCAGTAGCACAGTTCCGCGTTGTAGTAGGTCAGCACGAAACTGCCCATGCCCGCGCCGAAGAGGTGGGCTTCGCCGTGTCCTTTGACCGTGGGCTGTACCCAGGCTTCGAGAGAGACGGGGCCGCGGATGCCGAGGTCTTCGATGGTGCCGCAGTCGACGTGCTGCCCTTCCCCATCGAACCGAACCGCAAAGCCATCGCCTTGCGGGACCCGGGCGGCCCCCTTCAGAACCGCATCGTTTCCGTTACCGGTAATATCGGCAACGACAGCGCCCGTGTCCTCATCGAAATCCCATTGCGCAATCGGACCACCGGCCAAAACGGATTCTGAACAGAAGGTAACGAAGAAAACGAAGAGGATTGTGGGGTTGAATTTCATTCGCTTCGTTCTCTTCGTTACCTTCTGTTCGAAATCCGTTAGCCGTACAGCCAGTCGACGTCGACCATTGCGAGTTTGAGATGCATGCGGGTGCGGCCGAGCATGCCGGGGGGATCGAGGCTCGCGTATTTTGAGGCTTCGTAGGCGACGAGGAGCCGGTTGTCTTTCGTGATCATCGCAGCGGGGTTCGTGAATTCCCACTCCGGATCGGTCTCCAGGGGTTTGCTGGGGAGCCAGGTGAGTCCGTCGTCTTTGGAAATCGTCGTAGACAGCGGATTGCGAATGCCGTAGTGGTCGAATTTCGGGTTGTAGGGACTGTCATTCCAGATCAGCAGAAGATCGCCGGTCTGGGGCACTCGCATCAACAGGGGACATGACTCCGGAGACCGCAGGCCGGTGGTCTGCGCATCCGACCACGAAGCGCCTCCATCCTCGGAATACGATTTGAAAACGCTGCCGAGTTGGGTGCGCATGATCATCATCAACCGGCCGTCCTTCAATTCCTCGATCTTCGGCTCCATCGATCCGCGCATGGGCAGGTAGACCCAGTTGTCGCATTCCTTCCAGGACCGCCCGTCGTCATCGCTGTAATAGGTGCCGGAAACGCTGGTGTTGGTCGGAGCGAGGTGGCCTTCGCCGTCTTCCTGCAGCGCCGTGCCTTCCATGTAGACGGTCGGGATCACGATCCGGCCGGTACTCAATTGGCGCAAATCGTTCATCGAACCGGCCATGTGCGACGAACGGCTGAAAATGATCGCGGGATCGGAAAAAGATTCACACTCGTCATCGCTGAAGGCTGCGTACGATGTAATGCTCCATGGTTCTCCCTTTACGAAGTGATGGTACATTTCGTACCGGAAAAGGATCTCCCCGCTCTTCAGCCGCAGGAATCCCGGGCAATAGGCCGCCGTTTCGTCCGGCCCCGGTTGCAGAAAGACCTTCTGGTCGCCCCAGGTTCTTCCTCCGTCGCGTGACACCAGGGTCACCAGGTCGGAAGGCGCGTCATCCCCGGCGCCCAGTTCCAGACCGCTCTTGTGAATCAGCATCTTCGACATGAAGATGCTTCCGTCCTTCCGTTCGATCATATCCACGCCGCCATGGCGGGGATGCGCTTCGCTGGCTTCGGCGACGGTAACGATTTCAACGTCGCGTGGTGTGGTACGTAAGCTACTCATTCTAATAATCGTATCGGGTTTCAGGTGTAAGGTTTCAGGGAGGAATAGCGCGTCCTTTGGGAACGGTCAAAAAGAGAGTTCTTGCTTCTGATTACTCCGAACTCATCAATCCTAATCCCAATCCTAATCTCAATCATAATCGATTAGGATTGGGATTAGGATTGGGATTAAGATCCGGTCGCACTTGATTGAGAGACCGTCGAAATCGGTTGACGATAGCGGACCACGAGGGGGCGAAATCGTCCACCGCTATCGTCGCCGTCATCGTTGTCCGATCTCTCACTCCTACGAAATGATACCTGAACACTGAAACCTGCTCTCTCAACAAACTCCTGATGAAAACAACGCAATCGTGCGAAGCAAACCCGTTGGGCCTCGCCGCCCCCTACCGATACGCATTGTGCGCGCCATCGCCCCACAAGTTGCCGACATTCTGCGCCCAATCGGCAATGGGGACGAGCGCGCCGTGCCCATCCGCGAACAGCATGTTCGCGCTCCTGAAATGAATTGGATTCAGCCCGTTGTATTGCCCCACGCCACCGAACCATTCGCCGGCCGCCGTGTCCTTGATGCCATCCTGGTCGGTGTCGACACTTAACGACCACGATGAGCTGGCGGCGGGATTGTGAATCTCGCTCCGGGTGGTCCCGTACTCGCTCTTCCCGTCGGCCGCGATGAAAACATGCCCGGGGATATTGTCGAGAATCGCGGATCCGGTTAAGTCCTTGTCGTTGTATTTGGGGATGTTATATGCGAAGACAGTGGAATAGGAGACGCTGTAGCTTTGCTCGTAGTACGCTTCTCGCTTCCGCGACGGGCACGGCAGGAAGGGCTGCCACAGTTCATCCACACCGTGATATCCGAACCGGGGACTCTTCCAGTTGACTCCGCGATTCACGGTAATCAAATCCTGACCCAAATAGGGAACGACGAACTGGTGCCAGGCGAGATTCAGCGGATCGTCGGCGTAGGCCGGTAAATGTCCGTTGTCCGAATTGTACTGGTATAGCGCGATCCCCAGCTGCTTCAGGTTGGACATGCAGACGGTGGCACGACCTCGCTCCAGGGCCTCTCGCATGGCCGGCACCAGCAGGGCGGCGAGGATCGCAATGATCGCGATCACTACCAGGAGTTCGATCAGGGTGAACCCGGGGCTCTTCTGTTTTCTGCTGTCCACTTTCCTCTTTTCACCCGGCAAGATAAAATGTCATCACTTCAATGTCAGGTCATTTGGTGTTCCGGAAACTTGGCAACAATTTGCATTGGAATTGCCTGAAATTCAAGGAGATTCATCGATACTGATGAACGAAAACAACAATTATCGAGCTGGAATCATCGGGCTGGGGATGATCGGTGGCGCGGATCCGGTTTCCGCTGGAGCAATCGGGCAGGCCGTGAAAGATCTGGACGGAACCCACCTGGATGCCCTGCGGGACCACGATCGGGTCCGAGTCGTCTCCGGCAGCAGCCGCGACGCCGGAAGGCGGGAGCGGTTTGCCGAGCGGTCCGGCGCAGAGGTGTACGCAGACTATCGCGAAATGCTCGAGCGGGAACGGTTGGACATCGTAAGTATTGCCTCTCGCTCGCCAGCCCACGCGGAGCAGGCCGTTGCCTGCGCGGAGGCCGGCGTGCGGGCGATCTACTGCGAGAAGCCGGTCACCACCACCGCGGCGGACGGGGACCGTGTGGTAGACGCCTGCCGGGAACACGGCACGCTCTTGCTGGTGAATCATCAGCGTCGATTCGATCCGAATTACCGGAAGGTCAGGGACCTGATCGCCGGCGGCGAACTGGGGGAATTGACCTCGTGCCTGCTGCAGTGGGGCAGCGGACGGCTCGGCAACGTGGGAACGCATACCATTGACGCCATTCGCATGCTGACATCGCGCCAGGTCGAAGCGGTCTCCGGTCATCTCGATCTCTCCCGGAGGCCGGATTGCCGCGGCGAGGATTTCCAGGATCCCGGGGGCTGGGGAATGATACGTATGGAAGGCGGCCTGGTGGTCCTGGTTGACGCGGCGGACTACGGAACAGTTCCATTTCATATCGGACTGAACTTGACCGGCGGCAGGATCCGCTTTGGTCCGGATGGAGTTCATCTCGACCGGACCGGAGCAGAGAGCGAGCATTGGCCCGTGGTGCACGACGGCACGACGTTCATGCACGGTGCCGTCGCCGAGATCGTGAAATGCCTCGACGAGGAAGCCATGCCCTCAATTCCCGTGGACGATGCCGTACGAACGCTCGAAGCGATCGTGGCATTTCATATTTCCCACAATCAGAACGCGGAATGGGTGAAACTGCCACTGGAGGGGGAAGATCGCCGGAAGGAAGTGCGGAGCGGGTGAAAGAAAAATCCCAAGTCCCAAATCCCAAATCCCAAACAAATTTCAAATCCCAAGTCCCAAATCTCAAACAAATCTCAAATTATATATTCGAAACGAATCTCAATTCCTAAATTCCAAACAAGACTCAATTTCCAAGTTCCGAATCTCAAGCAAGTACGAAACTCCAAATATTTAATCTCCAGATCAGTTCCACATTTCAAAGTGGCAAAATCGTACGATCTCGGATCGAGACCAGCGACAGGTTTTTCCAATACGATCTACTCACGATAGGGTTGTTGTTTTGAATTTTGTTTGGGATTTGGGACTTGGGACTTGGAATTTGAGTCTTGTTTGGAATTTAGGAATTGGGATTTGAGATTCGTTTGAGATTTGGGATTTGAGTTTTGCATAGAGAGAAAATGAATTATGAGTAGCAGTGATCTTGCCATCCATGGTGGCTCCCGGGCTTTTGACCGACCCTTTCCCCCACGCCACTTGTTCGGGGAAGAGGAAAAACAGGCGGCCATGAAGATGTTTGACCGCTGCATCTCCACCGGGGCAGCGCTTGGATACAACGGACCCGAGGAGGAGGCCTATTGCGAGCAATTCGCCGAATTCATGGGCGGCGGCTACTGCGACGGCGTAAACTCCGGGACCTCGGCAATCTATGCGGCGTTGCGGGCCCTGGAAATCCCGCCTTTTTCCGAAGTGATCGTTCCGCCGATTACGGACGGGGGCGGCGCGATGCCGGTGCCGCTCATGAACTGCATCCCCGTCTTTCCCGATACCAACACACACTCGTACAATGTGGGCCCGGAGCAGATCGAGGCTCGGTTGACTGAACACACGCGTGCCATCGTTGTCGCCCACATCGCCGGCATACCCGTGGACATGGATCCGGTCATGGAGATTGCCCAGGCCCGCGGCATCCCGGTGCTGGAGGACTGTGCCCAGTCTCACGGCTCGCGATACAAGGGTCGGCTCGTGGGGACGATGGGTGAGATTGCGGCCTTCTCCACCATGAGCGGCAAGCATCATGCGTCGGCGGCCCAGGGCGGCATCGTGTTTTCGAAAAATGAAGATCTCATCTGGAAAGCGCGCCGGGCCTCGGACCGGGGAAAACCGGTCGGACTGGAAGGCATTGCAACCACCGTGCAGGGATATGCCGCGAACGCGCCGGTGACCAACCTGTTCGCCTCGCTGAACCTGAACTCCAATGACCTGTCTGCCGCGGTCGGAATCGAACAGTTGAAGAAACTGCCGGGGATCATCGAACGACGCCGTCGCATCGCCGGGGCCATCGAACAGGGCGTGGCCGAGCGGTGCAAAGCCGTCCGCGTGGTGGGGGATCCGCCCGATTGCGAGAGCGTTTTCTGGTTCCTGGTTTTCGACCTGGATCCGGAGAGAGCTTCCGTAAGCAAACACGAGTTCGCGGACGCTGTCTGTGCAGAAGGTGTGCCGTACCATGCCGATTACGTGCGCCCCATGCCGCAGTGGACGTGGATGAAAGATCGCAGCGTCTTCGGAGACAGCGGGTATCCATGGACCGCGCCGGAGTACAAGGGCGATCCGGACAGGCCCATGCCGTTGCCCAACTTCGAAGCCATGGACCGGCGACTGTCCAGAGTGGAATTCCACGAGAACCTGACGGACGAGGACATCAACGATATCGTGACCGCGCTCGCAAAAGTCGACGCCGCGTATGCCAGGTAACATTTCGTAGCGCGGAATTCATTCCGCGTCCGTACCTGCGGACTTCAGTCCGCAGTGGGGCATGGGCAGTCGTACATTAACTCACTGCGGACTGAAGTCCGCGTACACCGACGCGGAATGAATTCCGCGCTACGGAGAGGGGCGATGGAAAAGTCGCCGGGGCCATCGAAATGTTGCGGTGAATGAGATCACGGCTCTTCGCGAATCCGGTACACCTTTCCCTGTGGAGTGGGCGCCGTATCGGTAAACGCCATCAGGCCCCCGGTTCCGATCAGGGTTTCGCCAAGGGGAGTGAAGGGGATGGCCACCGGATCTTCCGTCGATTCCAGCGTGTAGGTCTTGCCCGCCGCGGAAAGAAAGTCCAGTTCCATGACGCCGTTCACCACGACATTTGTAAAGGGAACGGACGGAACGGACGCGGGAATCAGATCGATGTGGATTTCGTCCACCCAATAGTCTGTACTGCCCCCATCGCCGCCCGAGAAAACGATCGCAACGACGGAGGTCCGAACGTCACCGACCGGCACGGCCGAACCGTCACTCAGTACTCGAACCTCGTTTGTCGTGATTCCCTGGCCGATATCGTTCACATTCACAAAGGTTTCCACGCTCAGGTTACTGAACTCGTTGCTGCCGACCGTGTAGTCGAAGGTGATATTCTGCCACTTACCTATTCCTCCCGAAGGACCGGGGGTAATGTCATCCTCCAACCGCACGCCCATTACATTCCCGCCATCGTTTACTGCCGCGTACGCGCCCGCCGTGCCCGAGCTGCGTACGTGCACCATCGCCGTGACGTTGCTGAAGTAGGGCCCACCGCTCTGGGGATTCGGAATGTCGACCGGATTGGGCGGGGGGGGTCCCGTCCAGCTGTTCGCAAACTGCTGATCCTGCAGCCCGGGGATGTCGTCGACAAAACAGAACGAGAATCCGCCATTCTGAAGCAGAATCTGGAATTCGCCGACGAGGCGGTCGCCGGCATTGGCGGTCACGGGATTTCCATCCGAATCGGTGAATTGAAGAATTCCGCTCATGGCGTAATCAAACGGCTTCGCCTCGTAGAAGCCTTGGAATCCGGTTGGATTTCCGTCGGGGAGCAGCGGCAAGGCGCCCAGAGAAAGCGAGCTGACGGTCAGGTTTGGATTCGTGTCTCCCGGCCCACCGGGGGGCATGACGTACCCGTTCGAAACCCATCGACCTTCCTGCTTGGAGAGGTCGTTTCCCTGGTCAGTGGGCAATCCCTTCAGCGAAGGATTTGCCGTGCCGTTCCCCCCGCCGATTGATCCCAGGTCGTCCTGGAAATCCTCGTTCGCGACGGGGAATGCGTGGGTCTGCTGCACGGGGACCGCGCAGCAGGCAATCACTGCACACATCACGACCGTTCCCGCAATCCGCGCGCCGGCGTCAAAAATCGGAAGCCTGCAATCGTATCTCATTTCTAACATCTCCGTTCTCAGTCGGTGCACACTCGTCAGGGCGCGGCGGCTACAATGCGGTAGGTCTTCGAGGTGGAAAATCCGGTAGGATCGAAAAAGGTAAGGACGGTGCCGTCACCATCCCGTCTCGCGCCCGTATCCAAATATAGGTCCGGCACGGACAGCTCTGCGTATTCGAGCGCATACGTCGTGCCGGTCTCGCTGAGGAACTCCAATCCCTGCGTATCATTCAGCCCGATTTCCCAAAACCTGAGGTCTTCGCCCATCATGATCGCACGAATCGCCGGATCGCTCAGCGCGAGATCGTACACGCGCATGTCATCGAGTGCGCCCTGGGTGAAGTAGATGGTGGGAGCCTCCAGATCCTGATCAAAGGTGAAGCCGTCGCTTTCGGAAAACCCGGCCATGACATAGTCCCAACGCGCGGACGCAAGCCCGTTGGACTCATCCCCGTAGTTCCCCATGTCGATGGTCACGCCGTCCACCAGGACGCGCGCGGTGCCGTCGCCCAGCAGCGGCGTGGCATTGCCGTCGCTGACGAAGGCGACGTGGTGCCACGTGTCGTCGTCGATCACCGTGGGCGGCCCGGGATCGGCGGTAAACGCGATCGAACTCACGTTCGTCACCGAGAAGAATGTATTGTCGATGGGGTTCATCGCCTGGAGGCGCGCGCCACCGTTGGGTGGATTGAGAAATGTGTTCGTGTCGGCGTAGATCTGGATATTTCCCGTGATCGTGTTGTCCGATCCGCGGTTGGCGAGAATCGGGGCCCCATACCGCGTGTCATTGCCCGCGTCCGATCCCTTGTACCAGAACATCACCGTGAAGGGTTGCGTCTCCGAGAAGGTGACCCGGGACGACAGCTCCAGGAACATGCGGTCATTGTTGTTCCCGGTGAAACTCATGGCACTGCCGACACCACCGACGCCGGGCACGCGGGAGGGAACCGCGGCGTTGCCTTCCAGCGTCGCGGTGTTGCCGCCGACGGAGTCCAGCGCATCGCCGCCTGCTTCGTCGTAGGTCCATTGGTGGATCAGGCCTGCGTGGGTTCCGGTTTGTAAAATCAAATACACCAGGGCACACAGGCAAAAAAACTCGCTGCCGCGCCGGCGGTTTCGAATTGTACAACTCATGTCGTGTTCCTCTCGTTGATGGTCGGTTCGGAATGGCTCGCTCTGCTCCCGAGTCATTCCACCAATATGCTCATAGCCGGCGCAATTTGCAAGGATGCATTAGCAGGTGGCCGGAGCCACAGTCTTCGTAGCACGGGTATGTGACCCGTGTAGCAGAGACTCAACCAGAGCCACGAGTTGTAGCAAGAGTTCCGGTTATCATCCGGTACACGGGTCACATGCCCGTATAGCTACGGAAGATACAGGGTTCCGGTTGAGTCTTCGCTACACGGGTCGCATACCCGTGCTA
>Ga0315336_1006798_pt1 | contig 11441 bp, 8 predicted proteins | sample ASW5metaG_FD_204512 | JGI IMG/M metagenome (GOLD analysis project Ga0315336, IMG submission 204512) | Ammonia-oxidizing marine archaeal communities from Monterey Bay, California, United States - ASW #5 | ecosystem: Environmental > Aquatic > Marine > Intertidal zone | place: USA: California...
CATCGGCCGATCCGGTCGCCAGGTACTTCGGACCGGGCATGACGGGCCGCGGCGTAACTGACGGCCGCCCACCAGAGCAACGCCGCCGCGCCCCCCCACCATGTCCACATGGAGAAATCGGGAAAGAAGTAGAGATGTTGAGCCGTTTCAGGTGTTAAGCCCCGTACCGCCAAATACTCGATAGTTGGCGGCATGCCTACCAGGAAATTGTGAGAGACTGCGCTAAATACGGGTTGTAACCCAATTAACGATATCGCCGCTGCGGGTATGAACAGAGTAAGCCCCGTTCCGCTCCCATATCCGCACACGAGAAAGATCATGCCCAATAATGTCGCTGTCAGTCCCGTAAAGAACGCGACCTGCGGCATGATTGCGAACGTATGCTTAATCTCCGTTGCGCAAATCCACCCCGCCACCCCAGAGAGAATGGCAACAATCGCCAACTTGTATACGAACTGTGCTCCGACCAAGGCATACGTGTGCACTGGCAACCAGAACATGCGCCGTGGAAAAGCAAAACCGATCTGACTCCGGCTTTCCTGCATGAGCAGCAACCCAATGGCGCCAGCGACCGGTACGTGTGCTGCTGCAAGCGCAATGCGGGGGTTATTCGAGAAGATGACGAAAACCAACGGCTGAACAAAAATGAGTAATAGCCAATAGCTGAGAAGGACGCCTAATATCAGCGCGAGGCCACGCCAGGTCTGGCGCCACTGTTCCCAAAGTAATGTTAGAAAGGGACGCACGGTTAGTCCCTTCCCGAATTGATCGGCGTGCCTGCCCGTGCGACAAAGATGTCGTCCAAGCTAGGCCGATCAATGGATACGACATCGTGTCCCGCCGACTGTGCGGCCGATCGCAACTCCGATTCAGGGGCGAAACAGACAATCTTCCATTCCGAATCCACTCGTTCCGAGGATAACGATCCCGGCAACTTCGGTGCGTCTGTTTGACCATTGGACGCACGAAGCGTCACGCGATGATGTTCGGTTTTGATCTGGTCCAGTGTGTCGTGAACCATCAGCTTGCCTGCATGCACCATCGCAATGCGGTCTGCGACCAATTCGACCTCTTCCAGCAAATGCGAGGAAAACAACACCGTGCGCCCTTCATGGGCAACAGTTCGAAAGATAGCACCCAAAATGTCACGCCGTACTACGGGGTCTAGTCCTGAAGACGGCTCGTCGAGTACGAGGAGGTCTGGTCGGTGCGCCAGTGCTGCGAGCAAACCGGTCTTCGCAGTTTGCCCGAGCGAAAGCGTGCGTAACTTCGCCGTTGGATCCAGTTCGAATAATTCGCGCAATTCTTCCGCGTACTTCGGATCCCAACCCGGATATAACGAGTTACAATACCGCATCAACTCGCGAACGCGCATCCAGCCCGGCATGTCGCGGTTTTCAGACATATATCCGATACGGCTGAGCACCTTTACCGGCTCTTTCACCGGGTCAAGGCCGAACACGCGTATTGATCCGGACTGTGCGCGAAGCATACCGAGGATGTGCTTGATCAACGTGCTTTTACCCGCACCATTTTCGCCGACGAGGCCAAGCACCTGCCCCTCGGGGACGGATAAATTGAAATCATCGAGCGCTGTTACACGCCGATAGTTGCGGGTGAGATTCTGAGCGACTACAACGGGTTCCATCTTCTTTCCCATACGTTGGATTGCACAGCTGATTCGAGCGCAAAGGGAGGAGGATAACATATCAGCGCAACCAAAATAGAGATGCCGGATCGAGCGAGAGAGCGTATCTCTCCCCGATATTCGCCTTCGTGCCGCAGTATGTTAATCTGGGCTTAATCTAGGAGTGCTTGAATGCAGCGAGCTTCATTAGCTATCGGCCTTGCCATGTTGCCTGCGGCCGCCATGGCGCAGGCCGCCGTCGATTTTCAGGCAGAGGTGTGGCCTATCATCGCGGCGCACTGCGTGGAATGCCACGGACCCGAGGCTCAAAAGGGCGCTCTGCGTCTCGACTCCGTTCTTGGCTTCAAGAAGGGAAGTGAATTCGGGGAGGTCTTCGTTGCTGGTGACGCGCACACGAGCACAATCATCGAACGCCTGACACTCCCGTCCGATGAAGACGGGCGCATGCCCTCCAAAGGCGAAGCGCTTGAGCCCGATCAGATCGCCGTGATTCGTGCGTGGATCGATGAGGGCGCTGACTTTGGTACGTGGAACCCGAACCCAGTCGAACGGAAGTTCGTTGCGCGCGACCTTTCTTACTTGCCGAGACAGGTTGAGATGCCGGAGCGCGCAATCACCTTCAACAAAGACATTCGTCAAATCTTATCCAACAACTGTTTTCGCTGTCACGGTCCAGATGAAGGGGCGCGTAAAGCCGGCTTGCGATTGGACCTGCGCGAAGAGGCGTTAAGAGATCGTGATGGTGGACATGCCATCGTTCCAGGAAAACTGGTCGATAGTCTGCTCGTCTCACACATTTTTAGTGAAGATGACGATGAGCGGATGCCCCCCGTGGATTCGGGCAAGTCTCTCACGCGCGAAGAGCAAGTAATGATCGCGGGCTGGATCGCGCAAGGCGCAAAATACGAGGATCATTGGTCGTACATTCCGCCTTCACGCCCAACGATTCCGCAGATCGAAGATGACAGTTGGGTACGAAACCCGATCGACCGGTTCGTCTTAGCCGAATTGGAACGACAGGATATCGAGCCCGCTCAGTCTGCCGATGCGTATACATTGGTACGCCGTGTCTATCTCGACACTATCGGCCTGCCGCCCGAAACGGACGTGGTGGATCGGCTCGCAGCGAATCCGACAGCGGACGATTATGAACAGATAGTTGACGAGCTACTATCGTCCCCGCATTACGGTGAACGCATGGCAATCAATTGGCTTGACCAAGTTCGCTATGCCGACACCAACGGTTATCACTCGGATGAATCACGTAGCGTCACGCCTTACCGCGATTACGTAATCAATGCATTCAATGAGAATCTTCCTTATAACCAATTCACAGTTGAACAGCTCGCGGGCGACTTGCTCCCGAACCCGACTACGGATCAACTGATCGCGTCTGGATTTAACCGGATGAACCAGCTCACGGCGGAAGGCGGCGCACAACCCGGAGAATACCGGGCAAAGTATGCGGCGGACCGCGTGCGCGCGATTGGCTCCATCTTTTTGGGTGCGACGCTAGGGTGTGCCGAATGCCATGATCACAAATTTGATCCGATATCGACCAAAGAGTTTTACGAATTCACGGCATTCTTCGCTGATATTGAAGAACGTGGTGTTTATGTCACTGGGGAGCAGTGGGATCCTCGATTGCCGCTACCGACACCGGATGAAGAAGAGCGGCTCGCGGAGCTAGACGCAAAAATTGTTGAACTGGATGGCGTGCTCAGCGAGCACACGCGGGCATTATCGGAATCGCAGGCTGAATGGGAAGCGAATCAATGTGACACTGCAGCGGATTGGCCGGGATGGTGGCAACCCTCGTACCCCGCTGAAGTCATCAGCGAAGGCGGGGCGACGATGACCATCCTGGACGACGCATCGGTGGTTGCAACGGGCGAGAATGCGCGTCGTGAAACGTATGTCGTTACCCTGTCGACCTCTTTGGAGAATATTAGCGGCATTCGCGTCGAAGCCCTAAACCACTGGACGATGGGCATCGGCATCAGTCGTGCGGGAACGTCGCCCTTCATCATGTCCGAGATCGACGTCGAACGATTTTCTCCCGGCGATCATGGTTCCATCCCGGTCGAAATTGCGAGTGGAAAAGAAGACCGTCGATTCCTGCTCGGCGGCGCAGCCGATGCGATCGATGGTTTTCTTTCGTCTGGTTGGTCAAACCTCTCGCGGACATCCAGCGGTGATCGCACGTATTCGGTGTACCGTTTTGCCGAACCTATTGAGGGAGGTCCGGGTACGGAGATCACGGTGCGTATGCGCTTTCGAGGTCTCAATCCTCGAACAACCATTGGCCGTTTTCGGCTCGCGTTAACCAGTGCCGAGGAGCCAGGGCTTTCTAAAGAAGTGGGTGTCCCTGAGCAAGTCTTGGATGTGCTACTCGTCGATCATTCGGATCGCAGTGAGGCGCAATTCGATCAGGTCAACCGGTATTACCGGACTATCGCTCCCGAACTTGCCGATGCGCGTAAAGCGTGGACGGCGGCACATGATGAAAAAGTAAAAATCGAAGCTGAAATGCTGTCAACGCTCGTCACACGATCGATCGAACCGCGTATGACCCGTGTGCTTCCGCGTGGTGAGTGGTTGCGCGAAGACGGCGACGTGGTCGATCCGGGTACGCCGTCGACCTTCCCTGATTTGAACGTCAACGGGCGCCGTGCGACTCGGTTAGATCTCGCGAATTGGCTCGTCGACGACGCTCACCCTGCGACGGCTCGCGTGTTCGTCAATCGACTTTGGAAGCAATACTTCGGCACCGGTTTGTCCCGCGTACTCGACGATTTCGGTTCGCAAGGCGAGTGGCCTACGCATCCGGAACTGCTCGATTGGCTCGCGGTCGAATTCGTCGAAAGCGGTTGGGACGTGAAGCACATCGCACACCTCATCCTGACTTCCGCGACGTATCAACAAGCATCGGTATCACGCCGCGATCTCGACGAAGTTGATCCCAAGAACAGACTCTTGGCTCGACAGACTCCACAACGCCTCGACGCTGAACTCATCCGCGATGGCGCGCTCTCAGTCAGCGGCTTGCTCAACACCAGGCTGGGCGGCGCCACCGTCAAGCCGTATCAACCCAAAGGGTATTGGTCGAATGCCAATACGTTCGGTGGCGAATCATTGAACTACGTGCCGTCGCCAGGCGAAGATCAATACCGCCGAGGTTTGTACACCTACTGGAAACGATCGTTTCTGCACCCGAGTCTGTTGGCATTCGATGCGCCACCGCGTGAAGAGTGCACAGCTGAACGCGCGGTGTCGAACACGCCGCTCCAAGCATTGGTCCTCCTCAATGATCCGACGTATGTGGAAGCCGCAAGCGCGTTTGCTGAGCGCATCATTCGGGAGGGCGGGAACCAACCTGAGGATCGTATCGCCTGGGCCTTTCGCCACGCGCTCGCGCGTGAGCCGTCAGATGCCGAGACGCTCGTACTCACGCAACTTCAGCAAAGCCATCAAAAAACTTTCGTCGCCGAATCGGATGCCGCCGAAGCAATTATCGAAACCGGTCAACGTCCTGTCGCCGACGATCTCGATCGCGCCGAGTGGGCATCCTGGATTTCGGTCGCCCGTGCTTTACTGAATCTTCCTGAAACGATCACGCGATTATGAGGGATGGAAACGTAGCGCTGAAATTTAGAAGAGGGCATTAGTCAATGGACTTCCCAAAGCAGCAGATATCAGACGACGCCCATTGTCTATGCGAAACCCGTCGCGAATTTCTCAGTCGCGCCGGGGCCGGCATGGGCATGCTCGCCCTTGGTTCTCTGTTGGGTAATACCGCAATGGCCTCGTCGCCATCATCTGGGTTGGTGGCCCCGCTACACATCGCTCCAAAAGCGAAACGGGTCATTTTCCTCTGCATGGCCGGTGGACCATCCCACCTAGAGTCGTTTGACTATAAACCCGAACTCGCGCGCCTCGATGGCCAGCCCATGCCCGAGTCTTTTACCGCCGGCCAACCGATCGCACAGCTTCAGGACAGCAACCTCGTCTGTCGGGGGCCTCAATTTCAATTCGCCAAGCACGGCAAATCGCAGCAGGAAATCAGCCAACTGTTCCCGAACATTGCCGGGATTGCAGACGATATTTGTATCGTTCGTTCGATGGTCACCGAGCAGATCAATCACGATCCTGCGCATACGTTCATCAATACCGGTACATCGATTTCCGGCCGTCCCAGTATGGGGTCGTGGCTAAACTACGGCCTCGGCAGCGAGACGGAAAACTTACCGGGCTTCGTGGTGCTGACTTCAACCGGCGGCGGCCAAGGTCAGCCCATCTCCGCGCGCCAATGGCACAGTGGATTTTTGCCCAGCGAATTCCAAGGCGTTCAGTTACACTCCAAAGGCGATCCGGTCCATTACATCAAGAATCCGCCCGGCGTGTCGCACGAAATGCAAGGCGATGTCGTGGACACCGTGCGTTCGCTCGCCACGTTGCACAACGACACGCTCGACGACCCCGAAATCGCGGCCCGTATCAGCCAATACGAACTCGCATACCGCATGCAGACCAGCGTGCCAGACCTCGTCGATTTCTCCGATGAACCGGAACACGTGTTCGATCTCTATGGCACCAAAGGCGCCGACGGTTCGTTCGCCGCCAATTGTTTGCTGGCCCGGCGGTTAGCCGAGAGTGGTGTTCGATTTATCCAGCTCTATCATCGGGGATGGGATCATCACTTCGGACTCAACGCCCTGATGCCCATCGCGGCGCGAAACACTGATAAGGCTTGCGCGGCGCTCATCACCGACCTCAAACAACGGGGCATGCTGGACGATACATTGGTGGTCTGGGGCGGCGAATTCGGACGAACGCCGATGGCGCAGTCCAGCGGACGCGATCACCACATCAAAGGTTTCTCGTGGTGGATGGCCGGTGGCGGAATCAACGGCGGCATGACCCACGGTGCCACCGATGAACTCGGTTACAACGCGGTCGAAAACATCGTCCACATGCACGACTTCCATGCCACGATGCTCCATTTACTCGGTATCGACCACAAGAAACTCACGTACCAATTCCAAGGACGCGACTTCCGTCTCACCGATGTGCATGGGAATGTTGTTCACGACATTATTGCTTAGCGATTTACCACCAAGGCACTAAGACACCAAGAACCGAACAATGTGGTCTTTTGGTGTCTTGGTGGTGAAACAATCTACGTCATCTACGGAAGAATATGTTTCTAAACCCCGTAGAAGATATGCGTCTCGCCAATGGTCGATGACCGGCCGCGTATGCTTCGGAATTCCGCCCGAAAACGAAAACATTCTCACCGGCGATCGCACCACGTCGGCCATCTCGCCGACACCGAGAAAAGCGGACCGATGGCCGATGTCATCCATAAACAGGCCCACGCCCAATGAGGGTGCACCGAGGACGAACCCCAACACCGTCAAACGGAGTGGTGGTCGTGCAGCTCTGAGCCAGGATTTTAGTCGATCGACAAGCCGCACATTTCCTCCCCATAGTGCGAAGCTGTACATGATGCCGCGCATGGCGCCGCAGTTACAACGACAGTCGGGTGTCTGACCCCCTGGATGCGATTACAGTTGGTGCACAGCAATCGAGTGCGCTAGTCTGTTAGAGATGCAAGCACTCGAAGACAAAACCATCGTAATCATCGGCGGCACGAGCGGAATCGGTTTGTCCGCGGCGAAAGCCTGTCTCGCGGCGGGTGCGAACGTTCTGGCAACCGGCATCGGCGATAGCGTGGCCCAAGCGGCAAAGGCATTGCCGGAAAACGCCATTGTCATTGAAAGCGATGCCCGTGCACCGGACGCGGCATCGGGGGCTATCGCTACAGCACAGAAAACGTTCGGCGGTTTCGATGGGCTTTACCATGTTGCTGGCGGGAGCGGTCGCCAATGGGGCGACGGTCCATTGCATGATGCGACCGATGAAGGGTGGGATGAGACCGTTCGCTTGAACCAAACATCCGTGTTCTATTCGAATCGCGCTGCGGTCCGAGCGTTTCGTGAAAGCGAGAGTGGGGGAGCGGTCATCAATGTGACTTCCGTGCTCGCCTATGCGCCATCGCCAAATCACTTTAACACCCACGCCTATGCCGCGTCGAAGGCCGCGATTGTCGGACTCACGCAGAGCGCCGCCGCGTACTATGCTCAGGACAACATCCGGTTCAACGCCATTGCACCCGGTCTAACCGACACGCCCATGGCTAAACGTGCGCGCGGTGACGACGCCATTCAAGCATTCGTTCGCTCGAAACAACCCCTGGACGGCGGACGCATGGCCACGCCTGAAGACCTCGATGGCATCGCTGTGTTGCTCCTATCCGATGCCGCGAAGTTCATTACCGGCCAAGTCATCGCCGTCGACGGCGGTTGGGGTCTCAACGACGGGCAGATCTCGGATTTTCAAAAGGGAGGGCCTAGTTCCACCTTGGCCTAGTCTTTCGTGCTACACCGGCCAAGGTGGAACCAGGCCCTCCCCACTTTTCATTCTTCGATCCGCGCGGATTCCTTCATCACCGCTTCCATGACCAAATCAACATCGGCCTGCGTCGTTCGGTAACTCGTGAAACAAGCGCGCATATAAAACCGGCCCCGAACAATCGCGGGTCCCATGAACACTACGCCGCTCTTCACCAAAGCCTGCAGCAGCGCTGCGTTCTGTTCATCGCTCCACTCGCTCACGCGAAAGCATACAGCGGTGAACGTCGGCTTCACGGCCAATTCTAATGTTGCCTCCGCTTCGATTTTGGTGGCCATATATTGCGCGAGATCCAACAGACGGTTGATCGTATCGGACAGTAACTGCATGCCGTGCGCTCGAATGATCCACCAGACTTTAAATGCGCGAATTCCGCGTGTGAGCTGCGGACCCGAGTCCTTGTAATCCATCAAACCGGAGACGGATTCTTGACCGATGTAACTCGATTCGTAGGCGTAGGTCTCCCGCAATGCACCGGGGCGTTTCACCAATACGCAGCCCGCTTCGTTCGAACTGAATAACAATTTGTGCGGATCGAGGCCCAAGGAATCGGCGCGGTTGATGCCGGATAGTTCGGGCTTCAATCGATCGGCCAAAATGCCTAGTGCACCGAACGCTCCATCGACATGAAGCCAAAGCCTTTCGCGACCGCAGATGTCCGCAATGGCATCGAGGGGATCGAAAGCTCCCGTCTGTACCGTGCACGCCGACGCCACCACGATACCGGGTTCGAGTCCGCCTTCGCGGTCCAATTGGATCGCTTCCTGCAATGCATCGGGATCCATGCGAAGTGCGTCATCGACGGCCACTTTTCGCACGAACTTTTGCCCAATCCCCAACATGTCTGCCGCTTTTGCAACCGAAGTATGCACCTCTTCGGATACATAAACGGTGATTGGCTTCGTAACCGTTTGAAGACCATCCTCGCGAGAGTGTCCCGGAATTGAAGCGTCACGCGCCGCTGCCAGTCCAACAAGATTCGCCATGGAGCCGCCGCTAACCAACAACCCCGGTGTATCATCAGGCCAACCAAACAACCCCGCCAACCAACCGACGACACGCTGTTCCACCGCATTCGCCGCGGGGCCCAACTGCCAGATCCCTCCGTTCTGATCGATCATTGCGGTGAACGCCTCGGCGAACGGTGCAACGCCAGACGCTGAGCTGGTCACATACGCCAGAAACCGCGGATGCGCGATATGCGTCGAATTCGGAACGATGATGCGGTTGAATTCTTCAATGAGCGATTGAATCGGTACGCCCTCATTTGGAATGGGCGCTGTAAGGATTTTTTCCATTGCATCAACATCGACCTGCGGCATTACCGGCCTATCCGCCACCGTCGATTGATACGCCAATATAGAATCGGCCAATAACCCAGCCGACTCTCGGATTTCCTGTTCTGAAAGTTCTAACGAGTCCACGAAACCTTAACTCCCTATTACTGGTTTTTGAGAGCACGAATGCATAGTGTACCGTAGTCCAAGCCATCAACATGGCCTGATTCGGACGTGGGATTTTTATGAAACGATATCTCGGCATAGACATTGGCGGCACCCACATCAAGTCAATCGTTGTGTCTGGTAGCGGCGACGCAATCGCGCGCGACATTCGCGACACTGAGTCGAATTCCGCCGATTGGCCCGCGCGTGTGCGAGACGTTGTTGTGATGAGCGTCGCCAGCCACGGTCCGTTTGCTTCGGTCGGCATTGCAGCGCCGGGGCTTGCCGCTGCCGATGGCCGGTCCATCTCGTGGATGAAAGGTCGGCTGGAGTCGCTCGAAGGGGTAGACTGGCCGAGTCATCTCGCATTGGATTGTCCCGTCCACGTGTTGAATGATGCGCATGCCGCATTGTTGGGCGAGGTTTCCCGAGGCGCCGCGCGGGAGTGTAAGAACGCGGTTATGATGACACTCGGCACGGGGGTCGGCGGTGCGATTTTGTGTGACGGGCGACTGCTGCGCGGTCACCTTGGCCGGGCGGGCCATCTCGGTCACATTTCCCTTGACCGTAACGGTGCGCAGGATATCGTGAACACACCCGGCAGCTTAGAAGATGCCATCGGTGAATGCACGTTGAAAGAGCGATCACATGGCCGCTACTCGTCGACGGCGAAGCTCGTCGAACATTATCGGGACGGTGACACCGAAGCGCGTCGTATATGGCTAGACTCGGTTCAACACCTCGCTGCTGGGATAGCGTCACTCATAAACGTTGTCGATCCCGAACGTGTGGTGATTGGTGGCGGTATCGCTGAGGCGGGGGATGACCTCTTCGACCCGCTCAACTCAGATCTCGATCGGTTCGAGTGGCGGCCGAACCAGCGGCGTGTTGATATCATGAAAGCCGAACTTGGCGAGTTTGCCGGGGCGTTCGGCGCCGCGTACCATGTTCAAAAAGAAGTGGAGACTACGGAGTGAATCCAGCTGAAACCTATTGTGACCACTGCGACGGCATCGTCAAGAACGTCCGTGCGCAGTTGCCGTCACTCGAAAAAGCCGCTGAGTGGTTTGCGGACACCATACTCGCCGGGCGCATGGTCCATGTGTTCGGATCCGGTCACAGTCGCATTATGGTCGAAGAAATGTGGCCGCGCTACGGCTCATTTCCCGGCTGGAACCCGATTGTTGAGCTATCATTGACCTTTCACAATCCGGTCGTAGGCGCGAACGGTCAACGCCAGGCCATGTTTCTGGAGAGCACGCCCGGTCTCGCAGAACGCATCCTCCGCAATTTCGACATTAACGATACGGATTCGGCACTAATCATCTCGTCCAGCGGTTGCAACGTCGTGCCGATTGAAATGGCCGAATTGTTTAAGGCCCGCGGCCTGAACGTCGTGGCCATCGTCAGTAGTGCACACGCTGAAGCCACAAAGAGCAAAGACCCGCGCGGCGTGAAGCTGCAGGATTTTGCACACGTCGTGCTCGATACCGGCGCACCTGTCGGAGACGCAATGGTCTCGATTCCTGGATTAGCGACACCAGTCTCGCCCGGATCATCAGTCGGTGGCTGCATCCTCATCAACGCGCTGAAAGCACTCGTCGCACAACGACTCACGGAAGCGGGCTCGCCGCCCACGGTGTTGACCGGCGCCGCACTCGTCGGCGCGGAAGAAGCGACGCGTTTGTTCGAATCGGCTTACGACGAACACGCACGCCGATTGGCATCGCTCTACGCAGGACTCGGCGCGGAGGCCGCGCACAATGACTGATCGCCCGTTACGCACGACCGTCATTGGTAGTTACCCGTTTCCGGGTTGGCTTGAATTTGCGATGGAACACCTCGAATTTTTTGGTGAAGACGACCTCGCCGAAATT
>Ga0315336_1006800_pt1 | contig 11438 bp, 10 predicted proteins | sample ASW5metaG_FD_204512 | JGI IMG/M metagenome (GOLD analysis project Ga0315336, IMG submission 204512) | Ammonia-oxidizing marine archaeal communities from Monterey Bay, California, United States - ASW #5 | ecosystem: Environmental > Aquatic > Marine > Intertidal zone | place: USA: California...
TTATTGAACGCCGCGTACCGGTTCTCGTCCTGACGTCGTTGATGGCAATAGGCTTGATCGCAATGGTTCCGCGCCTCGAAATGAACGAGACCTTTGTGCACTATATGGACAAGGGCACCGAGTTTCGTGACGGCGCTGACTTCGCAAATGAGCACCTAACAGGCGTCTACAGCATTGAATATTCCCTCAATTCCGGCGAAGAGGGTGGGGTGAGTGATCCAACGTACATGGCCGAATTGGATAAATTTGCCAACTGGTACCGGCAACAGCCGGGGGTCACTCATGTGGCGCCCGAGACCGACATTATGAAGCGCCTCAACCGCAACATGCATGGGGACGACGACGACTGGTACAAACTGCCGGACGACCGCGAACTGGCCGCCCAGTATTTGTTGCTTTATGAAATGTCCTTGCCTTACGGTCTTGATCTTAATAATCAGATCAATGTGGAGAAATCAGCGACCCGGCTGACAGTGTTGCTATCAAATCTGAACACCCGGGACACAAAAGATCTGCTCGACCGGGCTGATGAGTGGCAACGAGATAACCTACCCAGTCACATGCTCTCGACCGCTGCCAGCGCGACCGTCATGTTCACGTACCTCGCTGAAAAGAATGTAAAAAGCATGCTGGTAGGCACTATGGTCGCGTTCGGACTGATCTCTGCCATATTATTGATTGCCTTGCGTAGTGTGCGTTTGGGACTGATCAGCTTTATCCCCAATCTGGTGCCCGCGTTCATGGCCTTTGGCCTTTGGGCGATATTCAGCACCCAGGTGGGTTGGTCTGTCGCATTCGTGACCGTCACGGCGTTAGGCATCATTGTCGACGCAACCGTCCATTTTCTCAGTAAATATATTCGTGCCCGCCGCGAAAAAGGGTTCGGCACCGAAGATGCGGTACGCTACGCATTTTCGACTGTGGGGGCCGCCATTTGGATCAGCGCTGTTGTGCTAATGGCCGGCTTCAGCGTCCTCGCATTTTCAGAATTCCGCATGAATGGCGATATGGGTCTTTTGACCGCGGTCACCATCGGTGTCGCACTATTTATCGATTTTACCCTGTTGCCAGCTCTTTTGATGACTCTCGACAAGAAGGATAGAACCTCTGATGTTCCACAAACCGCTCCCGCATAAACAACTAACCCAACTCGCGCTCGGCGCCCTCATGGGACTTGCTGTCGCAGCCCCGCAGGCGCTTGCCCAATCGGCCGAGGAAAAAGGCCTTGCCATCATTACGGAAGCGGATCGCCGCGATGACGGATATGGCGACAGCACGGCAACCATGGAGATGGTTCTGAAGAATCGCCATGGTGACAGCAGCAGCCGTGAAATGCGCATGAAAACCAAAGAAGTGCCTGACAAAAGCGTCGGCGACAAAGCCTTGATTGTGTTTGATCAGCCCCGGGACGTGAAGGGTACCGCCCTATTGTCATTCACCAAGATCATTGATCCCGATGATCAGTGGCTGTATTTGCCGGCCCTGAAACGGGTTAAACGGATCGCCTCGGTCAACAAGTCGGGGCCGTTTGTCGGCAGTGAGTTTGCGTTCGAAGACATGGCGTCCCAAGAAGTTGGCAAGTACAGCTACAAGTACTTGCGCAACGAACCCTGCGGTGCGCTGGAATGCTTTGTTGTCGAGTCCTATCCCCAATACGAGCACTCGGGTTACACCAAATTGATCGGCTGGCTGGACACGACCGAGTACCGGAGCCAGAAAATCGACTATTACGATCGGAAAGGAACTTTGTTGAAGACCTTGGTCCTGTCCGACTACCACCAGTACGTCGGAAAATACTGGCGTCCCCACAGCCTGGTGATGGAAAATCACCAATCGGGTAAGGTTTCGAGCATCGTCTGGAAGGATATGAAGCTTCAGGTGGGCCTCGAAGAATCCGATTTTACCAAGAACGCATTGAAGCGTTCCAAGTAACCGGACGAGGTCTCGAATTGTGCGGAATTTGCTTCAGCGGCCAAAAAAGCGCAGGATTACGTGTTTTGGGCCGCTGGGCAACCGCCTGCGGCCCTATTGCGCCTAGAGCAACAGTTAAGAGCGTAGTGTTGTGAGTTTGTATCGAGTACCACCTTTGGGACGCGTTCTGGTCCTGACCCTAATGGGCGCCGCTAGCGCTCTGGTGGGGATAATGCCCACGTCGGCGCACGCCGAACCAGTCGCGACCACCTTCCGTACGGGCGAGCATCCGGGCAAAACCCGCTTCGTACTCGAACTCACTGAAAAACCCGAATACACCATATTCACGTTGGACGATCCTTATCGGATCGTCATCGACTTTGAAGGCGTGGATTGGCAAGTACCGCCGTCCTTACGCAAGCGCGGCAAAGGCGTGATCGACTTGGTGCGCAACGGCAGTTCCGAGCCGGGGCATCATCGTGTGGTCCTCGACTTGTCCGGTCCAGCACTTGTTCAAAAGAGTTTCATGCTTGATCCGGACGATGGCTTTCCCTGGCTGTTTGTACTCGATATTAATCGCACCAGCCGGGCGGCGTTCTTGGCCGACAGGGAAGGCATAATGCCTGCGCCCGAGCCGGAAATGGCCAGCGTCCCGACCTCACTGCGCCCCGACGAAATTGCGGAAGTGATTACTCCAACCCCCTTGTTCCCGCCGTTGCAGCCGGGACAATCGGCAGAAATGGCGGAAGCGGCCGCGCCGATGGGGGCCCCAACACCTGCGCCTGCACCAACACTTGTCCCCACTCCGGCGCCACAAGTTGGCGAACTGGCGGCCGAGCCCGCGCCACAAATCCCATCCGCGCCCGTGGCGGCGGCCGTTCCCGCAACACCCAAAGCCCCACCAGCGCCCGAACCACCCATGGAGCGGGCTGACGCCATCAGCACGCTGAAAAAACTCGCGAGTTCAATTGAAGTTTCCGGCAACGTAGAGCTTGAAGGCCGAGGTTACTTTTACGATGGTCGTACGGCCAACTTCGGCCAGACCGACCATTCGATCTCTGCCGAGCTGAAAGTCGAGAAATATTGGGACAATGATCGTCAGAGTTTCACCTTCGCACCGTTTTTCCGGTGGGATGACAACGATCACGAACGCACCCACTTCGATATTCGGGAAATGCGCTGGGTCGGCGCCTTTGGTGACTATGAATTCAAAGTCGGTATCGACAAGGTGTTCTGGGGTGTGACCGAGGCCGTACACCTGATCGACATCATCAACCAAACCGATCAGGTGGAAGACCCGGACCTGGAAGACAAGCTGGGTCAGTTCATGGTCAACGCGACTTACTTGAGCGAGTGGGGCGTGTTCGAGGCCTATGTATTGCCGGGCTTCCGGCCACGCACCTTCGGCAGCGCGACTACGCGGGTAACCAACGGGTTCCGCATCTCGAACAATCACGAAAAGTACGAATCCGGCGCCGGCGACAAACATGTGGATTATGCCGTGCGCTGGTCCCAAAGCTTTGACGAGTGGGACGTGGGGGTTTCTCATTTTTACGGCACCAGCCGCGACCCGAGCTTCCGCCTCGAGTTTGACAATGCGGGACCGGTGTTAACCCCATTCTACAATCAGATTCACCAATCTTCGCTGGACGTTCAATGGACCCACGAAGCTTGGTTGCTGAAATTTGAAGGCCTGCGACGGGAGGGCCAGGGCAAGACCTATTACGCCTCCGCAAGCGGCTTTGAGTATACCTTCTTCAGCGTGTTCGACACTGCAGCTGATCTTGGCATCGTCGGTGAATACCTGTTCGACAATCGCCACGACAGCGCCCCCACCCCGTTCGAAAATGACGTATTCGTGGGTGGCCGGTGGACCGCAAACGACGTGCAGGATTTGAATTTTCTGGCCGGCGTCATCTTTGATCTGGATAGCGACGGGCGCATGGCCAGCATCGAAGCCAGCCGCCGGTTAGGTCAAAGTTGGAAGATATCCTTGGACGCGCGGGCATTCGACAGCATCCCCGCGAAGGACCCGCTGTTTCCGGCGCGCGCCGACGATTACATTCAATTACGACTGGCTCGGTTCTTCTAAGAGCCCGAGGCCGGGGTTCTTACCCGTCTTTCTTAGCTGTCCAAGGCGTCGAGCATCGCTTGAATTGACGTAAATTTTTTGCGCGGCGCGGGAGGCGTTGCCGCGTTCACTTCGGCCTGTTCGATTTTTTGCCATTCTTCATAGGAAACAACCCGTACGCCCCGTGACGTGAGCAATTCGTCCAATCCTGCGCGGCCAGATTTGTCTGAGTCAGGCGACATATCCTCAAGCAGCAAATCGACAACGCCATGACTGTCTTTCCGATTCATGGCAATGGTGCCCGTGGGCCCGCGCTTGGCCCAGCCAACCGCATAAACCCCGGGCTCGACCCGGCCATCATTGTTCTCAACAATCGATCCCCATTCATCCAGGGGGGCGCCGGTGCTCGGCTCGGCCTGATAGCCAACACTCGGCACAACCACGTCGGCCGGAATGGTGAACTCTTCGCCGGTTCCCACGGCGCGACCGTTTTCTACCCGCGTACGCTCGACCCGCACGCCGACAACGTGTTCATTACCGTCGCGGGTTTCAGTCAGAAACTCTTTCGGTGACGCATAAAATTCGAAGTGTACCTTGACCGGATTAGCGGCAGGGTCGTTGCCGATGTAAGACCGCAGGACTTTCAGGTTGGCCGCCTTTTCGCGCAGATCGCGCGGATCCAAATCTGCTTCCACTTCCTCCGGCAGCTGATCCTCCTTGAGGAGCGCTACGCCGCGTTCCAATTCACCCAATTCACCCAGTTCGGCCCGGGTAAAGGTGCCATCCAGAGGACCACGCCGGCCAACGATGTATATGTCGTCAAAATGCGCGTTTTTGATCGTATCCACAGCAAAATCTGTGGTGTCCGTATCGGCAAGCTCGGCTTCCGTGCGGGCGAACAGGCGCGCGACATCAAGAGCCACATTGCCAATACCAATAACCACAGCCGACTTGCCGGAAAGGTCGGGATTAAGGTTTTCAAAGTCTGGATGACCGCTGTACCAGCCAACTACCGCGTCGGAATTATAGACCCCAACGGCCTCTTCGCCTGGCACGACCAGGCGCCGCCCAATGGGTGTACCGAACGCCAGAATAACCGCGTCGTACATGTCTTTCAGTTCATCGTAAGTGACATCGCGACCCAATTCGACATTGCCCAGATAGCGGACATTGTCCTTCTGCATGTGCTTGTCGTAAACCCGCGACACATTCTTGGTGGTTTGGTGGTCTGGCGCCACGCCAAATCGCACCAGGCCATAGGGAGTCGGCAACCGGTCGATCACGTCGACCTGGCAATCCGGTAAGTTCTTGGTCAGCGCTTCGACGGCATACAAACCGCCTGGGCCGCTGCCCACGACGGCAACGGTTAAACTCATAAGTCTCGCTCCCTATTCCCCGGTTCTGCGAAAAATAACCCAGAACCGCTACTTCACCGTCTTTCTATTACGAGTTATCGGCAGAAAATCAATCCCCACCTTCATTTACGTGGGCGCCGCGTATTTCATATGTGCTGCCGCGAAACAGCGCTACGGTTTCGCCGTTTTGGTTTGTGACTGTCGCATCAATCACCCCAACCCGGCCTTCGCCGGCGCTTCGGCACCCGCTCGCGGTCAGCAGATCGCCGACATGGGCTGGCGCCGTCAGAGTTATTGAAGCGCTTTGCAGTACTGCCTTTTGATTACGTGAATTGGAAACGACAGCACATACCGTGTCCGCCAAGCAAAACACAAATCCGCCATGGCCAACATCGACACCGTTCAGCATGTCGTCGCGTACCAGCATTTCGATCACGGCATGGTCCCGGTCAACCTCGGTCAATGTCATACCCAGGCGGCGGTATGCGTCATCGCCATCAAGCACACTTGCTGTTGCCGCCTCGGCCAATTTACGGGCGGCGCTGTCGGTCTCTGTCACGCGATTATCCTAGGGTTAGCTGCCTGAGAACTCGGCCGGGCGCTTCTGCAGAAACGCTTTGACGCCTTCCCGGAAGTCATTGGTTGCGCCCGCCGTTGACTGGGCCCGCGCCTCCAAATCCAATTGCCCGCCAAAGCTATTCCCTTCGCTGGCGTCGAGTAATCCGCGGATCTGGTTGAGACCCACCGTGGGACCCTTACCCAGTTTTGTAGCAATCTTCTCGGCAGCTTCCATGAGGCGGTTGTCTTCCACAACTTCCCACACCAGCCCCCATTCGTAAGCTTTCTCGGCGGGTAGCTTTTCCCCCAGCAGCATCATGCCCGCGGCCCGGCTGCCACCGATCATGCGCGGCAGATAATAGGTCGCACCCACATCTGGCACCAAGCCGATATTGGCAAAGGCTTGAAGGAATGAGGCCGACTTGCCCGCGATAATAATGTCGGCGGCCATGGCAATGCTCATACCGGCGCCAGCGCACGGGCCGTTAACCGCCGCCACAATCGGCACCTTCAGATCGCGTAGCCGCTGACCAAAGGGATTGTAAAATTCGTCCAGCATCTCGCCCAGGTCGCCGCCCGAGCCACTGGGGTCCGCCAAATCAGCGCCCGAGCAGAACCCCCGCCCGGCGCCCGTAATCAGCAGGCAGCGGATGTCATCATCGGCCTCGACCTGGTCCAACGCCGCGGTCATATCATCGACCAGTTGCCGATTGAGGGCGTTCAGGGTCTCTGGCCGGTTCATGGTTAGGGTTGCGACGCCATCGGCGACGTCGAGCAATATGGTCTCAAAGCTCATGGTGGGCTCCCTCGGCGTAAATTCTTCACCCCGATTCATAGGACAACCGCGCCTCAGGCGCAAATTCCATCGTCAATCAAGGGGCCGGGGAGCGTGGAAAAACACTCACATTTGGCGGAATTCGGCTATGCTGTCGCTTCTGGTGCTCAAACCGGCGCCCAAGCAGACACAATTTCAAGGCATATCGATATGACCAAATGGGGTAGGGGTGCCGTGATTACGGCCCTGATCGGAATTTTGACGGCGCCCACGTTAAGCGGACCTGCTGCGGCGGACTGGTTGCGTGGGCACCGATTAAAGGCCCAATGCGAATTGGACGCAAGTCGTGCGGAATGGACATTCTGCGATGGCTATGTGACTGGGGTCGCCGAATCATTGAAGTTGGGCGGCGCCATCTGCCCACCTGAGGAAATGGACCCGAAGGCCCTGTCGCAAATCACGCGGGAGTACCTGCGCGAGCATGAGGACGTCCTTCATCAGGTCTCCTTTGCTCTCACTGGACGTGCCTTGAAGCAAGCTTATCCTTGCGAACCCAAGCAAACCGAGAACCAATAACCACAATTTACTCAGCAAAACCAAAAAATTGGGGAGAAAGAGATTATGAGCCAACCTTTAGGAACTTTGCGTCAGCTCGCCTACGTGGTCACCGATCTGGATGCAGCCCTCAAATACTGGGTCGATGTCATCCATGCGGGGCCCTTTTTCATGTTCGAAAACTTTGTCCTGGGCGAACAAAAATATCGGGGCGGCCCGTCCGACGTGGATTTGACCCTGGCACTGGGGAACACCGGTGACGTACAAATTGAATTGATCCTACAGAACAGCGACTCACCCTCGGTCTACAAGGAATTTTTGGATGCAGGCCGGGTCGGGGTTCACCACTTCGGTATGATGCCCGAGGATTACGCCGCCGAGTGCGCCAAATACCGGGATTTGGGCCACGAAGCCGCGTTCGAAGCCACCGTCGGCGGCGCAGATCTGGTGTACTTCGACACTGTGGATTCGGTCGGCCATTTCATCGAGTTTTGGGACAACAGCGACGTATTCAAGGGCCTGTTTCTCGAGATCGAAAACGCCGCCAAGGGTTGGGACGGCAAAGATCCGATTCGCCGGTCACCGCTGTAAGCAGCTAGGCCTTAAGGGAGCGGCTCGTCGTCGTCATCAAGGATGCGATGGGCGGCTCCCTCCAAATCGTCGAACTGACCCGACCGCAGCGCCCACATAAATGCGGCGAGCCCAAGTCCGCCCAATATCAAGGCGGCAGGGATCAAATACAGCAGCGCGTTCATGAGGCTTCCGCCGCGGGTGTTTTCCGGACCCGGCTCAAACGCAGGGAATTGACTGTTACCGCGATGGACGACGCGGACATGGCAATTGCGGCGATTAATGGCGTGACCATACCTGCGACCGCAAACGGGATCGCAATCGCATTATAAAGAAACGCGAGCCCGATGTTCTGGCGTACCAGCCGGCCTGAGCGCCGGGCAACTTCAAGTGCCTCCAACACCGGACCAAGGCGCGTACCCTGGAACACGGCATCCGCCGCCGTCTGGCTGATGTCGGCGGCGCTGGCGGGTGACAGAGACACGTGGGCCGCGGCCAACGCAGGCGCATCATTTAATCCATCCCCCACCATCAGAACATTACGGCCCTGTTCGGCCTTGCGGGTCAAGAACCGGACCTTGTCGCCGGGCATCACCCCGCCCTGCCACTGGTCGATGCCAACGGCACGGGCGGCTCGCGCGACCGCCTCGGGCCGGTCCCCCGACAATAACGCGATCTCTAGGCCCCTTTGTTTGAGAGCCGCAACCACTTGGACCGCGTCTTCTCGCAGCTGGTCTGCGAAGACAAAGCGCGCGGGCGTATGCCCTTTAGCCGCCAGCCAAATTTCTGTTTCGCCATCCTCATCCGAACCCTCAACGTCACACCAGGCGCGGCTGCCCAAGCGGACGCGATGGCCGTCGATTAGACCTTCCAGCCCGGCGCCTGGTTGCTCGTTTATGCCGGTCGCGTTTGGAATATCGAGGTTTTCCGTCTTAGCCGCGTGGGAAATAGCCCGCGATAAGGGATGCCGGCTTTGAACCGCCAATGCGCTCGCCAAACTTAAGCTTTCTGTGCCCGGGGATCGCACCAACTCAGGTGTTCCCAAGGTGAGCGTCCCGGTTTTATCGAAAACAACGGTATCCACCTGCGCCAAGCGCTCCAGGGCATCGCCCGACTTAAGCAGCGTGCCTTGCCGAAACAGGCGTCCGGACGCGACCACTTGCACCACGGGGACCGCCAACCCCAGCGCACAAGGACAAGTAATGATCAGCACTGCGACCGCATATAATAGTGCAGTTTGCCACCCGATAGGACTGAGCAGCATCCAGCCCAAAAAGGTAACCGCCGCCAATAGGTGCACCACTGGCGCATAGAACTGAGCGACCCGGTCTGCCAAGCGGACATAACGGGCGCGGCCCTGCTCGGCCGCCTCCATAAGGCGCACAATGTCGGCGAGCAAAGTTTCTTCGGCCTCATGGGTGACTTCCAACTCGAGCGGCCCGGTCAAATTAAGCGTACCCGCGAACACTTGCGCACCTGTCGCGACTGATATCGGCAGGCTTTCGCCGGTGACCAAACTCATATCCACGTCAGACCGACCGAGGTTAACCCGTCCGTCTACCGGCAACCGCTCACCGGCTGCAACCGCCACGATCATGCCCGGGCGAACACTGTCAGCGGGGATCGTACGCCGCCGGCCATCACCATCGATTACCTGTGCCGCTATGGCACGGAGTGCCACCAAATGCTCGGCCGCCGAACAAGCCTTTGCACGCGCCCGCAAATCCAAATAACGGCCGATGAGTAGGAAAAACAGAAGGGTAACTGCCGCATCAAAATAGACGTGAACGCCGCCAGTCGCTGCCTCCCATAAACTCATGGTCGCGGACAAGATAACGGCGAGCGAGATTGGAACATCCATGTTGACTTGACGCGCGCGTAGTGCAGTAAGCGCCGAGCTGAAAAACGGGCGCCCCGCATAAGCGATCGTCGGCATTGCGATCAAAGCCGCAATCCAATGCAGCAGGCCACGGGTGGCTGTGCCCATGTCTTGCGCAACCCCCGCCCACACAGCCACAGACAGCAACATGACGTTCGCGGCCGCAAAGCCCGCAACCGCCAGCGCCCGCAAGAGGCGTTTTTCTTCGCGTAAATTACTGGAGGCAAGCGTTTCCGGATCGTAGGGAACCGCGCGGTAGCCGAGCCCCGCCACCGTCGCCACCAGATCTGAAGGACTCACATCCGTGCCCTGCCAGCCAAAGGTCATGCGTTTTGTGGATAAATTGACCCGGGCTTCTTGAAGGCGCGGGTCGGCTTCAAAGGCGCGCTCGATCTTGCGCACACAGCCCGCGCAATGAATGCCACCCACCATCAGATCGAGGCGCCGGTTGCCATCTTCGGCGACCCGCACAAAAGGTGCTACGTCGACTGTATCCACGCCCAAGCTTGGGTTGGCCAGCGCGCCCATGGGGTCACTGCACCACGATCCGGCGCCGCAGCCGGTAGGGTTCCGATGCGCCGATCAATTCAAGCCGCACGTCCCATTGCCCGGCGGCCGGTAAGAGTATCGATGCCTCATAGGTGCCGTCACCGACTCCTTTCAGAGGCTCCCGCTGGTCGCTTCCTTCATGAGTCGGGCGCCAAAGAATGGCCCGCCCGGCCAGACGATCAACCGGCGCGCTCTGTTTGTCCGCCACGCGTACCGACAACAGCCCTTCCCGGCCGTCGCCTTTTTCGTTAACGACCTCGAACGCCACATCAACTGTCCACCCTAAGCGGGACTGGGCTTCCGCACTTTTCAGAACCTCGTTGTGGGCAAGACCTTTGTCATAAGCTTGTTCGGTTTCGAGTCCGGTCCAGCTGTTGAGGGCATAATAAATCAGCAGCGCGTTGGCGGCGAAGATGACGCCAAATCCGATGAGAAAGGCTTTTAATACCCATTTGCCGGTAATCCGAAACGAACCCCGCGTGGTCATTTGTCAGGCCCCCGGAACATTGCATCATGGGTAAAGCGCGCGTCGTCCAGATTGTCGGTCATTACAAAGGTTAAATCGCTGGCTTTGCCATCAAGCGACTTCCGAGGCACATGCACATAAACATGAAAGCTGCCCAGCTTGTCCGGACTGACCGCCATAGGGATTGCCGTGCGCGGGAGACCATCGCCGCCGACCACAGACAGAACCGCGCCCTTCAGCCCTTCGGTCGATAGTACAAAGTTCCCTTCCTGCCGCCGCTTGTTGAGAATCTTGAAAGTATAGCCGTTCCGGATACTACCGTCGGAAAGGGTGACGTACAGGGGGTTCCGATCGCGCAATAAATTTATCTCAACCTCTTGGCGACTAAGAAGCGCGACCAGCATAATCGTACTCACGACAGACAAAAGCGCTGCATATATGACCGTGCGCGGACGAATCAGGCGAACCCGGCGCGGCTTGCCTGCTTTGCGCAGATTTATGTTGGCTAAAGTGTCATAGCCTATGAGATAGGGGCGCAGCTCCATTTTATCCATCACACCGTTGCAGGCGTCGATGCATAAACCGCACGAAATGCATTGCAATTGCTGGCCATCTCGAATGTCGATGCCCGTGGGGCAAACCGCCACACACTGATTGCAATCGATGCAGTGGCCGCGGCCTTCGAAGGATGTACCCGCCTTTCTTGAGCTTCGCGGCTCGCCACGATCGGCCCGATAACTGACCACATA
>Ga0315336_1006801_pt1 | contig 11433 bp, 5 predicted proteins | sample ASW5metaG_FD_204512 | JGI IMG/M metagenome (GOLD analysis project Ga0315336, IMG submission 204512) | Ammonia-oxidizing marine archaeal communities from Monterey Bay, California, United States - ASW #5 | ecosystem: Environmental > Aquatic > Marine > Intertidal zone | place: USA: California...
GAGACGATCGTTGCAAGACACAGAAACGGCCAAAGCGCTCGCACGGGCCGTTGAACAGGCGGGCGGGAACCAAACGGCCGACAGCTTCTTCGATCTGCGGATTGACGCGTTGCCCATCCCGTTTTCCGCGGCGCAGAAACCCGAACAGGTTGTCGTCGAGACGACAGAGATCGCTGAGGACACGGACATCGCCGAGTTGCGGACCCAGATTGAACAGGCCCTGCGCGAGACCGTGGGTTCGGAAGCCAAGATCCAAGTCTCGCTGAGCGAGCGGAAAGACACCCGTCTGCCCGTGGCCGTCGGCGGCTCGTCAACAGTGCTGACTTTTGCGGTCAACGTGCAATCCAGCACGGGAGCCGCCGTGAAGGTCGACGACACGCGACTCAATCAGAACCTGGCCGTTCTGGCCGGAAACAACGACGATGTTCGCTTCGCTGAAGGAGCCGCGCCGCGAACGGCCGAGGCCAACGGACCCAACGATCCTCACTTTCGAATCCGGGGGACGTGGGGCCAGGATTATCATGACCAGTGGGCGATGCGCCGCGTGGGGTACACCGAGTTGGACGGTGACGTCCGCTCCGCCTGGGACGCAAAACCCCAATCCACAGAGCGGTGTGTGGTGGCCGTGATCGGCAGCGGAGTCGACTGGCTGCACCCGGAACTGTTGGGACAGATGTGGGTCAATCAAGGTGAAGCTCCAGGCAGCAATATCGACAACGACGGCAACGGGTATCCCGGCGATGCCTTCGGCTGGAATTTCCGCGATGGCAACGCCGACGTCTTCGATTACGGCGGACACGACACGCACGTGGCCGGAGTGATCGCGGCCCGGCTGAACAACGGAAACGGAATCGCCGGCATCAACCCCCAAGCCCGCATCATGTCGTTGAAGGTGGCCAACTATCTCGGCCAGGCCAACTCGATCGACATCAGCCGAGCGATTTTCTACGCGGCCGACCACGGCGCCCGTGTAATCAACATCAGTTACGGCGGCAAATCGCTGTCGCGTATCGAGCAGAAAGCGATCGATTACGCCGTTGCCAAGGGAAGCTTGGTGGTGGTCGCCGCAGGGAACGAGGCGAGCGACGCGACCAGTCGCGGCCTCTCGGGCAGCCGTGGAGTGCTGACGGTCGCGGGCACGACGCTAAAAGACAAACGCTCACGGTTCTCCAACTGGGGACAGCCGATCGATCTGGCGGCCCCCGCCATGGACATTCTCAGCCTCCGAGCGCGCGGAACGGATTTCCTGGTCTACGTCGGCGAGAATCCGAACTACGAAGGTGGTACGGGAATCGTCGGGGAGTCGAAACAACTGTACCGCGCCAGCGGTACAAGTTTCGCCGCGCCGTTCATCAGCGGAACGGCGTCATTGATCTGGTCCAGAAATCCGCAGCTGTCCGCGAAACAGATTCGCCGCCAGCTGTTGATGAGCGCCCAAGATGTCGAACTGGCCGGCTGGGACCAGTTCACCGGCCACGGAGTGCTCGACGCGCGGAGGGCCCTCGACGCCGATCCCGGCTACTTTCTGTTCGCCCGCATCTCGCAGGTCAAACCCGTCCGCCGAGACGGCGCCACGTTTCTCGAAGTCCGCGGCCAGGCGGAGGGCAGCGAATTTGAAGGGCGCTGGCTGCAGATTGGTTTCGGCAAGGATCCGAAAGCGGATGCCTGGACGACCATCAGTTTCAGCCGCGACGCCGTGTCGGACGGAGTGCTGGGCAGTATTCCCACCGCAAAATTCAACAAGCGTGGGACTTGGACCGTGCGGATCTTGACCCGCGACCAGCGGAAACTCGTCAAGAGCTCGCGGGCGACACTGAATCTGCAATGACCGGTCAGCGACGTGTTCGCTTCCACCGGACATCGAGATCGGCCGCGTGCCGCGAGTCTTGACCACCGCTGACGACGACGGCATAGTGCGAGTGATCGGCAGCCGCCGCCGCTGTTGCGGCGCGCGGCGTGCCGCGCGGCACAGCTTCGCGGAGGTCCAGAAACCGAAAGGTGTCCGCTCATGCTCTGTCGAACACGGATCGCGGCCATCCACATCGCCCCCCCACTGATCGCTGTCAGCCTCTGCCTGGCGGCTACGTCATCCGTCTGGGCCGATGATCCCGATACGCGCCCGATTCGCGCGCTGCAACGGTTTCCTGATCTCAGAGACTACTTTCCATTCGGTTTCTGGTACGCACAGGCTCCGATGGACGAAACGCTGGCGGGCGAATTTCGTGAGCCGTACCCGGCGCGGCAGGAAAAGTTGTTTCATCATCTGGCCCGTCATCACGTCAACGCCCTGGTGACCGCCAATCGCGCGGCCACGCCCCAGTCGCTCCAGGTTGCGGGCAAGTTTGGGATGCGCGTGATCTCGTCGGCCGAAATGCTGCACGGCCACGTGAATCACGCGGGGGAACTCACGGGACAAACCAGCATGCAGCAAGTGCTGGACCAGGCTCGCAAGCACGCGCAACAAACCGGACCACAACCTCATCTGCTGGCCTATCTTGTGTTCGACGAACCCCGTCCCCAAGTGGCTCCCAAGATCCAGCAGGTTCTGGATGTGATGCGCGCAGCCGATCCCCGACATCCGGCCATCTACACGCACTCGGATATGCCGTTGGACAAGCGGCGGGTGGCTGAGTGGAACATGCTGCAGTCGCAAGACGTATTGTTGTCGGACTGCTACAGCATTGCGGCACGGAATGGGCGCGATCCGTGGCTGTACGGCGATGTGCACATCCAGGAATTGCGTCGAGCAAATCCGGACGCCCTGCAATGGCCGATCGTGCAAGCCTTCACGAAGCCCTACACGATCTGGGCGCTTCCCACTCGGGCCGAGCTGCGTGTGATGGTCTATCACACGATCGCCAGCGGGGCCAAGGGCATGTTCTTTTTCACCACGGGCCAGGCCTACCTGGGATCGTGGGCGCGGCGGCAGTGGTTCTATCGTGGCGCAGGGAACCCGTGGTACGGACACGAAGCACTGATGGACGAGATCGGCAATATGGGCGCACACTTGACGACTGCGGGACCATTGCTGATCCCGCTCCGCTATGCTCCCGTATACCCGGTCCACGTGGGTCAACTCGCCGCACCGCTGGCAGCGGCCGAGACGTTTCAAGCCTACGTGTTGAGCGGCCGCGCGGCGGGTCCAGGCTTGCGCGGCCAGGGGGAACTGCAGCGTGCGGCCATCCACGTGGGCGCGTTTCGCGGCGGGGATTACGACGTGTTGGTGGTCCACAACAACGATCCCTGGCAGCGGCGGCGCGCCGCGGTGACGCTGTCGAACCAACGCGATATTCTGCTCGATCTGCTCACCCTGGAACAGGTGCCTCTGAAAACCAATCCGCAGGGTCGCACGTTTCCAGTGGACTTCCAACCAGGCGACGGCCGACTGTACCTGGCCGGTGATCGGGCTGCCGTGGAGCGGGCACGGAACAGTGTGTTGCGTCGACGCGCGGAACATGACCGACATTTGTTGGAATGGGATTCCGAATTGGTACACCGCGCCGGCGCGGATGTCAGCGCGGTGCGCACCCTGTTACAGCAATCGGCCGCTGATCAGGATGTGACACGCGCATCCCAACAGATCATTCAAGCCCGTACGGCGCTGCATGCATCCGAACAGGCCACAGCCAACTACGTGGCTGTGCGGAACATGATCGCCGAGGCGCGCAACAACTTCGACCGGATCCACGAGTTGCTGCACACCGCGCCGATCCACCCGCTCGATGAGGACTCGGCTCCGGAACTCCGCGAACTGGGGCGGCGGGTGATTGAAATGAGTCGCAGTTTTTCCGCCAATGAAAACCTGTTTCGCAAGGGACAGTTGGACGTGACCCGCGCCTATGTCCTGCGTCGGGAAACGGCGCAGTTCCTCGCGGCGGTGCGCGACTATCGCCCGGGCGGCCTGATCGAGGCAAATCTGGTGGTCGTCGAATTGTCGCCGGGTGTCAGCAACACACCCGACGTTGAGACCCGTGCCCTGGCGCGCCGGCTGCGATGGATGTTCAAGAATGTAAACATTTTGTCCAGCGGACCGGATGGCTCACTCACCAGAGTCGACGGAAACCCGGCCGAATTGGGACAACCGGAACTGATCTGGGTGCACGTCGGCGGGCGTTCGGGTGCGGCACAGGTCCGCTACTGTGTCTCGGCGAATCTGTCACCAGTTGTCCCGTATCAGGGCCTGGCCCGGGTCCTCAGAGAATTCCGAAAGCACGGTGGCGGGTTGATCCTGAGTGGTTTGGGAGGCTGCCTGGTCACCGAACTGGGTTTGGAGAAGTATCCACCCAACCAGCGATACTGGGGCACGATGCTGGTGCCCGGACACGGCCCATCGCGTCATCGGTCGCCGAACGCGATGCGGGTCAAATCGTTGGGCTTGAAGCCGCGCGTCGTGGACCATCCATTGTTTGCGGGCTTGCCGTCGGGCGGTTTTGCGACGATGGAATTCAACGCTGCCGAGCTGTTGACGGAAGCCGTCTGGCGACGGCCGGAGGGGCAGAGCGAACACTGGAGGGCGCCGTACTGGCCGAATCAAGGTCGCGTGCTGGCCGGTTACTGGGCTGATGGCGCGGACATCCCCGACTGTTACGCGACGGTGATTGAGTATCCAGCAGCCAGCGGGCAGGACGGCACGGTGATTGTCCTGGGCGGTGGCTTCGATCCGCGGGTCAGCACGAACCGTCCCCGGCGGGGTCCGCACTACGACCGATTGTTGCGCAACCTGGTCGAGCACTGCGGTCGGAACAAGTGAACGGGTGTGTGATTGCGGCGTGTGCTGTTGGATGACAACCCGTCACAGGCTGTCGCCGCGTTCTCCTGAGGCGTTTTCCGAGCCGCATCCGCACCTGTGTTTCCGGCGGCTGCCGGGCTTGGGTGTTCTCGGTCGGCAGGCGTGCTGCTGTGGCCGGATGCGCTTGCGGCGAACGCGGCGGTTCGGTGTGGTTCAGCGATCTTGAGAACAGTGTTAAGAGTCTGTAACACTGGGGAATTTGCGCTGAGTTTGTCACCCGAAAACCACGGTCAAAAACAACCGTTAGCATCGGTAGTACTGTACGATGGGAGATCGGGATACGAGGCGCGGTCGAATTCTGCGGATTCTTACTTTTCTTAGGTGGACCAGCGGCACCACAATGAAATCTGCTTTGCGATGTACTTTCTGTATCACGATTTGCGCACCCTGCTGGAGTCGATTTGCTTGACGTGAGCATGTCACCCAGGGGGACGGAGTCCGCGCGGATTGTGGCACTTCTCACATGTTCAGTTCCCGATGATCGAGTCGTCTTGTATCGGTTGTTTTTCCGATGACCCAGACTGTTGAATTGAACTCTCCCATCACACCACCGGACGCGGCGGCTGTGGACGAGTCGTGGGATCTCGTCATCCGTCCCCGGCGTCATCTGCTGGACGTGAGTCTGAAGGAGATCTGGGACTACCGCGATCTGCTGTACATGTTCGTCAAGCGTGACATCGTCACGGTGTACAAGCAGACCATCCTGGGGCCGATCTGGTTTTTCATACAGCCGATCGCCACGATGCTGGTTTACGTGGTGGTATTCGGGCGGATTGCAAAGATCAGTACGGACGGTATCCCTGCCCCGCTGTTCTATCTGTCGGGCATCGTGATCTGGAATTACTTTTCGGATTCGCTACTGAAGACTTCGAACACGTTCTTGAACAACGCAGGGATCTTCGGCAAGGTGTATTTCCCACGACTGATCGTACCGCTGTCACTGATCACGTCCGGCATCATCAAGTTCATGATCCAGTTCACATTGTTCTTGTTGGTACTGGGTTACTTTCTGTATGGCGGAGAGACCGCGGTGACTCCAAACGCCTGGATCTTGGTTTCGCCGATTCTGGTTCTGTTGATGGCCGGCATGGGACTGGGCATGGGCATCATCTTCAGTTCATTGACCACCAAGTACCGGGACATGACCTTCTTGCTGGGATTCGCGGTGCAATTGTTGATGTACGCGACACCGATCATTTACCCCATGAGCACGCTCAACGAGAACATGCGCGCCTATTTGTGGTGGAATCCGATTGCGCATGTGATCGAGTGTTTCAAGTATGGTTTCCTGGGGGCGGGCCAAGCCTCTTTCAGTGGCCTGGCATACACGAGCGCCTACACACTGCTGACTCTGTGTCTGGGCATCATCATCTTCAACCGGACCGAACAGACGTTTATGGACACCGTCTGAATTCCCAATCGCACCCGAGCGATCACACGAGAGCTCAAGTCCACCGCATGGAGTTCGCCGTCTCGTCGTCTTAGTCCAAACCGACAACACCGGCAATCAAAACATGCCCACTGCGATCAAGATCGAAAATGTCTCGAAGCTGTACCGACTTGGTCAAGTCGGCACGGGGACAATTTCTCACGACTTGAACCGCTGGTGGCACCTGATTCGTGGTAAGGAGGATCCTTACACCAAGGTGGGCCAACGGAACGACCGCACTCAAATTGCCGGCGGCACTGCGAAGCAAGAAGACGAGGCTGCCTCGGACCTCGAGTATGTTTGGGCGTTGAAGGACATCGACCTGGAGGTCGAACAGGGCGAGATTCTGGGGATCATCGGCCGCAACGGCGCGGGCAAGAGCACGCTGTTGAAACTGTTGTCGCGTGTGACGGCCCCGACGACGGGAACAATCAAGACCAGGGGCCGCACCGCCAGCCTGCTGGAGGTGGGCACGGGGTTCCATCCGGAGCTGACAGGTCGCGAGAACATTTACCTGAACGGCGCCATTCTGGGCATGAAGCGTCCGGAGATCACAACGGAGCTGGACGCAATTGTCGAATTCAGCGGTTGCGCCAAGTACCTGGACACGCCGGTGAAGCGATACAGCAGCGGCATGATGGTCCGCTTGGGTTTTGCGGTGGCTGCTCACTTGCAGTGCGAGATTCTGATCGTAGATGAAGTCCTGGCGGTGGGCGATGCGGAGTTTCAAAAGAAGTGCATTGGGAAACTCGGCGATGTATCGCAAAAGGGCCGAACCGTTCTGATCGTATCTCACAACATGCACGTCATCCGCAATCTGTGCACGCGTGGAGTGGTCCTCGACGAAGGATACATTTCCCGTGTCGGTTCATCGACAGACATCGTTGAGCACTATGTGGCATCGACCGATATCCTATCATCTGAGAGGACTTGGGATTTACCTGAAGCACCGTCAACCGACTCCATGCGTCTGATCCGAGCCGCTGTGATCAACTCCGATTCGGAACCCTCATCCTCAGTACGAATCGATCGCCGAATTGGAATTGAAATCGTCTACGACGTGTTACAAGACATCGAGCGTGGATATGCAGGTTTCTGGCTTAAGGACAGCGCTGGAACGGAAGTCTTGAGCACAGGAAATCAACCACATGTTTCGTCGACACCAGACCCTTTTGGCGGAAGAGCTATGCAGCGTGGTCGGTATCGTTCGATTTGCTGGTTCCCGTCCGACCTACTGAACGCAACTCATTATTTAGTGTCGCCGATTCTCGGCTTGGGCGTATCGACGACCCAGGTCTTGATTGAAGACGCGATCACTTTTGAAGTTGCGGACACGAGTAGCATGCGTGCTGAATACCAAGGACGGTGGCTGGGTGTCGTACGGCCTAAGTTGTCCTGGTCAACTGACCAACTTGAAACAGGCGACGTGGCCACTTGCTTAACAGAACAGGTCACACCGGCGGACAACTCAATTTCTTAGAGAGTGCTCGCATCTCCAGCAACCTCGCTCCGCCGACAGGACGCATGTGCATGGTTTTTCAACCGGATAGAATCAGACCTGGGTCGGATCATCCTTGAACAAAAATTCATGTTTTGATTGAGAGCTTGCATGAAAATTCTTGTTACCGGTGGTTGTGGATACAAGGGAACCGTTCTTGTTCCCAAACTGCTCAACCGCGGCTACGACGTCACGGTCGTTGATACGATGTGGTTTGGGAACTTCCTGCAACCGCACCCCAACCTGCAAGTTCTTTGCGCCGATGTCCGCAATCCACATGAAATCCCTCTGGATGGCGTCGACACCATCATCCACCTGGCTTCGGTCGCCAACGACCCCTGCAGCGACCTGGACCCAAAGCTCACGTGGGAAATCAGCGCCCTGGCAACGATGACACTGGCCGACGCTGCCGTCCGAAACGGAGTCCCGCAGTTCCTCTACGCTTCCTCGGGCAGTGTTTACGGCGTCAAGGAAGAAGAACAGGTCACTGAGGACCTGACTCTGGAACCGATCTCGGAATACAACAAGACAAAGATGGTGGCCGAACGCATCTTGCTCAGCTATTGCAACGACATGCTCGTACAGATTATCCGTCCGGCGACCGTGTGTGGCTATTCCCCTCGGATGCGTTTAGATGTCGCGGTCAATTTGCTCGCCATGCAGGCCTTGACCAAGGGGGTCATCACCGTGTTCGGCGGTGATCAGGTCCGACCGAACATCCACATCCAGGATATCACCGATCTGTACCTGTTCTGCCTCGAGAAGGGCGAACAGATCAACGGTGTGTACAACGCAGGTTTCGAGAATCTGTCGATCATGGAAATTGCACAACGCATCGCCGAGCGGATTCCGGCTGAAATCCGAGTCGTTGAGTCTCAGGATCCCCGTTCCTATCGTGTCAATTCCGACAAGTTGTTGGCAACCGGATTTCGACCACAGAAGACGGTTGACAACGCGATCGACGAACTGGTTTCCGAATATGAGCGGGGCAATGTCACGGACGAAGACCGGTTTCACAATCTGCGTTGGATGAAACATGCGGTCTTGCCATCTCCCGCGGCGTGACGGCGGCCCGGCACGCGCAAGCACACACGTTCTACGGGACATTCACGATCCCGACGCACGAACTCGTTGGTCGAGTTGGCAGGCCGGCGACAGTACGGTTTCTTGATCGATCCGACAAAGTCACACATCGACATGCATCAAGTCCTCGTCTTGGGCAGCAACTCGTTCTCGGGAGCGAGTTTTATCGGCCATTGGCTCGATCTTGGTATCGACGTGGTGGGCAGCGGCCGATCACCCGAACCGGTTGCAGCAATGCGGCCCTACAAATGACACAATCACGCTGGATTTCAATTCCACCAACTCGATCTGAACTACGACGCACCGTTTTGAGTATCGTTTTGCATCATCATCTCGAGAAGCAATGGCTGCAGGTCGTTCAGCCTGATTTGAGACACATCCCATGAGCGTCCATCAATCTCCAGACATACAAAACAAAATCAAGCAACTTGATGACCTGGCGATGGTGCGAGCGGAGTTCAAAGCCTCTGGCCACTGCGTCGTACATTGCCACGGAGTGTTCGATTTGGTGCATCCGGGCCACATCCGCCATCTGACTGCAGCCAAACAAGAAGGTGATGTGCTGATCGTGACCATCACACCTGACCACTATGTGACGAAAGGACCGCACCGTCCAGCCTTTAGTGAGGAACTTCGAGCGGAGAATCTGGCATCTCTGCAGCAGGTCGACTACGTCGCCGTCAATCAAGGGCCGACGGCCGCAGATGCTATCAGCCGACTCGAACCAGACGTGTACGCCACAGGCGCCCGCCAACCAAGCAGTCACAAAACTACTGCCAAAGAGTTCGACGATGAGGAAACCGCAGTTCGATCCGTGGGGGCTCGGATGCACTTTACGAATGACCTCACATTTTCCTCATCCAAGCTATTGAACAGTTTCCTGCCCGTATATCCACCTGAAGTTGACACATATTTGCAAGACTGCCGCAGCCGGTACACGATCGACGACATCGTTAAGATGCTAGATGTGCTCGCCGAATTGCGTGTCATGGTCGTCGGTGAGACGATCTTGGACGAGTACATTTACGGCGATGTGATCGGCAAGTCTTCCAAAGAACCCATACTGGCTCTGAAATACTCATCACGGGAAACCCATGCTGGCGGCAGTGTCGCAATCGCCAATCACCTGGCCAATTTCTGCCGCAATGTCGAACTGGTTACCTATCTGGGCCAGCAAGATTCACGAGAGGATTTCATTCGCGACCGTTTGCACGACAACGTGAATCCATCGTTTGTCTACAAACCTGATTCGCCCACTATCGTCAAACGTCGCTACGTGGACAGCTACCTGGTGACCAAGTTGCTGGAAGTTTACGAAATGAACGACCAGCCATTGGATGGCAATGCGGAAAGGTCACTGTGCAGCCTCTTGGCAAACCAACTCCCCACATCCGATATGGTTATCGCCGCCGACTATGGGCACGGTTTGATCACCCCTCAGGCAGTAAGTGTATTGTGCCAGAAAGCGAAGTTCCTCGCGGTGAACACGCAAATCAACGCCGCCAACAATGGTTTTCATGCGTTGTCCAAATATCCACATGCCGAATACGTTTGCGTACATGAAGGGGAACTCCGGTTGGATCAGCGTGATCAATCGAGTGATCTCCGGCAACTTGTATTGCGAGTTGCTGATCGAATGGGTAGCCGCTCTGTCATGGTTACACGAGGAAAGAGGGGCACATTGCTGTACAACTCCGATCTGGGATTCTCCGAATGTCCGGGGCTATCGATGAAAGTTGTCGACCGTGTGGGTGCGGGCGATTCGGTCCTGGCAATCAGTTCGCTGTGTGCCGCGCAAGAACTGCCACCGGATGTGACCGGACTACTTGCCAATATGGTCGGGGCTCAGGCAGTCACCGTCGTCGGAAACCGTACAGCAATCAGCCGAGGACAACTGCTTGATGCCATCGAATCCGTCCTCAAGTAATACATGACAGTCTCCATGATAGATGTTCCATTCGTTGATTTAGCCAAGCAGCACGCGGCGATCGAAAAGGAACTCCTGAACGCTGTGACAGCTGTTTTTCGAAGCTGCCAGTTTATCCTTGGGCCCCAGGTGGCAGAATTTGAAGGTCGTTTCGCAGCATTATGCGGGACTCAATTTGCCGTGGCAGTCAACTCTGGAACCGATGCCTTAATCCTCGCACTCCGGGCACTGCAGATCGGTCCCGGGGACGAAGTCATTACCGCACCCAACAGCTTCATCGCAACAGCAAGCGCGATTGCACTTGTGGGAGCTCGCCCGATCTTTGTCGACGTGGGCCCCGACTACAATATCGATCCGCAATTCATCGAGCGAGCCATCACGTCACGAACGAAAGCCATCGTTCCAGTGCACTTGACGGGTAGAGCTGCCGATATGGACCAAATTACAGACATCGCGCGCCACCACAATCTGCCCATCATCGAAGACGCAGCACAAGCCGTATTGGCGGAATATCATGGACGTCGCGTGGGTTCTTTGGGACAGCTGGGATGCTTCAGTTTGCATCCACTCAAGAATCTGAATGCGTGCGGTGACGGAGGCATCATCACAACGAACGATGATTCCCTATACCGATGGCTTCGGCGCGCGCGCAATATCGGCCTAGCCAATCGTGACGACGCAATGGAGTGGAGCGGCAACTCTCGTCT
>Ga0315336_1006803_pt1 | contig 11432 bp, 8 predicted proteins | sample ASW5metaG_FD_204512 | JGI IMG/M metagenome (GOLD analysis project Ga0315336, IMG submission 204512) | Ammonia-oxidizing marine archaeal communities from Monterey Bay, California, United States - ASW #5 | ecosystem: Environmental > Aquatic > Marine > Intertidal zone | place: USA: California...
AAGTTTCAAAAAAGGCAATTTCTCTCCCTTCACTTTCAAAACAGCTATATCACTTCTAGCGTCTGAACCAATTAATTCTGCGATAAATTCGCGTCTATCATTCAGTCTTACAATTATTTCATCTGCATTCTTTACAACATGATGATTTGTTATTACATAGCCATCTTCAGATATAATAAAGCCGGATCCTAATGAAGAACGCTCCTGAAATGGCCCATGACCTTCAGGTATATCTCCAAAATATTTCTTAAAAAAATCATGGAATGGGCTATTTTCTGGAATATCAGGCATATTAAAGCCTTGCGACAAGTGATCCTTAGAAGCTTTTATGCTTGTACTAATATTCACAACAGCAGCTGAGTTTTTTTCGACAAGTGGAGTAAAATCGGGTAATGATTGTCCGTATGTTAAATTTGAAAATATATATATATAGAAGACGAAGAAATATCTAAATACTCTTTGCTGCATTATTATTTATCCCTTATAAATACTTGAAAAAATTAGTGAGATGATTGAACAGAATCCGCTATTAACTTAACAGTTGCTTTTGGCACTTCACCTACAGCTGTTATTTGATACCCATCGCTCAGTGTCGAGTAGGTATTAATACCACCAAAATTAGTTGTTCCCGAATTTATTTTTTTATGTTGTTTGCTTAATTTTTCAACAAAAATCGAAATACTTGCTAGACCATCCGTGTAAATAAAGTGTTCTACTGGTATTTTACTTGTTGACATTGGATCTTTTGAATACTCACTCATTGAAAAACCTCCAGGCATCCATGAGGCTACCCATTTTCTCTCTGAATTATTTTCATAATTAACAGTATTTATAATATTATTAATCCAGGTAAAATTATGACCAGAAAATGAAGGTTTTAATAAAAGATCGCTTATATTTTCCAAGATATGTATTTGTGTAAACATAATATACTCAAGCGTTACACCTTGAAAATTTTTAAGTTTAGACTTTAGTAATAATTTTGATTTTTTATCAATCCAAAGCTGATATCCATAACGATACTTATCAACGGGTTTAATATTTACTATCCATGTGTCTAATCCTGCAACGCGCTCATCACCAACAATATCGAAGATATAAAATTCTGAAATTGATTGAATTGGATCTGGCATATAGGACGAAATTAGCTGCCCTAATCTATTTTTCTCGACAATAGCTATTTTATTTTCTGGAAAAAAATATTTAACTTGATCTTTTTCCCTTATAATTTCTCTTGCATTACCTGTTAATGAAATTAAGCGTTCATAAATATCGCCATTATGATTCTTTTTATGAATTATTCTCATTGTGTCAATCTGCTTATCATGTCGATAAATGAAAATACCGTCATAATTTAACTGATTAGTTGCTACGGACATTTCATCAATTAAGATTTTCGGATTAGGAGTAACATTTTCTGCGTACACAAATGTTACAGTTATAATCACATGGGAAATTAAAACAAATAAGAATAGGCGCTTCAAAAAAACTTACTCCTCAGGGTTAATTGTCACGATCCTTGCGTAAGGTAATACAGTATTCATCTTGATGTTATGCCTAGATCTACTATGATTAATTAAGTAATTATTTAACCGCTGTTTTGAAAGTAAATCATATTCAGTGTCTTCTTGAACGGCAGCAGTAGAAATAGGCGCCTCAGGAAAGCTAAAAGCGTCAAATTGAGAATCGATTATTTTCTCATCCATAACTACTGACTCTGTTATAGTTTGAGAAGAGATATCATTTCTATGCTGAATATTTAATATTGCTAGCGTAGCTACCGAGGCAGCTATCGCGAAACCGATTAGGGGTTCTCGGCTAAATAGTTTATTTTTCTTAGGCGATAGTAACGTAGGTTCATTATGTAGTAGTTTGTTTAAATCTTTTAAATAATTATTATGAATTTTCTCAGGTAAGTTACCTCGAAGACAATCGCCGATTAAATGATAACGCTGCCATGTGCTCTTCATATTGTCATCAATAATGAGTTTTTCTAAGACATTCTTATCATCACAATTTTCCCCGTCAATTAGTGCCGATAGATGCTCATTATTATCTTTTTTCATAATATTTATCTTTCACTTAATTCTTTAATAGTGGTTTAATTTTCTTATCAATTGTTTCACGAGCCCGAAATATTCTTGACCTGACTGTCCCCACCGGGCATTCCATCACAGTTGCTATTTCTTCGTAACTTAGTCCTTCTATTTCCCGAAGCATAATGGCTGATTTTAGATCTTCGGGTAAATTTTCGATAGTATTGAGTACAGTTTCCTGTAATTCATCTTTAAACAATAAATTTTCTGGTGTCGTCTGTTCGGTTAGACTCATATTACCCTCAATTTGTTCAATTTCAGTAACATCATAATCACTTTTTGTGATTTTACGGGATTGAACAGTTAAATGATTTTTTGCCGTATTAACTGCAATTCGATATAACCAGGTGTAAAAAGCGCTTTCTCCACGAAAATTTGGTAGGGCTTTGTAAGCCTTTATAAATGTCTCTTGAGAAACATCAAGCGCATCAGCATGATTTTTGACAAACCTCGAAATAAGATTAATAACCCGTTGTTGATATTTAAGCACAAGAAGGTCATAGGCTTTTTTATCGCCATTTTTTACGCGCTCTATTATCTCTTTATCTGTAATATTATCGGCCATTAGGCCCTTCCTCATGTGGTAGTATTTTCCATATAATTAGTGAAAATATTTTTAAAAATTTATAGAAAAATATAATGAACATATTAATAGTATATAATCAAAGAGTTAGATAAAGAAATCACTATATTACCTTAAGATATATGCATGACCAACTAGAATATGACATTTTAATAATTGGTAGCGGAGCAGCAGGTTTAAGTCTAGCTCTAAAATTAGCAGATCAATCAAATGTTGCCATTTTGTCAAAAGACGCCTTAATTGAAGGTGCTACCCTCTATGCCCAAGGCGGTGTTTCAGCAGCATTGGATAAACATGATTCAATTGAGTCGCACGTCCAAGATACCTTAATAACAGGTGCCGGCTTATGTAATCCTGAAATTGTTCGTTTTGTTGTAGAAAGAGCACAAGAAAGTATCGATTGGCTAGTTAATATGGGTGTTGATTTTACTCGTTCAAATGAGTCTTCTAAAACAACATCACCCTTTCATCTTCATAAAGAAGGCGGACATAGTCACCGACGAGTCATTCATGCTGCTGATGCAACCGGTAAAGCCATAGAAACTACATTAGAATCAAGAGTACGAAAACATAAAAACATAGAACTATTTGAACATCACGTAGCTGTTGACTTAATTACCACGCATAAGTTATCAAAAAATGGACGGCGTTGTACTGGAGCCTATGTCCTTGATAATCGGGAGAAGAAAGTCAAAGTCTTCAGGGCTCGTAATGTTGTACTAGCGACTGGTGGTGCAGGTAAAGTCTATCTTTATACGAGTAATCCAGACAGTTGCACTGGAGATGGTATTGCAATGGCATCTCGTATTGGCTGTCGAATAGCAAATATGGAATTCATACAGTTTCATCCAACCTGTCTCTATCACCCTATGGCAAAATCATTTTTAATATCTGAAGCGTTAAGAGGAGAAGGAGCGAAATTACTTCTAAAGAATGGTAATGAATTTATGCATCGTTACGATAAACGCCAAGAACTTGCGCCAAGAGATATTGTCGCCAAAGCAATTGATCATGAAATGAAACGTTTGGGACACGATTGTGTTTACTTGGATATATCTAATAAATCTGTAGAGTTTATTGAACAGTATTTTCCAAATATTTATAAACATTGTCTAAATTTAGGTATTAATATATCAACTGAGCCAATACCTGTAGTGCCAGCTGCTCACTATACATGTGGTGGAGTGCTGATTAATAAAAACGGTCAAACGGATATCCCTGGGCTTTATGCTATCGGCGAAGTTAGTTATTCTGGATTACATGGCGCTAACAGAATGGCAAGTAATTCACTGTTAGAATGTTTTGTTTTTGCTCATTCTACATACAAACACATACAACAAAATTTATCTGAATTAGATATGCCAGAAAAAATTCCTGAATGGGATGAAAGTCGCGTCACAAATTCTGATGAAGAAGTTGTTGTAAGTCACAACTGGGATGAAATCAGAAGATTTATGTGGGATTACGTGGGAATTGTTAGAACAACTAAACGACTTCATAGAGCTCACCACAGAATAAAATTATTACAATCTGAAATTACTGAATATTATGGAAATTTTAGAATAACCAAAGACCTCATTGAGCTAAGAAATTTAGCTTTAGTAGCGGAATTAATTATCAAATCTGCATTAAGAAGAAAAGAAAGTCGCGGGCTACACTACACTACTGATTTTCCTGTTACTAACAATATTGATGCTCCAAAAGATACAATAATTGAAACAAAAAAAATAACAAATAATCACATCGCAGCCTAAAATAACTAAAAAATAATCTTAATTTATGAAAAATACTAAAACTCTGCTAATCACAATAAAAGAAGAAGCTCTATTATGATCATTAAGCCTATAAAAAAAATAGAATCTCTAACTGAAGAATCAATGCGTACTATGTATATACTACAAAGTACTCTTGATATAAATATTCTGATAGAACTTTTTGACCATGAGCTAAAGAAAATGGTTTCTCATGATTATTTAAATTATAAAAATTCTATCGAAAATATTAATATAGATTTAGGTGAAATAATTAAGGAAAAATTAATTTTTAATCTGAAAATAAGTAATAATAGCCTTGGTAAATTTGTCATAGCTAGAAATATAAAATTTAATAAGTGGGAAATTAATGAAATTAAACATCTAATGTCGGTTTTAGTCCAACCGATAAATAATGCGCTACATTATAGGCAAGCTATAACAAACGCGAGCATTGACCCTGTAACGAAATTAAATAATCGTACATTATTCAATAAGATAATTAATCAAGAAATTGATTTTGCTCAAAGATATGAACAAAAACTTTTACTAATGATGTTAGATTTAGATAATTTTAAAAAAATAAATGATAGTTATGGTCATACTATTGGCGACATTCTGTTAAGTCTTGTCGGACAATCATTAACAGAATTTATGCGGCGAAGTGATTTGGTATTTCGTTATGGCGGTGATGAATTTTGCATAATTCTTAGAAATTCAATACTAGATGGCGCAAATAAGTTAGCAAATCGTGTAAGAAATAATATTAATGAAAAGGAATTTGATTGTAATGATATAAAAATAAAAATTTCTATGTCCATTGGATTAGCTGAATTACGTCATGACGATGACTGTACGAAGTTCATAGAACGTGCTGATAAATTATTATATAAAGCAAAGAAAGCTGGCCGTAATAATGTAAAAGCAGACGTGAAATAAAAAATTATACTATAACGCCACCCCTTCTTTTTTAAGTATTTTTAAAAAGGATGTTTCATCAAGTATTTTAATATTTAATTGAATTGCCTTTTCATATTTACTTCCTGGATTATTTCCACATACTAGATAATTTGTATTCTTTGATATACTTGATCCTACTTTAGCCCCTAATGATAGTAATATCTCTTTTGATTTCTCGCGCGTTATACTTTCTAAAGAACCCGTAATAACAAATGATAGATTATCCAGAGCTGACTTATTAGTAAGTTGTCGATTATTAAAATGAATGCCAGCTAATAGTAATTTTTCAATAATTTTAATATTACTTTTTTGCGAAAAAAAACTTTGGATATTTTTTGCTACTATTGGGCCAATATCTGAAATACTTTCAAGTTTATCAATTGTAGATTCCTGTATATTTTCAAGCGTATGAAAATGATTTTCTAATGCTCGAGCTGTTGTTTCTCCAACCTCTGGGATACCAAGAGCGTAAATAAATCTAGCCAATGTAGTTGAGCGACAGTTCTTTATTGCCTGTATTAGTTTGCTTGCAGATTTATCACCCATTCTATCTAATTTGGAGAGTTTTTTTTGTTCTAGTGAAAAAAGATCGGCAGTATTGTTGACCATTCCCCCTCCTGTCAGCTGAATAACAATTTTTTCACCGAGCCCATCAATATTCATTGCTTTTCGAGACGAAAAATGAAGAATAGCTTGATTCTTTTGTGCAGAACAAGAAAGTCCACCCACGCAAATAAAAGCTGCTTTGCCTTCTTGTCTTTTTATATCAGATCCACAAATAGGACATGTATTAGGCATTTTAAATTCTTTTACATTAGTACGTTTTTCTTTTATGACTCGTACTATTTCTGGAATAACATCTCCTGCACGTCGGATATAAACCCAGTCGCCTATTTTTATATCTTTTCTCTTAATTTCATCAAGATTATGCAATGTAGCATTATTTATTTTAGCTCCAGCAATATTAACGGGTTTTAAACGCGCAACTGGAGTTATTGTTCCAGTACGACCAACTTGGACTTCAATATCTATTAATTGAGTTATTTCTTCTGATGGTGAAAATTTATACGCAATTGCCCAACGTGGTGATCTTGAAACAAAACCCAAAGTTTTCTGCTGATCTAAATTGTTAACTTTAAAAACAACTCCATCAATATCGTATGCTAGTTGCGATCTCTTATCAGTAATATCATTATAATATTCTAAACACATTTTCAATCCTTTTAATTCTTTAGATTCAGATGAAATAGGAAGACCCCAATGCTGAAGTTGATTTAATATTTGTGTGTGTTTAGTTAATTGCAGAGATCCTTTGTAATCGCCAATACCATAAGCACAAAATGATAAAGGTCTTTTTGACGTTATTTTCGGATCAAGTTGCCGTAAACTACCTGCGGCAGCATTTCTTGGATTTGCAAATATTTTTTGGTTTTGTTTTTTTTGTTTATTATTTAAATTAGCAAAGCCTTTGTGAGTTATAAATACTTCACCTCTTACTTCTAGGTTATCTGGAATATTCTTCCCAATAAGATTCAATGGTATTTGTGATATTGTTCTTATATTTTGAGTTACATCCTCGCCAATAAAACCATCTCCGCGAGTGGAAGCTGTTTCTAATATACTATTTTTATAAAAAATACTAACGGCTAATCCATCAAGTTTTGTTTCGCCACTAAATGACAAATTTTTATCATTCAATTCACGAACTATTCGTTCATAAAAACGTGCCATTTTGTCTTTATCAAATGCGTTTGCTAAAGATAACATAGGAACTACATGCTCAACTTCTTTAAATTCTGGTAATGGTGTAGCGCCAACACGCTGTGTGGGAGAATTTGATGTTATTAAGTTAGGAAAGTCTTTTTCAATTTCAATTAATTTTTTTAACAATCTATCATATTCTGCATCAGAAATTTCAGGATCATCTAAAACATAATACTGATAGTTATGTTGTGAAATTATTTTACGGAGTTTTTTAACTTCCCTTATAGCTTGCTCTAAATTCATTTAGGATCATTTTTCAGAAAATCTTTCATTGCATATAATCTTAGCTTATCTCTAATTAATGCTAGCTCAGCATCATTTAGTAATTTATGATTTGAAGTTCTTATTTCACCGCCAAGTAGCTCTGCAATACGTTGAACATTAGGAAGAAAATGATTTTCAAAAAGTTTGTAGCTATAATCCTCTTTTAGATCACGCATAAATGCTACAACACCTTTTGTTCTGAAATTTTCCATTCTAGTTGATTCCCACTTCATTTCATCAAACATAAAGGTTCCAGGTTCATGCATATTTGCAAGACTAAATAATGGCTCAGCATATGCATCGGAAGTATGACTAAGCGAATTATTTTTTTCACCAAAATAATGAAAAATATCCATATACCCATATTTCATTCCAACTTCGCTCAATGCTTTATGAATTATCAATCCATTAAATTCACTATTTTCATAAGCAGTTATATAAAAAGCTAATAAATCTCCTTGAATTTTATTAGTTTGGTTTATTTCAGCAATATTCTCAATTGTATTTTCTTCGACTTTAGTTGAAATATTTTCATTTATTTTATTGGTTGTATTAATAGCCGAGTCTTGCTCTCTTGCAAAATGATTATTTTGCAAATGAGTCGATAGCTCACTTAGATCAGCGATAGCTTTCGAATAATCTTCTTCTGTAAAAACATCATTAGGTGAGATTGGTAAATCAGAGATATCATCAACTACATTAAGAATATCAGCTTTATTCTTGCTTTTATTTTTGCGATAAATCTCCCACAAATAAATTGCTAGGACCAGACAACATCCAATAATTAACAATAGTATGCGCAAGTCATTGGCCATCGTTTATAAATTCGCTTGATTTAAAAAAACATAATTTGACTTATAGGGTACATAGATGCATTTCAATCTAAAATCTATTTTAATACAATCATGCTGTTTCAGCCATTTCTACAGCTTCATCCACATCAACAGATACAAGACGTGATACGCCTGCTTCATGCATTGTTACACCAAGAAGTTGATTCGCAATCTCCATTGTGATTTTATTATGTGTAATAAAAACAAACTGGACATCATCAGACATCGATTTAAGCAATTCGCAAAAACGACTGACATTATGGTCATCAAGAGGGGCATCAACTTCATCTAATATACAAAATGGTGCTGGATTTAATTTAAATATAGCAAATACAAGAGCGACTGCGGTTAAAGCTTTTTCACCGCCTGATAACAGATGAATATTTGTATTTTTCTTTCCAGGTGGTTGTGCCATTATTGAAACACCTGTATTTAAAAGTTCATCGCCCGTTAACTGAAGGTAAGCATGTCCACCACCAAATAACTTTGGAAACATGTCTTTTATATTTTTATTTAGTTCATCAAATGTTTCTTTAAATCGAGTACGTGATTCTTTGTCAATCTTACGAATAGCATTCTCAAGCGTAGTTAAGGCGTCAGTCAAATCTTTGTTTTGATTATCTAAGTATGTTTTTCGTTCAGCATTCTGATTATATTCATCAATAGCCGCTAAATTTATTGGCCCCAAGCGTTGAATTTTTCGATCAATAGTCTCTAATTGATCTTTCCAATCATCTTTACTTGCAATTTCATCTATAGATGTAAGTAAGTTGGTAGCCGTTTCTTTTTCTTGTGATAATTGTTCCTCCACTGCTTCTATTTTAACTTGACAACTATTAACGTCTAGACGAGATTTTTCCAAATTATTACGTAAGCCTTCGAGTTCTTGTTCATGTTTATGTCGATTTTGTTCAGATTCTCGTATTTTAATTTCAAATGACTCAGTATTGATACGTGCATCTTTAAGTTTATTCTCAGCACGAAGTTTATCTTTTAATAAGCTAGCTATTCTGCTTTGAATATTTTTTATTGGAGTTTTTGTATCCGATAAACCCTGCTCAAAATTTGATATTTGTTCCTTTAGTTTATTTAGTTGGATATTACTTCTTTCAATTACTTCTTTGTATGAAGTGTGGCGAGAGCTTTTTGAAGCAAGAATTTCTCTGAGCGAGGAAATATTATCTTGTTGCTCGGTTAATGAGGATTGATGCTCACTTAAAATTGACTCGCTTTCTTCTAGACTATCTTCAGTTTCACTTAGATCAGATTCAAGTAATTTAATATTTCTTTCACTTTCATCAATCTCTATTTTGAGACGACTTATCTCTTCTTCTCTAAATAATATACTCTCATTTTCATCCGTAATGTTATTCACAACGACCCAATCTTTACCTAGCCATATTCCTTTTTTAGTTACAATACTTTGTGTATCACTGATCTTTGCTAACATCTTCGCTGCATCTTTCAGTGAATCAGCTATAAAAATATTTTCTAAGAAAAAAGGAGCGCGAACATCTGTTTTTATTTGATCTAAAAGACGTGGAAAATTTTCTTTTTTTGATAACTTTTCAGTTTTACTTGAATTTATTAACCCAAATTTTCCTGGCGCATTCTCGAGTTTATCCAAATATTCACTAATATTGTCAGTACAAAAATGATGTAGACGTGAATTTAACACTGTTTCCAGTGCGTATCTCCATTCAGATTCGATTTTAATTGACTGAGAAAGGCGAATTTTCTCATCCAGATCATTCTCTTTTAGCCATTCACATAAATCCTGATCATCCTCAACAACCGAATCTCTCAATATTTCTAGTGAAGCTAATTGCCCATTAAGGCGTTGAAAATCATGACGCACTATATCAAGCTCGGACAACAGTTCTCTTGTTTTATCACGATATTTCTTTACGTCATTTTGTTTAGTTACAAAAAGTTCGTGTGCTTTTTTATTGTCATTTCTAAAGTCATTAAGTTCGGGTTCTAATTGTCTTAATTCTTTATCTAGAATTTCATATTCTTTTTGATCAGCTTTTTGCTGATTTTCTATTTCTACATAAGTACCGCGAGCTTTAACAAGTTCCACTTCAGCGGTAGAAATTTTTTCACGTTCAAACTTTAAATTTTGTTCTTGTTGAGATATATCGCTAGAGACTTGATAAAAACTTGATTGCATTTTACTGAAATGCTCATTTGCCTCACTCAAATTATTACGAAATCCTTCAATTTCCGTTTCCTTTGATCGTACTTTTGCGACAACTGATTCAACTGCATTTTCTTTTTCAGTTGCGTCTTTCTGTAGGCTTCTAACCTCCTTATTTAAATCACGCCAATTTAATGCAAGTAATTCTGAGCTAAGTTTACGGTGTTCCCTTTTTAAATTTTTATATCGTTCAGCTCCTTTTGCCTGACGATTTAAATGGTTTAGTTGCTTTCCAAGTTCTTCACGAAGATCATTGAGTCGATCAAGATTTTCTTTTGTATGTTTTATTCTATTTTCTGTTTCTCGACGTCGCTCACGATATTTTGAAATGCCTGCAGCTTCTTCAATAAAAACCCTTAACTCTTCTGGTTTAGCTTCAATCAGTCTTGAAATCATGCCTTGCTCAATAATTGCATAACTGCGTGGACCTAGGCCAGTACCAAGAAATATCGCCGTTATGTCTCTTCTACGACATCTTGTGCCATTTAAATAATATACCGAGACACCATCTCGATTAATTTGACGTTTTAATGATATTTCATTGTAACTTGCGTACTGCCCGCCTATTTTTTTTTCAGTATTATCAAAAACTAATTCAACCGAAGCTTGCCCAACTGGCTGACGTGTGCCTGAACCACTAAAAATAACATCTGTTAGTAACTCGCCTCTTAAGTGTTTTGCGGAACTTTCACCCATTACCCAAGTAACAGCATCAATTATATTGGATTTTCCACAACCGTTTGGGCCAACGATTCCAACGAGACTACCTGGGACAACAAGATTGGTCGGGTCTACAAATGATTTAAAACCAGAAAGTTTTATATTACATAGACGCATGAGGTGATACGATACTAGAGTTCTAGCTCCCTGTCCAAACGTATAAAATATTAATAAATAAGATTAACTTATTATTTTAAGATATTGTTTTTATAGAATTTTATAACTATATAATTGATTAAGATTTAAATCTTATTTTGCACA
>Ga0315336_1006805_pt1 | contig 11425 bp, 14 predicted proteins | sample ASW5metaG_FD_204512 | JGI IMG/M metagenome (GOLD analysis project Ga0315336, IMG submission 204512) | Ammonia-oxidizing marine archaeal communities from Monterey Bay, California, United States - ASW #5 | ecosystem: Environmental > Aquatic > Marine > Intertidal zone | place: USA: California...
AACTCACGCATGTTTATGAATTTTAACGGTACTGCGGGAATTTGGCGTAAGGAATGCATTGATGATTCAGGAGGATGGCATACTGCAACTCTAGTGGAAGACTTGGATTTGAGTTATAGAGCACAAATGAAGGGTTGGAAATGCCTTTTCATACCAGACATAGTTGTTAATGCGGAACTGCCTGTACAGATGAATGGTGCCAAGAGGCAACAGTTCAGATGGGCCAAGGGCTCGATTCAATGTGCAATAAAACTTCTTGGCGGTATTTTATTAAAACGAAAAATAGCAATTGATGCAAAACTTCAGGCTTTTGTCCAACTAACTCGTCACATTGTTTTTCCATTAATGTTAATTCAATTTCTTGCACTTCCAATTCTTTTAGCATCTAATGTGAATCTCTATATTGTTAGTTTCCTTCCAGTGGTAACGCTTGCAACATACCTTGCTATGGGACCAGGAGCTTATCTATTCATAATTCATAACATGTATGATAAAAATCGGAAGGAAAAAGCAATGGCTATGCCTTATCTGATAATTTATTCCATGGGAATGGCGGTAAACAACACCATAGCTGTAATAGACGCTATGGTGGGAAAGAAGAGCGAATTTCTGCGAACTCCAAAATACGGCATTGTTAAAAATACTGATGATTGGAGAGAAAAGGCATACAATCTGCCATTTTCTAAGACTACATTACTAGAGCTTTTCTTTGGAATTTATGGAATTATGGCAATTTTCATTGCAATTTATTCAAGAGATCCTATATGGATTCCCATTATCGCCTTGCAGACAATGGGATTCCTGTACATTGCTTGCTTGAGCTTCTCGCATACAAGATTTAAAAGAGGTAATTCAAAAATTGACTATACAAAAACAAAAGATGAAAAGATGGCTGACATTACACATAAACTTGCAGTTGCTGGCATAATAGCAGTAATATGCTTTGGCGCATACATGGCATTTTCTGGGTATCAAAATGATGTTTATCCTATGGATCTATCAATAGGACTGTTTGATAGAATTATGGCATCTTCTGAACCAAAAACCATAATGGCGGATATTAACACAATCAAAGGTTATCTTCCTGCTGAGGGAAACCCAGTCTGGATATTTCCAACTGATACTACAAATTTTACAAGAATACAGGCTGACTTGGATGTAATGCTTGCTAGCGCGGAAAAAATATCTGCTGTTCCTAGGGATAGTTCTGCATTTCACACAGGAATGATGGATGTCAGTCTTAGGGCAGAGATACTTCAGAAACAGATGATGGACATGGTACCATACATGTATGCAAGCGTTTCAAACATTCTTTTTGCCTCTATATGGATCGCAGTAATTATTGGAATATTTGCTATCCTTAAAAGGAAAAAGCAGAGTTTAGAAGCTTTTGATAAATCAGAAGGAGTCTAGGATAATTTTAATTCATTTTTGATTTTATCAACCGCTTTCATACCAAAGATATCCCTAACTTGTTGTGTCCTCATTGATTCCTTCAGTAAATTTTTTCCCAAAGAATCTAATAACATCTTAAACAAATCATCAAATCTGATTTCCCACCTATCCGCACAATCAAAAATTGTGCCTATGGCCCACTGCCTAACTTCATTAGGCAATGGAATTTTCTTTTCTGATTCGATTGATATCTTATCAAAAAGATTAACAATTTCTGCTGTTTGCTCTGCCATTTTTTCAATGTCTCCTAACGAGCCATATTTTGATTCAGCCAGCATACGTATGTTCGATTGATATTCTGATAATTTCAATAATCCAATAACTTCGTTTGATGTTGTAATTGACGCTTTATTCGTAATATTTCTAATTTTTTGTAACTCCTGAATTATTGAATCGGCTTTTTTATGGAATTCTGCAGAAGATGCCTCTGTTCTATTTATCATCTCTGATATACCTGAAATTTTTTCTAACAATTCATCGTCATTGTCACCTACATATTCTCTAAGCGTTACGAACTCGGCTTTTATGTTCTCAAGATTTTTTATCAGTGAAGAATAGTTTGAACCGTTATCATTATTTGTTTTTGGCGACACTATATCTTAATCTGCTTTCAGATTGTTAAAAAGGTCGCTAAAATAAAATAAAAGAATTGGGCTTTACTGATTGACAATTTCTGGCTCATGTAACATTTCGTGAAATGTTTTCTCAGCCAAGCCATTCATGTTCTCTACAAAATTTTTTGCACAGTATTCACATTGTATCATATATTACGGTATGGTACCGTACTATTAATAGCAACGGTAATTTTACAATTACCACTCAAGTTTGGATAACATTGGAAAGATTGAACTTTTGTAGCGATCACTTTTAACACGCGGATGTGTATTTAATAGGTGAAAGATTTTTTTTTACAAATACAGTCACAGGATAGCGTTCAATCTTCTCTGAGCCAAAACATTTCTTCATTTGTTGAAAGGGTTAATCCTTTGCAGCTTCCTCACGAAACTTTTGTAACTGATCTTGCAATCATTATGATTCTAGCAGCAATAGTAACGCTTGCATTTTTTAAAATTCGACAGCCTTTGATTATAGGGTATCTGTTTGCCGGAATGTTGATAGGTCCTCTTTCTCCATTATGGACATCCATTCTACCACAAAATGGAAGTTCGGGTCCGGCTGCGGGAATTGGTATTCTGTCCGACATATCTGCATTGAACCTTTTTGCTGACATAGGTATTATCCTATTGCTTTTTGTTATAGGCATTGAATTTCCGTTTGCAAAAATTCGTTCAATTGGTAGAGTAGCGATGGGAGCTGGTACACTGGGCCTATTTGTTACATTAGGTGTAGTTTTTCTGGCAGCATCTGCTTTAGGTCTAAACTTTATGGATTCGTTGTTTATCGCAGCGGCATTATCAATTAGCAGTACAGCTGTAATTGTTAAAATTTTACAAGATTCTGGAAAGATAAAAAAAGAGTCCTCAATACTTGTTTTAGGAATTTTAATTGTTGAAGACGTTATTGCTGTTATTCTAATTGCATCTCTTGAATCAATTGCTTTAGCCGGGACTGTTTCCATCGAAGGTGTAATTTTAGTTACAGTAGTAGCGGCTGGGCTTATTATTGGAACGTTTACCGTTGGAAGACGAGTTATTCCTCCTTTAATTGATAAGGTTGCAAGCGCGCAAAATAGAGAGATTTTATTGCTTAGTGTTCTTGGTGTTTGCTTTGGATATGCACTTTTAGCAAACGTGGTAGGGCTTTCTGTAGCCATAGGTGCATTTTTGGCAGGTGTTTTAGTGGCAGAATCTAAGTCTGCTGAAGTTTCAAAAATTCTGTCTAGCCCTATAAAAGACATGTTTGTTGCTATCTTCTTTGTATCGGTTGGTGCACTGATGGACATAACACAATTAGAAAGTTACATTTTCATCGCAATTGCATTAATCGCAGTTACTACCGCAATGAAGTTTGGTGGAAATCTTCTTGGAAATACGGCATTTAGGTTGGAAAAAGGCAAATCATTACGTTCAGCCTTTGCATTATCTGCACCACGAGGTGAATTTTCAATTGTTATAGTAAAAGTGGGAGTGGATATGGGCGTAGTTAGTGCATTTCTTTTCCCATTAATTGGATTGATAACAATAATCACTGCGTTCATGTCACCCTTCCTTATTCGTCTGGGCGACAAAATAATTCCAAAACTTTCTAAATCTTAGAAAAATGACCAACGAAGAAATGGAAAAACTGCTTGCACGCGTATACAAGGAGATTGATATTTTTGATTTTAATGGAAAAAATGTGCCTAGGATCATATTAGATGATAGAAAATTTGACGATATAATGTCAAAAATTCAAGGCAAGCCTGTTTCTGTTAATACTAATCTCAACATATTACAGGATGGATTAGGCCATGTCTTTGTTGAAATCATGCTTGATTTTTCCTATGGAGAAATACATGAAGAATTCCTAATTTACGCAAATGAATCACTTGAATTTTTTGAGTCTTTGGCGAATACAACTATGCTTGCTTTGTCTCCGCCAAGTTATTCTGAAGTTAACCAAGATAAGATTTTCATGGTTCAGTTACCAAAGCCAGAGAAAGCCATAGAAGCCATAGATATAATAAAAAATGGACTGAGTAAAAAATCTGGTTTAGAGAAATAACAATGCAGTCGCCGGGATTTGAACCCGGGTCACTAACTTGGCAAGCTAGAATAATAACCAAACTATACTACGACTGCTCGATCGATAATTTCGCACAAGTCTATTAAAGCGTAATGATTTTTCATATTCTTTTTAACTATAATCAATCTAGTTACATCATGGATGAAAAAATCCAAAAAGTTTTGGAAGAAAAGATACAAGAATCCATAAGCAAAAAAAACGAGATTGCTTTACTTGCTAAATCGCTAGGCACAGAAAATGAAAATGCGTTCATACGTGGAATAATAATTGGGAGATTGTACAACTCATTTTACTATCAATCTAGAAGAATTTTGAATAGGAGTCCAACAGATCAGGAATTTTCCGAATTTGTTAAACTACTCAAAGAACATGAAAATGAGTTATCTAGTTCTTTTTCTTAGTTTAGCGGAACAACTCGAATTGTAGGTGTTCCAGGAAGTTTTACACATGCTCCTTTTAGAGCCTTTTTAGCCGCTTCCAAATGTTCCTTTTTTACTTGCAGTTCCATTATACATTGTCCACGCTTTACACGTGCTGCTAGACTCACTGCCTTTCCAAAAGCCCTTCTCATTCCCTCTTGCAATCGATCTGCACCAGCAGCTGCAATCATCTTGTTCTCCCGAAGCAAGACGTGAGGATATATTCTAAGTTTTGAAAAATAACCACTTTCTCCGGTTGTTTTTTCAAGTGTTTTGTTTGCTGCAAGTCTAGTTGACTCGATAGCCATATGTGTTATCTGCAGTCTTTCGTTAATCAAAAGCTGTACGCTATAATCATATTTTTGCAATCTATCTGTACTACCACTTTGAAATTTGGTGATTTTGATTTGTGGTTTACCTTTTATGTACTGCTTTCTAGTGTATGGCTGTCCATTGCCTTTTCTATAGCATTCACCGTGCATAGTTTACAGATATTTTTCAGCCATATTTTAACGGTTATACTTAAGACCTTATATGGTAAATAATAGCAAATTTTTCATGTCGATTGAAGTAGACCCAGAAATACAAGGTGTCTTGATAAAAAATCAGACCATAATCTTAGAACCTAATAGACAACAAGAACTTGAGCGGAAAGGTTACGGAGAAATGGAGAAAGACAAATTATTCCTAAAACCATTTGAATCTCTTTATCTTTTATACACTGGCAGACTTGCGCTTTTTAAGGGAAAAAAGAACATAGACTTTGATTCGTTTTTACAAATTTGCAAAAAACAACATGTGGATATTCTAACAAAATTTTTAGTTTATCGCGATTTAAGAAACAAAGGTTATACCGTTAAAGACGGATTTGGTTTTGGTTCAGACTTTAGAGTTTATGCCAAAGGAGATTTTGGAGAAAAGGGAGCCAAGTTTTTGGTCTTTGGTCTCAATGAGGGCAAACAGGAAAAGATGGGAAAATTACAAAAAAAAGTTGAAGAAATAACCAAGATGGGTAAAGAACCAATCATTGCAGTGATACAACGACAGGGCGAAATAATTTATTATAAAATTTCAAGAATGAATTTTTATCAAAACACATCAAAAATAGATATGAAAGACTTTGAATTCTAATCTATTATGTAGACACTGCCCATTCTGTTGTATATTTTAAAAGATTTTTTTTCTCCGCGTATACCAGATCATATATTTGAACATAATTTGTCTTGTTAGCCCATAGTTTTTCAAAATTCTTTATCTTATTCTCTACACGTGTCTTGTCATCCCATGATGTAAAAACATCAACTGACTCAAAGTTACGATTTTCTGCATCAAAAGTAACATTTGATGTGCCTGAAAAAGCAACAGCATCATCATTTGTATCCCTAAATATTCCCATACGTTCCTCAAAAGCCCCATCTACATATTCTGAATTTGGAATAGCAACTTTCACTTCAAGTTTAAAATCTTCTATTATTTTCTTTAGCTGTCTAATTTTACTATCTTGAATAAGACTAGAAATTTTTTTATCTAGATAAAGTCTGCCGTTTAATCTACCAGGAGTACGTTGTTCAAAGAGTTTTATCATTGCATCCAAGTCAGAAGTAGTAAATCTGTGTCCTGAAACCAGTCTGATTTTAGCATGGTCGTGTTGTATATCTTCCAAACCAAAAGTCAATGTACTCAAACTTTTGACCGAGATGAATTCTATAGTTCTGTCATACTGAATACTATTAGTTAAACAAGGAATGAAAAATTCTGATACAACATCATCCCTGTCTGATCTATATTCCTGTTTTAAGGATAAATCACGTAATGCCAATAAAATAAAAACAAGTATGAATTATTTAAGGAACACATTGAAAGGAAAATGCTCCCGTCGGGATTTGAACCCGAGATCATTGGCTTGAGAAGCCAATATGCTTGGCCGGACTACACCACAGGAGCTTGTAAAAACGAGAATCAATTATAATTTAAAGCAATTGTCTTGCTTTCGTATACAACAAGTAAAAACCATCAGCATTTACATTAATGGTAAAAAATTATCATTTTGAAACTTTATACAAAATCTAATCTCATGATTTTTGATTTGGAAGCTAAAAAGATATTAGAAAAACTTTCAATTGAGAATTGCCCTGTTGGTATGGGTGGTTGTAAGAGTCAAGGATCTAGCTATGATTGTTGTGAATATGATATAACAATATTTGATGATAAAAAACAAAAAGAGTCTTTTCTTGAATCTGACGGAACAATTTATCATATTTATCATGGAATGTTACAGGAAACATCACCTGATATTTTATTGCAGTACGATGGTATGACTATTTTGCTTGACGAACAGTGGGAACTTCGTATGCTATTATCAAAAATTAAAGAAAAAAAAGAACAAATTTTTAACGCCTACATTAAAAATTGTTTGGTAGAAGCGGGGATATGTATAACAAAGACCAAAAATGGATTAAACACTGATCCATATTCTTCTTCGTGGTTAAAATGTGCGGCATATTTTCTTGCTGATGCTGTATCTGTGTTAAATTTTCAGCGTCCCAGTCCTGTACATATGCTAAAGATGTTACGTGAATCCAACAAAAATAAAATCAATGAATTAATTTCACCAATAATCGAGTCGATTGGAATAGAGAGAGCCACGCCATCTCTCCTTTCAAGAATGTTAAAGTCAACTATGGGATTTTCAGATTTGATAGAGGATAATTCTCACTCTAAGATAATTTCTCAGAAATACCGCTATATGATAGAAAATTCATTATTTTCTGATTGTTACTTTTATTTGGGATACATTAACAGAAACAATTTCAAAAAAATTCAAGATCTTCATAGAAAGCCAGAACTAATTCATATATTGAAAACTGGATTTGATCTGGAAAGTGATACAACTAAGATTGAGTCAGAGGCTACCAAATTACACGAATCTACAAACTATTTACTTTCATTATCTCACGAATGATTTTTGGTATACCTATCAAAATTCATAGAAGGCTCCGGTATAACGGTGTGATTTTTTTGATAAAGTTTTAAAACCATGTACATGATCCATTTTGCATGACTGATCAAGCATGCGGCTGTGAAGCCGACACTGGAGATTCAACTTATGCATGTGATTGTGAAATGCAAGGAGCCTGCATTTGCAGCGCTGATTGTACTTGTGGATGTAGTGTCTGCAAGGAAGCTGTCGAAGGACTAAAGTAAATTTCACAGTTTTTTCCTTTTTATTAGTAAAAGTCTAAAGTTTTTTTATTTGAAAAATTAGTCCTCTTCTTCCTCATATCCCCATGATTTGACTAACTCTTTCTGAAACGTGTCGGCCTGTTTTTCATTTAACCCATCTCCACAATTTTTATGCGTTGGGACAACAATCATGCCATCAAGTTTGAACTCAACTTCGTAAAAGTGTATTTTTGGGCATTCACACATATCTAATAAATCGAACACTATCCTCTATATTTGCTTATTTGGAACATTTAACTAACTTTGACGGGTATTAACATTATATGCGGAATACAATTTTCATAGTTTTACTTTCAGTTATTCTTGTAGGTGGCAGTGTTGTTCCAGCAACATTTGCGGATCATGTGTCTGCTGGTTCTGGTATTGGTGCAGGTCTTGGTGGTGTTAACCATCCTGGAACCTGGTATCCGGGCGAAAATCTCAAAGTTGGTGATTACTTCAAGTACAAAGTATGCCATGCAGAATACAAGGACTGTACAGATTTTTGGTTTTCAATGTGGATAGAAAAAGAAGTAACTAGTGGTCCTGAAGATGTGCTTCGTGTTCAAGTTCTAGTTGAAGATGGAAACAAGGTACTAAAAGGCCACATGGATATAGGTAAGGTTACTCCAGAGTATATTGGAGGTACTGTAAGCGATAATATTTTGAAGTATGCATCTGTATACAAAAATTCAATATCGTGGCTTTCTTCCTTTGCTACTGCAGAAATTGATCAGCCTGGCAAGGGACCAAAGGCATTCTCTAAGGTATCATGGGGCAAGATTGCAAACATTGGTGGTGAGCAAGTATCGCCTATAGGAATTGAAACTATAACCGTTCCGGCAGGTGAATATGATACAATTCTTGTTGGTTGGAAGGCAGGTGGCGTAACTAGTCACATTTCCGTTGTTGATGAATTTCCCCTACCAGTGAAAGCCCTCACGTGGGTTCAGGTGACGGAAGGAAATCCACCTAGAGAATACGAATTTTCATTACATGAATACGACAACGTTTCTTCAAATCCATTTGCAGGTTTTATAGATACGGAAGTAGCAAAGAAGGGTGCTGGTTGTATTACTAATTATGACGTGGTAAAAATTTATGAAAATACAAATACGAACTCAATGGTTGCTGACATCATATACGGTCCCGAAAAACCTAGAATTGGCTGTGAGATTGAATGGACTATAAATTTTAAGAAAGCATTTTCTACTGACTTGTGGGAAAACCAAGTGCATTATGACATTTTAAAAGTCAGTGTGATAGATGGCCAAACAGTACCTATTGCTTCTTTAGCTGATGATGAAGGACATGACAAGTTATTTTCTGCTTCAGGTCAAGTGCACACATATTGGCTTATGCAAGGAGATCCTGGACTGCAAAAATTTGCTGTAATTGTTTATGGTACAGGTCCGGTATACAGTGTGCCTGATGCTACAAAATTTGGATATGTAATTTTTGATATTGATCTACAAAGCAAACAATCAGTATCTGGCAGCCTAGAAACTCTTACACCCACACCAGTAGAATCTGAAACGTCTATTCCTAGTTGGATTAAAAATAACGCAGGATGGTGGGCTAATGGATTGATTGATGATGGTTCATTTGTTTCTGGCATACAGTGGCTAATTTCAAATGGCGTGATGAATATACCACCTACTGAACAGGGAACAGGTACTGGAGGTAATGTAATACCCGACTGGATCAAAAATAACGCAGGATGGTGGGCTGATGGAATGATTCCTGATGATGCGTTTGTTTCTGGTCTTCAGTGGCTTATATCAAACGGAATCATGAAGATTTCGTAATACAATTGTTAAAATCTAACTAGGATTCTCTAAATATTGAAAAATTTTGGTCGGCTTATTTTCTTACCCAAAAAGAAAACTACGAAAACTAATCAAAGAGGGTGAATTTGAAGAAGCCATTGCCTTGGGAAACAGTATGGAAGAAAAATACCAATATGATCCTGATTTTATTGTTATAATGGCAGGTATATTCTATATTCTACAAGATCCAAAAAAGACTATGCAGTATGTTGAGCGTGTTTTAGAAATTAACGAGTATGATACTGACGCACTTGGTCTCAAATTACGTGTTCATCAACATTTGAAGGAAAATGACAAAGTAATAGAGTGTTGTAAAAAAATTCTAGAGATTGATTCTGATGCTTACGACGTTAGGACTATTCTTAATGAATTAGAAGGGAAATAATTACACATTTTCTTCTTTTTGCTTAATTCTGAATTTCTCGTATTTCGTTTCTCCTTTATGGTCCACATTTTTCAGTAAATACACATTTTCCAAAAGCCAATCACAAAATTCTGTCACCTTATCTGTAAATTCATACCATACGTGCAAAGAATGTGGTAGAATGTCAATCCTCTCTTCTTTTCTACCAGCCTCATTTGCCTGACCAAGAAATACCTTCACGCCTTCCTTACCTTCATACATGTAAGCATCCTCTGTTTCCACATCTCCAAAAATCTCTCTTGCCTTTTCTTTGATTATACCACGCTTAATGGGAAAATTTGTTCTTTCCATGTCCACAATGAAACTCAAGTCCTGTTTTCCATACATGTCAAAATTTTCTATTTTTCCTTTGTGTGGAAAATTTACCAGTAATTCAATATCATATTTTTTCCCAACTTCTTTCCCGATATCTCCTATCTTTTTGTATGCAATTGCAGGTTGCTTTTTTAATAAGATCATAATTTGTGGCATGTTTGATTTTAGTTCCTTTTGTAGATCTTTTGTGATTATTGCGAAGATCATGAAAAACTAAGAAATTTTTCCGAATATATTAATTGAGATTGGTTTTTTTAGTCATGGTATTATTTGAAATTCATGGCAATGCCATCAGACGATAGTTTTGTACCTGATGATGAGAATCAAGAGCGTGCTCCCAATGTAGATAGTTATAGAATTACTTGCATTGATTTCATCAAGGATATTTCACACGACTATCTTGCTTGGGTAGATCGCTACAAGCTGCCAGAGGAAGAGGATAAAAAACGACGAACCGAGATATCTGCCATTATTGAACGAACCAATGAATGGATTGCCAAAGTTCCACAAACTTTCAAAGCAGTTGATGTGGTAATGAATGATGGAATACAAAAGATGGCAGAGGCTACAGCTGGAAAACCATCACAGATTGGTGTTTTTGTGGACAAAAAGTCTGGCTATACACTGGCAAAACCTGGAATTATTGATGTAAACGTAAAGGCTGCAGGTAGAGAGAAGAATAAAACAAAGATTGGGCTACACACAAAGGATCAAAGGTTTAGGATAGAATCAACTGGTAAGGTATTCTTTGATGAATCTAACATTACAGAAGAGGAGTATGATCTTTTGGATATCAATTTGAAGCTAAATGCTGAAGAATGTAAACAGCGTGATGTCATATCATTCACTGTTATCATTAGCGAAATGAAGGATGGAATGGAGATTGATAGGCGTGGAGTTAGTACCGTCGTTCACATTGTCTAGTTTTAATTTGAGAATTAGATTTTGTCAAGCAGTTGTTTCTTTTTTGCCTGAAACTCCTTATTGCTAATAATACCCGCCTTTTTTAACTCGCCCAGTTTTTTGATCAATTCCACATTATCTTCAGAAGATCTAATCATGCGTTTTGCTTTAGT
>Ga0315336_1006806_pt1 | contig 11425 bp, 17 predicted proteins | sample ASW5metaG_FD_204512 | JGI IMG/M metagenome (GOLD analysis project Ga0315336, IMG submission 204512) | Ammonia-oxidizing marine archaeal communities from Monterey Bay, California, United States - ASW #5 | ecosystem: Environmental > Aquatic > Marine > Intertidal zone | place: USA: California...
CGAGAAAACCATGATTACGATTAAGCTCCGTGGTGCACGCGAGCGAAAGCGGGCCAAGACGGGCCGCTGTGAAGGCCGCAAGCCGTTCGGCAGGACTCAGGCTGAGCGGAGCGCCATCAAGCGTATGGGTGAACTGAGATCGCAAGGAATGGGCTATGATCGCATCGCCCGAAGATTGAACGAGGAAGGCGTACCAACGCGGAGCCGTGGGCGCTGGCACGGCTGGGCGGTGAATCAGATACTAAGCCGGCAGCAAGCAAAGAGAAGGCAATCGACATGAGCATCTACAAGCGCGGAAACGCCTACTGGTGCGAGTTCGTTTCGGGGGCGGCGCATTCGTGACAACCGCTCACGAGCGGTGAAAACACAAGGGAACTCACAAAAGCCCCACACCCCCCAAGATCTTGAAGGCATACCCAGGCGGGTCCGTGGGCGCTGGCGCAGGTGGGCTGCCAACCGCCAAGGGTCCGCTAAACCCGGTTCTCCGCTTCAAGTTCTTTCTGGAGCTGCGCGTACATAGAGATCCTCTTCATTAGTTCTTCTCTGAAGTCAGTTGGTGGCGGTTTCCCTGCCTCATGCTCCCGGTATTCGTCGGCTGGCTTTTCTAGCAGTTTGATGAGCTTCCGGCGTAGCGGAGCCCATTTGGAACGCTCTAGAACGGCGCAGAAAGCAAACAAGTAAGGCTCATCTGTCTTCGGGCAGACATAACTGCCGACAGTGGCGTGGCCGGCTCGCAATCCAAGCTCGTCATTCAAGGCCCGAGAAAACACGCTGACCAATTCAGTCAACCCCTGATCTGCCGCGAGCTTCTCAAGCTGCGCCAAGGCTTTGCCTTTGGGTGGGCGAGTGAGTTCGTAGCGGACAACGGTAGAAATAGCCAAGTCGAGGCGATGAGCGAACTGCTGCTGGGTGTCGCCCAGCGCCAAACGTAAATCCTTGACGGCCTTGTTTAGGGGGTGAGGTTTTCTTGACGGCACGATCTCTGCTCCATCTTGACTTACCCGATCGGATAAGCTACACTGGATACGTCCACTTGGAATTATGGCAGACCTAAGCCGTAAAGGCAACAGGAAAGCGAGACCAGATGAGAACAGAGACGATTGAGACTGACGCAAGGTTGAACTACTCCGTACCCGACCTAGCAAGGCGATTGGGTATCGGGATCGAGTCGATGTACGGCGCAATCAAGAGGAACGAGGTTCCTCACCTCAAGATCGGTAGGCGCATCATCCTGCCGAAGGCGGCGATTCAGGAATGGCTCAAGTCACCCGCTACGGGCAGAGTCGCGTGATGTGTCCCCACTTGCAGGAGCGTATCCCGATGACAACCGAGACCGCCAATCAACCGGCGGAGGAGACCATGAACCGGGGAACCTGCCGCGTCACTGGCCGCTCCGGCCCGTGTTGCCGCTGTGGACGCGACGCTGAGCGCCTACACACAACGGACGACCCTCATATGTGGTTGTGCGAGTCCTGTTGCCGTTGCGGGGAAGTGAATTGAGCCGTGGTGGCAGGCTACGTCAAGCTTCGCCGGGGCCTGTTGGAGCACCTGCCGCGAATGACACCGAACGCAGTGAAACTCTATCTCTACCTGCTTCTGAAGGCAAGAGGAACGGGCGTGGATAAGGGCCTCTACCGCTCCACAAGCCGCGCGATGGCGGAAGAACTAGCGATGAACCGACTAGCGATCATGAGCGCCACCAGGGAACTCGAAGACATGAAACCCAAACCCTTCATCGAGGTCAAGAGAGCCGCCAATCAACACGCTGTGACGGAGTATCGCATCCTCCGTTTTGCTGGTTCGGAATTGATACCAGCAGAAGCCGGTGGTGGTACAGAAGACGAACCAGCACCTGTACCAGCACCTGTACCAGCACCTGTACCAGCAGACCCACCTAAGCAGATAGCTATCAACGGGTTAGCGGCCCCTAAGACGTATAAGACGGAAGAGAACAGTCGGGGAGCTATTTTTCGACGAGGTTCAGACGGTTCTTACCCTACCTGGTTTGAACGTTTTTGGGGTTCGTACCCATCGACAAAAGGCGCAAAGAAGACCGCCTTCGAGAAGGTTCGCAAAGTCGTGAAGTGCGATAGGGATATCGAGCTTGCTTTGGAATACCTAGGGATCCGAGCGCAGCACATCGCCGCCATGAAAGCGAACGGGAAGTTCGTCGAGTCCCTTCCGCACGTCGAGCGTTACTTCAGCAGAGGACTCTGGAATCAAGAGCCCGAGTCTCCGGCGGACAACGGCGACGAAATCAGGATGGCGTGGCAATGATCACCGCCGATCAATTGAAGGCCGCTGTCGATCCGGTAAAGTTCATCGGCGAGACCGTCCGACTGCGCAAGTCCGGCGCCACTCGGTGGGTTGGTTTGTGTCCGTTTCATAGCGAGAAGACTCCCAGCTTCTCCTTGAGTGAAAACGGGTTGTGGCACTGCTTCGGATGCGGTAAAGGCGGCGATGTCATCAGCTTCATCGAACTGAACGAGGGACTCGACTTTCGAGGTGCCAAGCGGCGTCTCGCGGGATACGCGGGCATCGAACTCGACGAGCGGGACACGTTTACCGAGCCATCGCTGGCGTTGAAGCTATCCGGGCCGGAAGTTCGTGCATTCGACAACTGGATTGGGATCGAGATGCATCGACTCACTGCCATTTGGCGTTTCCTCGACCAGCACGAAGCAGCTTGTCTCGCGTACCTGGAGGGCCGATGGAACGAACCTGATGAGCAAGTGAACCCGAAGCCGGTCGAGGGTGTCCATCGCAGCCTCAACTTCATCCACGAGGCCAAGCAACTCATAGAGGAGCGAATGCTAGAACTCGACGCCGATCCCTCTGCCGAGGTGGAACCGTTCCTTAGACGACTGTACGGCAGCGAAGATTTTCGCGCGGCGGTGGCGGCGTGAAGGTCAACCGCAGCGTCCTTGCCGAAATCCCCTGGTGGTCCCGCGTTCCGACACTCGCGGACATCAAACACGAGCCCGTGAACTGGCTTATCAAAGACTTCCTCCCGCTGGCGACGTTCATGCTCTTAGTAGGCAAGCCGGGCAGTTACAAGAGTTGGCTTGCGCTCGATCTGGCGCGTGCTGCAGCGCTGGGACAGGACTTTGCCCAACTGCGGGGCAGCGCGGCGCGTGAGGTGCTTTATATCGACCGTGAGAACGGTTCTAGCCTCATCGCGCATCGCCGAGAAGTGCTTGGCATTCCCGAAACGCCGAGGCTACGGTACTGGGGCCGCTGGGTGTCGCTACCGTTTCCAGGAATCGGCTCGAAGGAACTTATCGAGTTCGCGGAGCAGGTACGTCCCCTGATCGTTTTCGATTCGCTGGTGCGATTTCACGAAGGCAATGAAAACGACAACACGGAGATGGCCCGAGTGATGGACGGCTTTGTCGGCCTAGCCCGCAAGGGGGCCACAGTTCTGGTTCTGCATCATGCGGGGAAGGAGTCAGAGAAGAACTTTCGGGGAGCCAGCGAAATTGAAGCCGCGCCGGACATCGCCTGTCGCGTGGACAGGATTTCCGAGCGAACCATTAGGGTTCGGCAGTTCAAGAACCGGCTGACTCAGGAGCGTTCCTTCGAGTTCGTGTGGACGCGGTTCGGATTCGAGTCAGCTATCTGCGAGCGAGGTGCAGCATGAGACGGACTCAAGCAGCAACCACCGCCCGAGGCATCCCCGCCGATGGCGTGGCCCGCGCCGACATACCCACAGACAAGCCCGCGTCCCAGACAAAGGATATTAAGCAGAAGTACTCAACCTCCAACCAACCCGAAAGGAAACCACTCCATGACTGAGCAACCAGAACCAACACCCAAAGCCCCATACATACCTGATGAGATGACGAACCTGATTGTCTATCTACTGGACGTCTGTGAAGTGTTGGAGCAAGCAAAGGTTAAGCACGAGAAGTACTACCGCGACGCGGTGAAGTATCTCGACCACGTGAAGCGAGCAAGCCGTGATTTGGATCTAGTGCGGAAGGCCCCAAACGAGGGGGGCCAAGTCCACCGTCAGCTCCACGACGAGCTGCACAAGCGCCAGAGGGAAGCGAGCGACAAACCCTGGACAGATGACGACGTTCGGTTCTAGGACGCGGTTAACTTGTCGGAGCGCGGAGCGAGACGCGGTCCTTGAGTTGCTCGCTGGCGGCCCGCCCATGGCCGCTAAGGAGATTGCGGACACGCTTGCCCAGAAGCGGGCCACGATTGGGATGCGCCTCACTCGCATGGCCCGAGACGGAGAGGTAGAGCGACTCGGGGATGGTACGTACTCCGCGATTCTGTCACCTCGCGAAGCGGGGAGTCTCGCCCAATGACGTGTAACGCTGTAACCGCTGTAACAGGCATAACGGGTTGTGTATATAGAGGCGGTGTTACAGGCTGTTACAGAGTTACAGCGGTTACACCTGTTAGAGGTGTTACAGCGGTTACAAACCCGGCTGAACCAGCCATCGCCAAACAACGCAACGGCCCCACCGGGACGTGCGCTTTGCGGTTCCACGGACCGACCATGAGGTTCACTGACGCGACAGAGGGTGCAGCGTGACATCATCACGGATCGGAGCCAAGCAATCGGACAGCCCCAGCCGTCCGGTCGTGCTGTTCGATGACGAAGTCGCGGAGCGGTTGCGCGTGTCGAAGTCCACGCTACGAAGATGGCGGGCGAATGGCGAGGGGCCAACGTGCTGGGGAAAGATCGGGCGACAAGTCGCCTACAATCTAGAATCCTTGCTTTGCTGGGAGAGAGCGCAAACCGATGGCGAAAACAGAACCGGGTATCCGGCAAAAACGCGGGCGATGGGAATACCGCTTCACGGTCAACGGGGTGCGGCACACAACCCTAACCGATTTCGCGGCCACCGCACGAAATCTGTCGGCCGCGAAACGGGCGATGCTCGAACACAGAGCGAAGGTTGTAGCAAACGCGATTCTTCCGGGACGGCCGGTAGCGTTCAGTGACGCGGCAGGGCAATTTTTGCACTGGTCAAAGATGGAGCATCGAGAACATCCCAACACAGCAAAGCGCCACGCGGTGAGCATGGCAAGCCTAACCCACTTTCTCGGCCGCAAGAAGGTCGCCGAAGTTACGGCGGGAGACTTGGAAGGATACAAGACATGGCGGCGGGAATGCGGCATCAAGGAAGTGACGATCCGGCATGACCTCCACGCGGCTTCCCAATTTTTTCAGTACGCCGTCAAGGCACGTTGGGCGGTATCGAATCCGGTTAAGCAAGTCGAGATGCCCTCCGATCGCGAGTCGAGAACCGAGAAGGTGTTGAGCGACGCCGAAGAGAAGGCGTACTTCGCGGAAGCCTCGCGAAACAAGACGCTGCATGACGTTGGCCGATTGATGGTCAATCAAGGGATGCGACCGTCCGAAGCGCTAGTGCTGCGGAAGGCGGACGTTGACCTTGAGCGGCGCGAGTTGCTGGTGCTGAAGTCAAAGAGCAAGGCAGGATCGCGGACGCTGAATCTCACCGGCGAATCGCTCTTGATTCTCGGTCGCCGAATGGCAAGCGATGGAGTGTGGGTGTTTCCTGGGTCGCGGAGGTCGGAACCGTTCACCTACTCGGGTCTGGTGGGCGCTCACAACCGAGCGCTTGAAGAATCGGGAACTTCGTTCGGCATCTACTCTCTACGGCACACATTCGCCACACGGTTCTACACAAAGACCAAGGACCTGGACGCCCTGCGGCGGATTCTCGGCCACGCGGATCTCAAGACGGTGATGCGGTACGTTCACCAGGACGCCGACGAACTGCGGAAAGCGATGCAGGCCTACGAGGAATCCATGAAGCCGCTATGGGGGGTGACCCAGTGATCCGGCTACACGAAACCGGGCCCAATTCCGGGCCCAATCCGGGCCCAATCTACGGCTCACGAGTGCTCACGAGACGCCTACGAGTGCGTACGAATGAGCGTTTGACATTCGATGGAATGGACTCGGAAGCCCCTACTTATAGGGTTTTACGCAGTGTTTTCGGGGCTTTGAGTTGGAGGCGCGGGTGGGAATCGAACCCACGAATAAAGGTTTTGCAGACCTCTGCCTTACCACTTGGCTACCGCGCCCCACGGAAAAACCGGCTTGGGCCGGTTCAGGCGGTACTTTGGCCGCCTCACCTATCCGCTTCACAGCGAACCCCCGCATCCGCACACTTCGCGGAGCCATTGGTTCAGGGCGTGACGACCGGAATTTTTTGGAGCGGGAGACGGGACTCGAACCCGCGACATCGACCTTGGCAAGGTCGCACTCTACCAACTGAGTTACTCCCGCCCGCGCGATTCTCAGTCTAGGCTTGGCTCACTCAGGTGTCAAGGACTTACACGATGCCGGGCGCATCGGCGGGATGTCCTATACTCGGTGACTTCGCCTCTGGGCCGGACATGATAACCCTCGACATCCCGATCATACGACTTAATCCCGACGCCCGGCTGCCCACATCGGCGCACGGCCCGGACGAAGATGCCGGACTGGATCTCTACTCGGTGGAAGAGACGACGATCGCCCCGGGCACCTGGACTGGAGTGGGGACCGGACTGGCCATCGCCATCCCACCCGGATATGAGGGGCAGGTGCGCCCCCGTAGCGGCTTGGCACGCAAGTTTGGGGTCACGCTCGTCAATAGCCCCGGCACCATCGATCCTGGTTATCGGGGTGAAGTCCGCGTCTTGATGATCAATCACGGCCCTGAACCCTACACGGTCCGCCCCGGTGATCGCATCGCCCAACTCGTCATCGGGGCCTATGCAGCGGTGAACTGGCAAGTCGAAGAGGGCCTGGCGGATTCAAGCCGCGGAGACGGTGGTTTCGGCTCTACCGGCTCTTAGCCTCTCGGATGATTCTCTGTTGCTAAAGCGCTACACTGAGAGAGAATCACTGGACATCTGGGTGGAACAACGGGCCGCTCAGCGCTTCAAGTGCCGCGCGGTTAAGTGTATTTTTTGCTCATCGTGCCTCGCACGAGGCCGCTACGCCGCTTGTGAAGACCCCGTCTTCACGGTGAGGCAGGGAGCCCGCTCCAAGACCGGTGGCGGAATAAGTTTTCGCGAAAATGAGACCTTCGGCCGAACGCGCTGAGAGGGAGGGATATCATGGCAAGTCGATCAAATACAACCTTCCAGAAGCGGCTCAAAGAGCTTGCTCGTCAAGAAAAGGCACGTGATAAGGCTGAAAAGAGGGCGCAGCGAAAAGTCGAGAAAGTGGCCAAAGCCGAGACCAAGACAGAGGACAGCGACATCGCCTGGCTCGACGAGGACGGCAACGTAGTCATCGAGGAGTAATCTACACCTCAGATGTTCGCAAGCGCTGATTCAGTCTGTTGATTCCAAGTCCACATCGATCTCGAGTTGCCGAAGCTTCCGCTTGAACCCTTCCGGCGTGTTCAGGGTGTGGATAAACCACCCGTCCGCTTTGCGGTAGCTGGTCAGCCCACCGCCATCTAGTACCACCACCGAAATCGAGTCGGGCGCATGAGCGCTCCGATATTCCCTCACCTGTAACGCGCCGCCCAGAAGTTCTTCCGGTTTCCCCGAGAACACAGCGGGCGAGAGTGAGTACCGGCCCGGACAGCCGGGGATCTCCCGCCATTTCCACCGCAACACTAACTCTTCAAAGCTCAAACGCACACATCTCCGGCCCACGGAATAAATCCGAGATGCCGCTATTGTAAACTGGCAGCGGAACCTTCATGAGACACGCCCTATTGATGCCATGGCTGAGCTTGTTACTCGGCTTACTTTTTCCAATCACTCTGCTTGCTGAGTTTGACCCCAACAGCGAGATCATCGGGCGGTGGACTCCCGCCGACAAGCCGCCTCAGGCGCACGTCGAACTACTCCAGCAAGTCGGCTGGACGACCGTCCTACTCCCGTGGCCCGGCGACGGAGCCTCGAAGACTTTCGCGGAGCCGATCACGCAGGCCGGCCTTACGCCGTTCGCCGAGTTGGGCGTTGTCGAGAGCATCGAGAGTGCTCGCCAATCCATCGCCTCCGCTCGTGAGGCTGGTTTCGATGGCGTGGCGATAACAGCCGGAGGCGTTCTCGATTCCGCCCAAGCTCTCCGCGACCTAATGGCCGAACTGCGCGGTTACGATCTGCTCGTGTTTCTCGACCGCGAGCAGATTGCCTGGGAAATCCCAGGTGCGCATCCGATTCTCGCAGCCGGACTGTGGCCGGGCGTTCGTGCGCCGCCGAACGTTCCGGGGCGCGGGATCGAAGTCGCCACCGCCAGCCGCGAACCTTGGATCGACACGAATCCGTACCTGGTGGGCTATCTGCGAGGCGTGTTCCCCAACCGAGCCGCTGTCTTGGGATACCGTCCTGACGGAGCTGCCGGGATCACGGGTGGCCGTGCCGTGCCGCACGAGTCCGTCGAGGTGGCGCTCGTCGAGGCGTTCCTGGCGGGCGGAAACTATGTCATGTCGCTCCCGGACGATTTCCGCGACGCCCTGCTCAGCGGCAATAAGGATGCTGTCTCCGCGTGGCAATCGCTCGGCCTCACTGTGAGTTATCTCCGGGAAAACGCCGAACAAATCCGCCGTCCGAACCGCTCTCGCATCGTGGCCGCCGCCGGCTCGCTCGTAGAATCCGGCGAAATTCTAAATTTGATGTACCGGCGCAATCTCTTCCCGGTCGTCTACCCAGCCTCGGATTTTCCAGTCCTCGATTCGAGCCATATCCGGGGGCTTGTCTATGCTAATCTCGATGCGCCGGACGCCACAGTGCTGCGGCGAATCCTCGGCTACGTCCGTGCCGGCGGTCTGCTCATAGCCGCGCCGGCCAACCGCGAAACACCGAAGTGGTGGCTTGCTGACGACGCGGAGAAGACCCGCTCCGACAAGGACCGTGATCATTTCTCGCTCGGTAACGGACGCATCGTCGCCTATCACGATCCGGCGCTCGACCCCAGCGAATTCGCCTTAGACGTGATCGATCTCGTTGGCGTCCAAACTCGTGACATCCGCATGTGGAACGCGCCGACGGTCGTCGGTTCGGCTGTGGAGGCGGGGCGCGGGGTGGCGCAGGTGCACCTTGTTAACTACGACGAACCCCTCGATCAGGGCTTTCCCACGCGCGTCGACGGTGTGTTTCGACGGGCCACTGTCCGCGGACTCGACGGTGAAGTACGCACCCTCAAGGCCGTCAAACGCGGCGAAATGACCGAAGTTTGGGTCGACCGGATCGGCCGCTTTGCTCTCATCGAGTTGCGTTGAAGTTCTCGGCGGCATGCGGCCCACGGCTCCAGGAAAGTGATCGCTGTGTCCGGCCCGCCGGGTGACCGCTCTCTTCGTGTGTCTAGTCGCCGGTCTCGGTGTTGCTTCGCTTGCCCCGGCTCAGTCCTCCGATAACACTCAAGCTCTCTTCAACGAACACTGTGTCGTTTGCCACGGCGCGTTCGCCGAGGGCGGTTCCGCGCCCGACTTGACGAACCCCCAATGGCAAGCCCAAAGGACCGACGAGGAACTCGCATCTGCGATCGCCCGCGGTGTTTCCGAAACAGCGATGCCGGGCTTTGCCACGAAGATCGATTCCGCCGGGAGAGACTCGCTCGTCGCGTTGATTCGCGGGTTCGCCAAGAAGGCAATCCAGCCCACAACCGGCGTGCAGACGCCCGTGATCTCGGTCGACTCTCAGTACCTGCTCAACGCTGCCGACGAACCCCAAAACTGGCTCATGTACGGCCTCGACTACGGCCAGACTCGCTACAGCAGCCTTGATGACGTCGACCGCTCCAACATTGCGAACCTTGTCCCCGTCTGGGCCTTTCAAACCGGCACGCCAGATGGACTCACCGGCATGCCTCTCGTCGTTGACGGCGTTATCTTCCTGACGACGTCTTGGAACCACGTCTTCGCCATCGATGCCCGGACCGGCGCGGAACTCTGGCACTACCAGCGCCGGCTACCTCCGGCGGATGGGTTGAGCTATTCGGGCGGTCCTGCCAATCGAGGCGTCGCCATCTACAAAGACTTACTATACTTGACAACGCTCGATGCCCATCTCGTCGCGCTCGAAGCCCGCACCGGCCGTGTCCGGTGGGACGTCGAGCTGGGTAAACCTGAAGACAATCTCAACACCAAGCAGCCACCGCTCGTGATTGGCGACAAGCTTTTCATCGGAACCGCCGGCGGTGACAGACCGAGCCGCGGGTTCATTGATGCCTACCGCGCCGAGACCGGCGAACGGCTCTGGCGCTTCTACACCGTTCCGGGCCCCGGCAAACCCGGCCACGAAACCTGGAGCGCCGACACGTGGAAGACGGGCGGCGGCGCGCCGTGGATGCACGGGTCGTATGATGCCGAACTCGACCTCATCTACTGGAGCGTCGGACAGCCCTTCCCGGTCTACGATGGCGACGTGCGCAAGGGAGACAATCTGTACTCCAATTCCGTCGTGGCGCTCGAACCCGAGACCGGCAAGCTGAAATGGCACTATCAGTTCACACCAAACGGTGTCTGGGACTACGACGGCGTCACCGAGAACATTCCGGTCACGATCGAGCACGAAGGCCGACTCCGGAAGGTCATCATTCACGCCGACCGCAACGGCCACTTCTACGCCATCGATCGCACGAACGGAGAGTTCCTGTTCGCAAAGCCGTTTGTCGAAGTGAACTGGGCCGACGGGTTCACGCCGGAAGGCCGGCCGATCATCAACCCCGCTGCGATCCCGAGTTATGAAGGCGTCGATGTCTGTCCGGGCGCCGCGGGCGGCAAGCAGTGGACCGGCATGGCCTACAGCCAGCTGACCCACCTGGCCTATCTCCCCGTCATCGAAAACTGTGCCACGTTCTATAGCTTCGGAGTGAAAGCTAAGGAGCAAGGCCTGCCGCCGGGGCCGAGCGGTTTCAAATATCTACCCGGCAAGGCCTTCGGCAAAGTGATGGCGATCGACCCGAACAATGGCAACAAGGTCTGGGAGGTCAAAACTCGGTCGCCGATGTCGGCCTCGATGCTCGCGACCGCCGGCGCACTCGTCTTCACCGGTGATGCCGAGGGCAATCTGCTCGCCTACGATGACCGCAACGCCGACCTGCTGTGGTCGTTCCAAACCGGCTCCGACATTCGCGCCGGACCGGTCACGTACCGTCTCGACGGAGTCCAATACATCGCCGTCGCATCCGGGATGGGCGGTGCCGTGGGCGGCTACACCGGCCCCGGTGCGCCGTGGCTACGCAACTACCGAAGCGGCGGCACGTTCTTCGTATTCCGGCTGTTCGAACCGGGTGCGTCAAAGCAGTTACACGGTGGCGCGGAACAGAATCCGCCAACGAATTAACCTCGGGACGAGCGACGAATACAAGCGCCGTTGGTTGTAGACCGCGTCGATGAAATCCGCGATCGAAGCCCTTGCTTCGTCCATCGATTGGTACGTCTGTAGGTTGACCTCCTCGCTTTTGAGCGTCTTCATAAAACTCTCTGCGCGC
>Ga0315336_1006807_pt1 | contig 11423 bp, 8 predicted proteins | sample ASW5metaG_FD_204512 | JGI IMG/M metagenome (GOLD analysis project Ga0315336, IMG submission 204512) | Ammonia-oxidizing marine archaeal communities from Monterey Bay, California, United States - ASW #5 | ecosystem: Environmental > Aquatic > Marine > Intertidal zone | place: USA: California...
CGATCCCCCCGGAGGATCCAGGTGACCTTGCCCGCGCCGTGCTTGAACTGTCGTCGCTGGATCCGGCGGAACGTGCGGCCATGGGGGCGCGGGGCCGGGACTACGTGCTCGAACACCACGACCTGTCCGTGCTGGCGAAACGTGTTGGAGAGGCCCTGCGAGAGGTCGTGTGCCACGGACATGCAGCAGGAGACGGGTCTGGATAGACTTCCCGATCAGCCGCTGCGGCTGGGAACGATTCCCGGGGTTCACACCATGATTACGAACCGAAAGATACGAATTGCCGTTCTGGGCACCGGGCGAATCGCCGGCAAGCACCTGCACGCCATCGCCGAGCATGGTGACGACCTGGAACTGGTCGCGGTCTGCGATTCAAACGCCCAGGCATTGGATCGCGAGGACATTCCCGACGGCACGCCTTGCTACGACGACCTTTCCACGATGCTGGCGGAAGCAAATCCAGATCTCGTCTCGATCTGCACGCCCAGCGGTGTTCATCCGGCCAATACGATCGCCTGCGCCGAGGCGGGCGTGCACGTGATGGCCGAGAAGCCCATGGCGACCCACTGGCAGGACGGCCTGGACATGGTCAAGGCCTGTGACGCCGCCGGTGTTCGCCTGTTCGTCGTCAAGCAGAACCGGCTCAACGCGACGTTGCAGTTGCTGAAGCGTGCCGTCGACGCGGGGCGATTCGGTCGTATTCACATGGTGAACCTCAACGTATTCTGGACCCGACCGCAGGAGTACTACGACACGGCTCCCTGGCGGGGCACCCGCGACATGGATGGCGGCGCGTTCATGAACCAGGCCAGTCACTACATCGACCTGCTCGACTGGATGATCGGCCCCATCGACCGTATCCACGCGATGATGGGCACGCGTGAGCGGGACATCGAGACGGAAGATACGGGAGTCCTCAATGTCCGCTGGGAAAGTGGAACGATGGGAAGCGTGAACGTCACCATGCTCACGCATCCCAGGAACTACGAGGGATCGATCACGATCCTCGGCGAACATGGGACCGTTCGCATCGGGGGGGTTGCCGTCAACGAGATCCAGCACTGGGAGTTCCAGGACGAGCACGAGGACGATGCCAGGGTCCGTGACGCCAGTTACGAGACAGCGTCCGTGTACGGGTTCGGCCACGTGCCGTACTATCGAAACGTGATCGAGACGATGCGGGGAGATGCCGAGGCGATGACCGACGGCAACGAGGGGCTCAAGAGCCTCGAGGTGCTCATCGCTTCCTATCGATCGGCCGAGAGCGGCGAGGCCGTCGAACTCCCGCTGCCACGCTGACCAGGAGTTCCACCATGGCCGATCCATTCATTCACGACACCGCGATCGTCGACGAGGGCGCCGTCATCGGTGACGACTCGCGGATCTGGCACTGGGTCCATGTCTGCGGGGGAGCGGTCATCGGCTGCGGCTGCTCGCTCGGGCAGAACGTCTTCGTCGGCAACCGGGTCTCGATCGGCGACAACGTGAAGATCCAGAACAACGTCTCCGTCTACGACAACGTCACGCTCGAGGACGACGTGTTCTGCGGGCCGAGCATGGTGTTCACGAACGTGTACAACCCCCGGTCCGCAGTGGTCCGCAAGGACGAGTACCAGGACACCCTCGTCCGGCGTGGTGCGACGCTCGGTGCGAACTGCACCATCGTCTGTGGAGTCACGGTTGGTGAATACTCCTTCGTGGGGGCCGGGGCGGTCGTGAATCGCGATGTACCCGCCCATGCCCTGGTTGTCGGCGTACCCGGTCGCCAGATCGGCTGGATGAGTTCGCACGGCGAGCAACTGGACCTCCCCCTGGAAGGCACGGCCCGGTGCACGTGCAGTCACACGGGTGACGAGTACGTGCTCGAGGATGGTGTTCTCGGGCGCTGCGGGTCCTGAGTGAAACGGAGCGGGTTGGATGAAGCGTGCATTCGACATCATCGTTTCTCTCGCCGCCCTGGTGCTGCTTGCCCCGTTGTTGCTGCTGATCGCGCTGTGCATCCGGTTGAACATGGGTGCACCGGTGTTCTACGTGCAGCAGCGTCCGGGACTGGACGGTCGACTGTTCAGGATCAGGAAGTTCAGGACCATGCAGACAGGTGAAGGCGATGATGGCCGGCGGTTGACGGGCCTGGGACGCCTGCTTCGGCGGACAAGCCTCGATGAACTGCCGGAACTGTTCAACGTGGTCAGGGGGGAGATGAGTCTCGTAGGCCCCCGGCCGCTTCTTCCCCAGTACCTTCCGCTCTACAGTGCGAAGCAGTCTCGTCGGCACGAGGTGCGTCCCGGCATCACCGGCTGGGCGCAGGTCAACGGTCGAAACGAGATTTCCTGGCAGGAGAAGTTCGAACTCGACGTGTGGTACGTGGACCATCGATCCTTCCTCCTTGATGTCCGGATCCTGTTGATGACGATCGTGAAGACGATCACCGTCCAGGGTGTCAGCCAGGAGGGACGGGCGACGGTGGACTATTTCACGGGCAACGAGCCCGACTCGGCAGGGGAAGGGGAGGCGTCGTGACTCGGATCCTGTTCATGGGACGGCACGCTGCGGCAGCCAGCGCCTTGCAATGGGCCCTCAGCGAGGGGTTCGATGTCGTCGGGGTACTGGTCGGCCATGACGACACGGAAGACCCGTTGTACGCCGCGGCCAGCAAGGCTGGCTGCCGGATCATGACGATCGGGGAGGTATTCGACGCAATCCGCAGCGGATCCGTTTCCTTCGAACTCGGAGTCTCCTTCGTGTATCCGCACATCATCAGGGAGCCATTGCTCTCCCACCCATCGCTGGGAACGATCAACCTCCATCCCGCGCCGCTTCCCGATTACCGGGGGTGCGGTGGCTACAACATCGCCATCCTGGAGGGACTGGGCGAATGGGCGGTGACGGCGCACTACATCGATGCCGGCATCGACACGGGTCCCGTTATCGAGGTTGTCCGCTTTCCGATCGACCCGGATCGTGAAACGGTGCAGTCGCTCGTGGAGACTTCCCACGCGAAAATGCTCGACCTGTTCCAGTCGGTGATGCGGCGGGTCGGGGAATCGGGACGGCTCGAGGCCGACAGGGTCGAGGGTGGTCGCTACATCTCACGTGAAGAGATGGAGTCGATGAAGCGCGTCGTCGAAGGCGACGATGTCGATCGGAAGATCCGCGCTTTCTGGTATCCACCGCACCCCGGTGCGTGGAAGGAAGTCGATGGACGTCGTCGGGAACTCACCATCAAGTCCATCCGAGACCCGCACCCCCGTGACCATGAACAGCAATAGGCCACTCGGGCATCCGATAATCACCCTCGATGCGTGATCTGCATATTGTCGCCGTTTCCGCTACCTGCTGCAGTTACAATGCCCAGTCATGTTCAGCGGGATCGACCAGCTTCCAAGAAGTACCAAGCGGGCCATCATGGTCGCATTCGACCTGTGCGCGATCGTGGTCGCCGTCTGGGCATCCTTCGCCCTTCGCATGGGGCAGATCCTGCCCGAGCAGTTGAGTTCATTGTGGTGGGTCCTGCTCGTGATGCCGCTGCTGACCGTGCCCATTCTCGCGTCGATGCACCTGTATCGATCGGTCATCCGGTACCTCGGCCCCCGGTTCTGCCTCGCCCTCTTCCAGGGGATCACCCTGTCCGCCCTGTGCATGGTGGGCATCGCCTTCATGAGCCGGGCGACGATGTTCCCGCGAACGGCACCGATCATCTACTGGCTCATGGCCACCCTGCTGATCGGAGGAAGCCGTCTCGTCGTGCGGTGGTACTTCCGATCCAGGATGCAGACACTCTCGAAGCCGGTCATCATCTATGGAGCTGGCGTCGCCGGTGCCCGACTTGTCTCGGCCATCGTCAACAGCCGTGAATACGACCCGGTGGCGATCGTCGATGACGATCGCGAACTCTGGAAAAACGACATCCGGGGTGTTCGGGTGCATTCACCCGCCGACCTGCCCCACCTGGTCAAGGCCCTCGAGGTATCGGACATCTTCCTGGCCCTGCCGTCGGTCTCCCGCCGCCGCCGCCTGGAGATCGTCGAGGAACTGCGGTCCCTGGAGGTCGGGGTCTCGTCCATTCCCGAACTGGGCGAACTTGTCGCCGGCTCGGCTCGATACGACGAGATCCGTCCGATCCGCATCGAGGACCTGCTGGGTCGCGACCCGGTCGAACCCAACGCGTCGCTCCTGGAGGCCTGCGCCACTGGCAAGTCCGTGCTGGTCAGTGGGGCCGGTGGTTCCATCGGTTCGGAGCTCTGCCGGCAACTGCTTCGACTGCGACCGACCCGCCTCGTACTGGTGGAGCAGTCCGAGTTCGCCCTGTACGAGGTTGAACAGTCTCTCCAGGCCATTGCCGAAGTCGATGGGCTGGACGTCGAGATCCTGCCCCTGCTGGGCAACATCTGCGACCAGGCCCGGATGCAGGAAGTCATCGACATCTTCCAGGTCCAGACGATCTACCACGCCGCGGCCTACAAGCACGTTCCGATCGTCGAGTACAACATCGTCGAGGGCGTTCGCAACAACACGATCGGGACCTGGCGCATGGCCCAGGCCGCCATCGAGCAGCGGGTCGAGACCTTCGTGCTCATCTCGACCGACAAGGCTGTCCGCCCGACCAATGCGATGGGTGCAACCAAGCGACTGGCTGAACTCGTGCTCCAGGGCCTGTCCCGGCTCGAGACACCGACCCGTTTCTGCATGGTTCGCTTCGGCAACGTGCTGGACTCGTCCGGCTCCGTGGTGCCTCGCTTCCGCGAACAGATCCAGGCCGGTGGCCCCGTGACAGTGACCCATCCGGAGATCATCCGCTACTTCATGACCATTCCCGAGGCGGCACAACTGGTGATCCAGGCCGGCTCATTGGGCGATGGCGGCGATGTGTTCGTCCTGGACATGGGCGAACCGGTGAAGATCGTCGACCTCGCCAGGACGATGGTCCGGCTTGCCGGCTTGTCTGAAAAGACCGACGAGCATCCTGATGGCGACATCGCACTTGAGTTCACGGGTCTGCGCCCGGGAGAGAAACTCTACGAGGAACTGCTCATCGGCCAGAACACCTCCGGCACCCCGCACCGGCAGATCCTTCGCGCCAGCGAGGACGACCTGCCGTGGGAAGTGATGGAACCGCTGCTTGCAGACCTGGAATCCGCCTGTTTGGCCATGGAATGCGACGTGCTTCGTGACCGGATGCGGACCTTCGTCCACGGCTACAAGCCTGCCGCCGGCCTCGTGGACCTGGCCTGGTTGCGACGCCGAGAGCGGGACAACGCGGACACGCTGCAGTTCCCGCCGCCCCAGATCGAGGTCAAGCCAGCCGCATCGGTGCTGAAGTCGGATTCAACCGACGTGGTTTCCTGATCGATTCGCCCCTGTTCAGGCCCCGACCGCGGCTCGCTCTCCAACCCAGGTGACGATGGTGTCGGCCACGTGCTCCAACTGGTCCTGCGTCAGGTCCGGGTAGATCGGCAGGGCGATCGTCTCCCTCGACGCCAGCAGTGACTCGGGCAGGTCCTCGGGGGCGTAGCCCAGGTCGGCGAAGCACTCCTGCATGTGCAGGGGGACCGGGTAGTAGATCTCGCTTCCGATCTTCCGCTCACCGAGGTGGGTACGAAGGTCGTCGCGCATGCCCTCCGGGACACGGATGACGTACTGGTTGTAGATGTGCCGTGCCGGCGCCGGGTTGGCGTAGGGAGTGCGAAGGGGGAAGCCGCCCTCGGCGATCGGGGTCCGGCTGTCGACGGCCCCGGCCGTGGCAAAGGCCTTGTCGTAGAAGGCGGCGTTGCGTTGCCGGGCCTCGTGCCAGGACTCGAGGTGGTCGAGTTTGACGGACAGGACCGCGGCCTGCATCGCATCGAGGCGGGAGTTCACACCGACCTGCTTGTGGTAGTACTTGGGCTCCATGCCGTGCACGCGATCGATTCGCAGTCGCTCGGCCACGTCCGGGTCGCTCGTGGAGCAGAGCCCGGCATCACCGAAGCCGCCGAGGTTCTTGCTCGGGAAGAAGCTCCAGGTTCCCACCGCGCCGCGGGTTCCGACCATCTGCCCCTGCGCATCGCGGGTTCCGATGGCCTGGGCCGCATCCTCGATCACCGGTACGCCGTGCTGTTCGCCCAGGGCCAGGATGGCATCCAGGTCGCAGGCCTGTCCGTAGAGGTGGACGGGGAGGATGGCCACGAGGTTGTCGCACTGCTCGGCGAGTTCCGCGGCGTGCTCCGGGCACATGTTGTAGGTGACCGGGTCGATGTCCGCGTACACGGGGGTCAGTCCGAGCCGGGACACGGCGCCACCGGTGGCGAAGAAGGTGTAGGAGGGGCAGATCACCTGGCCCTCGATTTTCGGTACACCAGGAACCACCGCCATCAGCGCCAGCAGCAGGGCGTCGGAGCCCGAGGCGCAACCCAGGGCGTGCGGGGTGTTGCAGTACCGGGCGCACTTGGCTTCGAAGTCCGAGACGGTGGGACCGAGAATGAAGTACTGGCTGTCGACGACGGCCTGGATGGCGGCATCGATCTCGGCCTTGAGGGCATGGTACTGCGGCTTGAGATCAAGAAGCGGGACGGTAATGGGATCAGGCATGGTGGTGGGCTCGGAATCGGTGGGAGAAATCAGGCCTTGATGATGGTCGCCACGGGATCAGCTACGTCGGCCATGGCGTTTCGGGTGTCGACGACCAGGGCGGCGCTTCGGCCGACAAGCGAGTAGTCGACGTTCGAGTGATCGGTCACGATCAGCACGCAGTCGCTGGCGGCGAGCGTGGCTTCATCGAGCGTGACCGAGTTCAGGTCGATGTCGTGCTGCCGCATCTCCGGGAAATGCGGGCAATGCGGGTCGTGGTAGGCGACCTCGGCTCCCTGCTGGAGCAGGAGTTCGATGATGGTCGCAGCCGGGGATTCACGTACGTCCTCGACATCGGGCTTGTAGGCGATGCCCAGGACGAGCACCTTCGAACCGCGGATCGGTCGACCGATGGTGTTGAGCGCCTCGGCGACCTTGGTGACCACGTGGGCGGGCATCTGCGAGTTGATCTCGCCGGCGAGTTCGATGAACCGGGTGGTATGGCCGAGTTCCCTGGCCTTCCAGGCCAGGTAGAACGGGTCGATCGGGATGCAGTGACCACCGAGGCCGGGACCGGGGTAGAAGGCCTGGAACCCGAACGGCTTGGTGGCCGCCGCCTCGACGACTTCCCAGATGTCGATGTCCATCTTCTCGAGGATGAGCTTGAGTTCATTGACCAGGGCGATGTTCACCGCCCGGTAGACGTTCTCGAGGATCTTGGCGGACTCGGCGATCTCGGCCGACGAAACCTGGTGGGCGTCTTCGACCGCGGCGGCGTAGAGCAGCATCGCCAGGTCGGTGCTCGTGTCGTCGACGCCGCCGACGAGTTTCGGGATGGCCTTGGTGGTGACGCCCTTGCGACCGGGATCTTCCCGCTCGGGACTGTAGGCCAGGAAGAAGTCCCGTCCACAGGCCAGCCCCGTCTGTTCGAGGATCGGCTGCATCTCGTTGCGAGTCGTGCCCGGGTAGGTGGTCGATTCAAGGACCACCAACTGGCCGGGTCGAAGGATGCCCGCGGCCATGCGTGTGGATTCGAGTACGAAGTTCAGGTCCGGTTCCCGGTGCGGGCCAAGTGGCGTCGGCACGCAGAGGATGATCACGTCGGCTGCTTCCAGGCGTGCCGCATCGCAGGTGGCGGCGAACCGTTCGGATCCGGCGAGGTCCGTGTGCATGGCTTCGCCGAGATGGGGCAGGTAGATCTCTCCGGTGTCGAGCTTGCTGATCTTCCGCTCGTCCACATCGAATCCCAGGACCGGGAAGCCGGCCTCGAGCATTGCGTGGGCAAGGGGCATGCCGACGTATCCCATGCCCACCACGCCGATGGTCGCGGTGCGATCGGCCAGTCGCTGGCGGAGGAGTTCTGCCGGGGAGGTGGTGGTGCTTGCTTTTGGGGAATCGGCTGTGCTCATGTCATGCTCCGCCCGCCCGGGTTCGGCCCAAGGGCCTCGTGGGAGGGGGTTTGGGGGATCCTGATCAAGGATCATGTTCGATGCACTCTGGATCGGGCGATTATACAGGGTTGCAGCAGCATCGAGACGATCTGTTTTATGTCCGCGGTTCCGGGACCGCCTCCTGCTAGACTTTTCGATCCCACGCCGGAGGCCCGTTTACGGCATGAGTACTCTTTCTCCATCCCAGGCCCCGCTCCAGGGTGCGACTCCCCTGCAGGCGTCGCGGTGGTCTGCGCTGGTGGACCCCGTGGGGGAGCGGTTTCACCTGCTGGCGGGGGTCGTCTATGTCTTCCTGCTGCCCCTGGCGACGGCGCCACGGGATATTGCCTCCGTGGCATTGCTGGTAATCACCGTCCTGAGGCTTCCCAAGATCGCCCCCTCCTATCGATCATGGCTGGTGCAGCCGATCTGGTGGGCCTTGCTGGCCTACATGGCCTGGATGTGCCTTGGACTGACCTGGACCTCCGATGTCTCGTCTGGGCTGGTGGATCTCAAGAAGCACCGGATGTTCCTGACACCGCTGCTGCTGCTGCCCTTGCTTTCGCACGCCTCGCTGCTGGTTCGGGCCTACCTGGCAGGGGTCGTGGTTGTGAACGTGCTGCAGGTGATGGAGTGGTTCCAGTGGCCAAGCAGCGAGGTCTTCCCCCTCGTCAGCCGCCAAGGGGCACTCAACAACCAGATTGTCACCGGCCTTTTTGCCGCCGTTGCGATCTGTTACTGGCTGCGAATGCTCGTTTTCGGATCGATCCGGAACCTCTGGTTCGTGATCCCCGGCCTTGGATTGGCCGGCTTCGGGCTCATGCTCTCGGGGTCCCGCGGCCCGATCGTGGCGTCGATGATCGGCTGCCTGCTGCTGCTGACCGTGCCGTTCATCACCCAGCCTCGCATGCGAGTCAGGATATTCCTGACGACGATCCTGCTGGCCGGAGGCCTTGCCCTGGCCGCCGTGACGACATCATCCCAGTACCGGGCCGCCTTCCTGGGGGGACCGGCCGCGGTCTACGAGCTTCTCCATGCCGACGAGGAACCCCGTTCCAGCGTCGGGATACGTGTCCAGATGATCGAGTACGGGATCGGGGTCTTCCGGGAGCACCCGGTGCTCGGGACCGGTCCCGGGGCCGCCAGCCGGTACATGCCCGAGGGAATGGATCTTCACGGGGGTCGCGGGGATCGTGTCACATTGCACAACACGTACCTCCTGGCCCTGGTGACCCTCGGAATTCCAGGATTTCTTCTGCTCGTGGGGGTCCTTGGGGCCGCATTGTGGCAGGCCGCCCCATTGGCGGCCGGGACCTGCCTGGCGGGTGGAACCTTCTATGGGTTGGTGACCTGGATGGTTGCCGCGGGGGGGGATTCCTACCAGGCCAGCGGTAACTACCTTGGGATGCTTGGTTTCCTGCTGGCGATCGGTTTACTGGGCTCTCGGCCGTTTGAATCCACTCCTGGATCCGAAGGCGGGGTCGGTCACTCGACACCGAACAAGAGCCGAATATCCTGAGCTGCTCTCCCTCATCCATCGGGTTGACAGACACTGGCGTGGTGTAGATAATCCCGCCCTGTATCCCGGAATCAAAGGTTCGGGATTTGTGGCCACGGTTGACCGTGGCCGCCGATAGACGACAGACGATTCGGTCCGTGACCGGAGAGTCGACAATTGTTTTTTCGTCGCTGCACCGTGCGATTCAATGAGAGAAGGTGCTCGGGCAGCGGATGTGTAGAGATGGGTTCGAGACCCTGCCATTTGGTTCGCAGGGCATACCAGGAGCAAACAATGAACAGCAAGATCAAGAGTGCCAGCATCGTGCTGACCGGTGGTGTCCTGCTTGGCTGGGGATCATCCGCAGCCTTGGCGGCCAACATCGTCGGCGTCGGAATGTATGGGACCGATAGTAATCCGGACATGTCAAGTGACAATGCTTCGGACGCAGTAAGTTACGACGAGAACGGCTACGTCACGATCACCTACGGCAACACTGACGGCCTCACGCTGTCCGGTGGTGGCCACGACGGTGAGCTGATCGCAGTCAACGTCGACACGCCGGGTTCCGGTTACCTCGCGGCTGAAGCCGGGGGGAACTGGCAGGTCGCCCACAACGAGGAGACCACCGGCGTTGGCGCCCAGTGGGGATACGTGACCGATGGCACCATCGGTGCATACCTCGAGGGTTACGTCACCGTAGACGAGAACGCAGCTGGCAACGGGATGTACGGATCGGGCTACATGGACCAAGCAGGAACGGGTACTGCCGACGGCTGGTCCTCTGGCCTGAACTTCAGGAACGATGCCGGCGATGCCGGTCCGGTCTGTGCTACGACCGATCCCTCGGCTGGCAACCCCCAAAACTGGGGTGCTTTCAATAATGGAATCCAAGTCTCGGACAGCACCACCTGCACAGTTGCCGTTGGAGGCACTGCTGTTGGTGAACTTTGTGAAGTCGACTTTGATTCCGGCATCGGCTACGGCGCTGTTGGTGGCACCATGGACTTCTACGTCAACGGCGTCCTGTCCACCGACTACCTCGGCACCTACACTGTCAATGGCGATGGTGGGGTCAATGCGATCACCATGACCGCCAACGCCGCACCGGCCGACCCTCCCACCAACTGGGACCAGGTCACCATGATGCCCCGTGATGCAGCGGGAACCGGCTTTGACGGCTGGGTCTTTCTGTGGGGCGAGTACAGTAACCTCACCAATTGGACCAACGGCGTCCTTTGCACGGAGGTCACCCTGACTTCGCATGCACTTGAAGATGTTCTCGTGAACATCTGCGCTGACTGCACCGGCCACGCCAGTTACGTGGCAGGCACTGGTGCTTCGATCACTGCTGGGGACATCCCGAGTGGTCGTATCATGAACGCATCTCCCCGTGCTGGTGATGAAGGATTCAACTACGATGTCGCTCCTGTCCTCGGGCCCCTCACTGGCATCACCGCCGGTACGGGTGCCACGTTCAGTGGAGTCGTCGGGGCTTCCGATCACTACCTGACCTGGGAAGACGGCATGCCCATCGAGTTTGACTATGACGACGACGTCTCGCTCTATTGCGGTGCCGACTACAACAACGATGACCACGCGGACATCGTTGCTCACGGCACCATCGATGGCTACGGCGACACGATCTGCCTGCTCCTTGGCGACACTGGCATCGTCGAAGAAGTGGTGGAACTCGGCGAATCCGGAACTAACTGGCACATCGCCGGCCAGGTTTCACGCGGTGGAGCCGAGTTCGCTGATGGTCACTGCCTGCTCTGGCGGAACAACACCACCGGCGCAAACGCCGTCTGGGTCTGCAATGGTGATGGCGTCTACGAGAAGTCCCTCATCGAAGCCGCAGCCGCCGAGGAATGGTTCTGCTACTGCACGAACGAATCCATGGGTGGTGGCAGCCGTGCCTACTGGTACAGTCACTATGGCGACAACGCCCT
>Ga0315336_1006808_pt1 | contig 11418 bp, 12 predicted proteins | sample ASW5metaG_FD_204512 | JGI IMG/M metagenome (GOLD analysis project Ga0315336, IMG submission 204512) | Ammonia-oxidizing marine archaeal communities from Monterey Bay, California, United States - ASW #5 | ecosystem: Environmental > Aquatic > Marine > Intertidal zone | place: USA: California...
AGGATTGAAACCAAGAGGCGTTCGGTTTGACCAAAACTCAATTATTGGTATTGATGACCCCGGTTATCTTGTTTTCTTTAACCGTTCACGAATATTCGCATGGGAGGATGGCGCTCCTGCTGGGGGATGATACTGCGCAACGCTTGGGTCGTTTATCGTTTAATCCCATCCGTCATCTAGATATTACCGGAGTTCTGTTTTTTTATTTTGTTGGTTTTGGCTGGGCTAAACCGGTTCCGGTAGATTGGAAAAACTTTCAGAATCCTCAACGAGATATGATGTATGTGGCTATTGCCGGTCCTCTCTCAAATATCGCTTTGGCGGTGTTTTGCAGTTTTTTTATCCGTCTGATCTCGCCTGAGTTTTCTTATTTGTTTGTTATTTTAGCTTATGGTATATGGATCAATATTGCCTTAGCGGTCTTCAATATGCTGCCGATTTATCCTCTGGATGGGTCAAGTGTTCTGAAAGGAATGGTTCCTGAGAGCGTTGCGGAAAGATTAACAAGTATGGACAAGTTTGGGGCAATTCTGATTTTAGGTGTTTTTTTGCTCGACCAATTTGCCAACACAGGTATTCTCGGAACCATATTAGTATATCCCATTAACTATTCGGTACTGTTTCTTAGTCAGGAAACGTTCCCAATGATCATTGAAGTATTGAAAGCGAGTTTCGCTAGATAATTTATAGCCTATGAAACGAATATTGAGCGGTATGCAGCCTTCGGGGAAACTTCACCTTGGAAACTATTTTGGTGCGCTGAAAAACTGGGTGGACCTACAGGACAATTTTGAATGTTTTTTCTTTATCGCCGACTGGCATGCATTATCTTCGCTTTATGAAGACCCTCGTCTTATAAAAGAATTTTCTTTTGAGGTAGCGGTGGACTGGTTGAGCACCGGATTAGATCCCGAAAAATCTACGCTATTCCTACAATCAAAAATTCCTGAACATGCCGAACTTCATCTAATATTATCTATGATGGTTCCTGTTCCCTGGTTGGAACGAAATCCGACATATAAAGAAAAGCAGGACGAAGTAAAAAAAGTTGATATGAGCACTTATGGATTTCTGGGGTATCCGGTATTGCAGACGGCAGATATTGTTTTATATCGGGCTGACTTAGTTCCGGTCGGAATTGATCAGGCACCGCATTTGGAATTATCACGGGAAATTGTTCGAAGATTTCATCACCTGTATAAGAAAAATGTTTTTGTCGAACCAGACGCAAAAATATCTAGCGTCCCTAAGCTGAATGGTCTGGACGGAAGGAAGATGAGTAAATCATACGACAATGCCATTTTTCTTTCTGACAATGAGAAAGAGGTTGCAAAAAAAGTGAAACAGATGCTGACCGATCCTGCTCGAGCTCGTAGAGAGGATCCTGGTGACCCTGAGGTGTGTAATCTGTATCCTTTTCACAAAATTTATTCGCCTCCATCTATGCAGGATGAAGTAGTGGAGGGGTGCCGTACTGCCAAAATCGGTTGTGGTGATTGTAAAAACATGCTCACTCAAACCATGCTTGAGTCTATGAGACCTATCATGGAAAAGCGTAGTGAGATTGCCAAAAAGCCAAAAGAAGTAGAAGAAATAATTGCCGTGGGCACAAGGAAGGCTCAGTTGGTTGCCACTTCTACTCTCGATAGGGTGAAACAAGCAATGAAAATAAAATAGAACACTATGGAAATAAAAGACACACTCAATTTACCAGAAACAGATTTTCCCATGAAAGCTAGTCTCATTAAGGCTGAGCCACAAATGCTTGAATGGTGGGCAAAGGAAAAAATCTACGAAGAAATTCGCGAATCATCTAAGGGAAAGGAGAAATTTGTTTTCCATGATGGTCCTCCTTATGCAAATGGTCATATCCATATAGGGCATGCCCTCAATAAGATTCTAAAAGATTTTATTGTAAAGATTATGGCTATGAAAGGCTACGATGCAGGTTTTATACCCGGTTGGGACTGTCACGGGTTGCCCGTTGAGCATCAAGTGGGTAAGAGGCTTAAAGAAAAAAAGATGAGTCTTGAAAAGAGTGAGATTAGAAAACAATGTCGTTCTTATGCTCAGGACTTTGTTTCCATTCAACGCGATGAATTTAAAAGGTTAGGCATATTTGCAGATTGGGACAACCCATATCTAACAATGGACTATTCCTACGAGGCAACTATTGTTCGTGAGTTTGGAAAGTTTGTAGAAAAAGGTATGGTCTATAAAGGATTGAAACCGGTTCATTGGTGTACATCTTGCCGAACTGCTCTTGCGGAAGCCGAAGTTGAACACGCTGATCACACTTCTCCATCCATCTATGTAAAGTTTAAAATTAAATCCGGCATTCCCAATTGTATGGGTGATCTAGGTAAAGTGTATATGGTGATCTGGACGACGACTCCCTGGACCCTGCCGGCAAATTTGGCAATTTGTTTACATCCCGAATTTCAGTATGTCGCGATCGCTATAAATGATGAGGTTTTGGTGGTTGCAGAGGAGCGGTTGTCGTCATTGATATTGGAGTGGGATGCAATGGAGTACGAGGTTCTTGGAGTTTGTAAGGGCAAAGAATGGGAAACCGCGATATGCCAGCATCCTTTTATTAACCGTGATTCAGAAGTAATTTTAGGTGATCATGTTACGTTAGAGCAGGGTACTGGTTGCGTTCATACTGCTCCGGGTCATGGCCAGGATGATTATATTGTCGGGCTTAAATATGGTTTGGAACCCTATAATCCAGTAAATGACGGGGGTGTTTTTCATGATGATGTAGAACACTTTGCTGGAATGTTTGTTAGAAAGGCTAATCCGAAAATAATTGAAAAGTTAAAAAAGGACGGATTTCTTATTCATAATGAAGATATACAACACTCTTATCCGCATTGCTGGCGTTGCCATCAGCCTGTAATTTTTCGTGCGACTAACCAGTGGTTCATTTCTATGGAGAAGGAAGAGCTGCGAAAAAATGCTTTAGCAGGGATCGAGCGTACAAAATGGATTCCAGATTGGGGCATGGGACGAATTTATAACATGATTGAAAATCGTCCGGACTGGTGTGTTTCTCGGCAAAGGGCTTGGGGCGTTCCAATAACTCTATGCACTTGTATTGAATGTGGTGAATTGGTGGATGCCAAAAAAGTATTTGAGCGCGCTGTGGAAGGGGTAAAAAAACATGGTGCGGATTTTTGGTTTGAAACTTCTATTGAAGATTTTATCCCAAAGGGAACCAAGTGTGGAAAATGTGGTAGCGAAGAATTTAAAAAAGAAAACGATATTTTAGATGTCTGGTTTGATTCAGGGGTCAGTCATGCAGCTGTTTTAGAAAATAATGCCAATGAAAGTTGGCCTGCAGATTTATACCTAGAAGGAAGCGATCAACATAGGGGATGGTTCCATAGTTCTTTGCTTGAGTCTATTGGAACCAGAGGCAAGGAACCTTATAGATCAGTTCTTACCCACGGGTATGTGGTGGATGGTAAAGGAAAGAAAATGTCAAAGTCTGCTGGCAATGTGATTGCCCCACAAAAAATTATCGATCAGTATGGAGCAGAAATTTTGCGTTTATGGGTTGCTTCAGAAAATTACCGTGAAGATATCCGCGTTTCCAATGAAATACTAAAACGATTAACCGAATCTTACAGAAAGATACGGAATACTTTCAGATATCTATTAGGGAACCTGCATGATTTTAGCCCTACGCATGATAAGGTGCCGCTAGATACACTACCAGAAATTGACCGATACATTCTTAGTCGTTTTAATTTTTTAAGGGAGAAAATACTTTCAGCTTTCGAGAATTATGAGTTCCACACTTTTTATCATTCTTTTTCTAATTTTTGTGTTATTGAACTCAGTGCATTTTATCTCGATATTTTGAAAGACCGGTTGTACACATTTCCTGAAAAATCTCAAGGGAGAAGGGCAGGGCAAACAACACTGCATATTCTGTTGATGGGGATGGTGCGATTGATAGCGCCGGTTTTAAGTTTTACCGCTGAAGAAATCTGGGGTTATCTTCCTAAAGGTAGTGCAAAGGAAACTAGTGTTCACCTTTCTTCATTTCCTGCCAGTGAGAATGTTAAATTTGATGAAGAGTTAATTCGCAATTGGAAATTGTTGGTGGAACTTAAAGGTGAAGTGAGTAAAGCTTCGGAAGCGAGCCGTAGAGATAAAATAATCGGTCATTCCCTGGATTCAATTATTAAGCTGGAGCTTCCTAAGGATATGAAAAAAATTATCAGGCAGTACTCTGAGGATTTAAAATTTTTATTCATTGTTTCCAAAGTGGAATTAGTAGATGTTTTGAGTGATAGTGAAAAGGTTTATGTCAGCAATTCATTGCCGGGAGTTAAAATATCAACTGAAAGGCATCCAGGTCATAAATGTGAAAGATGCTGGCACTACTTTGATGTTGATTCCCACACTGGAGGTAGCTTGACTTGTCAGCGTTGTCAGGATCATTTGCAAGTTGCCGAGGAATCAAATTGAGGAATAAATATTTATTCTTATTTGTAAACTCAAGTGCATTGATTGTCATTGATCAATACACAAAATTTATGGTTTCTCTGCATATTCCCTTAAACTACTCTGTTAAGGTTGTAGCAGGGTTCTTCAATCTAACTCATATTCGAAATTCAGGGGTGGCATTTGGAATTTTTTCAGAACAAAACTCCGAATTAAAACCTTATCTTTTGATATTTGTTTCCATAATTGCGATTATCGCTATTCTGGTAATATTCCACCAAACAGAGAGGGAAAAGAAATTGGTTCAAACTGGTTTGGTTTTGGTTTTTAGTGGAGCCATAGGGAACTTAATCGATCGCGTTCTTCATAAAGAGGTCATCGATTTCATAGATATTTTTCTTGGAAATAAACATTGGCCAGCATTCAATATTGCAGACGCCTGTATTACCATAGGTGTGATGCTATTGGCAGCTGACATGTTAGTGAACAGTAAGCCGTTTAATTCTCCCGATAGAACTGCTTAAAGGAGAGGGTGGTGGACCCAAAAATAATCCAAAAGCCTATCAAGGTGGTAAAGATAAGGCGGGGTTCAATAACTTTTCATAGTGTTTCTATTCAACAACTCCTTGCTTCCATAAGAAAAAAAGTTTTGCTGGGTACCGATGAAATTTCCGGGGATGGAAAAAGTTGGATCCGGGTTGATCGTCATTATCAGTTGCGTAAATTTTTTTCAAATGAAGATCATAGAATCAAGGGTTCGGAGTCGCAACGAGATTTGAGTGGAGAGCATGAAAATTTGGAAACACAAGCGAATCTAGAAAACAAATTTCAAGAAGTGGCCGATCTTTTAAAAGATATTAATAATTAAGGTAAGGTGTTATCGGCTGAAAAAATCGATATTATGAGCGACCTCCCTGTATTCCTTGAACTCTATAGGATCTATGGTGGATGGATAAACAACACTAACAAACCTCTCCGCAGCTTCAGAAGATTGATGTAAGGTTAATGCGACGTCATCTTGAAAAATCATTGTGTGTAAGAAAGCGTAGGGATTTAATATTTCCTGTTTTGCTATGTAGTATAGAGTTCCTTTTTCGTTTATTTTGACATATTCCACTAGGTTATTAATCGCTTGTTTGCATTGATTTATTGACTGCGGCCGAACCTGATAACGAGCAGTCATTATTATTGGCATTAGTTTGCTCCGCGAAAATGGTAGGCAGATTTTTTTAACATAGTTCTGAAAATTATGTCAAGAATATATAATGTTACAAATATTATTAAAAAGATCATGGTTGATAAATGAATTCGCCTCTATTTTTACTGGTCATACCGCAAAACCGGTTTTGTGAGCAACAACTTTTTGATTTAAAAGAAGTATTAGAAAGAGAATCCGGAAAATGTCGGATTCTATCCAAATCCGGTAAACAAGTTAAAGGTGAAGGAAAAACTCTAGTTCAACCAGATGGAATGCTAGTTGATTGGAATCGTTATTTACAGGGAAAACAAAAATATGATGCAGTTGTAGTCATTGGTGGAAAAGGTTCCAAGAGTACTATTTGGAATGATTCCATTTTACCTCAAATACTAACAGATCATTTTAGGGCCGGTAAAATTTTAGGGGCGTTTGGCTTATCAGTTGTGGCGCTAGCGCGTGCGGGTTTAGTTTCCCGATGTGAAGTTTCTGCCATAAACGATGAAGATTGTTTGAAGGAACTAAAAGACGTTGGAGCCTTTCCTGAAGAAAAAAAACTAGTCGCTATTGATAGAATAGTAACTTCAAATGCCTCTAATTCTGGAGAAGATTTTGGAATAAAAATTCTTGAGCTTTTGGGGAAATGATTAGGGTAAATTATTTTCCATGGGGCGAGATGGAGAATTTTAGCTGTTTAGCGATAGTTTGTGAAAGTCATGTCTATATTAAAGTCTTTTTGTTTGAGGCTAGTTATGACAGATTGTAGGTCATCCTTATCCTTACTGGTTACCCTTACCTGATCTTCCATTATTTGCGCTTGTATTTTTTTTAGTCCCATAGTTTTAATATGTTTTACGATTTCTTTTCCTTTATCCTGGGGAATTCCTTGCTGAATAATAATGTTTTGCCTTACTGTATCTCCAGTCGCCGCTTCAACCTTTCCATAATCCAAGGCTTTGATAGATACTTTCCGCTTTACTAATTTTCCTTTTAAGATATCCAGCACAGAATTTAATTTGTGAGTATCATCAGAAAGAATTTTTATTTCCGCGGTCTTCATATCAATTTCAACTTGGCTTTTGCTGGCTTTGAAATCAAAACGCTGACGAATTTCTAGCATAGTTTGATTGCATGCATTTTGAACCTCAGCAAGGTCTGTTACCGAAGCAATATCAAATGACGAATTTTTTGATGCCATTTATAAATCCTTTATAAGTTTAAAAATTTGAAATAATATCGATAGTGATTTATCTGGTAAGGTATAAACTGTTTGGTAACAATAAGTATAATCTGATCAGAAAATTATTGCCCGAGAATATTACATGAATTTCAAAGGAAACCCTATTTTAATTGAGATGGCGGATCAATTGCCAGAAAGCTCGAAAGCATTTCAATTAATTATGACCTGCATTGACTATTCCATGATTATTGATCAAGTTAAGGAGGATTTTTATTGTTTTGCTGATCTTGAAAAGGAAAGGAAAAATGGCATGAAGGGTTTGGATATCCTTAAACAAAATGGATATGAAAAATTCCTTAAGGATTTGGAAGAGGAAGATCGGCTGAGAATATGTGGAGTCTTACAAATGATAGCTGATCTTGCAAAAGAGTTGGATGATTAATCGGTTTTAAAAACTAGGTGCCTAAGGAATAGTAACGGTAACATTGTAGTACAGGACGGGGTGTAATGGGAAGGTTGGGTGTAAATAGAGCGGAAAACCAAAAAGGGTCTAGAGACTTTTGCCTCCAGACCCTTTCTATTTTGGTAGCGGGGGCCAGATTTGAACTGACGACCTTTGGGTTATGAGCCCAACGAGCTACCAGACTGCTCCACCCCGCATCGATATCTTGTTTTTTCACCACTAATACTTAGAAAAGAATGCTTTGTCAAGTCGAGGATGGTATCGAAATGCAAGTGGTCGAAAATTGGTCCTCAGCTTGTATAGTAAGGATCTGCGCAAAAACTTGTAGAAAAAAACAGGCTCTGGCAGGGAAACTTCCCTTAACAGAGCCTGAAAAAAAATGGAATTAGAGATTCGCGTTTTTGCGATCTGGATTGCGGAAGAGAGAGGTCTCGTTGCTCAGCTCATCTAAAGCTGGGAATGTATCATCTGGGTGGATCTTCTTAGCTTTTTCCAGTAATTCTTCTTCGGTTTCCTTGTGATCTTCATTTGGAATACAACAATCTACAGGGCAAACTTCCTGACAGGCCTCCTCACCATGAAACCCAACACATTCCGTGCAAAGGTCATCTTCTATTTCATAAAAATCCTCACCTTCGCTGATTGCTGTGTTAGGACATTCCGGCTCACATACTCCACAGTTGATACATTCATCAGTGATTAATGTAGACATCTCATTTTCCTTCTAATTAGTTAATGGTAAAAATACTTATTACCTAAAATTAAAGAATTAATTTTCTTAGTTTATCCAAAAGCTCCGTTTCTTGCGAGCCTTGTAAGGTTTTCTAAAGTATAGTCAATTACAGAGCAAGTCAAGAAAATTATTAAGATCTCCCCTAAAATGAATTTACACCTCTAAATATGTCATAAACCTGTTAATTATGAAAGACTTTGGTGATAAATCGTTTTTCAAAATAGTGCCTGTTTTTAAAATGTTTTGAAAATTATTTTTTCGCCTTTTTAGTCTTTCTATTTGATATTATTTATTCATGTTTTTAAAAAAGATTCTGTTATATATTCCCTTCATTCTAATTCTTTTTCTTATCCAATCTTATTTTTGGGTGCCTACCTACGATAAACAGGCGACCGGAAACCCTGCTAGGTTGGTTAAATATGTTCAAGGCTCCGGAGGTGATGCTCAAATATTGAATCCAATTCTTAGTGCAGATACTACAAGTAGTACCATCAGTGACCTTGTATTTGATGGCCTTATTGATCTTGACAAAGACCTAAAATACCGTCCTCGGCTTGCAAAATCGTGGACGCAATATGAGGAGGCCTATTTAGCCATTAATACATCCTGGATTTTATCTGGAGGGAAACTCGAAAAAGAAAGCGGTAACTGGCCGGAAATGCTAATAAAAGCTTTATCCCATAATAAAGAATGGAGTGAAAACCTTCGAAGCATTGAAGTCATCACCGAAAAGACGGTCGAAGGTGAAATTGAAAAAATTGGTTATACACTTAAACAACCTGCTAAGTTAAAATTCACACTTACGAATATCAATCAAGATTTTTTTACACCGATTAAAAATTTTCTTGGCAAAGATTATTTTAATAAATTTCCCTATAGAAAGTTTATTGAAGCAAAAGACCCAAATCAACAAAGGAAGCTTGAAAAGCAATATGAAAAAATCTTGCAAGTGGACGAGCATAATCCCGTCATCGTTTTTGATCTAAGAAAAGATGTTGTTTTTCACGACGGGCACCCTTTTGATTCGGGAGATGTATTGTTCACCTATAACTCCATCATAAACCCGAAAGGCACTTCTCCGAGGAAGTCGGATTATGAACCAGTTAAAACTGTAAACGTACTTGGGCCTCATAGAATAAAATTTACATACAAGCGGCTATTTTCGCCGGCTTTCGGCTCCTGGGCCATGGGTATTTTGCCGGAGCATATCCTAAATGAAAACAAACTAAAACAGGAAGCAGAAAAGAGGGGGCGCGATCCTGAAAAATTCATTATGCGGGATAGTAATTTTGGTAGAAATCCAATCGGCACTGGGCCTTTCAAATTTAAGGAGTGGAAGTCAGACGAAGTCATACGCCTGATGCGAAACGAAAATTATTGGGATGGGGCACCGGAATATGAAGAATATGTAATGCGTATCATCCCGGATTCGCTAACCCAAGAAATGGAATTTTATGCTGGCGCGATAGACAACTACTCCGTGCAACCACATCAGGTATCGAGGTTTTCGAAAGAAAATAAATACCAGAGCTTTTCAAGTATAGGCTATTTTTACTCCTACATAGGTTATAACATTCGTAATCCGCTTTTTAAAGATATCGAAATACGCACTGCCCTCGGAATGGCAATTGATATTGACCCTATAATAAAATATGTCCTTTATGACGAAGGTGAGAGGGTGACAGGGCCATATCCTAAAATTACCGAATGGTATGATCCCGATGTTAAGCCATTACCTTACAACCCTGAAGCGGCAATAAAAATTTTAAACTCCAAAGGCTGGAAGAAAAATTCTGATGGATGGCTGGAAAAGGATGGCAAGGTGTTTGAGTTTAATTTCATAACTAATAGCGGAAACCTCATTCGCAAAAATATTTTAACGATAGTGCAAGAGAGTTGGCGCAAAATAGGGGTCAAATGCAACACGCAATTATTTGAATGGGCTGTGTTTTTGAAAGATTTTGTCAATACACTAAAATTTGATGCGTTGGTTTTAGGTTGGAGTATGGGCATCGACCCCGACCTTTATCAAATATGGCATTCCAGTCAAGCGGGACCCAAGCAACTGAACTTTGTGGGTTATAAAAATACTGAAGCGGATCGTCTTATTACCCGCATCCGTAAAGAATATGATAGATTAAAACAGGTGAAAATGGCTAGAGAACTGCATCAAATTATTGCACGAGATCAACCCTATACCTTTTTGTACGTGACGAAATCGACACAAGTACTTGATAAAAAAATTATGATTGTTGAAAAAGAAGGAAATGAAAAAGAAAGATACTCGAAGATTTATCCCACCAAAGATGGGCGCATCAAGTATTATTTTAATCAATGGAAAAAGTTACCTTCCATACCGTCTTTAAGTGAAAATAACTAAAGTTAAAAATGAATAACTAAAATAATATTTTAAAAATACCCGATAGTGAGCCGACTATAATGGATTGTTTGTTCAATAGGGGCGAGATATGGAACAAAAATTATTCGTAGAGAGAAACAAGCAGTTTTCAGTTGTTTGCTATAGGCGGATGGCAGAAGACTGCAATGAAAATGGTGGGTGGTGTGATTCGGAAGAAGAAGCCCAGGCCTGGGTCGAAGACGAGTGCTGGATTTTTTCTGGAGATGGTTGGTTTTGCCCCAAATGCAATATTCATTTCATGCAAAATCTCAGCAGTCACCGTAGAGACATGGGGCAGAAAGTAGACCCTAAAAAAGCAGGCGATGGGCTCGATAACGAACTCGTCATAGGACTTGACCCTCTTTAGCATCCCTTATGTTTTCCCTAGGACTTGAGATTCTCCGATAAATCCCTTTTATTTGATTTTGCCCAATCCTCTTTTATAACCCATATTTGTTTAATATTAGAGTTTCCTTGTTTTTTTTGTGATTGCTTCAGATAAAACCGGGATTCGGATAAAGAATAAGGGCCAAAAGAAAAATGAAATTTTGTATATTATTTCCTCAGGAATATTCTCATTCAGGGTTTTCCGGCTTGATATAAGGTTTTGATTAAGCCTTTAATTTTAATTTAATAGTTTGCTATTAAGCTATTGAATTTAAAGGAGTATTTAATTTTATATATAAAAATTTTGATAGAGTATGGTTGTATAGTTATTTTTATAATAGGCATAGCTGTATTTTTTGCATATTTATTTTTTTTCAGCTTAGGTGGTAGCGGATGGAAGAAAATGAAGCAAAGGCTTTGATTATTAAGTGGATTTGTTTATAATATTTCATCTTAAAAACCTTTCTATTTGAGATTTATTATGAGTATTGACGATAAAGAGTTGGAAGATTTTATGCCTGCCTTGACGCTGGAGTGGACCGATGAGGCCCAGACCCGTATGAAAAATGTACCGTTTTTCGTCCGTAAAAGCGTTGTCCGAGGA
>Ga0315336_1006809_pt1 | contig 11418 bp, 8 predicted proteins | sample ASW5metaG_FD_204512 | JGI IMG/M metagenome (GOLD analysis project Ga0315336, IMG submission 204512) | Ammonia-oxidizing marine archaeal communities from Monterey Bay, California, United States - ASW #5 | ecosystem: Environmental > Aquatic > Marine > Intertidal zone | place: USA: California...
CGAACTCATCAGCAAGGGTTTTTTTCATCCAATCAATCAAACTACCCCAGTAATCCTTACCAATCAAAACGACTGGGAAGGGTTGAATTTTTAGGGTTTGGATGAGTGTTAGAGATTCAAAAAATTCATCGAGTGTTCCAAACCCACCTGGATAAATAATGAAGCCCCTTGCGTATTTTACAAACATCACTTTACGAATGAAAAAGTATCGAAAATCAAGCTCGAGGGTTTGGTAAGGATTAGATTCTTGCTCTTGAGGCAGAGCAATATTTAAGCCAACTGAGGTACCATTCGCTTCAAAGGCCCCTCGATTCGCTGCTTCCATAATGCCTGGTCCACCCCCCGTGATAACAGCAAAACCCGCATTTACAAGCTGTTTCCCGCATTCCACAGCAGATTGGTAATGGGGGCTATCCTTGGGTAATCTTGCTGAACCAAATACTGAGACTGCTGGAGGAAGTTTGCAAAGGGCGTCAATTGCCTCTACAAACTCTCCTTGAATACGAAGAACACGCCATGATTCGAGTGAAAGGCTAGTATTTGGCATTTTTAAAAAACCTCTTTTTTGATGTAAGTGCTTGTTGCATAGGCACTTGCATTCGTCAATTTGCTTTAATTTAGGAAAGATGGTAGAATAGCACGGCTATGGCGACTTCAAAGACTATTACAAAAAATACAAAAAAGAAAAGTACAAAGCGAGCAACAAAAAAATCAAAGGGTAAAAAACCTTCGATTGAAACGTTTTCCACTGCTGTGGACTACCTATTGAACCAAACCGATTACGAAAGAATGCGGGTGGTTCAATATGACGAAACTGCCTTCAAACTTGACCGAATGCGGGCTCTTTTGAAAGCAATCGGAAACCCCCATGAGAAGGTGGCGATGATTCATGTTGCTGGCACCGTAGGTAAAGGCTCGACCGTCGCGATGATTGGCGCGATGTTGATGGGTAATGGGTACACGGTTGGGGCGTACACTTCTCCGCATCTTGTAGATATTCGTGAACGTGTCGCCGTTAATGGCGAGATGGTTGATGAAAATACATTTACAGATTTGTTGAAAGTAGTCGTGCAAGCTGCAAATAAAAACAACTTAACGCCAACTTTTTTTGAATTAGTCACTGCGGTTGCATTCAAACATTTTGCAGATGAAGCTGTAGATATCGCACTCATTGAAACCGGTTTAGGCGGTCGTCTTGACTCTACAAATGTCATTACTCCGTTAATGACGCTCATTACAAAAATAGAACTTGACCATGTCAATATTCTAGGGTCGACTGTTGAAGAAATTGCTCGAGAGAAAGCTGGCATTTTTAAATCTTCTATTCCTGCGATTAGTGCGCATCAAACTGAAGATGTTACGAATGTATTGAAGGAGTCTGCAGAATCAACTGGAACCGAAGTGCAAGTGATTGCTCAAGATATTGAGTTCAGTTCAAGATTCGGTGGGGGCATCGACGGAAAACAGCACACTCGCATTTGTGTCATTACCGAAAACGATCAATATATGCATGTGCCGGTACCTCTTGACGGTGAACATCAGGCGACAAATTGCGCACTTGCCATTACAGCAATCGATCAACTCAAAAAACTAGGGTACGCATTTAATGAGCTGTCCATTTATAACAGTCTTGCGACAACAACCATTAGTGGTCGTATGGAAGTTGTTTGGGAACGCCCAAAAATTCTTGTGGATGGAGCGCACAATCCATCTTCATTAAAAACACTTATCAAATCTGTTGGGGCACATATACCATACGACTCCATGGTCTGCGTCTTTGGCTGTTGCCAAGACAAGGACGTACACGGTATGCTCGAACAAATTTCACTTGGTGCAGATAAAATCATATTCACTAAGGCTAAAGGGAATTCTCGAGCAGCTGAACCGCAATTGCTACAAAAACAATTTGAAGAAATCAGCGGCAAAATGACGCAAGTCGCTGAAACGCTTCCCGAAGCGTTAGAAATCGCTGCCCAAGCCTCAAGTCGTGAAGATTTAATCTGTGTGACAGGGAGTTTTTACCTTGTCGGTGAAGCCAAATCTCATCTCAAGCAACTTGCAGCAAAAAAATAACGAATACTGCGGTATCCTGCCCCACGTATGACTAGCAAGTCTGAAACAACAATGGCTCATCGTTATTGCGCAGAAGTTGCAAATGAACTTGAAACGCGGTGGCAGAAGAAGTGGGCAGAAGACGCAATCAACACAGTTGGTAACCCTGGTGATGATGGCTTCGATGCATCAAAACCAAAATTCTATTGCTTAGATATGTTCCCATATCCAAGTGGTGCAGGGCTACACGTTGGTCACCCAGTGGGATATATCGGAAGCGATATACTTTCTCGATTCAAGCGAATGAACGGGTACAACGTCCTTCACCCCATGGGATGGGATGCCTTTGGGTTACCCGCTGAGCAGTATGCCATTGAAACGGGTGTCCACCCCGCAAAAACAACTCAAAAAGCGATTGATACGTACAGAGGTCAACTTCAACGAATTGGATTTAGTTTTGATTGGTCACGGGAATTCGCAACCATTGACCCAGAGTATTACAAGTGGACGCAGTGGATTTGGCTAAAGGCATATAACGCATGGTTCGACCCGCGTTCAGAAACCGGTCGACCAATACAAACACTCATCGATGCGCTTGAATCAGGCGACATCCTTCCCGATGAAGGTGCGTGGGATTCGCTTGAACCAAAAGCGCAATGCGCGTATATCGATAACCATCGACTTGCGTACCTCGGAAAACAAGTCGTCAACTGGTGTCCAAAACTTGGAACAGTGTTGGCAAATGAAGAAGTCATTGATGGGAAAAGTGAACGTGGAGGTTATCCTGTCATTCGTAGACCATTAAAGCAATGGATGTTTCGAATCACTGCCTACGCAGACAGGCTACTCGAAGATTTAGATGGGCTCGACTGGCCCAAATCAACACGCCGCATGCAGCAAGAATGGATTGGTCGAAGTGAGGGTGCAGACATACATTTTCCAGTTGTGGATTCAAAAGATTCCATTCTTGTGTACACAACCAGGCCAGACACATTGTTCGGTGTTACATTCATGGTGCTTGCGCCAGAGCATCCACTTGTTGAAACCCTGCTTACAAATCCTCCATCTGGGAGTAACGTTGAATCCATACAAGCATACGTCGATGAAGCGAAAAATCGCGCAGATGTTGATCGGATGGCTGAGCAAAAAGAAAAAAGTGGAGTCTTTACTGGGCTATACGCCACAAATCCTGCCACAGGTATAGACATCCCTATTTGGATTGCTGATTATGTCTTGATGGGATACGGGCATGGTGCAATTATGGCTGTTCCAGCACATGACCAACGAGACCATGAATTTGCAGAATCGTTTGGTATCCCCATCATTGAAGTTGTTCAACCGAAAAGCGAACAAGAAGAAGGATGTTTTTCTGGGAACGGCATCGCCATCAATTCTGAAAGTGCAATCGTTTCGATAAGTGGCCTGGAGACCGAGGAGGCGAAAGAAACAATTGTTGCGTGGCTAAACGACTCTGAGATTGGGAGTGCTATGGTCAATTACAGACTTCGTGATTGGCTCTTTTCAAGGCAACGGTATTGGGGCGAACCCTTCCCAATAGTCTTTGATAGTGATGGCCAGCACTACGCTGTAGGCGAAAATGCACTACCGGTTGAACTTCCAAATCTAAAAGATTACACACCGGCGGAATCAGAAAATCCTCAGCCTCTTCTCGCGAAGGCAACGGAGTGGGTCACGACGACTGCAGGCGAAGCAGGTGTTGATCCAAAACTACTTCCGCCAGACACCGTAGTCACCCGTGAGACAAACACGATGCCGGGTTGGGCTGGTTCTTGTTGGTATGAAATTCGATTTTGCAGCCCACATGATTCAACTCGATTCGTCGATGCTGAATCTGAACAGTATTGGATGGGTAACGGTATAGATTTGTACATCGGTGGCGCAGAACACGCTGTGCTTCACCTGTTGTACGCACGATTCTGGCACAAACTTTTGTACGACCTCGGTGAAGTCTCTTGCAAAGAACCATTCCAAAAACTTTTTCATCAGGGCATGCTTACAAGTTTTGCGTACCAGAGAGAAAACAAATCTCTTGTTCCATCGACAATGGTAGAAGATCGAGATGGAACATTTTACGAATCAGAAACGGGGAAAGAAGTCACAAGGGTCATTGCAAAGATGAGCAAGTCCCTTCGTAATGTCGTTAACCCCGACGAAGTCATTGCGGAGTATGGGGCAGACACCTTGCGGTTGTATGAAATGTATATGGGCCCCCTTGAAGCTTCCGCTCCATGGAATACTCGTGATATTGTTGGAGTACACCGCTTTCTCCAGCGGGTTTGGCGGCTTGGCGTCAGAGAGGAAACGGGTAAACTTCGAGACTCTCTCTCCATGGAAACAGATGAAACGATAGAACGTGCACTTCATGCAACAATCCAAAAAGTCTCAAGCGATATTCCGAAACTTGCGCATAACACCGCTATTGCCTCAATGATTGAGTTTGTAAACACCGCCACATCTTCGGGCACCATAACAACCAATCAACTTGCTCAATTTATAAAGATTCTCTCACCATTCGCCCCACACATTGCTCAAGAGATGTATTCAAAATTAGGTAAGGCTGGGTATGTTTCTATGCAATCATGGCCTGAATTTGATTCGAAGTTACTCGTAAAAGATAGGATCGAGATTCCTGTCCAGATTATGGGGAAGGTACGGGGACGGGTTTCTATTCCAGTTGATGCGGATGATTCGGAAGTCGCAGATATCGCATTGAAGGACAAGCAGATAAGTCCCCTACTTGAAAATCTAACTGTTCAAAAAGTTATTGTCGTTCCAAATAAGATAATTAATATTGTTGCGAGTTAATGTATGACGAATGAATTTAATCTATTAGAATTTGCTGGCATTTCCGATGAGCGACTGTGGGAATTGTCGCCGCCATCGCCAACTGATATCAGGGCTGTTATTTCTAGTGAACAAATTTCTTCGATCGAAGTGCTCGGAAAAACGATTGCCGCTTGTGTTGGAGAATCTATAGAAGTCGAAGAAGTTGAACCACCGGAGAGCGATATCCCTTGGGCAATGCGCGCAAGAATAAACGGGCTTCCACACGATATTCTTTTTTGGGCAGAACCGCTCAACTCCGCGAGTCAAGAGGCGACTGGAGTCGAAGATGGATGGGTACTTGCATTACAAACAATGTTGCACAACGGTGATCCACTGACCCACTTTTCAAATATCATGCGATTGCTTGGACGAATTGATTTGCAAATCGAAAGCGTTTGCGACCTCTCAACTGGTCGTTGGTTTACAAACAAAATTATCGATTCTGTTTTTGGGCAGGATGATTTCGAGGCGCCAGAAGAGGTTCTTTGGATTACGCGACTCGTTGAGGCGCCTGAGGGCGGCGATCCTGACGATCGCTGGGCGTGGGTTACAACGCACGGATTATCGCGATGTGGTCGAGTAGAACTTGAAATGCTTGGAATTCCTGCTGTCCTTTCCAATGAAGCGGTTCACCTTGTAGATGGATTAGCTGCGCTAACCCTTGAAACACCATTACCCCAAGCTGGGAAACCTATTTCTCTTGGTTCAAACTTACTTCTCTCGCTGATGAAACCCGAAGAGGCAATTCAATCTCTCCAAGAGGGTATGCCCGGCAAAGAAGAGCGGACAGCGCCCTCCGCTGTCATCACATCGCACGACGGCACCTCGCTGTTTCCTCAGAATGCCCTTGGTATTCTTAAGATGGGAGAGACTGCGGTTATGAGAACAAAACGGAGCACCAGGCGAAAAGCGGCCTTGGCGAAATCTCAATGGTCTTTGTTTGTAAACGCTGCGAAACAAATTGGATCAAGTGAACACGCAACCTGCCTTGCGCAGATTCCTTGGTCGAATACTCAAGAGGAAGATGCTCCAAGAGAGTACCTTTGGTTCAGAATTGTTGAAACAAATCAAGAATCGGTGACAGGTAAACTTGCACATACACCGGCTCTTGTTACTTCGCTTGAAGAAGGCCATCAAGAGGTGTTTGACATTGAAGATATTACCGATTGGATTGTGATGACACCTGTTGGGCCAATGGGTCCGGGCGATGCACAGGCGATTGAAGAGTTTTTAGATCAATTCAATAGTTGAAGAATAACCACGACCAGGCCCGCGATCAATGCGAGCAATACACAAAAGAACGCAACTCTCGCTGAAATCGGCATCATCTTCGGTTCGAACGTCACATCATCACTGCCACCAAACTTTAGTTCAGACCAATCAATATCAATAGAGTGGCGCTTGTTCTCTAGAAGAATTTGACTCGCGATTTCAACATCAGCTTGACGCACTTGAAGTGGAAATCCCGTTCCGCCTTCGCTGAAGCTCACACCGAACGTTACGCCAGGTGTTGAAAAAACAAAAGCTTCAATTCCGTTGTCCTTCAATACGATTGCCAGAATGTTCGCTTCAAATTCTGTCGGCGGAGCAAGAAGGGTGATAAGATCATCATTCATGCGAAACTGTCCTCGTCATTCAGTTGTGGTTGTATAACTTCGATGACACGATCAATACGCGGCACGAGCCAGTGTAATTTTTGCTCCACCATCTTTAAAAACGAGGAACCCAGCACTCTTCCAAAACTTCCAGTTTTATGAATTGGAATAACACTTTCAACTATTAATGCTTCAATCATTAAATAGGGAAAGATGGCACGTTCGGATGCCATGATGGGCAAGATTGTAAACTGGTCGTATGCTTGCACCATTGAGCGTATTGTGTGTCCACGGAAAGTATTCGGCCATTGTTCGACATTCTCAACATCGCCCATACGCATGGAGAATTGCAATGCTCCGTTTGCAATGTCTGTGATTCTTGGGCAAATGCGCAAGGAGTCGAAATCAATGACTGCAATGATTTCACCATCTTTATAAAGCATATTTCCGGGATGCCAATCTCCATGCACAATGCCTGTTGGCAAAGAAGAAAATCCTACCGACTCAACCTTCGCATGTGCATTTTCATAATGCTCTCGCAAATACGCAACGGTATCTATCATTCCTTCAAGTGGTTCGGGAGATTCGTTTTTAACTAGAACATCGTATGTTTCAGAAATGATTGAGAAAAAACTTTCATCTTGATGAAATGTTTTCTTTTTTGCGGTTGGCTCTAAGGGGAACTCGCGAAGAATGTCGTGGAAATGGGCGAGAATTCGCCCAGACTCTGCGGCTGCGGGATTTGATTTATCAAACCGATTACCATTGATGAATCGGAATAACTCATAGATTCGATTGTCGTGTTCTACAAAGGTGTGCCCGTCAATCGTCTCAACAAGTCCCGCAACTGGAAAGCCATGTTCTTCAAGGCGCTTTTGTACTTCATGTGCAAAGACAACTTGATTGCGAACATCATTTCCGTATGCACGCCTTTTGAGTAAATATTTCCCTTTTGTAGCCCCAACGAGCATTTTTGCTGCACTTCTAGAACCCCTTTTATAATCGGAAATTCGTTCAATTGCACCAATGTCATACCGACTAAGCACAATCGCTAAATCTTGACCATCAATTTCTTCCGCAGCCGTTGCATCATCAACAAGAGGAACAAGCCTCTGAGTACGGTCAATGTTGTCAGATTCGTGAGGCATGGTGTTATCTTAGCGTTGGTAAGAGTTCGCCGGAGGTTCCCTCCAAACAAACGCTCTCGCATACTAGGGTCAAGCGAGAGTTATTCTGCGTTCTGTACTTGTTCTTTAACTCGATCAACTGCGCCCTTAATTTCCACGATACGGCGACTTGTATCACCATCAAGGCATTTACTTGCGATGGTGTTCGATTCTCTTAGCATTTCTTGCGCTAGAAAATCGAGAGTTCTGCCGATTGGTTCGTGGTCTGAACCGCCAATCAATTCTCTGTATTGATGAAGGTGCCCTTCAAGTCTAGAAATTTCTTCTGCAATATCTGTTTTTTCTGCAAAAAGTGCTACTTCGCGGAGTAAGTTAACATCTTCAACGCACTTACCAATTTCAGAGAGCAAGTTTTGTACTCGCTGACGAAGCCTTGATTGATATTCTTCAACAATTTCAGGTGCACGCTGCTTAATGAATGCCAATTGTTCTTCAATCTTCGAGAGGTGTATAAGCAAATCTTCTTCAAGCGCCTTGCCTTCGCGTTGTCGCATTTCAATAACACCATCACAAGCTTCTTGAATAAGCGACATCAGTTCCGATTTATTCCGGTCTACAACATCGTCATCCGAATCGTTACTCAATACGCCTGGCAACATTAGTAAACGACTCATTTCAATCGTAATTGAAGAATCTACTTCTTGTAATTGATGAATGTAGTTGGCGAGCACTTCCTTATCAATCGTTGCAATGCCGTGTTCAGATGAATCAATAAACTTAACGATAACAGTCACACTACCCCGTGAGAGCTGCTTTGAAACTGCGACGTCTATTTCGGTTTCAAGACTTTGCAATGGTTCGGGTAAACGGACATTCGCTTTATAAAATTTGTTGTTTACGGTGCGAATTTCGACTTGAAGTGATACGCCATCTTTTCGGCTAGATGCACTGCCGAAACCTGTCATCGAGCGAAGCATGTATTAATTTCCACCCGTTGGATGATCAGGTGAACTTGAGCTAGTTGGATGATCGGAAGACGCAGGAGTTGTTGCTGGAATATTTGCGGGAGTAGCCGTTGTTGTTTCTGGAGAATCAATCGTTGACGTACTTACTGCTGTTGCGTCTTGGGATTGTGCGCTACTGTCGATGAGGTTCAACGAAACCGCAAGGCCTAGAAAAAGAACAAACGCAACGACTGTCATGACAGTAAGAGCATCTCCTACTCGACCACCAAAAACTGTATCGGTGCTTCCTCCGCCTGCGCCGCCAAACGCAGAAGCGAGACCACCGCCTTGAGGGCGTTGAACCAAAATAATTAATATCATCGCAACAGAGATAACGATGAGTGCAATTGTGAGAATGAGAAACGTGTTATTCATAACTAAAATTCCAATGGTACTGTCTTAAGAATGTTGCGTTGCCTTAACAATCGCGACAAATGAATCTGCGGATAAGGAGGCACCGCCTACGAGTGCGCCATCAATATCATCACAGGCAAATAAATCGGCGGCATTTTCGGGTTTTACTGAACCGCCATATTGAATACGGGTTTGTTGTGCAATGTTTGAATCGTACATGGTACCAATAGAAGAGCGAATTACGGCGTGTACCTCTTGTGCATCTTGAGGAGTGGCCGTTTTTCCTGTTCCAATCGCCCATACCGGCTCATATGCAATAACTATTGTTTTCATTTGAGGTGGTTCAACCCCAGAAAGTCCACTTGTCAATTGAGACAGAACAACATTTAGCGTTTCACCAGATTCTCGTTCATCAAGTGTTTCGCCTATACAAAGAACCACTTGCAAACCTTGACGAAGTCCGGAAACAACTTTTGCTGCAATCTGTTCCTCTGATTCGCCAAAAACATGCCTCCGCTCACTGTGCCCCACAAGTACACTCGCTACACCGAGTTCGTTGAGCATTGATGCACTTACTTCCCCAGTGAATGCCCCGCTTTCCTCGTGCCACAAATTCTGCGAGCCAAGAGAAACAGCGGATGTGCCGACAACACTTTCGATTGCCTGCAAAAAAGGGAGTGGTGGGTAAACGACAACATCACACGATACGCACTCTCGAACCCCATCCACGACACAACTCGCAAGATTCATCCCAGACTCCAAGCCTGTGTTCATCTTCCAATTTCCACCAATAATGGGCGTACGTTGCGTCATCAGAGATGGCGAAGGATACCAGAAATGGCCGCCCTCCTCGCAAATTGCACGTATCCGAGTACAATCCGACCCTTCAAGCCCTTACAGTAAAGACCTCTAAGCCATATAAGCCATTCCTATGCAACGAAGCGCATCTGACATTCGAAAACAATTTATTGAGTTCTTTACAGAACGATGTGGTCATACTGCAGTCCCATCAAGTCCAGTTATCCCACACGATGATCCAACGCTTCTCTTTACGAATGCCGGGATGAATCAGTTTAAAGATGTATTTCTAGGTCGCGGTACTCGGGAGTTTTCAAGAGCGGCCGATACGCAGAAATGCATCCGTGCCGGTGGCAAACATAACGACTTAGAAGATGTGGGTCGAGATACGTATCACCATACATTTTTTGAGATGCTAGGAAACTGGTCTTTTGGAGATTACTTTAAGTCTGAAGCAATTCAGTGGGCGTGGGAATTGATGACTGAAGTCTGGGGACTCGATAAATCTCGTTTGTATGTCACGGTGTTCGCGGGTGACGAAAACGATGGACTCGAAGCAGACGTTGAAGCTGAGAATCTATGGAAAGAACTCACAGATATTGACCCAACACATATTTCAAGGTGGGATCGCAAAGATAATTTCTGGGAGATGGGAAACACGGGTCCCTGTGGACCTTGCAGTGAAATTCATTACGACTGTACCCCTGACAAGAGTGGTGGGCATCTCGTGAATATGGATGACCCCAATGTCATCGAATTGTGGAACCTCGTCTTCATTCAATATAATCGCGGAGATGATGGTGCACTTACTGCACTACCCAACCAACATGTTGACACTGGGATGGGGCTTGAACGAATCGTTCGCGTTCTGCAAGATAAAACGAGTAACTACGATACCGACCTTTGGACACCGATCTTCGAAGCAATACAAAATCATACGAACGCACCTGCATACCAAGGAGAGCTTGAAAATCATGTAGACATTGCATACCGTGTTCTTGCAGATCATGTTCGCTGTTTGATCGTAGCAATTGCTGATGGCGGAAGGCCCGGTCCCGCTGGCAGGGAGTTTGTTTTACGAAGGATTTTAAGGCGCGGAGTCAGGCATGCAAATCAAACGCTTGGGGTTAAAGGTCCCCTCTTATATAAATTAGTACCCGCTGTCATCGAAACCATTGGGGATACCTTCCCCGAACTGGCATCGCAACAAGAACTCATCGAACATATTATTAAAGAGGAGGAAGAGAGCTTCTTAACAACTCTTGACCGAGGCCTTGAACTTTTTGAAAAGGCGGTTCGTGGTGGCGATGGAAAAGTAATTGATGCGAAAAGTGCATTTGCACTTCATGATACATACGGATTCCCAATTGACTTAACTGAAGTCATGGCTGAAGAAAGGGATATGTGTGTTGATCGAGTTGGTTACAACCTACTGATGGAAGAGGCAAGGGAAACTTCAAGAGCAACATCAGAATCTGATCAAAAAATGGAACTCCCGCCAGAAATCCTTGGGAAATTTGAAACGTTGAAGGTCGTGCCAACGGATGATTCAAGAAAATATGGCAAGGGAGTTTCGATTTCACACGTCAAAGCGATTTGGAACGGAAAAGAACTTATCGGCAAAATCGATGATTCCATGGC